>Ga0326597_10003198_pt1 | contig 23820 bp, 24 predicted proteins | sample RVTome_12_FD_203789 | JGI IMG/M metagenome (GOLD analysis project Ga0326597, IMG submission 203789) | Soil microbial communities from uranium-contaminated site in the Upper Colorado River Basin, Wyoming, United States - RVT100D185 | ecosystem: Environmental > Terrestrial > Soil > Contaminated >... | reverse complement strand
CGTCGGCGATGTGCGGTTCGTCTTCAACGATGAGGATGTGGCTCATAGGAAGGGCTAGGCTTCAAGCCCCAGGCGTCAACGCGGCATCTGGTCCGGCGGCGGATCGTGGGAGTTCCAGCGTGAACGTGGCGCCCTGTCCCTCGCCTTCGCTCTGCGCAAAGACACGCCCGCCATGTCCGCGGGCGATCGACCGGACGATGTAGAGCCCGAGGCCGGTGCCCTTGATGTGCCGCAGGCCGCGCGCCTGCACACGGTAAAAACGCTTGAAGATGCGCTTGAGCTGCTTGCGCGGGATGCCAACACCACGGTCCTGCACCCGGACCCACACGGTGTCGGGCTCCGGCGCCGCCACCGAGACGGTGACGCGGACGCTCTCTCCGGAATACTTCACCGCATTGTCCAGGAGGTTCGTGACAACGGTCCCCAGCTGCTCGGCGTCGCCGTTGACGACCATGTCTCCGTCGTGCGTCTCCAGTGCGATCGCGCCGGCATCCAGGTGATGCCGCGCGAGGGCGAGCTGCACGCATTCCCGCGTCAGCGCGGCCATGTCGACAGCAGCCCTCGAAGCGATTCTTGCTTTGTGGCCGGACGCTCCCGCCACGAGCACCTGCTCGACGGTGCGATGGAGGCGGTCGGCATCGGCCAGCATGATGGCGTAGAACTCCTGGCGCCGGCCCTCGTCGATGTCCCGAGATTGCAGCGTCTGTAGATACAGGCGCATCGACGCGATCGGCGTTTTCAGCTCGTGCGTGACCGCGTTGATGAAAGTGTCGTGGTCCTCGTTGCGCTTGATCTCGAGCACCAGGAACACGGTGTAGACGATCAGCCCCGCGATGATGAGCGCAAAGGAAATGACGCCGAGGATGAGCGGGCCAATCCGCCGGGCGTTGATGACAACCCAGCCGATGTTCAGCGACACCGCCGCCGCCACCAGCAGGACGCAGAGGGCGACAAAGAAGGCGATGGCCTTCTGGCGACGGGTCACAAGGTGATTGTAGTGGCCCTTCGGGGACAGGAGTTCAGGATCAGGGCGTCAAGCCCTGGACGTCGTCAGGCTACGGCTTCATCCGCCACATCCGCCAGTTCCAGCCGCGCGTTTTCCTCGTGGGGCACCGGCTGCGTGAGTTTCGCCACCTTGACGTCCCAGACGAGCCCGATTGCCCGCAGCGTGCTGATCGCGATCCAGTTCATATCCAGCTCGTACCACGCCAGCCCGTGGCGCGCCGACACCGGATGAGCGTGGTGGTTGTTGTGCCACCCCTCGCCGAAGGCGAGCAGCGCTACCCACCAGTTGTTCGTCGAGTCGTCTCGGGTCTCGAAGCGCCGCGAACCCCAGATGTGGGTAGCGGAATTCACGAGCCACGTCGAATGCAGCCCCCACGTCGTCCGGAAGAAGATCCCCCAGAGCACGTATGGGATGCCGCCGAACGCGAGGAGGAGGAGGCCGACCACGACGTTCGTGGTCCAGTGCCACGTCGAGAGCCACACGTGGACGGGATCGCGCGCCAGGTCGGGGGCGTAACGTTTCAGTACCGATGACTCCTGGTGCAGCCCGGCGCCCATGATAATCCAGCCCATGTGCGCCCACCACCCGCCTTCGCGCGGTGTGTGCGGGTCGCCTTCCTGGTCGGACTTCTGATGGTGCACGCGATGCGTGGCAACCCAGAAAATCGGACCTCCCTCGAGCGCGAGCGTCCCGCACCATGTCAGGAAATACTCGACCCAGCGATACGTCTTGTACCCCCGGTGGGTCAGCAGGCGGTGATATCCCATGCCGATGCCAAGCGAGCCGGCCATGAACCAGAGGATCGCGGCGGCCAGGATCGCCCCGGTATCGATGTAGAACAGCGCGGCCACGGCCCCGACATGAAAGCCGGTCATCGCGATCGTCGTGATCCAGTTCACCCCTCGCTGGTATTTCCGGCCGTAGGTGAGCGTTCGTGTTGCCATCGGTTTCGCCGTGCCTCCAAGGCTGCCGTGGAAAGAGCCTCTTGCACGGTAACATCTGACGCGCGCGGGCTCCGTAATAGTTCTGTAATAGATAGCTAAGTCACTGGGTGGCAGGATGTTACGGGTTGGCGCTATCCTCGACGTATGGGCCCCGTGTACGCGCTGAGTATCCATGCGGACTACCAGTGCCGGCATTCAGGCGTCTGCTGTTCCTCCGACTGGGATGTCCCCGTTGCGTTGCCGGTCTACCGGAGCCTTGATGCCGCGCTTGCGACAGGGAACCTGCGTCCCGCTTCGGAATCGGCCGACGGCAGCTCTGCCCTTATCGTCGAAGACGACCTGCCGGACGAGGCTGCTGCAATGGTGGCGCGCACCACTGGTGGCGACTGCGTCTTCTACCACCGCGGGTCAGGACTCTGCGTGGTCCATCGCGACCTGGGTGAGGCGCGGCTACCGTCGACCTGTCGCCACTTCCCACGCCTCGCGGTTCGCGATAGACGAGGGACGTTCATCTCGCTGACTCACTATTGCCCGACCGCTGCGGCAATGCTGTTTCGCGACGATGTGCCCATCGAGATCGTGGAGGCCCCGCCGGCGTTTCCTCCAGCCGACTACGAGGGTCTCGAGGTGGAGGACGACGCGTGGCCGCCGCTCTTGCACCCGCACATGCTGATGGATGACGCGGGCTACGGCGCTTGGGAGCGGCACATGGTGTCGCGATGTGCCGACGAAGCCATCCCGCCCGAGGCCGTCATCGCCACGCTCCAGCGCGACGCTCGCATTCTCCGCCGCTACACGCCCGGCACCGGCTCGCTGTCGGGTGCGGTGGCGGCGTTGCCGACGGATCGAGTTGCCGCCCCACCGCACGCCGTCCTCGGACCGAGTCTGGCCCTGTGGGCGGAGGTGATGCGCGCCGTTCCGGACGACCTGAAACCGGAACCGGACGAACAGCGCCTGCCTGACGCCTATGTCGACACCGTTGTGCCGGAATGGGGGCGATGGCACGCGCCGCTGAAGCGGTACCTCGCGGCCAAAGCCTTCGCGTCGTGGACTCCCCATCAGGGACGCGGGCTGCTGACGGTCGTGCGTGGACTCGAGGCCGCCCTCGCACTGGTGCGGGTGGAAGCTGCGCGCCAGTGCCGCGATCAAGGACGCGGGCTGGACGGGGATCTCCTGAAAGAGGCGTTCCGTCAGGCGGATTTCGCGCTGAATCACCTGGCCGTCGGCGAAGACCTGGCGGAGGCCTGGTCGCGGGTGGAGGACTGAGCCCAAAGCCCAAAGCCTAGAGCCTAGGCTTAGGCGTCGAAGACCGCCACCACCGGCCCATGGTCGCTCGTGCCCACATCCCGATGAACTGCGCATGATGTCGCGCGAGCGGCGAGTCCCTGCGACGCAAACACATAGTCGAGCCGCCACCCGATATTCCGCGTTCTTAAGTCGCGCCAGGGAGCCCACCATGTAAAGAGATCGGCATTGTCGGGATCGAGCTGGCGATGCACGTCCACCAGGCCTCGTCCGAGGATGCGGTCGATCAGCGCCCGCTCCTCTGGCAGCTGTCCCGTCGCGCGCGGCTTTCGTTCTTTCGGGTGCACATCCATGTCCGTCCGTGTCACGTTCAAGTCGCCGCACAGCACGAGCGGCGCTCCTGCTTCCTGAAATTCCGCGGCGTAGGCATCGAGCGCCTCGAGGAATCGCATCTTCGCCGGAAAATCCTTGCCGCCGTTTGGCACGTAGATCGAGGCCACCGTGGCCTGCGGCAGGCCCGCCGTGACGATGCGATGCTCGAAATCGAATGCGGGATGCTGATACGCAGGTCGCTCCGGATATGTCGTCTTGCGCATGTGAAGGCCCACACCCGAGTACCCCTTGCCGCCGTGCCAGTAGCACCAGTACCCCTCCAGCTCGGACAGCCATAGCGGCAACTGCTCGGGCGACGCCTTGAGTTCTTGCAGGCACAGCACGTCCGGCTGCTCCCGCTCGATGAGTTCCTGCACGTGCGCTTGCCGCGCGCGGATGCCGTTGACGTTCCACGTAACGAGTTTCATCGGGCTATCATGAACTCTATGCTCATCGTAATGAAATTCGGCGGCACGTCTGTCGGGTCTGCCGAGCGCATCATGCAGGCTGGCCAGCTTGCCGTTGATACCGCCGCCAAAGGCCATCAGGTCGTTGTGGTCACCTCCGCCATGAGCAAGGTGACCGATGTGCTCATCGGCGCCGCGCGGCTGGCGTCAACCGGCCAGTGGGATCCGGCGCTGCGCCAGGAGCTGTTCGAACGCCACAAGGCCGTGGCCGATGCCATCGTCGGCAATGACGCCGCGCGTCACGAGGCCGTACTGGACGTTCTGCGCCAGCGGCTCGACCGGTTCGAAAAACTCTGTTACGGCCTGTCAATGGTGCACGAACTCACGCCTCGCCTGCTCGATGCGATCTCAGGCACCGGTGAGATGCTCTCCGCCCCCCTCGTGGCGGCCGCCATAGCCTCGCTCGGGCGTGCGTCACAGGCCGTCGACGCCACCGAGGTGATCGTGGCGACGGGCCAGTACGGCGGCGCGGAACCGCTGATGGACGAAACACGGGCCAAGGCGGCCGCGCTGTTGCGCCCCATGATTGCGCTCGGGGAAATACCCGTGGTGACAGGCTTCATCGCCGCAACGACGGACGGGGTGCTGACCACGCTCGGACGCGGAGGATCGGACTATTCCGCATCCATAGTCGGCGCCGCGCTCGATGCCGATGAGGTCTGGATCTGGACCGACGTCGACGGCGTGATGACGGCAAACCCTTCGGAAGTCCCCGGGGCGCGGACGCTCTCGGAGATTTCCTATAGCGAGGCGTCCGAGCTGGCGTACTACGGCGCGAAGGTTCTGCATTACAAGACCATTCTTCCGGCATTTCGCCAGCGCATCCCGGTGCGCATCCTGAACAGCTTCAACCCTGGCCATCCCGGCACGCGCGTCACCGTGGAAGGTCACCCATCGGCCCAGGGCGTGAAGGCCGTGACGTCCATACGCGGCGTCATTCTGGTGGCGATCAGCGGCACCGGCATGCAGGGGATCCCGGGGATTGTCGCCAAGACATTCGACGTGGTCGCCGCGCAGCAGGCCAACGTGTTGATGATTTCCCAGGCCTCGTCCGAGAACAACATCTGTTTCGTCCTCAGTGCCGCCGAAGCGCCGCGCGTTGTCGCCGCGCTGCGCACCGCCCTCGAGTTGGAGTTGATGCGCGGACACATCGAGGAGATTACCGCCGAGCAGCAGGTGGCGATCGTCGCCGCCGTCGGAGACCGGATGAGAGGTGCGCCGGGAATCGCGGCAACTGTGTTCAGCGCGCTCGGCGCGGCCGGCGTCAACGTCATCGCCATCTCGCAAGGGTCGTCCGAGCGGAATATTTCGCTCGTGGTGACCGAGCACGACGCCGCCGACGCGGTGCGCGCCATCCACGGCGCCTTTCAGCTCGACCAGACCTCGTAGCGCGTGCAAGAGGCTCTACGCGTCCTGGCAGCGCGCATCAAGGGTGCCGGGCAGCTCACGATTCTGACCGGTGCGGGTGTGTCCGCGGCGAGCGGCGTGTCGACGTTTCGCGGACAGGATGGCCTCTGGCGCAAGTATCGCCCCGAGGATCTTGCGACGCCGGAAGCGTTCGCGCGCGATCCGCGGCTCGTGTGGGAATGGTACGCGTGGCGTCGGGAGCTGATCGCTGCCTGTCGACCAAATGCCGCGCATGACGTCATCGCAGCCTGGTCGTCCCGCAACGACGGCTGTCGAGTAGTGACCCAGAACGTCGACGATCTGCACCTGCAGGCGGGAACCCGCGAGCTGGTGCGGATACACGGATCGATTTGGGAGCTCTCGTGCTGGGAGCGCTGTGCCCCCGGGATGACGCCATGGCGTGACGATCGTGTGTCGATGACGGATTTTCTCCCGCAGTGTCCCCACTGCGGTCGTATCGCTCGCCCCGCCGTCGTCTGGTTTGGTGAATCGTTGCGGCCGGAGGACCTCGACGCAGCCGTCCGCGCCACTGCCTGCGACGTGTTCCTGACCGTCGGCACGTCCGCACTCGTCTATCCGGCCGCCGGCCTGGTACACGCCGCGCGGCAGCACGGCGCGTTCACCGCCGAGATCAATCTGGAAGAGACTCCCGCGTCAGCCGCCGTGGACATCGCGATTCACGGCGGTGTGGAAGAAATTCTGCCGGCGCTCGCGCAGCTGATGTGACGCATCACCGCGTGGTGCTTCGGGCTTCGTTCTTGATGCCCGGGCCGTTCCCAGTGCCCAGTGCCTGGTCCGTCGTTCGTGTCTGGTGCGTGGTTGCCGACGAGCGTCCAGGCGAGCCGGCGGCGTCCGCGGCACGAAGCAGGAAGCACAGGGCACGGACAGTTTCTTGTCACATCAAGGTTAATATCCAGCATGCATAATCCCTACGTTCCCGAGACGCTCGATGGCTGGAGCGTCCTCCATCTGATGTACCGCGTCCGGTGGGATCGTCTGCGGGACCGGACACCGGGCGACCGCGAGCGCATGGCAGCGGAGGCCGTGCGAGCGCTGGCGTCGGACGCCGGATCCACCGCTGTTGTTCAGGTCCTCGGACACAAGGCCGACCTGATGTTCATCTGTTTCCGCCGCGGCTTTGACGAACTCGCGCAGGCACAGCTGGCGCTGTCGCAGACGGAGCTGCACGACGGGCTGGAGGCCACCTCGTCGTACGTCTCGGTGGTGGAGCTCGGGATGTACGAGATGACCGCGAAGATTCACGAGCAGCTTGGCGCCCGCTTCAAGCCCGGTAGCGACGAGTTCGAGAAGGCGTTCGATGCAGAAATGGAGACGCAGCGGCAGCGCGTCATGGGCCGCCTCTTTCTTGATATGCCGAAGGCGCGGTTCGTCTGCTTCTATCCGATGAGCAAGCGACGCGGGGAGGCCGTCAACTGGTACAGCGAGAGCTTCGAGCGCCGAGCCTCGATGATGCGGGAGCACGGGATGATCGGACGTCAGTACGCCGGGAGGGTCACCCAGGTGATTTCCGGGTCGATTGGATATGACGACTGGGAGTGGGGAGTCGACCTGTTTGCGGAGGATCCGCTGGTGTTCAAGAGCCTCATCTACGAGATGCGATTCGACGAAGCCAGCGCAAAGTTCGCCGAATTCGGTCCCTTCTACATCGGGCCCCAATTTGCGCCCAGCGGTCTCGGCGGTTACTTGAACGGGAGCGTGCCGCCACGTTCGTGAAGGACGTCCGCGGCGGCGGTGGCGGGGAGATATAATCCGGTTGAGCCAGACGTCGCGAGCCAGGAGCCCGTCTCCTGGACGGCTAATTGTCCTACAACTCGAGGAGGCCCATGAGACTGTCTACGATCGTTCTGTCATTCGCGATTATTGCGGCGCTCACGGTACCTTCAGCGGCACGGCAGGCCGCGCCCGCCCCGCTGCGGTCGCCCGACGTCATCTTCGTGCCGACACCGCAGGAAGTGGTCGATGCGATGCTCAAGCTTGCCGAGGTGACAGCGAATGACGTCATCTACGACCTTGGCTCCGGCGACGGGCGTACGCCGATTACCGCCGCCCGCACGTATGGCGCACGCGGCGTCGGGATCGACATCGATCCGCAGCGCATCATGGAGGCGATGGCCAACCTGAAAACCGCCGGTGTGGCCGACAAGGTTCAATTCCTCAACCAGGATCTCTTCGAGAGCGACATCAGCGAGGCCACGGTCGTGACGCTGTATCTGTTGCCGTCGCTCAACCTGAAGCTGCTGCCGAAGCTCAATGCCGAGCTCAAGCCGGGCACGCGTGTCGTCTCGCACGCGTTCGACATGGGCGACATCAAGCCGGAGCAGACCCAGAACGTGAACGGCCGCACGATCTACCTCTGGACGGTCCCCATTCAGTAAACCTGCGGCGCGGGCAGGGGGGCTCATGTCCCCTGCCCCTTGCCCTTAATCGCCTTTCCCTTTACCCCCAGGCCCATGGCCACTTCCCCCATCCCCCCTCCCCCTGCTAGTATTGCGACTCAATCTCATTTTTGAGGTCGCAACATGTTTCAGGCGTTCGTCATCACGCTCCGGGAAGGGCTCGAGGCTTTTCTCATCGTCGCCATCAGCCTGGCGTACCTGCGTAAGAGCGGCAGGCACCAGCTCATACCGGCCGTCCACTGGGGCATCGGGCTCTCGGTGCTGCTGAGCATTGGTGCAGGGATGCTGTTCCAGCGCGCCTCAAACCAGGCGCTCTGGGAGGGCATCCTCGCGCTGGTGGCCGCCGTCCTCGTGGCGTCGCTCATCGTCCACATGTGGCGGCACGCGCGTCGTATGAAACAGGAGATCGAAGAACATCTCGAGCGGTCGGCTCTGCAGGTGGGCGCCAAGGCGCTTGTTGGCGTATTTCTGTTCACGCTGCTGATGATCACGCGCGAGGGCATGGAGACCGCGATGCTGATGGGGGCGCTCCTCTTTCAGGTGCAAGCGATGGACATCGTGACCGGCGCGGCGGCGGGCACCATCTGCGCGGCGATCGTCGCCTGGCTTTGGTCGCGCTACGGCCACCGGGTGAATCTAGGGCTCTTTTTCCAGGTGACCGCCCTGTTTCTGGCAGTGTTCGTGGTGCAGTTGCTGATTTACGGCTTCCACGAACTAACTGAAGCCAACATCTTTCCGTACAGCGAGCCGCTGCACTGGGCGACCGAGCCGTACGGCCCGGATGGGCAGTACGGCCAGTATCTGACGTACCTGCTCGTGCTCCTCCCCATGGGCTGGCTACTGTTTGCGGGGATCTTCGGCGGTCGAAAGACCGGATCGGTCCACCAGACCCCGGCGGGGTAGGCTCGTTCAAGGCTCTCTTCCGTCAAAATCGTGACTGCGGTCGCGCTCAATTTCTCGCGAGGACAAACGACACGTAAATCCTTGTTCCATAACTAGATAGCAGATATCCCTGACCATCTAGTGAGGTGCATTCGAAAAAAAAGCAAAAAACGAGTTGAGGAGGGGGGCCGCAGGTCGATACAATTCGCCCCTTCCGGACTCTGCAAAGAGGGTCGCGGAGAGGACATACATGATAAACGTGGCGGCGATCCGGATGCAGCAGTTTGGTGTGCAGTTTTACCAGGCGTCGCTGACTGCCGAAGATATCGACAAGCTTGTTCGCTTCGAAGTGCTGAATTACGGCGAATCCGGTCAGCCTGCGGTTCGCGGCGGCAAGAAGAAAGTGCCGTCGAAGGTGAACTGGGATCTGCTCGAGCGCCGCATCGCCTCGAGTGAGCGGGCCTACCAGCGGCAGATCATCAGGCGAAAAATCGATGAGCTGGTCCAGTACTACGAGCAGTGCCGCCAGGCCCGAGACCTCCCGTCGATTCCCGGCGCCGTCATCATTTCGTGCGATGAGAAGCTGACGTTCGAACCAACGGAGTCGGGAGCGGTGGTCGGCCGGCTGAAGGTCCCCGAGCGCGAGGGGATCCTCCGCGCCATCGACGGCCAACACCGTCTGCTTGCGCTCCATGCCGACATCGAAAATTTCCGCGAGCAGGACTTCTCGGTGCCGGCCATCATTTTCGACCGGCTACCCGAAGACCACGTCGTGCAGATGTTCGTGACGATCAACGCGAAGCACACACGGCTCAATCCCTCGCATTTGGTCAGCCTCTCAGGCCGGCAGCTCTACCGCGACGACTGTCTGGCGGCGGCGCACGACGCTGTGCGCGCCCTCAACGATCGGGAGGACTCCCCCCTGCACGGCGAGATCAAGCTGCTCGGCGTGGGCCGCGGCCGCGTAGCGCAGGCGCCACTGGCGCAGGAGCTGAAGAAGCTCTTTGCCAGCGACGCGTTCGGCGGTCCGCGCAAGTCTGCCGACTTCCGTGAGGACTCCAAGCGGTTCTTTGTGAACTACTTCAAGCAGATATCGGTCGTCTTCGGTGCTGCATGGGTGGGGCGCAAATACAGCATCAAATCGGCGACGGCGCTGCGTGCCTTCGTGCGCGTCGCACCGGATGTCGTCCGGCGCCTCGACCAGGAGCATTCGGACCGGAGCGATTTCAGGGCCATCGGCCGTGTGATCGCCCCCTGGGGGCGCCGTATCGGCGACCTTCGATTCGAGAGCGAGGGTGCCTGGAAGCGCAGCGGTACGACGGTCGAGTCGCTGGCGCGTGAACTGAAGCTGGCGCTGGAGTATCCCGAGGGCGCGGGGGTCTAGGAAGTCAGGGCGCCTCGTTGCGGGCCGCCGAGAAGAAGCAGGAAGGGACGCCCGAAGGCGCCCCATCCTGAAATGCCGGTCTGACCCCCACGGGTGTTCACAGCCTAGGCGTAAAACTCAGGCCGACACCTTTCCTCATAGCAACGGTTGCGCCGTTCGCTTTTCTCAATAAAACGCCACCAGGTATAGGGCTGCGCTTTCAGAACCATAACTGGAATTACGAAGATGCCTTTCGGAACGAGGCGCGCGGACCTGAACGGCGACGTCGGTGAGGCATCGTCCGGCGGTTCGGCAGGGCAGGACTCGGCATTGATGCCGCACATCACCTCGGCCAACGTTGCGTGCGGGTTTCACGCAGGCGACCCAGGGGTGATGCGGGCAACGGTGGCACTCGCGCGCGAGCACGGCGTCGCGGTGGGTGCGCATCCGAGCTTTCCCGATCCTGAGGGTTTTGGCCGTCGCGAACTCCAGTTCTCGCCACGTGATGTCGAAGACTTCGTGGCGTACCAGGTCGGGGCGCTTGCGGCCATCGCAGCCGCCCAGGGCGTCCGGCTCCAGCACGTCAAGCCGCACGGCGCGCTGTTCAATATGGCCGTCCACGATGCGGCGCTCGCGGACGCGATTGCGCGGGCGGCCGTGGTGATCGATCGGACGCTGATCCTGGTTGGTCTAGCCGGTTCGGAGCTTGTGGCGGCCGGAAAGCGCGCTGGCCTGCGTACGGCCAGCGAAGGTTTTGCGGATCGCGCGTATCAGCCTGACGGAACGCTGGTCTCCCGCCAGCAGCCGGGTGCCGTGATTCACGATCCCGATCGTGTCGTTCCGCGTACGGTTCGTATGGTGTGCGACCAGGCGGTCGAGGCCATCGAGGGGAGCCGTGTGTCGCTCACGATCGATACCGTGTGTGTACATGGCGATACGCCCGGAGCCGCAGACCTTGCCGCGCGAATCCGTGCCGCGCTCATGGATGCAGGTGTCGAGGTGAAGGCGATGGGGCGGGAATGACGCGCCTTCTCTTAGTCTCTCGTCTTTGGTCTTTGGTCTCTGGTCCCACTAGAGACTAGAGACGAGAGACTACGCCCCCCCCGAGCAGCATCAAGAGGAGCGCCTTCTGCGTGTGCAGCCGGTTTTCCGCCTGATCGAAGACCACCGAAGCCGGAGATTCAAACACCTCGGCCGTGACCTCTTCGCCTCGATGCGCGGGCAGGCAGTGCATGAAGAGCGCGCCCGGAGCTGCGGCCTCCATCAGCATGCTGTCCACCTGGAAGGGGCGAAACACGAGCCGGCGCGCCGGCGCTTCCTGTTCCTGTCCCATCGACGCCCAGGCGTCCGTATAGACGGCGTCGGCGCCGGTCACCGCTTCGCGGGGATCCTCAAACACCTTCAGGTGCGCTCCGTCACGTGCGCCGCGCATCGCGTCCTCGATCACCCCCGCCGGCAGCTCGTATCCGTGCGGTGAGGCCAGGTGGACCGAGATGCCAAGCTGCGGCGCCGCGTGCGCGAGCGACGTGGCGACGTTGTTGCCGTCGCCGACGAAGGCAATCGTTCGTCCCAGACAGGCGCCCCAGCGCTCTCGCAGCGTCAGCATATCGGCCAGCGCCTGGCACGGATGTTCCTGGTCGCTCAGCGCATTGATGACGTGGAGCATCGGCGCCGCTGTCGACAGCGTCGCCAGGTTCGTGTGCTCGTAGGTCCGAACCACCAGAGCCTTGACCCACCGCTCGAGGTTACGGGCGACGTCCTCCAGCGGCTCGCGTCCGCCGCCGGAAAACTGTTCGGGGAGCTGCAGCGTGTGCCCGCCGAGTTCGCGGACCGCGATCTCGAATGTCGAGCGGGTGCGCAGCGACGGCTTCTCAAACAGCATCGCCACGTGGCACCCTCTGAGCGCGTTCGTGGTCGGTGCCTGGTCCGCAAGGCGGCGCTCCACTTTCACCTGTGCGGCGAGGTCGATCAACCGGACGAGATCGCCGCTCGAGAAGTCGAGCATGGAGAGAAAGTTCTTCGCCGGCGTCGCCGATGGGTTCATGTCCGGTATTCGCCGTTGATACGGACGTACTCGGCGCTCAGGTCGCAGGTCCAGATCGTCGCTGATGCGCTGCCACCCGAGCCCAGGCTCACGTCAAGCTGGACGGTGCTGCCTTGCAGGTGTTCCGCCGCCTGAGGCGCTCGCTCGTCATGGGGCAATCCGTTCTCGAAGAGCAGCGTGCCGCCGACGTGTACGCTTGCCCGGTCGATGTCGAACATGACGCCGGAGCGTCCCGCCGCCGAGATGATGCGGCCCCAGTTCGGATCCGCGCCGTGGACAGCGGTCTTCACCAGCGGCGAATTGGCGATCGTTCGCGCCACCTGCCGCGCCGCATCCACGCTCGGGGCGTCAGATACGGTCACGGTAATCAACTTCGTCGCGCCTTCTCCACCCCGCACAATGCCGAGGGCCAGCTCGCGGGAGACCGTCAGGAAGCCCTCGAGCAGTGCCGGATACGTCGCAGCGTCTATGGTCACGCCGCTGGCACTGGATGCCAAGGCAAACAGTGAATCATTCGTCGAGCACTCGCCGTCGACGGTGATCGCGTTGAAGGTGTCGCGCGCCGATGTCTCGAGCGCTTGCCGGAGAAGGACGGGTGGGACGATCGCGTCGGTCGTCAGGAAACCGAGCATGGTCGCCATGTTCGGCTCGATCATGCCGGCTCCCTTGGCCATGCCGCCGACACTGAAGGCCCCGTGGGGCGTCTGCACGGTTACCGCGTGCTCCTTTGGAAACAGGTCAGTGGTCATGATCGCGCGCGCGGCGTCACTGCCGTTGCCGCGTGCCATCGCGGGAACGGCGGCTCGGATACCGGCCACCACGCGGTCGATCTTCAATGACACACCGATGACGCCGGTGCTGGCGACCAGCACCTCCTGCGGAGCGCAGCCGACCGCCTCGGCGGTTGCTGCCGCCATCTGCCTGGCATGCGCGAGGCCCTCCGGGCCCGTGCAGGCGTTTGCACACCCGCTGTTGACGACGATCGCCCGGGCAACCCCGCCCGTGCGCTCGATGTGCTCGCGCGAGACGATGACGGGGGCCGCCTGGGCAAGATTCGTCGTGAAGAGCGCCGCTGCTGAGACAGGAGTGTCGGCCGCCAGGACGACCAGGTCCAGCGCCGACACGGCGACCTTGATGCCGCAGTGCACGGCGCCCGCCCGGAAGCCCGCGGGCGCGGTGATTCCTCCCGCAGTGGGAGCCAGGGCGAAGTCTGCGCGAAGCAGAGGCCGGCCCTCGTGTCGGTCCGCGGGGGACCTGGGGTCAGCCATGCAGCGCTGCCAACGGCACACATGTCTGCGGGGCGCGCCGCAGCTCGCGCACCATCGCATACTGGCCGCACCGCCGGAAATGCGGACACGAATGGCAGTCGGTCACGATCTTCTCGGGCAGCCACACGTGCGGCACGATCGAAAAACCAAGCCGCACGAAGTATGACGGAGCGTGAGTGAACGCGCAGAGCTTTTCGAAACCGGCGATGGTCGCCCGGTCAACGAGCTCGTCGATGATCTCGATGCCGAGACCGAGGGCGCGGGCCTCGCTGCTCACCACAAGCGAACGCACTTCACTGACGTCCCGGCTGAGCGGCGCCAGTTCGGCGCACGCGACCACGAGTGCGCCACTGACGGCGACGGTGAAGCGAGGCGCGTGAGCGGCCACTTCCTCCCGCTCGCGCGGGAGCAGATGGCCCTCTGCGAGATGGCTGACGATGAGCGTGTGAATGGCAGCCACATCGTCTGGCGTGGCCATGCGCAGGTACACGTCCTCGGCGGCTGCAGGCTGCGGCCGCATCGTGACTTCGGCAGTGGCTGTCGCCGCTCTCACGTGTGCGCCTCTGTTCCGACTGCGGTCAACGCGCCATCGAGCAGATCGACCGCACGGTCGATGTCGGCGGCTTCGATGTTCAGCGCCGGAAGCAAGCGAACCACTTTCTCGTCCGTCCGGTTCACGAGCAGGCCGCGATCGCGGGCCGCATCGACAACCCGGGTGGCGTCCATGCGTAGCTGGAGGGCGCGCATCAGGCCGGCGCCGCGTACTTCGATGATGGACGGATGCCGCAGCGCGAGCGCGCCGAGCTGTTGCTCGAAGTGAACGCCAACGGTGCTCACGTGGTCGATGAGGCCGCCGATCAATTCGTCGAGCACGAATGCTGCGGCGCGGGTGCCCAACAGGTTCCCGCCATACGTGCTGCCATGATCCCCTGGCGACACAGCCTGCGCGACGCGTTCCGACACAAGGGCCGCCCCGATCGGTACGCCACCGCCCAGCGCCTTCCCGACGGATATGAGATCCGGCCGAAGGCCGAGCGCCTGCGCATAGAAGGGATGGCCGGTCCGACCGAGCCCGGTCTGGACTTCGTCGGCGATGTACAGCGTTCCCGTCTGCGCACAGGCATCGTTGATGGCCGATGCGAATTGTGGCGACATCGGGCGGACGCCGCCTTCGCCAAGGATGGGCTCGGCAATGATCGCCGCAGTGCGGTCTGTGACCGCAGCCGCAAGGGCGTCGGGTCTGAGCGGATCAACGAACGTCACCGGTCCGATGAGCGGCCCGAAGGGGAGGCGATAGCTCTCGCTGTGCGTCACCGATAGAGCGCCCATCGTGCGGCCGGAAAATGCCCCTTCCACTGCCACGAAGCCGGTCCGCTGCGTGGCGCCCTGGGTATACCAGTAGCGACGGGCGAACTTGAGGCACGCCTCGACCGCTTCCGTCCCGCTGTTGCAGAAAAACGTGCGCGCCAGGCCCGAGAGCTTCGCCAGTTGCGCCGCGGCTTCGGCCTGGTACGGATGGTAGTACAGGTTCGACGTGTGCAGTAACGTCGCCGCTTGATCCGCAATCGCCGCCGTGAGGCCAGGATGCGCGTGCCCAAGCGAGGTCACACCGATGCCGGAGACGAAATCGAGATACTCGCGGCCGTCGACGTCGTAGAGCCGCGAGCCGACGCCTCGGACGAATGCCACCGGTTGCCGCTTGTACGTCTGGAGCACGTGCCGCGATTCGCGCTCCCGGATGTCGTCGAGTGTCACTGTCATCGCACCACCTGTGTACAGCCGGACCATGGGGTCCGCGTGGCGGCCAGCGCCCCGATGTTCACCTCGCGGCCATTGGCGATGAGTACGTCGCCCACGCCTTTACGGAGAGCCGCGCGGCAGGCCTCGAGCTTGGCCACCATACCCTTGTTCGCCGTGCCCGTCCGGATCAGGCGCGCGGCTGTACGGGAGGTCAGCCGATCGATGGTGTTTCCGGCGGCGTCCAGCACACCAGCCGTCCCGCCGGCGATCACCAGCCTCTGCGCGCCGAGCTGGGCTGCGATGTGAGAGGCGAGCGTGTCGGCGTTGACGTTGAGGATCTGACCCGCACGGGTGGCGCCCAGGCAGGCCACGACGGGCACGTAGCCGCGCGCGAGCAGGTCAGTGAGCAGCCGCGGCGAGCCGTTGTTCATGGGTGATCCCACCAGTCCGAGGTCAACTCTCGGGCCCGCCACGCTCGAGACTGGCGCGGCGCGACGTACCGTCACCACGGCCGTATCCGCACCAGTGAGCCCTACCGGCCTCGCGCCGGCCCGGCGGAGCGCCGCCACTAGGCGGGTATTGATGACGCCCGCCAGGACCGCTACGACGACGTCGAGCGTACGCGCATCGGTGACGCGGAGCCCGTCAACCTGCTGCTTCGGGATGCCGGCAATGGCCAGAGCGGCGTCGATCTCGCGACCGCCTCCGTGAACGATCACCAGCGACGCGCGCGCGGCAAGCGAGGCGATCCCTTCGGCGATGTGCTGAAGATCCTCCGGCTGCTCGAGGAGCTCGCCTCCGAGCTTCAGGACGAGGCGGCGCTTCACAGCAGGCCCGTGCGCTCGTCGAGGTCGAGCACGATGTTCAGATTTTGCACCGCCTGGCCGGCGGCGCCCTTTATGAGATTGTCGATGACGGACACCATGACGAGCCGTCCACCCGCCTCGTCGACCCTCCAGCCGATGTCGCAAAAGTTGCTGTAGGCGACGTGCTTGATCTCGGGAAGCTCGCTTCCGGTCAGCCGCACGAATGGCGCCGCCGTATACGCGCGCTGCAGCGCCTCGGTCACCTGTGCCTCGGTCGTCCCGCGACGCAGCGACCCGTAGATCGTCTCGAGGAGGCCGCGATCGAGCGGTACGAGGTGCGGGACGAACGTCACCGACGAGCCAAGCTCCTGCTCGATCTCGGCGGCGTGCCGGTGAGAGAACACGCCGTACGCGGCGACGCTACCGTGGTTCTCGGAGAAATGCGTTCGGTCGCTCGGCGTCTTGCCGGCGCCGGAGATCCCCGACTTGGCGTCGATGACAATGCCGCTTTCGAGAAGTCCCGCATCGGCGAGCGGCTCGAGCGCCAGGAGCGCGGCTGTCGGGTAACACCCGGGGCAGGACACCAGGGTCGCCCGACGAATAGCCTCCGCGTGCCGCTCGGACAACCCGTAGACAACCCCGGCCGGCATCGCGCTGGTGGCCGGATACCATCGCTGTCGATCGGTATCGTTGCGGATGCGGAAGGCGCCCGAGAGATCGATCACGCGTTTGTTGCGCTCGAGGAGTGCGGTCCCGACCTCTGCCGACGCCGCCTCGGGCAGCGCGAGAAAGACAATGTCCGCGTTGGCCGCGAGCCGGTCCAGATCCAGCGGCGTCACCGAGCCGTCCCAGATGTGTTTCAGCGCCGGGAGGGGCCGCGGTGCGCTCGTGGCGCCCGACGACATCGCGTCGGTGAGCGTCACGGCCGGGTGCCTGGCCAGCAGGCGGACGAGTTCCTGGCCCGCGTAGCCGGTCGCACCCGCCACCGCGACGCGGGCTTGCCAGGTGGGCGCGGCGACCGCAGGCTGGTCGGTTGTGCGAGGGACAGCTGTCGCCATGTTGATCAACCTGTAAAGAGAGTATTTATACATTCACGTGCATAAATAGTCAAGGCGTGGTGTAAGCTAACAAGCGACCGAGCCACCTATGAAAACCCGCCGCCAGTCGGTGATCATGGACGTTGTCCAGCGACAGCCGGTGCGCAATCAGGAGCAACTACGGCGCCTGATGCGTGCGGCGGGGTTTAACGTGACGCAGGCGACCTTGTCGCGCGACGTCCGCGAACTGGCGCTCGTCAAGGGCGGCCTCGACGCGGCCTATCAGCCGCCCCTGCCCGCCGGCTCCAACGGGCATGCGGCGAGATCGCTGCTGAACCGCACGGTCACCGAGTACCTGACGCGCGTCGATCGCGTGCAGCAGTTCGTGGTGCTGCGCACGGGACCCGGTCAGGCGCAGCTGCTCGGCGTCGCACTCGACGGCGCGCGTCTGCCAGAGGTCGTCGGCACCATTGCTGGCGACGACACGATTCTCGTGATCGCGCCCGATGTCCGACGGGCGAGGGCGCTCGTCAAGTGGCTCGAGGGGCTGTCCAGGCCATGAAGGAGCGAATCGTTCTGGCATACACGGGCAGCCTCCAGACCTCGGCGGCCATTCGCTCCCTGGCCGAGACAGACGACGCCGAGGTGGTGACCCTCACCCTGGACTTGGGGCAGCGGCGCGACCTCGAGGAGATCCGTGACCGGGCTCTAGCAACAGGTGCCGCGCGGGCACATGTGCTCGACGTCCGCGAGGAGTTCGCCTCCGACTTCGTGTTGCCCGCGCTACAGGCCGGCGCTTTGCACGATGGGCGCGACCCGATGGGCGCCGCGCTCGCGCTGCCGCTCATTGCCAGGAAGCTGCTCCAGATGGCCTCGATCGAACAGGCGACGGCGATTGCCCACGGCTGCACCGGCGTGGACCGGGGCCAGATGGACGCTCTCGTACGAGCGCTCGATCCCGACATCCGTGTGATTGCCGTCGGGGGCGCAGCCGTCGCGCACCGCACCCACGCCAACCTCTGGGGACGGGCATACACGTCCACGAAATCCCAAGCCCCCAGTCCCAAATCCCAGGCGCCGGCAGAGTCCCCGGACACGCCTGCGTATGTCGAGATCGCCTTCGAGCGAGGGGTGCCGGCGGCCATCAACGGGGTGGAGATGCCGCTGACGGAGCTGATCGAGAGCCTGTCGATTATCGCCGGACAGCACGGCGTGGGCTGGATTGAGGAGGAGAAGAGCAACGTGACTGGAGCCCAGATACAGCACGTCCACGAGGCGCCCGCCGCCGTCGTCCTGCACGCGGCGCACGCGGCGCTCGAGGCGTCGGTATTGCCGGGGGATCTACTGCAGCTCAAGCGCGGGAGGGCGACCGAGTATGCTCGCATCGTGTCCGATGGCCTGTGGTTCACGGCCGCGCGCGGGACGCTGGACGCCTTGAATGCCAAGGTGCAGGAGAGCGTGACCGGCTCGGTGAGCATCAAGCTGTTCAAGGAAACGCTTCTCGCCTCGGTGGCCGCCGAGCTGGAGCACGCGGCGGTTCCGCGCACATGACGCTCTGGTCTGGCCGATTCGAGGGCACGCCTGATCCGGCGGCGTTTGATTTCGGGGTGTCGTTCGGCGTCGATCGCGCGCTCTTTGAAGACGATGTCGCTGGCAGCATCGCGTGGGCGGAAGCACTCGGCGCCGCCGACGTCGTGTCGAGCGAGGATACCAGCGCGATCGTGTCAGGACTGAAGGCGATTCTCGAGGAAGGGCGGCGGGATCCGTCGTTTGTGTCCGGCCCGGACGAAGACATTCACAGTTTCGTCGAACGCAAGTTGATCGAACGCGTCGGCGACGCCGGCCGTCGCCTTCATACCGGGCGCTCGCGAAACGAGCAGGTGTCGCTCGATCTGCGGTTGTACCTGCGGCGGCGCATGCCCGCGTTGCAGGCTGCCGTGGCGGCGCTGGTGGCCGCGTGCGCGGACCGGGCCGAGCACGCGGGGTCGGCGATGATGCCGTCATACACCCACCTGCGCCGCGCGCAGCCGGTCCTGGTGGCGCACTACTTCCTTGCCCACGCGGCGGCGCTGCGCCGCGACCACGTGCGGATGGCGACGGCGGCCGAGGAAGCGGACGCCCTGACGCTGGGTTCGGGCGCGGTGGCGGGGACGAGCTATCCCGTTGATACAACCCGGCTAGCCCGTGCGCTCGGCTTCTCCCGGATCGTCCGCAACAGCATGGACGCCTCGTCAGACCGCGATTTCGTGGCCTCGTTTCTCTACGCTGCGTCGCTGGCGATGGTGCATCTGAGTCGTCTGGCCGAAGATCTGATCATCTTCACCGGCGAGGAACACGGGTTCTTCGATCTGGCGGATGCCTCGGCGACCGGCAGCAGCATGATGCCGCAAAAAAAGAATCCGGACCCGCTCGAACTCGTGCGCGGGAAAACGGGGCGCGCCATCGGCCGGCTGACAGGGTGGCTCGCCACGATGAAGGGGTTGCCGAGCGGCTACAACAAGGACCTTCAGGAAGACAAGGAAGCGGTATTTGACGCCGAGGCGACCCTTGCGACGTCGATTGCCGCGGCCCAGGCGGTGGTGTCGCGGCTGACACTGAACGCCGAACGCACCGAGCGCGCTGCGTCCGGCCTGCTCCTTGCGACTGACGTAGCCGACTACCTGGTGGCGCGAGGGATGCCGTTCAGGCGCGCGCATGAAGTCGTCGGCGCCATGGTCAGGCGGCTGCTGGCCGAGGGGACGGATTTCAGCACGCTGACGCTGAACGAGTGGCGGGAGGCCAGCGACATGTTCGGCGAGGACGCCCCGCGCGCTGCCACCGCCCTTGCATCGGTCCAGGCCCGCCGGACACCGCAGTCCACCAACCCAGAGGCTGTCCGTCAGGCGCTTGAAGAATGCCGCGCCTGGCTGAAAGTCGTAAGTCCCCTCTAAGGGTCTTGGTTTTTGGGTTCGGGGCCGTGGATTGTGGGGTTTAGGGTTTGGGATTTGCGGTTTGATTTGTTAAACTTCCGCCACCTTTATCCTTTCTCATCCCGCCTGAAAGGAACGGCTCCGGGGGAGTAATGCAGCAACGCCGGCTTCGGCTCGGTGACATTCTCGACGACTATTGTCCGCGTGAGCGCCGTATCACCAATCACGTCATCGTGGCGTTGATTGACGATCAGGTGAAGCAGACTCGCTGCACCACGTGCGACGCGGACCATGAGTACAAAGCGGCCAAGGCGCCGTCGCTGCGCCGGAAGCGACCGGGTGCCGCGGTCAGCGAACCGGTCGAGGGTCTGCCGCGCCCAGCCACAAGTGCTGAGGATGCCGAGCTGTTGGAGGAGGCGTCCACCATGGGTGAGGCGGCTTCGGATGCGTCCGAGACTCAGTCATTGCCAGACGCCGCAGGTGCCGATGAGGAGTCGACGGCTGTGGCCGCGGACGCTCCGGACGGGGATGGGCCTGTGCATCGCCGGTTGATTCGCGCCACGTTGCCCAGACAAGATGGTCAGGCACCGGAGCGCAGGAGTCCTGACTTCACCGTTCGCCAGCCCAGCGGCCGCGGCGGCCGGGAGTTCGACGGCAATAGGCCCGGTCAGCGATTCGGCCAGGGGAGCCGCCCTGTGCGTGCACAAGGTGGCTCACAGCCCCCACGTCCTGGGGGACCACGTCGCGGCTCCGGCGGTCCGAGAACCGGCTTCGGCCAGGGGGGGCCGCCCGGCAATTCGAACAATCCCGGCGGCCCGCGCGGCAACAGATCGGGTCAGGGCGCAGGCCGCGGCCGCAAGCGCGGGCGCTAGCTAGCCCGCTTCCACCACGGGCTGCCAGGCAGCATCACGTTTCCAGGAGACTAGCCGTTGTCCGATTTCGCCGGCAAACATGGCCTGATCGTCGGCGTGGCCAACAAGCGGTCGATTGCGTGGGCGATCGCCCAGGCAACGGCCCGCCGCGGCGCTCGCCTCGCGATCACCTACCAAGGCCGATTCGAGGACCACGTCAACGAGCTGTCGCAAGGGCTCGGCGAGCCGCCGCTGGTCTTGCCATGCGATGTCACGTCGGACGCCGATATCGAAGGCGTGTTCGCAAGGGTTGATCAGGAGTTCGGTGGTCTTGACTTCGTCGTGCATGGCGCAGCGTTTGCGCTGCGGGAGGAGCTCTCATCGCCGTTTACCAACACGACGCGCGAGGGCTTTCGAATCGCCCTCGATATCTCCGCGTACTCGCTGATTGCGCTCACCAGAGGTGCGGCGCCGCTCATGGAACAGCGCGGCGGCGGTAGCGTCTTGACGTTGACGTACCTCGGCAGTGAGCGCGTCTTTCCGAACTACAACGTGATGGGCGTGGCCAAGGCAGCGCTGGAAGCCACCGTCCGTTATCTGGCCGCCGATGTCGGGCCCAAGAACATCCGTGTCAACGCGATTTCCGCGGGGCCCATCAAGACGTTGGCGGCCGCCGGCATCTCCGGCTTTTCAAGCATTCTCAACGTGTATCGCGACCGGGCGCCGTTGAGGCGGAACGTCGAGGCCGCCGAAGTCGGGGAAGCCGCAGCTTTTCTCCTCAGCGATGCCGGTAGGGGCGTGACAGGCGAAGTGCTGATGGTCGATGCAGGGTTCCACGCCACTGGCATGTAGGGCATGTAGGTTCAGCGTCCCCACTGCTCCGTCCTGATCTGGGCTTCCGGCACGCCCAACACCTTGAGCGTGGCGACCGACTCGCGCACCAGCGGTGCCGGCCCACAGACAAGGCAGAGCGTCGCTGCCGGTTCGTGCAGCACCGCTTCGAAATGCGATCGGCCGATGCGCCCGCGCCGGCCAGACCAGGACGAACTCGGGTCGCGCGTGACGGTCTGGTGCAGCTCGAGCCGCCCGACAGTGGCATGCTCGTGCAGTTCATCGATAAACGCGAACTCATCGCTGCGCCGCGCGCTATAGAGGAGGGAGATCCGAGGCGCGGCGGCGCGCCGCAGCATGTGATCGAGCATGGACCGCAGCGGGGCGATCCCTGTTCCGCCGGCGACACACAGCACTCGGCGGTCACGGTTTACCTCCGGGAGCGTAAACGCGCCGACCGGTCCCTCAACGTCGACCAGGGTGCCGGGGGTGGCCGACGCGAGGTTCGCGGCCGGATCGCCGCCGGCATCGACCGCAATGAGCAGCTCGAGCCGCCGGGTTTCGGCGGCTCGCTCTGGTGAGCAAGCGATCGAATACGGTCGTCGCTCGTCCTGCCCATGCGCGCAGACCATGACCGCCTGACCGGCGAGGAACTCCAGCCCTCGGGCGGAGAGATCCATGCTGACGAGGCGCGATCGCGGCGTGACCGCTACCAGGTCGATGATTGGAACCGTAACGACCGACACTGCGTGAAGTGTATCCCTACGGGACCGCCACACGCCGTATGATGATGGGTCGGAGATTCGATGGCCAACATTCTGCAGAGCGTCCCGGTCGGCCAGAAGGTCGGCATTGCCTTTTCCGGCGGCCTGGACACGAGTGCCGCCCTTCACTGGATGCGGAGCAAGGGCGCGGTCCCGTACGCGTACACCGCCAACCTCGGGCAGCCGGACGAGCCCGACTACGACGAGATTCCGCGACGCGCATTGCAGTACGGCGCGGAGAAGGCGAGACTCGTCGACTGCCGCGCGCAGCTCGTTTCCGAGGGCCTCGCAGTCCTCCAGTGCGGCGCGTTTCATATCTCGACCGCCGGCGTCCCGTACTTCAACACCACACCTGTTGGTCGCGCGGTCACCGGCACGATGCTCGTCGTCGCGATGAAGCAGGACGACGTACACATCTGGGGCGACGGCAGCACGTTCAAGGGCAACGATATCGAGCGGTTCTACCGCTACGGGCTGCTCGCGAACCCCAATCTGCGTATCTATAAGCCGTGGCTCGACCAGGCGTTCATCGACGAACTCGGGGGCCGGGCCGAGATGTCGGAGTACATGCGCAGTGTGGGGCTGTCGTATCGCATGAGCGCAGAAAAGGCGTACTCGACGGATTCGAACATCCTGGGCGCGACGCACGAAGCCAAGGACCTTGAGCGGCTCGATACCGGGTTCAGGATTGTCGAGCCGATCATGGGGGTGCCGTTCTGGCGCGAGGATGTTGCCGTCAAGTCGGAGGAAGTGACCATCCGGTTTGACGAGGGGCAGCCGGCCGCCCTGAACGGGATGTCATTCAGCGACCCGGTCGAGCTTCTGCTGGAAGCCAACAGGATCGGGGGCCGTCATGGCCTGGGCATGAGCGACCAGATCGAGAACCGGATCATCGAGGCGAAGAGCCGGGGGATCTACGAGGCACCCGGGCTCGCGCTGCTGTTTATCGGCTACGAACGGCTCATCACCGGTATCCACAATGAGGACACCATCGAGCAGTACCGCGATAACGGCCGGCGTCTGGGCCGGCTGTTGTACCAGGGCCGGTGGTTCGATCCGCAGGCGATGATGTTGCGGACGGAGGCACAACGCTGGGTGGCGAGGCCCATTACAGGCGAGGTGGTTCTCGAGCTGCGGCGTGGAAACGATTACTCAATCCTCGACACGAGGAGCCCCAATCTCACCTACAAGCCCGAGCGCTTGACGATGGAGAAGGGCGAGTCACTGTTTACTCCACAGGACCGCATCGGCCAGCTCACCATGCGCCACCTCGACATCATCGACACGCGCGAAAAACTTCTCACGTACGTGAAAACGGGTGTGCTGGCGCCGGTAGTCGGCTCCGCTCTGCCGCACCTGCTCGAACCTGATTCTGAAGACGTAGAGAAGGATTAGTCTCAGGTCTACTCGGTCGCCGTACCGCCGGCCACGGCGGCGGCGCCATCCGAGACGACCTTGCCCGCGGCC
>Ga0326597_10003197_pt1 | contig 23821 bp, 21 predicted proteins | sample RVTome_12_FD_203789 | JGI IMG/M metagenome (GOLD analysis project Ga0326597, IMG submission 203789) | Soil microbial communities from uranium-contaminated site in the Upper Colorado River Basin, Wyoming, United States - RVT100D185 | ecosystem: Environmental > Terrestrial > Soil > Contaminated >... | reverse complement strand
CTTCGATCGGGCCTCCCGCCTGGCTGCCCTGCACGTCATCCTTCGCGAGCGGATCCTCGTCCTCGACGGCGCGATGGGCACGATGCTCCAGGCCTGCCAGTTCACGGAGGCTGACTTCCGCGGCGAGCGGTTCCGCGAGCACCCGGTCGATCTTCGCGGCAACAGCGACGTGTTATGCCTGGCGCAGCCCGCGGCGGTCCGCGCCGTCCACGTCGGCTATCTCGACGCCGGTGCGGATGTGGTCAGCACGAATTCGTTCACCGCGACCCGGATCGCCCAGGCCGACTACGGCTTTGATCCGGCGACCGTCCGGGAACTCAACGTCGCTGCCGCCCGGCTGGCGCGCGACGCTGCCGACGCCGCCGAGCGAGCGCAACCTGATCGTCCCCGCTTCGTGGCGGGTTCCCTTGGCCCGACCAACCGGACCGCGTCGATGAGCTCCGATGTCGGGGATCCGGCGGCCCGCAGCGTCACCTGGGACGAGCTCGAGGTCGCCTACCGGGAATCGGCCGCGGGGCTGATCGAGGGCGGCGCCGACATCCTCCTCATCGAGACGATCTTCGACACGCTCAACGCCAAGGCGGCGATCTCCGCGGTCCAGTCGCTCTTCGACGAGATCGGCGAACGGCTGCCCCTGATCGTCTCGGGGACCATCGTCGACGCGTCGGGCCGAACGCTGTCCGGCCAGACGGTCGAGGCGTTCTGGCACAGCGTCCGCCATGCCGACCCGCTGATCGTCGGGCTCAACTGCGCCCTCGGGCCGAAGCAGCTCCGGGAGCATCTCGACGTCCTGTCGCGGGTCGCCGACCGGCCGGTCTCGGCCTACCCGAACGCCGGCCTGCCGAACGAGCTCGGTGGTTATGACGAGACACCGGAGGAGATGGCCGAGGCGATCCGGGAGTGGGCCGAGCACGGCTTGCTCAATGTCGCCGGCAGCTGCTGCGGGTCGACACCGGCACACGTCGCGGCGATCGCCCAGGCGGTCGCCGGTCTGTCGCCGCGCCAGATCCCGGAGCCGACCGGCGTCACGCGGCTATCCGGCCTGGAGCCACTCGTCATCCCGCCGCCGGGCAACGCCTTCGTCAACGTGGGCGAACGGACGAACGTGACCGGCTCGCGCAAGTTCGCCCGACTCGTCGCCGAAGGCCGCGAGGACGAGGCCGTCGACATCGCCCGCGAGCAGGTCGCCAACGGCGCTCAGCTGATCGACGTGAACATGGACGAGGCGATGCTCGACGGGGTCGCCGCGATGACCCGGTTCCTGAGGCGGATCGCCGCCGAGCCGGACATCGCGACCGTGCCCGTCATGGTCGACAGCTCGAAGTGGTCCGTCATCGAGGCCGGGCTGCGACAGCTCCAGGGCAAGGGCGTCGTCAACTCGATCTCGCTCAAGGAGGGCGAGGCCGAGTTCATCCGTCAGGCCCGGCTGTGCCGGCGGTACGGCGCCGCGGTCGTCGTGATGGCCTTCGACGAGGGGGGCCAGGCCGAGTCGGTCGAGCGGCGGGTCGCCGTCCTCCGCCGCGCCTACGATCTGTTGACGGGCGTCGTCGGGTTCGAGCCGGAGGACATCATCCTCGACGCCAACATCTTCGCCATCGCCACGGGGATGGAGGAACACAACGACTACGCCGTCTCGTTCATCGAGGCAGTCCGGCGTTTGAAGGTGGAGTTTCCGGGGACGCGGACCTCCGGCGGGGTCTCGAACGTGTCGTTCGCGTTCCGTGGCAACGACCGCGTCCGCGAGGCGATCCACTCGGTCTTCCTCTATCACGCGATCCGGGCGGGCCTCGACATGGCCATCGTCAACGCCGGCGTCCTGCCGATCTACGACGACATCGCGCCGGACCTGCGCGAGCGGGTCGAGGACGTCGTCCTGAACCGCCGGCCCGACGCGACGGAGCGATTGCTGGACCTGGCCGGGCGGTACGCCGGCGAGAGCGGGATGGAGCGGTCCGCCGAGGATCTGTCCTGGCGGGAGCGGCCGGTCGACGAGCGCCTGACCCATGCGCTGGTCGAAGGCATCGATGCGTACATCGTCGATGACACCGAGGAGGCCCGCCTCGTCGCGGCTCGACCGCTCGACGTCATCGAGGGCCCGCTCATGGCCGGCATGAACGTCGTCGGCGACCTGTTCGGGGCCGGGAGGATGTTCCTGCCGCAGGTGGTCAAGAGCGCGCGGGTGATGAAGAAGGCGGTCGCCGTGCTCATCCCCTACCTCGAGGCGGAACGGGCTGGCACCGGCCGCCGCTCTGGGACGATCGTCACGGCGACCGTCAAGGGCGATGTCCACGACATCGGCAAGAACATCGTCGGAGTCGTGCTCGGCTGCAACGATTATGAGGTGGTCGACCTGGGCGTCATGGTCCCGGCGGCCCGCATCCTCGAGAAGGCGATCGAGATCGACGCGGACCTGATCGGCCTGTCCGGGCTGATCACGCCGTCGCTCGACGAGATGACCCATGTCGCGTCGGAGATGGAGCGCCAGGGGTTCACCATCCCGTTGCTCATCGGCGGGGCGACGACGTCGCGGACCCACACCGCCGTGAAGATCGCGCCCGCCTACTCGGGGCCCGTCGTCCATGTGCTCGACGCGTCGCGAGCGGTCGGGGTGGCCGGCTCGCTCGTCCAGGCTGAGCGACGCGACGCATTCGTCGCCGGCATCCGCGACGAGTACGAGACGGTCCGCCGCGAGCGGGCCGGGCGGCGGGCGAAGGAGCGTCGCCTGACCATCGCCGAGGCGCGCGCCAATCGCGCCCCGATCGACTGGTCCCAGGTGACCCCGCCGCGCCCGTCATTCCTCGGGCCGCGAACGATCACCGACCATCCGCTCGCCGACCTCGTCGGGTTCATCGACTGGACCCCGTTCTTCGCGACGTGGGAGCTGCGCGGCGCCTACCCGGCGATCCTCGACGATCCGCGCGTCGGCGCGGCGGCGCGCGACCTCCATCGGGACGCCCTCGCGCTGCTCGATCGGATCGTCGCCGAGGGGCGGCTCAAGGCGAACGCCGTCGTCGGGTTCTGGCCGGCCAACACGGTCGATGGTGACGACATCGTCGTCTGGAGCGACGAGGAGCGGCACGATGAGCTGGCCACATTCCGGACGCTCCGCCAGCAGATGGCCAAGCCCGACGGCCGGCCCAACGTCGCGCTGGCCGACTTCGTCGCTCCGAACGAGACCGGCGTGGCCGACTTCATCGGCGCCTTCGCGGTCACGACCGGGCACGGCCTCGAGGAGATCGTCGCCGAGTTCGAGGCGGCCCACGACGACTACTCGGCGATCCTCGCCAAGGCTCTGACCGACCGGCTGGCCGAGGCGTTCGCCGAGCGGCTGCACGAACGCGTCCGTCGCGAGCTTTGGGGCTATGCGCCAGACGAGGTCCACTCGAACGCGGATCTGATCGCCGAGCGTTACCAGGGCATCCGGCCCGCACCGGGCTATCCGGCCTGCCCGGACCACACGGAGAAGGGGACGATCTTCGAGGTGCTCGAAGCTGAACCGCGAGCCGGTATCCGGCTGACCGAGTCCTTCGCGATGTGGCCGGGTGCATCGGTCTCCGGGTACTACCTGTGGAACCCGGCCAGCCACTACTTCGGGGTGGGCAGGATCGGTCGCGACCAGCTGGCCGACTATGCCGCCCGGAAGGGCGTCCCGCTCGCCGAGGCGGAGCGTTGGCTGGCCCCCAACCTGGCTGACGATGAGCAGACATCGGAGGCGTCGGCGTGAACCGGGCGGAGCTGGTCGAGGCCTTCGCCGGCTTCCCGGATCGGCTCGCTGCTGGCGTGCGTGGAGCCGTCGGTCGTGGCGTCCCGCCCGGCGAGTGGGGTCCGGCCGAGGTCGTACGCCACCTGATCGCCGTCGAGGGCGAGGTCTGGCAGTCGCGGCTCGCGCGCGTCGCCGCGGAAGACGACCCGCATTGGCCATGGACCGAGCCCGGCCTTGCGCCGGGTTTCGACGGCGTACCGCTTGACGCGATCGTGGCGGCGTTCTCGGCCGCCCGGGCGGAGACCGTGGCCACGGTCCGGGCGCTCGACGAGGTCGGCTGGGCGCGCTTCGGGACCCACGCGACGTACGGGCGACTCGACGTCGTCGGCCTGCTCGAGCGGGCCATCGACCACGACGAGGAGCACGTCGCGGGCATCGGCCGGGGTTAGCGTCCGCCACGGCCCGCTGTGCATCCGGCGACCATGACGGACACCTCCGATCGTGGATCGGTCGATCCTGGTCGCGCAATGCACGGATCTCGACAGATCGGGTCGGCTCGGTCCGATTCGTGCACCACGCGCACGGGATCAACATGGAGACCGTCACGGATGGCCGTTATGGTCGTGGGGTGCACAGACCGGGCCAGCCCGGCCAAGTAGGCGGTGCCAAGGCTTGAGCGCCCCCGGCGTCGTGCCCGCTGCGGTGGAGGCGCTGCTGCGCGATTGACGCTCCGCGGCAGCCCGCGTAGACTCGATATCCGACGAAATCACTCGGATATCGAGGACGACCCGCTGAGCGCCACGACCCAGACCGTCCAGACCGGAAAGACCGCGCCGGCCCTCCAGGCGCCGACCCAGCGCCCCGCCTACCACGGCAGCGGCGCCATCGCCTTCAGCACGAAGGGCGAGTACGGCGTGCGCCTGATGGTCCAGCTCGGGCGCCACGCCGGGACGGGCCCCGCCAGCCTCGCCGAGATCGCCGCCGAGGAGGACCTCCCGCGCGCCTACCTCGAGCAGCTCGTGGTCAGCCTGCGCGAGGCCGGTCTCGTGACGAGCACGCGCGGCGCCCACGGCGGCTACGAGCTGGCCCGCCCGCCCGAGGCCATCTCGATGGCGGAGGTCCTCCGCGCGCTCGAGGGCCCGATCGCGCCGATGATGTGCGCCAGCGACGACCCGGAGCACGCGATCCTGTGCGACCGCTCGGCCCGCTGCACGGTCAACGTCCTGTGGGTCCGCGTCCGCGACGCCGTGGCGGGAGCCCTCGACTCCATGACCCTCGCGGACCTCGTCCCGCCGCGAATGCCCAGCCCCGTCCAGCCGACACCCCTCCAGGGAGCCCTGACCGACCTGTGACGACCGACACCGACCAGCAGCTCATCATCCGCGGCCTGCGCGTCTCGCCTATCGCCGCTCCCGACCACGAGATCCTGCAGGGGATCGACCTGACCGTCGGCAAGGGCGAGGTCCACGCGATCATGGGGCCCAACGGCTCGGGCAAGACCACCCTCGCCTACGCCCTGATGGGCCACCCCGCCTACAAGGTCAAGGGCGGCGAGGTCATCTGGAAGGGCCGCGACATCCTCGCCCTGCCACCCGACAAGCGCGCCCGCCTGGGCCTCTTCCTCGCCTTCCAGTATCCGACCGCGATCCCCGGCCTGAGCGTCGCGAGCTTCATCCGCTCCGCGCTCAACGCCAAGCTCCAGGGGATCGACAAGAACCCCGACGTCGATCCCACCGATCCGATGCGCGGCGGCATCTCCATGCGCGACTTCCGCAACAGGATGCGCGAGAAGATGGCGCTCCTGCGGATGGACGAGGGGTTCGCCAGCCGGTACGTCAACGACGGCTTTTCGGGCGGCGAGAAGAAGCGCCTCGAGATGCTCCAGATGGCCGTCCTCGAGCCGGAGATGGCGATCCTCGACGAGACCGATTCCGGGCTCGACATCGATGCGCTGCGGATCGTCGCCGAGGGCGTCAACGCGATGCTCAACCCGGACCTCGGGGTCCTCCTGATCACCCACTACCAGCGGCTGCTCAACTACATCACCCCGGACTACGTCCACGTCCTGGCCCAGGGCCGGATCATCACCTCGGGCGGCAAGGACCTGGCGCTGCGCCTCGAGGACGAGGGCTACGGCCCGGTCATGCGCGAGGCCGGCTACGAGACGGACCTGCCCGACGAGGCGCTGCTCGTCCCAGTGGCGCCGGCGGGAGCCGAGCTCGAAGCGGTGGAGGCGGCCCGCTAGGCGGGCGCCGCAGGATGACCGTCACGTCAAAGCCGGCCGACACGACCGCCGCGCCGGCCCGCACCATCGATCCGGACGCCCTTCGCTCGGACTTTCCGATCCTCGGGCAGGAGATCAACGGCCACCGGTTCGTCTATCTCGACTCGGCGGCCACGAGCCAGAAGCCGAGCGTCGTCATCGACGCCGTCGCCGACTTCTACCGCGAGTACAACGCCAACGTCCATCGCGGGATCTACACCATCGGCGAGAAGGCGACGGCCGCCTACGAGGAGGCCCGCGCCCGGGTCGCGCGCTTCGTCAACGCCCCGGACAGCCGCGAGATCGTGTTCACCCGCAACGCGACCGAGGCGATCAACCTCGTCGCCTACTCGTGGGGTCGCCGGAATATCGACCGCGGCGACGCCATCGTCCTGACCGAGATGGAACACCATGCCAACCTCGTCCCGTGGCAGATCCTCGTCCAGGAGCGGGACGGCGACCTCGAGTTCATCCCGATCACGGACGACGGGATCCTGCGCCTCGACGTCTTCGAGGTGCTCCTCCGCCTCAAGCCGAAGCTCGTCGCGTTCACCCACGTGTCGAACACGCTGGGGACGATCAACCCGGTCCGCGAGATGGTGGAGATGGCCCACGCGGCCGGCGCGCTCGTGCTCATCGACGGCGCCCAGGCGGTGCCGCACGTGCCCGTGGACGTCCAGGAGCTGGGCGCGGATTTCTACGCCTTCAGTGGCCACAAGATGCTCGGACCGATGGGTTCGGGCGCGCTGTGGGCCAGGCGCGAGCTGCTCGAGGCGATGCCGCCGTTCCTCGCCGGCGGGGAGATGATCCGCGAGGTCCACCTCCGGCGGAGCGACTTCAACGACATCCCCTGGAAGTTCGAGGCGGGCACCCCGGCCGTCGCCGACGCGATCGGACTCGGCGTGGCCGCGGAGTACCTTGGCGCGCTCGGCATGGACGCCGTCCGCGAGCACGAGCAGGGTCTCGTCGCCTACGCCCTCGAGACGCTGCAGCGCGAGGTCCCCGACATCGCCATCTACGGGCCGCTGGACCCCTCGCTGCGCGGTGGCGTGATCCCGTTCAACCTGCCGGGCATCCACCCACACGACGTGGCCCAGGTCCTCGACCGCTTCGGCCTCGCGGTCCGTGCCGGCCACCACTGCACGATGCCGCTCCACGAACGTCTCGACCTGACCGCGACGGCCCGCGCCTCGTTCAACGTGTACTCCACCCGCGAGGACATCGACGCCCTCGCCGCCGGGCTCCTCGAGGTCCAGCGCGTCTTCAACGGCTGACCCTCCCGTCGCGTCTTGACAGCGTGGTGCGCAATTCCTACCATCGGCGTATGAAAACGACGGTGAGCGAGAAAGGTCAGATCACGATCCCCAAGCGGTTGAGGGATCGGCTCGGCCTGCGACCGGGCACGATCCTCGACTTCGAGGAGGCGAATGGTCGACTCGTGGGCCGGAAGTTGATGCCGGCCGACCATCTTGATGAACTCGTCGGAATCCTGCCACTCCCGCCTGGCGGCACCGATGCGCTCATCCGCGAACTGAGAGGCCCTGGTCCGGACGAACTTGCGTCTTGATCACCGCCATCGACAGCAACGTCCTGCTCGACATCTTCCTGGACGATCAGGCGTTTCGCGCCGGCTCACTGGCAGCACTGCGGGCGTGCCTGGCCGACGGCTCGATCGTGGCGTGCGACGTCGTGTTCGCGGAGGTGACGGCGATCTTCGCCGACGAGCCGACTGCGATCCGAGCGCTGGCGCAGATACCAGTGGCCTACTCGGCGATCGACTCGGCGTCCGCCTTGCGTGCTGGCTCCGCGTGGCAACGATATCGACGTGATGGCGGTTCTCGTCAACGGATCGTGGCTGACTTCCTCGTCGGGGCACATGCGCTGGAACACGCGGATCGCCTCCTGACTCGCGACCGAGGCTTCCACAGAGCTGCGTTCACAGGGCTGACGATCGTCGATCCGACGAACTGACGAGATCCTGCCCCGGCCGGTCGCTCAGCCTGGCGCGAGCGACTTCCACATGTCGATGGCCCACTGCCAGTCCGCGGGATCGTCGAACACGATCCGGATCGCCGCGCCGGAACCGACCACCGCTGAGTAGCCCTCGAGGACGCCGACCTCCACGCCGGAGCTCGCGTCGCTCGACAACATGGCGCGACCCATGACCCCGCCGGCTCGATGGTCGATGGCGTCGGGGCCCATGTTCCCGGCGAACTGCTCGATGAACGACTGGGCGGCCATCGCGCCGGTCGAGCTGCCGGTCTGGACGGCCGCGAGGGTGATGGCCCGGCCGGCGCCTCCGCCCCACCACTCGTCGGCGGTCCGCTTCTCGGCGAAGGACCCCGGGATGGTGAGCGCCCAGCCCTCGTGGCTGATCGTCACCGGTGCGCGGCGGTACCCGATCTCCACGCCACCGGTCGACTCCCGCATGGCCCGGGCGACCACCTGGCGTGCCATCGGGTCGGAGATGCTGCGCAGGCCGACGACCTCGGCCCAGGCCCGCCACGGGTAGGGCAGGGCCGGATCGAGCGGGAACGCCCTCGACAGCAGGCGGTGCACCTCGTCGAGGACCAGACCCTCGGGTTTGAGCGCCGGCGGGCGCCAGCGGACTTCGAACCACATGAGGCACAGCGCCCGGTTGAGCATGGACTGCGCGTCGGTCGCGTCGGCCCACCACGGCGTGATGTCGATGGCCACGCGCGTGTCGGCGACCGCCCGCTCCAGCCAGGCGTCGTCGCGTGGTCCGAGGGCCGTGGCGATCGCGCCGTCGAAGGTGAACCTGACGCCGTCGGGGGTCCCGACCTGGACGCCGGCTCCACCGGCCGCCCGGACCGCGCGCGCGCCGAGCAGTGTCCTCCCGAGCCAGCCGAGGTAGGCGCGCTCGGTCGCGGCTCGATCGGCGAACGTCACCGCGGCGGCCTCGTCGGGCTCATCGGGGCGATCCGGATGGACCCGCGCCCACGAGACCGCGAGGTCCATCTCCATCCGTTCCAGGACCCGTCCGACGAAGCGGTGGTAGCCCGGACCGAGGGCTACGGTGTCGGCGTTCGCGTCGACCCGGCCCGCATCGGTCGCGGTCAGGACGAGGGCGCGGGCGGCCGGGTGGAGCGCGACGTCGAGGCTCGCTTCGCCTTCGGCAGGCGTAGACCGCCCCGTCGACCGGATCAGATCGGGATGGTTGGCGGTCAGCCACGTTTCGACGTCGGCGAGGAGCCGGTCGGCCGTCGGGACGCGCGGGATCAGGCCACGCCTCGAGGCCTGGCCAGCGACGCGGGCGGCGAGTGGGTGCACGACCATCGATACCACTGGAGGGTCCGACGATAGCGCACGCTCGGCGCCGTGCGACCATGCGCTTCGTACCAGCCGCAGGGGAGGCAGGAGTACCCCCGCACGGCTCGCATATCCGACTTGCGTGGTCGGGATTGCGGAACCGCGCTACACTCGGCCGAGCAATGGACGATCTGTACCGCGACTACATCCTTGAGCACTATCGGCGACCCCACAACTTCGGGGTCATCGACGACGCCGATGCGTCATACGAGGGCGCCAACCCGCTGTGCGGCGACCGGATCACGCTCATGCTCGGCGTGAAGGACGGGATCGTGGATCGCGTCGCGTTCACCGGGCGCGGTTGCGCGATCAGCCAGGCGAGCGCCTCCCTGCTGACCGACGAGATCAAGGGCAAGCCGCTCACCGAAGTCGCGGCGATCCGCGCCGACGACCTCCTCGACCTGCTCGGCATCGAGATCAGCCCGGCCCGCCTCAAGTGCGCGATGCTCAGCCACGACAGCCTCCAGCACGTTCTGGCCGATCTCGGCGCCCCGACGCCGGCCGAGGCCAACGCATGACCGGGCGCATGAGCCGGATCGAGCGCTGCTGCAGGTGTCTGCCGCCGGCCTGACGCCGGCCCGTCCACGCCGCGGATCCGTCCGCGGAGCCCTCGCCCTGGCGCACCCGAAGGCGCCAGCCCGTCGAACACCGGAGCCTCCCAGCCCATGCAAAAGTCATTCTCCGACCTCCTTCGAGAGGCGAGAGCCGAGATCCGAGAGGTCTCGCCCGCCGAGGTGGACCTCCTGCTCGATGGGCCCGTCCCGCCCGTGCTCGTCGACGTCCGCGAGGAGTTCGAGTGGGAGCAGGGCCACGTCGACGGGGCCGTCCACGTCGCCAAGAGCTACCTCGAACAAGGCATCGAGACCGATGTACCGGATCGCTCGCGACCCGTCGTCCTCTACTGCGCCGGTGGCGTTCGCTCGCTGTTCGCCGCCCAGACGCTGAGCCAGATGGGTTATCAGAACGTCTCCTCGATGAGCGGCGGCTTCCAGCAGTGGAAGGCGCAGGGTTTCCGGTGGACGACCCCTCCGTCGCTGTCGCCCGACCAGCGTCAGCGCTACAGCCGTCACCTGCTCATCCCCGAGGTCGGCCTCAACGGCCAGGCTCGGCTGCTCGGCTCGAAGGCCCTCATCATCGGGGCCGGCGGTCTCGGTTCGCCGGTCGCCCTGTACCTCGCCGCGGCGGGGGTCGGGACGATCGGCATCGTCGACTTCGACGTCGTCGACATGTCGAACCTCCAGCGCCAGATCATCCATTCGACCGCCCGCGTCGGGCAGAAGAAGACCGAATCGGCGCGAACCATGATCGAGGGGCTCAACCCGGACGTGACCGTCGTCGCCCATGAGGAGATGCTCGTCGCCGCCAACGTCGAGCGGATCATCGCCGGTTACGACGTCATCCTCGACGGGACCGACACGTTCGAGACCCGCTACATCCTCAATGACGCGGCGGTCGCGGCCGGCATCCCGGTCGTCCATGCGAGCGTCTTCCGCTTCGAGGGCCAGCTCACGACGTTCATCCCGTACGAGGGCCCGTGCTACCGCTGCCTCTACCCGACACCGCCGCCGCCGGAGCTCGCCCCGGGCTGCTCCGTGGCCGGCGTGCTCGGCGTCGTGCCCGGGATCCTGGGGCTCCTCCAGGCGAACGAGGCGCTCAAGGTCCTGCTCGGGATCGGCCATACGCTTGCCGGCCGTCTCGTCCTGTTCGATGCGCTCGAGACCGAGTTCACCGAACTGCAGCTGCGCCGCGACCCGAACTGCCCGGTCTGCTCCGATGCGGCCGTCGAGGCCCGCCTGGCCGGTCGTCCGTTCACGGTCGACGGGGTCGGCGTCGATGCGCCGTTCCTCATGACGATGACCGGACTCGCCGGCACGATCTCGCCCGAGGCCCGGGCGTGAGCACGGTCTTCATCCCGGCGGTCCTGCGTCCCAGCGTCGGCGGGGTCAAGTCGCTCGAACTCGACGGCGACTCGATCCGCGCGGTCGTGGGGGCCCTGGTCGCGCAACACCCGTCACTCGAGTCGCAGATCCTGACCACGGACGGCGATCTCAACCGCTTCGTGAACGTGTACGTCAACGGCCAGGACGTGCGCTACCTCGCGGGACTGGACACGCCGGTCGCCCCGGCCGATGAGGTCCGCCTCCTCCCGGCGATGGCCGGGGGCTGAGGCGGTGGGGCACGTCCACGACGAGCTGCCCCGTCACGGCGGCCGCTTCGAGAACATCCTCGATGCGATCGGCTACACGCCGCTCGTCGAGATTCCGCGCATGTCGCCGAACCCGGCGGTCCGCATCTTCGCCAAGCTCGAGATGTTCAACCCGACGGGCTCGGTCAAGGATCGCGTCGCCAAGTACCTGATCGAGGATCTCGAGGCGCGCGGCCTGCTCCACGAGGACTCGATCATCCTCGAGCCGACGTCGGGCAATACCGGCATCGCGCTGGCGATGATCGGCCGGCGCAAGGGCTACCGCGTCGCCCTGGTCATGCCCGACAACGTGACCAACGAGCGGCGCCAGATGGCCGCGCTGTTCGGCGCGGAGGTCATCGATTCGCCCGGGTCGCTCGGCAGCAACGGCGCGATCGCGCTCGCCAAGCACCTCGTCAGCAAGGACGAGCGGTTCGTCATGCCGTACCAGTACGGCAACCCGGCCAATCCTCGCGCCCACTACGAAACGACCGGTCCGGAGATCCTGGCCGACTGCCCGGAGATCGACGTGTTCGTGGCGGGCCTGGGGACCGGCGGGACGCTGATGGGCGTGTCGCGCTATCTGCGCGAGCACAAACCCGGCGTCCGCATCGTGGCCGCCGAGCCGCTCCCCGGCGAGCTCGTCCAGGGCCTGCGTTCGCTCGATGACGGGTTCATCCCGGAGATCCTCGACCCGTCGCTCATCGACGCCAAGTACCTCGTGTCGAACCGTGACGCGATCGCGGCCCTGCGGGACCTCGTCTTCCGCGAGGGGATCTTCGCCGGGCCATCGTGCGGGGCGGTCCTCGTGGCCGCCGCCCGGGTCGCGAGTGAGATGACGTCCGGGACGATCGTCGCGCTGCTCCCCGACGGCGGCTGGAAGTACCTGTCGGTGGGCACGTTCTCGATGGACCTCGACGCGATGGAGGACGCGCTCGAGGGCGGGGTGAACTGGTGGTGAGCGCCCATCCGGGTCCGATCGCGACGGGCCTGTCGGCCGCGATCCGCGAGGCGATCGTCGCGCAGGCACGGACCGAGTACCCGAACGAGTCATGTGGCCTCATCGTCGGGGATCGGCCCGCCGCCGATGGTGGCCAGGCGCTGCGCTACGCACCGACCCGCAACAAGGCGGCCTCACCGTATCGCTACGAGATCGACCCTGCGGACCTGCTGCGCCTGACGATCGAGACGGACGACGCCGACGAGGTCTTCTGGGGGATCGTCCACTCGCATACCCACACCCCCGCCGTTCCGTCGCCGACGGACGTCGGGCTGGCCCTCTATCCCGACGCGCTCTACGTGCTCGTGTCCCTCAGCGACCTGGAAGTCGATCCGCGAACCGGCGCGCCGAGCCTGCGGGCATGGCGCATCGTCGACGACGAGGTTTACGAGGTCGACGTCTCGATCGACCGCGAGCCATGACCCCGATGCCGGCTACTTGCAGGTCAGCCCGTCCTTGGGCACCTTCAGCTCGATCAGGTAGGCATCGACGGCATCCTGGACGCACGAGCTGGCGTGATACCCCGTGTGACCCTCGCCCTCGCGGGTGATGAGCACGCCGGAGTCCAGTGCCTTGGACAACGCCACCGCCCACGGGTAGGGCGTCGCCGGGTCACCGGTGGAGCCCACGACCACGATGGCCGGAGCACCCTTCGCGCTGACCGCCTTGGGGGTTCGCGCCGCCGGGACGGGCCAGAACGCGCAGGCCAGGTCGTTGTAGGCGATCAGCTGCGCGAAATGCGGCGCCGAGCGTTGGAGCCGCTTCGCCCATGCGGTGTACACCTCCACGTCCGTCGGGGCCGGGTAGTCGAGGCAGACGTTGGCGGTGTAGGCATCGACCAGGTTCGAATACGAGCCGTTCGGCTTGCGCCCGCGATACGGATCGGCGATCAGGAGCATGAGCGACCCGTCGCCACGCTTGGCGAGCGCCAGCGACGCGGCCAGCGTCGGCCACGACTCCTTGGAATAGAGCGCGGCGAGCACGGAGTACCAGGCGATACCCGGACCGATCTTGCGCGGATCGCTCAGCAGGGTCGCTGGCAGGGGTCTTGAATCGATCGATGCCATCAGCGCGTCGAAGGCCCGGGCAGTCCTGCCGTCTTCGTGAAAGGCACACGATGTCCTGGCGGCGCAGTCGTCGAGGAAGCTTGCCAGCGCGGCCTCGAACGCCGTGGCCTGACCGGATCGAAATCGCTCAAGGTCGATGGACGGGTCGATCGCACCATCGAGCGCCATGGCCCGGATGTGGTCCGGATAGAGGTCTGCGTAGATCGATCCGATCAACGTCCCGTAGGAGAAGCCGAGATAGGTCAGCTTCTCGTCGCCGACCGCCGAGCGCAGGGCGTCGAGGTCGCGGGCCACGGCATCGGTCGACAGGTACGGCAGCGTCGCGTTGCTTCGCTTCGCGCATTTGCCGGCGTAGTCCCGGGCCGCATCGACGAGCGCCCTGAGTTCGGCTGCATCGTCCGGGGACGGATCGAGCTCGGCCTGTGGGTCCAGGTTGTCGATACACCGGATCGCCGTGCTCGAATTCACGCCGCGTGGATCGAATCCCACGATGTCGAAGCGCTCGCGCAGGGCCGCCGGAAAGAGGTCGGCAGCGGCGCCCTGACGGACGAAATCGACGCCGGACGCGCCTGGCCCACCGGGATTGACGAACAACGATCCGATCCGTGCCGTGCGATCCGTCGCGGGCAACTGCACCATGGCGACGTTCAGGTAGCCGTCCGACGGCGCACTGTAGTCGCGTGGCACGCGGACCTCGGCGCACAGGAATCCCTTGCCACAATCGCTCCAATGCGCGGGACTCACCCTGGCGCCGGCTGAGGCGGACGGCCCCGATGACGCAGGAGCCGACCCGCTGGGAGCCGCCGTCGCCGTCGCGACGACGTCCCCCGACGCGGACGGGACCGTCGGGGAAGGGACGACCGGGGAGCACCCCGCCGCGAGCGCGATCAGCACGACGGCAGCGAGTCCCCTCGTCGCGCGACCAGGCCGGGTCATCAGATCCCGAGCATACCCGACCGGTCCGCAGCGGCGAGGTCAACCGAAGGCGCTGACGACCTCGCGGTCCTCCTGCCGGCGTTCGATGCGCACCCCGTTGAGCCGGGCTCCCTCGCGAACCACGAGGACGGAGCACGGGGCATGCAGCAGGACGTTCCGTGCCACGCTGCCGAGGATCAGCCGGCGCAACCCGGTCTGGCCGCGCGTGCCGACGACGATGACACCCGCCTCGCGCTCGCGGGCGCAGGCGATGATCTGGTGGGCGACGTCGCCCTCGCGGACCTCGGCGGTCGCCTGGAAACCCGCCCCGCGCAGCCGCGTGGCGGCGGCCTCGCACTCCGCCTTCCGTGCCTGACGCTCCGCCTCCACCGATTCGGTGTAGCCCGTCATCGTGTCCGTGTAGAGCAGCGGCGCGACGGCCGCGGCGTACGGGAACCCGTCCTCGGAGACGGTCACGACCGTGACCGGCAGCCCGGTGAAGAGCGGCCACTCGGTGACCACGCACTCGGCGGTGCGCGCGTGCGGCGAACCGTCGTCGGCCAGGACCACCGGCCCGAGCTGGTCGTCGCGGGCGACGAGCACGGGGCAGGGAGCATGGTCGACGACCTCGGAGGAGACGGACCCGAGGAGCATGGATTCCCAGCGTCCCATGCCACGGTGGCCGACCACGACGAGATCGGCGTCCATCTCGCGAGCCTGGTCGACGATCACGCTCGCCGCACGGCCGCGGATGAGGACGGGCTCGATGACGAGGTCGGATCGCGCGCAACGGATCTCGCGCTCGGCGGTGTCGATCGCGTCACGGTGGATCTGGAGGACCTCGTCCTCCAGCTCGTCCGCGTCGGGCGGAGCGTCGATCCCCCACGGCACGCCCAGGAGGTCGCCACGGGTGGGGGCGACGCTGACGATGCGGACTCGACCGCCTTCGCGCCACGGAAGCGCCGCGACGAGGTCTCGGGCTCGGTCGGCGGAACGGGAACCATCGACGGCGAGCAGGATGCGCATCGCAGAACCTCCTTCGGGGCAAGGGTGCGCTCCCGGCGGGCAGGCGGCATGGGTCGAATGGCACGAATGCACGGACCCGCCGGCCCGAAGGCTCGGCGGCTCGGCGGCTCAGGGGCTCAGGGGCGCAGGGCCGCCAGGAGACCGGCCGCGTCGAGGCTCACCGCGTCGAGTCCCATCTGCGCCGCGATCCGGGCGGCCGGTGGCGGCACCAATCCGGTCGAGGCGAGGAGACTCCGGCCCTGCGGCCCGAAGACCTCGCCGGGCGCCCCGTCCGCGACGACCTCCCCGGCGCGCATGACGACGATCCGGCTGAACCGTGTCGCGGCGAACTCCATGTCGTGGGTGATCGTCACGACCGACCGCCCGACGGCCCGGAACGCCTCGATGATGGCGGCGACCCGTGCGACGCCGTCGGTGTCCTGGCCGGTCGTCGGCTCGTCCAGCACGAGGACCGCGGGATCCATCGCCAGGATCCCGGCCAGAGCCACCAGCTTGCGCCGTGAGAGATCGAGGTCATATGGGTTCGTGGCGCGCTCATCGGTCAGGCCGACCGCGGCCAGGCTGCCGGCCACGCGGCTCGCGACACCCGCAGCGGTCATCCCCATGTTGCGCGGGCCGAAGGCGGCTTCGCGTTCGACCGATCGCTCGAAGAGCTGGTCATCGGGATCCTGGAACACGAACCCGACCGTCCTCGCAAGGTCCGCCACTGATCGGCCCGCGGTCGACTCGCCATCGAGCAGGACGCGGCCCGCGTCCGGTCGCAGGAGCCCGTTGAGATGCTTGACCAGGGTCGTCTTGCCCGATCCGTTCTGGCCGAGGATGGCGACCGCCTCACCCGGCTCGATGGTCAGCGACGCCCCGCGGACCGCCTCGACCCCGCCCGGGTAGCGATGCACGAGGCCGTCGATCGTGATGCGGACCGGGGCCCGTTCACGCCCCGGCGTCCAGGCCGGTCCGGCGTCGGGATGCTCGCCGCCAGACCCCGCTGCGGCCGCACGGCCATCGGGCAGAGCGCCGAGGCCGCTCCACGCCCGCAGTCCCGCCGCGATGGCCGACTCGTCGAAGGCTCGAGCGAGGTCGAGCGAGGCCACCTGGGCCAGGCGGACCAGGGTCGGCGGGGTCAGGCCGGCGATACCCTCCGCCAGCCCGAGCGCCGTGCCCGGCACATCGAGCGCGACCGTCCGCCCGCGCTCGAGCACGAGACAGCGATCCATCCGCCCGAGCACGCTCGGATCGTGCTCGGCACACAGCACCGCCGAGCCGGCGCGGGCCAGTTCCTCGAGCAGGTCGGCCACGGCTGCCGTCCCCGCCGGATCGAGCTGGGCGGTCGGTTCGTCGAGGACGAGGATGGTCGTGCCCATCGCCACGATGCTCGCGATGGCGACCCGCTGCTGCTCGCCGCCCGATAGCGCGAAGGGCTCGCGGTCGGCCAGGTGCTCGATGCCCAGGCGGTCCAGCGTCGCGTCGATGCGCGGGTCCATTTCGGCCCGCGGGACCCCGAGGTTCTCGAGCCCGAACGCGAGCTCCTCGCGGACGGTCAGCTTGGAGGCGGACAGCTGGTTCGCCGGCGTCGCGAACACGATACCGACGCGACCGAGCAGCGCATCCGCGGCCGCCCCGGCCGTCCCGATCCCGTCGATCTCGACGCGACCGTCGAGCTTCGCCCGGACCACCCGCGGGATGAACCCCGCGGCCGCCAGGGCCAGGGTGGACTTGCCGGCGCCCGTCCGGCCCGCGACGCCGACACGCTCACCGGCGCCCACAACCAGCGAGATCTCGTCGAGGCTCGGTGTCTTCTTGCCGGGATAGCGGACGCCGAGCCCGTCGATCCGCACCGGAGTGGTGGTCGGCGTCTCGCCTGGCGGCGTCACCGAACCGCTCCTGTGACGGCCACCACGACCACCCCGAGGCACAGGCCAACGATCCCGAGTCGAAGCCACCGATCGATCGGCGGATCCGCGACGAGCCGGTAGGCCGTGCGGTTCGGTCGGGCGCCGAACCCACGCGCCTCGAGCGCGAACGTCCGCTCGCGGACGTCCACGAGCGACCCGAGCAGGACCGGTCCGATGAGCGGGACGAGCGCCCGGATCCGACGCACGAACGAGCCCTCGAGCGACAGCCCGCGGGCCTGCTGGGCCTCGAGGATGGAGCCCGCCCGCTCCTGCATCCGCGGCACCATCTGGACCGCCGACAGGACGACGAACGAGATGCGGTGGCTGGCCCCCCGGGCAATGAGCGTCTCGAGCATGTCATCCGCGAGCGTCGTGAACAGGAACGCCACCGACGCAAGGAACGCGACGAGCACGCGTCCTGCGGAGATGAGCCCGAACGTCAGGCCCTCCCGGGTGACCGACAGCGGCCCGAGCGTCAGGAGCTTGTCCGTGGCACCCGGGAAGAACAGGCTGTTGACGACGAGGATCGACAGCAGCAGGAACGCCGGGATGCGCATGGCGCGCGCCGTCGGACGGAGCAGGCCCGCGGACCACACCGCGGCGACGATGACAGCGGCCAGACCGACGAGGACGGCCGGCGGCAGGAGGAACGCCGACAACAGGACGAGCGCGAGCGCGAGGAGCTTGGTCAGCGGGTTGCGGCGGTGGAGCCAGCTGGAACCCGCGACGTAATAGCCGGTGGTCGCGGACATCCCTCGCTCGTCAGCCGACCGCGGAGGTCACTCGGCGACCGTGGCCTCGCCGCGGCTGTACATCGTCCGGACGGTGATCGGCAGCGCGCCCAGGATGACGAAGACGATGGTGTAGCTGATGGTCTTGTCGAGCGGGTCGCTCGTCAGGCCCTGGGCGAAGGCGGACTGGAAGACGTTCAGCCCGAGCGTCCTGAAGAGCGCGGTGAGCGCGTCCGTTCCGGCGCCGGTGACGCCACCGAAGACACCGGCGGCGATCGGCGCGGAGATCGCCGCGGCAACGAGACCGGTCGTGAGCCCACCGACCCAGACCGGGAAGAGGCGGGCGTTCTCGCCCCGACGCGCCCAGGTGAAGACGAGGACCGCGGCGATGACCGCGAGGATGACGGCGACGGCCAGGCCGGCCGGATCCGGCAGTGCCAGGCCGGTCAGGTTCGCCCCGAACAGGAACTTGTCCGCTGTCCCGTCGTCAAGCACCCCGTCGACGCCGGAGAAGTACCCCTCCGGCGCGAACAGGAGGCGGAACACCGCGAAGACCAGGGCTGCCGCCGAGATCGCGGTCGCCCCGATCATGTACGACCGGATCCGCGGATCCGGGCCGGTGAAGGCGAAGACGGTTCGTCCGGCGAGCCATCCGACGACGACGCCGACCGCGACGCAGCCGACGGCGATCAGCACGAACGTCGTCTGGTTCGTGAGCAGGATATCCGCGTCCTCCACCGATAGGTCCGGGATACCCACGGTGTACTGGACCACGAGGAACGCCACGGCCGCACCCACGATCCCGACGGCGAGCGCCAGGAACCCGCCGACCCGGACGTCATCGGATCGGATCTGGAAGACGCCTCGGCTGGCCCAGAACCCGGCCATCAGGCCGATGACCCCGGCGACCGGTGCGAAGAATGCCGCGACGGGACCGGCGCCGCCGGGGATGGGCAGGATCGACCAGATGAGGTTCGACAGGATGCCCGTGAGGGCCCCGGCCCATGGCCCAGCCAGGGCACCGACCAGCACAGTCCCGATCGAGTCGAGGTAGATCGGCAGGCGGAGGGCCACCGCGATGGAGCCGACCGCGATGTTGATCGCGATGGCCACGGGCATCAGGGTGAGCACCGCCGTCGTGAAATCTCGCGAACGCCGGCCGATCACGAAGAGCAGAACGGCGCCGATGACGACCGCGGCGAGATAGGCGAGCTGGACCGAAGGGATGCAGTTCCCCGATTGCCCTTCGGCGCAGATCGTCAGCCAGCCAAGGTTCATGCTCGCCTCCTCGTCCCTCGCCGCGGCCCGCAACCGCTCGCCGCCTCGTCTAGCGTGACACGTCCGGGTGGTCCGCCGCCAGCATTCCGATGCGCTCGACCAGCCGATCCATGAACTCGGCGACGTTCGCGGTCACGGCGACGTCGAGGTTCGGTGGCCGGCCCGTGAGTCGGCGCCGGTCCGCGACGGTCATGCCGGCCGTGATCTCGCCGCGCGTCTCGACATCCACGAACAGCGTCTCGGTCGTCACGAGGCTCCGGTCGAGCGCCGCGGCGACCGCCAGAGGATCGTGGATGAAGGCCCCGTAGAAGCCGTCGTGCCGCGCGTGGAACTCCATGTAGAAGCGCAGCGCATCCGCGACATAGCGGACGATCGGGTTGCTCGCCACGGACCGGGACGCGTGCATCGGCTCCTCGCCGTGGGACAGCGCGATCGAATCGTCGGGCCTGCTGCCGGCCCGCCGCGCTAGTCTGACGACGTCGTCGGGCAACACCCGCGCCCCCTCGGTCACGTCGAGGCCGAGCGCGAGCGGCAGCGGGATCGACGGGTCCGCGTCGCGCGCGTCGGCCCACGCCCGGAAGACGATCCTCGCGGCCTCCGGGTCGCAGTGGATGTTCCATTCGGTCGTCGGCGTCGTGTTGCCCGATACGCCGTACGCGCCGCCCATCAGCGTGTAACCCCGCAGCAGGCGGGGGAGGGCCGGCTCGCGCAGGACCGCGATCGCGAGGTTCGTCAACGGACCGAGCGTCACGAGGGTGATCTCGCCCGGTCGCCGGCGGGCTTCGTCGAGGATGACGTCAACAGCGTGCCGCTCCGACAGCGGCCGCGACGGCGGCGGAAGTTTGGCGTGGCCGAGGCCCTGCGGCCCATGCGTCTCCGGGCTTGTCTCGAGCGGGCGCACGAGCGGGACCTCGCGCCCGAGTGCGACCTCGATATCGGCCCTGCCGGCGAGTTCGAGGACGGCTCGCGTGTTGATCGCGACCTGCCGGGCGTCGATATTGCCCGACACGCACGTCACCGCCACGAGGTCGGCATCGGGCGACGCGGCCGCGTACAGGAGCGCGAGGCTGTCGTCGATTCCGGTGTCGACGTCGAGGATGAGGGCCGTCCGCTCGCTCACGACCGTGATGCTAGCCGGTTCGCGACGAGCCGCCCGGTCGGTCGGGAGCGCATCGCCACGGGGTAGCCCCCTACACTCGGAGGATGGGAACGCCGCCGCCGATCTTGCCGCCCGCCGTCATCGGCATCCTGGGCGGCGGCCAGCTCGGCCGGATGCTCGGCTCGGCCGCGCGCGCGATGGGCTATCGGATCGTGGTACTGGATCCGGACCCCGACTGCCCCGCGGCCGCGGTCGCCGATCGTGTCGTCATCGGGTCGTACGACGACGTCGGTGCGGCGCTGCGCCTGGCCGACGCGAGCGCCGTCGTGACATACGAGCTGGAACACGTGACCGCGGCCGTCGTCGAGGCGATCGAGGCGAGCGTCCCGGTCCGGCCGGGACGAGGGCCGCTGCTCGTGACCCAGGATCGCCTGACCGAGCGGCGCTTCGTCGAGGAGGTCGGCATCGCGGTCGCTCCGTGGCGCGAGGTGCATTCCGTTGCCGAGGCACGCGTGGCAGCGGATGTCCTGGGAATTCCACTCCGCCTGAAGCTGCCGATCGGCGGCTACGACGGCCGCGGCCAGGTCCGGCTCGTGACGACGGTCGAGCTTGACGACGCCTGGGAGCGCATCGGCCAGCCGCCCGGTGCGCCGCTCCTGGCCGAGCGCGAGCTCGAGTTCGAAGCCGAGCTGTCCGTCGTCGTCGCCCGTGCCGTCGACGGCGACCTGGCCGTCTTCCCCATCGCCCGGAACCGCCATGACGCGGGGATCCTCGTCGAATCGGTCGCGCCGGCGCCGATCCCGGCCGACGTCGCAGAGCGCGCCGCGGCGATCGGGCGCTCGCTGGCCGCGGCGATGGACCTGTGTGGCACCCTCACCGCCGAATTGTTCCTCCTGCCCGATGGCACGCTCGTCGTGAACGAGCTGGCGCCGCGGGTCCACAACTCGGGGCATTGGACGATCGAGGGCGCGGCGACCTCGCAGTTCGAGCAGCACATCCGGGCGATCTGCGGGCTGGGCCTCGGATCGACGGCCGCGCTCGCCCCGACGGCGGTGGTCAACATCCTCGGCCGTGGGCCCCGGCGCGAGGCACGCCTGGTGGGCGTCGCGGCGGCGCTCGCGGATCCGGCCGTTCACCTGCACCTGTACGACAAGCGGCGCGTCTTCGAACGCCGCAAGATGGGACATCTCACGGCGCTGGGAACCGATATCGACGAGGCGCTCGCACGCGCACGAGGCGCCCTGGCGGCGCTGCACTGGGCGGATGACGCGACGCAGGAGGACGACCGATGAGCGAGGCGACCCTGGCACCCGTCGTCGGCATCGTCGGCGGCAGCCGCTCGGATTTCCCAACGCTCGAGGCGGCGGTGGCCATCCTCGATGAACTCGGCGTCCCTACGGAGCTCAAGGTCGTGTCGGCGCACCGGACCCCGGACCGGCTCTTCCGCTACGCCGAGGAGGCCGACGGCCGCGGGATCCGGGTCATCATCGCCGGCGCCGGCGGCGCGGCGCACCTTCCCGGGATGCTCGCCGCGAAGACGGCCCTACCGGTCATTGGCGTCCCGATCCCGACCGAGCACCTCGGCGGGCTCGACTCACTCCTCTCGATCGTCCAGATGCCGCGCGGCGTGCCGGTCGCGACGGTCGCGATCGGGAATGCCACCAACGCCGGTCTCCTGGCGGCCGCGATCCTGGCCCTGTCAGACGACGGCCTCGCTGCGCGGCTCGCCGCCTGGCGGGCTCGTCAGACGCAGGCAATCCTCGACGATTCGTAGACGTCGCAGCCGCCCACCATATGGCCGACCTTGGTCGCGAGAACCGCATTGGCGACTTTCAACCACCGATCAGGGCTTGACGAGTTTCGCCACGTCCACGATTACCGGAACGACCACCGCACCGCTGTCGCCGCTCTGATCGGTACGATCGGCCAAGGCGAGGATTGCATCGCCGGTTGGGGACCAGGTGAGGTTTGACAATCGGTCAGCAACGTCAAGCCAAATTGGCTGCTGGCTCTTGTCTGCCCAGAGTCTCCACCAAAGTCAGTACGGTTCAGGCGGCCGTCGGCGTCGGACGTGTAGGCGTTCGAGACGCCATTCTGGTCCGTCGGTCGGTCGGCGGCGTCATACGTCGTCGGGATCGAGCTCGCGGCACCGACCGTGACGCTCGTCCGGTTGGGGACCGCCCCCCAGCCATACGTCGTGGTCGTGCCCAGCAGGGTCGAACCGGTCAGCCGGCCGAGCGGCTCGTAGGCGGTCGTGCGCTCCCCGTTCGTGGGGTCGCCGCTGATGGTGCTCGTCTCCTTCAGGATCTGACCGGCCCGGTTGTAGGTCCAGTCGTAGAGCGCGCGGTCGACTGAGCCGGTGGCGGTCGTGTGCTTGCTCTTGAGGTGCCCGAGACGGTCATAGGCGAAGGCCGTCGTGTTGCCGTTGGGGGCGGCCACCGACGCCGGCTGACCGTCGGCCCGGTAGGTCGTCGTGAAGTTGGTCGCGTTGACCGGATCGTCGAGCGCGGTCTCGCGGTCGAACCGATCGAGGGTCACCCCATACGTGCCGGTCGGGTCGGTCCACGATGGTGAGGTCAATGAGTAGCTGTACGTCGTGTCGGCGGTCGTACCGGCGTCTTCGTCGTCGACGGTCAGGACGCGGTTGAGGCGGTCGTAGGTCGAGGTGATCGTGAATGCGCCGTCGGAAGCGGTCAGCTGGTTGCCGTTGTCGTCGTAGGTGTACGTGGTGGTGCCCGTGGCCGGCCACCCGGGTCAGGACTCGCCCCGCGCCATCGTACGTCCAGACGATGCTCGTGCTGTACGGTGGGTCGGCCCGGTTCTCCTGGCGGCATCGTAGGCGACACTAGCCCGAGCGTTAGGACGAAGGCAGAGGCAACGCGATGGAGATCTGTCATCCCCCACCAACACTCATGACCGTCTCATGCCCCCGGTGTGGTTCGACGGGTCTTCAGTTCTCCGGTGACGATGTCGCGCCGACACACGCCGCGTCGCCCGTGACCTCATCGAGAAACGTCATCTTGGCCTCCGTCGGGATGTCATCGTCATCGATTTCGACAACGTCGAGCGCTGGCGAAACCCGCACTGCCCGTACCGGGTGATCCAGCGACACCACTCCAAGCTGCCGACAATCTGCCGCAAAGATGGTGATCGCCCCACCGCGCCATTCCTGAAAGTAGTCGCCCAGGCCTTGTCCGCCTTGATGAGGCTTGACGGTGACCGATCGCACATCGACATCTGGATCTGTCGGCGTGTAGCGGATAACAAGCCTTTCCGTCGACTCATTCACGACAATCGACGAGAAGGCGCCGGCGAAATCCATGCACCCGGTC
>Ga0326597_10003196_pt1 | contig 23824 bp, 24 predicted proteins | sample RVTome_12_FD_203789 | JGI IMG/M metagenome (GOLD analysis project Ga0326597, IMG submission 203789) | Soil microbial communities from uranium-contaminated site in the Upper Colorado River Basin, Wyoming, United States - RVT100D185 | ecosystem: Environmental > Terrestrial > Soil > Contaminated >... | reverse complement strand
GGCCCGAGCGCGCCGTCGGCGAAATACTTCGCCGCGTTGACCCGCAGTCGATCCGGGTCGAGCGAGCGGCCGAACGCGTGCAGGATGCGCGCCTTGTCGTCGCGCGTCTGGCGGCCCATGATGGCGGCGTCGATGCGCGTGGTCAGGCGATCCCCGGCGAGCAGCGAACGATAGACCGCGAGCGGCTCTGGCGTGAAGAGGATGTTCTGGACCGACGTGACGCCAAGCTCGGCGAGCTTCGCCAGCGTGTACTCCACCGCCGCCCGGCGTTCCGCATCCGGCGTCCGCCGCTCGAGCTCGGCCATCACCGCCCAGTTCAGCCCTTCGAGCAGGATGCCCGTCGGGCGGCCCTGGTCGTCCCGCTCGAGATGCGACGCGGGATGCTCGCGCGCGAGCCGCTCGACGTCCAGCGCGCGCAGCGCGGCCGGGTTGTAGAGCGCGACGTGGCCGTCGCCCCGCTCCATCACGACCGGCGCGTCCGGCGCCCAGCGGTCGAGCCGCGCGTTGGTCGGATAGCGGCGTCCCTCGGGCAAATAGGCACCCCACCCCTGGATCCTCAGGATGCCGTCCGCCTTCGCCTCACGCCTGACCAGCGCCTCGATCTCGTCCAGCGACCGGCCGCCCGCCGACAGCCCGACCGCGTAGCGCCCGTACTCGAGCAGGTGCAGGTGGGAATCGACGAAGCCCGGCAGCACCGTGCGGCCGTCGAGGTCGAGCAGCTCGGTGGCCGGCCCCCGGAGCGGACCCAGCGATTCGGCGGAGCCGAGCGCCAGAATCCTCCCACCGCGGATCGCCATCGCCGATGCCCGCGGCAGCGCCGGGTCCATCGTCACGAGATCGGCGTTGATGACGAGCAGGTCGGCTGGCGGCGCGGCCGGGCCCCGCTGCACGGCGACGACGAGCGATCCCGACAAGACGACGACCGCCGTCACCAGAGCACGTCGTCTCATCGAAGGCCTCCCGACGCCGGATTGCGGCGTACGTCGCGGACAGGCTGAGGCCCAGGTCTAAAGACCTGGGCCACGGCGTGAATCAGGTGGCACAGGCCTTCAGGCCTGGGCGCTCTGCCCAGGTCTAAAGACCTGGGCGCCACAGGGCGCCCGGCGGGCGGAGTCTGACCCCGGATCAGCCGTGGCGGTGTTGCTCCGGCATGCCGAAGCGCTTCGCCGTCTCGCCTTCGAAGTCGAACTCGATCAGCACGGCGGCTTCGTCTCCGACGACCCAGCCGTCGTGCCCCGGGTCGATGACGATGGCCTCGGGCGCGGCGAACGACCGCGTGCAGCCATCCGCGTACCGGATCCCGATCTGGCCCCGCACCAGGAATCCGACGTGCGCGTGCATGCACAGGTCGGTGCCCGAGACCGGCTTCATGTGCGTGGACCACCGGAACCCGGGCGGGTAGATCGCGCGCTTCACCCGGCCGTCGCCCGCCTTGACGATGTCGAGCGTCACGCCGGCGACTTCGCGGTGGTCGGCTCCTTTCACGGACGCGACGAGCGGATCGCTGGCGCTCACCGATGCCTCCTCACTTCGCTGTCAGCCCGCGGCAGAAGAGAAACCGAGGGCATGGAAATCCTCCGGATGCCTCCGTGGTCTCTGACACGGCAACCACGTCCTCCGTGACCTCGCAGGCCGTGTCGACTTTCACCAAGGCCTGCTACGACGGCCACAGCCAGCCGAACGTGCCGCCGGTCAGCAGGCCGTACAGGAGCGAGTCGATGACCGACTTGATCGTCGTGCTCCACGCGCGATGGTACCAGATCGAGTTCTGCAGCTGCGAGAGCCCGTAGCCGATGAACGCCGTGCATCCGGCGAACCGGAACACCTCGAGGTAGTGCGCGCCCGGCGCCAGCGCGCGGCCGGCGATGTAGGCCGCGAAGATGCCGACGATGATGCAGTAGCCGAACCACTGAGCGAGGCTGACGCCCATCGCCGGCGGCCCGCTGGGCATGACGGTCACGAGCGCCACGGGGCCCTTCTTCAGCTTCTCCTGGAACTCGGGCGTATTCATCGCCTTCATGCTCCCGGCATACGGCATGGCGTAGTCGCCGGGCGGGATGTTGAAGGGGCGCAGCGCCGCCATGACGTCATCTTGCTTCGGGAGCGCCTTCATGTCGGTCGCGTGGTAGGTCAGCACCATGTGGATGATGGAGCTGGCCACGAAGACGATCACGGCTGCGAGCAGGATCGGGAGCCACAACGACATCACCGGGACCATGGGCACCTCCTGGCGCTTGTGCGCAACGGCGCGTCCGGGTTGCCGAACCGAGTGCAGGTGAGCAGGGGAATCCTACGACTGATCCCGCAAAGACGCAAACGGTTCGAACCCGCGAATCGAAGATCTGATAACTTAGCCTCCAACCCACGAGCGGACCCGAGAGGATCCCGTCATGAGATACCGAGCCGCCTTGATTGCCGTGTGCCTCGCCGTCGTCCCCGCGATCGCACAACGGTTGCCGCCCCATGCGCCCGCCGCCCTCACGGCCGATGACTACGCGCGCGCCGAGAGGTTCCTGGGCGCCAACGTGAACCCGCTCGTCTACGGCGCCAGCGTCCGCCCGACCTGGCTGCCGGGCGATCGCTTCTGGTATCGCAACCACTTCGCGGAAGGCGACGAGTTCGTGGTCGTCGAGCCGGCACGCGGCGTGCGCGCCCGCGCCTTCGACCACGCCCGGGTCGCGGCGGCCCTCTCCGCGGCGGCCGGACAGACCTACGCGCCGTTCGACCTGCCCTTCACCGAGTTCGAGTTCTCCGCCGATGGGCGATCGATGGGTTTCGACGTCCGCGACCGCCGCTGGACGTGCGACGCCCAGGGCACCACGTGCACCGCCGCCGAGCAACCGAAGGACCCGGCGCCGGAGAACTCCGTGAAGTCGCCAGACGAGACGCGCGCCGCCTTCATCAAGGACCACAACCTGTGGGTGCGGAACCTCGCGACCGGCGCGGACTCTCAGCTCACGACGGACGGCGTGGAGGACTACGGCTACGCGACCAACAACGCCGGCTGGACCAAGAGCGACCGGCCCGTGCTGCTCTGGTCACCCGACTCGAAGAAGATCGCGACGTTCCGGCACGACGCGCGCGGCACGGGCGAGATGTACCTCGTGAGCACGAAGGTCGGCCACCCGGAGCTCGAGGCCTGGAAGTACCCGCTGCCCGGCGACGAGAAGATCTTCATGATCGAGCGGATCGTCCTCGACCTGGACGCCGGGAAGATGATCGGGTTTGACATGCCGCCGGACCCTCATCGGTCGAGCCTGTGCGACCACGTGTTCTGCCGCGGCGAGTGGGCGGACGTCGAGTGGAGCCCGGACGCGGCGCGGGTCTTCTTCCTCTCGAACTCGCGTGACCACAAGCACGTGCAGCTGCGCGTCGCCGACGCCCGGACCGGCGCGGTGCGCCAGATCATGGAGGAGCGCGTCCAGACCTTCTTCGAGTCCGGCGTCGGCGCGGTCAACTGGCACGCGCTGCCGGCCTCGAACGAGCTCATCTGGTTCTCGCAGCGCGACGACTGGGGCCACCTGTATCTGTACGACCTCACGACGGGCAAGCCGAAGCACCAGATCACGACAGGCGCCTGGAACGTCCTGCAGGTGCTCCGTATCGACCAGCAGGCTAGGACGATCGACTTCACCGGCGCGGGCCGGGAACCGGGCGATCCGTACTTCCAGTACTTCTACCGCGTGAAGTTCGACGGCTCGGGCCTGACGCGGCTGACGCCGGAGGCGGGCACCCACACGATCACCCTGTCGCCGTCGGAGCGGCTGTTCGTGGACAGCTACTCGACGCCGGCCGTGCCGCCCGTGACGCTCGTACGCGATCTGACGGGCAAGACGCTCCTCCAGGTGGAGAAGGCCGACATCTCGAAGCTCGTCGCCGCCGGCTGGAAGCCGCCGATCGAGATCACCGTCAAGGCTCGGGACGGGAAGACCGACCTCTACGGGCTGATGTTCACGCCGACGAACCTGGACGAGACCAGGAAGTACCCGATCGTCAACCGCATCTACCCGGGCCCGCAGAGCGGCAGCGTTGGCAGCCGCGGCTTCTCCGCGGCGCGCGGCGACGTGCAGGCGATGGCCGAGCTGGGCTTCGTCATGGTGCAGATCGACGCCACGGGCACGCCGATGCGATCGAAGTCGTTCCACGCCGCGTACTACGGCGACATGGGCGACAACGGCCTGCCGGATCAGGTCGCCGGCATGAAGGAGCTGGCCGCGAGACACCCCTGGATCGATCTCGACCGCGCCGGAATCACCGGGCACTCGGGCGGCGGCTTCGCCTCGGCCGACGGCATCCTCCGGTACCCCGACTTCTTCAAGGTCGCCGTGTCGCAGGCAGGCAACCACGACAACCGGGTCTACGAGGACGACTGGGGCGAGAAGTGGCAGGGGCTGCTGGAGCAGGCGGCCGACGGCACGTCCAACTACGACGACCAGGCCAACCAGAACCTCGCGAAGAACCTGAAGGGCAGGCTCCTCATCGCCCACGGGACCATGGACAGCAACGTGCCGCCGAACAGCACGCTGCTCGTGGTGGAGGAGCTCATCAAGGCGAACAAGGACTTCGACCTGGTCCTGTTCCCCAACCGGCGCCACGGTTTCGGCAACGAGCCGTACATGATGCGCCGCCGGTGGGACTACTTCGTGAAGCACCTGCTCGGCGCCGAGCCGCCGAAGGAGTACACGATGCAGGCCGAGGCACCGGCGCGGCGTCCGGGATAGCCGCGCCGGGCGCGGCGGCGCGTCATTGAATGACGACGAAGCGCCAGAGGCGCGCGACCTCCTTCTCGTCGACGTACTTCCCGATCTCCTTGAAGAACTGCTCCTTCGTCTTCCAGGGACGGTACTCCTTGAACTCCCGCGCCATCCGTCGGCCGGCGCCGGGGATGATCAGGATCTCCTCGCTCGTCGCGCTGTTCAGGTTGATGTGCACGAACGCCCGGCCGTAGAACGCCGTCGCCTGATCCGGCGTCAGTCCCTGACCCAGCAGGAACGCGTGCAGCTCGGTGACGCTCGCGAACGGCCGCTTCTCGACGAGCGCCTTCGCGATCGCGGGCGTCATGTGCGGCATCGCCGCCAGATCGGCCTCGTTCGCGATGTTGGCGTCCACGACGCCTTGCGACCTGCCGACCTGGCCCGCGGCCGGGCTCCCGAGACCCGCCACGAGCGCCACCACGATCACGGCCGCGAACAACCACGGTTTCTCCCTCGTCTTCATGTCACGCTCCAGTCGTTCGGTCACCGATGTCGAACCGGCGCGCCAGCGCCGGATGCCGGTAGGTATAGGCCAGGCCGATCAGCCCCAGCTGGGCCATGACGCCGGGCGCGAGCGCCGGCGGCGCCTTCGCGCGCATCACCTTCCAGAACAGCTCGAGCGCGCCGATCGACGGGTCGATGTCGAGCTGGAATTCCATGTTCGCGCGGTAGTGCAGCACCGCGCCCACCGCCGCGCTCACGATGAAGAGCGCCATGGTCGCCTGGAGCGCGCGGACGGAGGCTTCGCCGCCGCCGGCGGCCTGCCAGGTGATCGCGGCGAGCGCGAGCCCGACGAGCGCCAGCGGGATCAGCTGCCGCGCGTCCTCGTCGTGCCCGATCAGCAGCAGCTCGGTGGCCGTGCCCACGAGCCCAAGGAGGAGGATGGCGAGCAGGATCCGGCGCATCGTGGCCAGCGTGGTCCCGTGGTCTCCAGTGGTCATGTCGCGTACAGAGAGATTACGACGAAACGGGTGTGGGATGACAGAGGTCGGCGCGCATCGTCCGGGTGCGCTGAAACCGCGGTTTGGTGCATACTGACGCCAGCTTTCCGCCCCAGGAGATCCCCATGGCCCGAGTCGTCCGCTGCGGACTCATCCAGGCGCGCAACGTCCTTGGTCCCAAGGCCGGTCTGGCCGCCATCAAGAAGGCGATGATCGAGCGCCACGTGACGCTCATCGCCCAGGCCGCGCGCAAGAAGGTCGAGATCCTCTGTCTGCAGGAACTGTTCTACGGCCCGTACTTCTGCGCCGAGCAGGAGACGAAGTGGTACCACCTGACCGAGCGTGTGCCCGACGGCCCCACGGTCACGCTGATGCGGAAGCTGGCGAAGAAGCACGGGATGGCGATGGTGGTGCCGGTCTACGAGGAGGAGCAGCCGGGCGTTTACTACAACACGGCGGCGGTCCTCGACGTCGACGGCGCGTATCTCGGGAAGTATCGCAAGACGCACATCCCGCACTGCAAGCCGGGGTTCTGGGAGAAGTTCTACTTCCGGCCGGGCAACCTCGGGTATCCCGTGTTCGAGACGGCGCGCGCGAAGGTCGGGGTCTACATCTGCTACGACCGACACTTCCCCGAAGGCGCCCGCGCCCTCGGGCTGAACGGCGCCGAGATCGTCTTCAATCCGTCGGCGACGGTGGCCGGGCTCTCGGAGTACCTCTGGAAGCTCGAGCAGCCGGCGCACGCCGTGGCCAACGGCTACTTCGTCGGCGCCATCAACCGCGTCGGGACCGAAGCGCCGTGGAACATCGGGGAGTTCTACGGCTCGAGCTACTTCTGCGACCCGCGCGGGAAGATCCTGGCCGAGGCGCCGCGCGACAAGGACGCCGTGGTCGTGGCCGACCTGAACCTCGATCTGATCAAGGAAGTGCGCGCCGTCTGGCAGTTCTATCGCGACCGGCGGCCCGACGCCTACGGGCCGCTCGTCGCGCCGTAGGTCGTGCCGATTGACTCGGACGACCTTGCCTCAAGCCGACGGAGGGCGAAGCGTCCGCGACGATGCCAGGACCGCCTCCTGGATCGAGGCGTCAACCGCGCCCCGTGAGGGCCGTCAGCCGCGCGGCCTGATCAGCTTGCGCCCGACTGCGACTTCCGCGTACTGGACCATCTCGGCCGACTTCAAGATCCACCAGGCCCGCTCCGTGCTGTTTCGTGAACGACCGCGAACCCATGTCGGGCACCTTCCGGGCGCTCGAACTGGGAGCCTTCGTCACATCCGCCGGGGTCGCGACAGGGTGTTTGGCACAGTACAGAGCGGCGGCTCCGGCCACGTGCGGCGTCGCCATCGACGTGCCGTCCCACGCGGCGTAGTGGGTTTCGGCGCGAAACGCCGACGCGCGACGGGGCAGCGTCGACAGAATGGACACGCCCGGCGCCGAGATGCTGATGTGGGCGCCGGTATTGGAGAACCTGCCGCGGCGCAGGTCTGGCCCGATGGCCCCGACGGCATAGACCGAATCGTAGGCCGCGGGGAACTCTGTGGGGTTCCCGTACTCGAATTCGTTGCCCATTGCGGCCACGGTGGTCACGCGCGCGCTGGCCAGCCGCCGGAACAGCAACTGCTCGGTGGATGAGCGACGAACCCGAGTTTCCGCCGAGCGTCGTGCAGTCGTGGGCCAGCGCGTCGACCGTTCGGCCAAACGAGTCGGTCTGCCGGACACCCATGAGACGCCCGGGCATCAAAACGGCCAGCACGGGAGCGACCACCGTGAGGCGGATCGAGTCGAGTGTCGACACTTCCTGGAAGATATCGAACGCGGGACGAAGACCATTCGGTACGACGATGGCCTGGATCCGCGCGGCCTGCCGCGCGGTGAGGGGTTTCCCTGCTCGATCTTTCAGACCACGTCAAGATCCCGGGCCGACAGGGACCGCCGGCGGCGCCGTTCCTTGGCGGCCGCCGAACCCGCCATCCGGGGTGCGGCGAGCCCTCCCAGATCGTCCGCGGAGATGCCGTCCCGGTCGAGGATCGCGCGCACGTACGCCGCAACGCGCTGCTCGTAAGTGGACATTCCGAACGCCTACTTCTCCAGTTCAGCCCGCACGCTCTTCGACTTGACGAAGCCGCCGTAGACGGGCACCACCCCCGAGGCGGCCACCCGGCCCGAGTGACCATCGATCAGCGCATAGGTCACTGCGGCGCCTCCCATGTGGTAGAGCGGCATTTCCCCGAAGAAGGTCCACAGGTTCTTCTTCGTCATGTAAGCGCCGCCGGCTTTCTGGACCTTGACGGCCAGCAACTGGGCGCCTGCGGTCAGCTGTTCGGCGATCGCCTTCTCCTTCGCGATCACGACGAGACCAACAACGCCCTTGTCGTCGGGCGTGGTCAGCCTGGCGAACCAGGTGTCGAAGACGGCGATGGCGGCCCGCAAGGCCTCGGCGAGGCCCTTCCGCCGGGAGGCGTCCTGCTGCAGCGCCAGCTGCGCGGCCGGGTCCTTTTCCTCGGCGGCGGCTTTGGTCAACGCGTCGACTTCCGCATCGTGTCGCTTGGCCAGACTATCGGCGAGCTGTCGGGTTGTGGTCAGGGTCGTCAGGTCAGCGATGAAGAACGCGCCGGCGTCGGTCAGCGCCTTCGCGTTGAAAAGCGCGGGCACGATCACCGGGTTGTCCATCGCCTGCGTGAGCTGGTTGGCGACTTCCGTGACCGCCACAAGGTCACTGGCTTCGACCGTCACGCCAGATACGGAGTAGTCGGAACGGAAGAACGCGAGCAGCTTGGTGACCGATTCGAGCACGAGGCCCGCCCCTCCCAGAAGGGGGAGGCCCGCCGCCTCTTTGACCACCGCCGCCTTGGGCGCCCCCTGGGACGTCTCCACGGCGCGCGTGAGGGCCAGCGTCACGATCTCACGCTGCATCTCGTACGCCATTACGTGTTGAAACGACGGAATCTCTGAGACGGCCATGACCGCAATCGTCGGCGTGGCGGACTTGAGGACGCGGCGAACCGAGGCACCGATGGCGGCGGCCGCCTCGCGTACCGCGCGGGCCGCAAGGAGGGCGGCCTCGATCTCGCCGGTCTGCCCGCCGGCCGTCACGGCTCCCGTCAGACCCGAAGCCGGCACCTCGCCAATCGCGGCCTTGAAGGCGGCCGCCTCGGCCTCCGATTGCGCCTTGCTGGCATCGGCGAGCGCTTTCTGGGCCGTGGCGAGATCCTTCGCGGCGTTCGCCGCCGCCACTTGATCGGCCAGCTGGGTCGATCGGTCGCTTTGCGCGAGTTGGGCGGCCGCCAGGGCGACCTGCGCGTCGAGCAGTTCCTTCTGTGCCTTGGCCAGGTCTCGCTGCTTGTTCGCGAGCTCGATCTGCTTCTGCAACTCCTCAGGCGTGGGTGTCGGGTCCTGGGCCATGGCCGTACCTCCAGAAAGGAGCACCGCGAACACGACCGCTGCGAGCTTCTGCGACACGTGCCTCCCCCTTTCGTAAGGCGCCCGCCCTGGTTTCGGGGAAACGGGCGAACGCGAGATGGTCGGGTCGCCGAGTATCAGCCGATTCGTTCAACTCAAGCGTCGATGGGCGTGGCGGTCCAGAGGTTTGATGGAACTTGGGATTTCCGCCTTGCCTGCCCAGGATGCCATCTTTATACATCAGATTCCACTCGAGGGCCGCTCCTTGTCAGGCGTTTCGGGGCGCGGCTTCGCCGCCAGAGATCTGCTATTCTGGGCCTTTGCACGAAGCTGACGCCCGTCGAGGAGGGCCCATGGGTCACGACCTCTCCGTGTCGTTCACGGGAATCCGGTTCGACAACCCGTTCATGCTCGCCTCGGCGCCGCCCACCGAATCCGAGACCAACATCCTCAACGCGTTCGAGGCCGGATGGGGCGGCGTCGTCACGAAGACGATCGGCATGCATCCGGTCGCCAACGTCGCCGGTCCGCGCACGAAGTTCCTCCGCTACTACGCCGAGTCCGGCGCGCTCTCGATGAACAAGGGGCGGAACGGCCTGCTCCACTCGTCGTGGAACTGGGAACTCATCTCCGACAAGACGCTCGACTGGTGGCTGCCCCGCATCGAGCGCATCAAGCGGGCCTTCCCGGACAAGGTGCTGGTCGCCTCGATCATGGCGGGATCGGGCAGCGACAAGGAGCTCGACCACTGGCGGACGCTCGCGACCTCGTGCCAGGCGGCGGGTGCCGACGGGCTCGAGCTGAACCTGTCGTGCCCGCACATGGACCGGCCGGACATGGGATCGAACATCGGCCGGGACCAGGCGCTCTGCTCGTTCGTGACCCAGGTCGTGAAAGAGGCCGTCAAGGTTCCGGTCTGGGCCAAGCTCACCCCGGCCACGAGCGACATCGCCGAGGAGGCCGGCGCGGTGTTTCGCGGCGGGGGCGACGCGGTGTGCTCGTCCAACACGTTTCCGTCGCTGCCGCTCGTCGATCCTGACACGCTCGAGTTCGAGATGAACGTCGACGGCTACGTCTCGAGCGGCGGCCTGGGCGGTCCGGCGATCCTGCCGCTGTCGCTGGCCAAGATGGCGGAGATGACGCGGGTCTTTCCCGACAAGGCCTTCTCGGGGGTCGGCGGGATCTCCGAGTTCGCCCACGCGCTCAACTACTTCCTGCTCGGCTGCGGCACCGTGCAGGTGTGCACGGCCGCGATGCTCGACCACGCGATCGGCCCCAACGTGATCAAGCGCCTGATCGCCGGGTACCGGGAGTTCCTCGATCGGCACGCGCACCGCGGCTGGACGACGCTGGAGGACTTCCGCGGCCTGCTGCGGGACCGCGTCGTGGCGCAGTCGAAGATCCGCCGCCCGGATCGCGCCGACTACCAGGGCGGCTATGAGCCGCAGGAAGGCTACGCCGCACCCGCGCGCAAGGACTGAGGCATGAGCACCACACTCGTCAGGAACGGCACGATCATCACCGCCTCGGATCGCTACGAGGCGGACGTCTACCTCGACAAGGGCGTCGTCAGCCTGATCGGTCGCGGTCTCAGCCTCGGCGCCGACGTCGTCATCGACGCCTCGGGCCTGCTGGTGATGCCCGGCGGCATCGACGTGCACACGCACCTCGACATGCCGTTCGGCGGCACCACGTCGGCCGACGACTTCGAGACCGGCACGATCGCCGCGGCCCACGGCGGCACGACGACGCTCATCGACTTCGCCATCCAGGATTTCGGTCAGGGGCTCTACCCGGCCTACGAGACCTGGATGGGCCGCGCCGAGGGCAAGTCGGTCATCGACTACGCCTTCCACATGATCGTGCGCGAGCTGACCGACCAAGTGGCCGGGGACATGGACCGCCTGGTGCGCCACGAGGGCATCACGTCGTTCAAACTGTTCATGGCGTATCCGGGCGTCTTCATGGTCGACGATGCGACGATCTTCAAGGCGCTGCTCAAGACGCGGGAGAACGGCGGCCTCATCTGCATGCACGCCGAGAACGGTGGCGTCATCGACACGCTCGTGCAGGAGGCGCTGCGCAAGGGCCAGAAGGCGCCGAAGTACCACGCGCTGACGCGGCCGACGCGCGCCGAGGGGGAAGCGACCGGGCGCGCCATCGCGCTCGCCGAGATGGCCGGCGTCCCGATCTACATCGTCCACCTCTCGTGCGCCGACGCGCTCGAGAAGGTCAAGCAGGCGCGCGACCTGGGCCTGCCCGCCTACGCCGAGACGTGTCCGCAGTACCTGTTCCTCTCCTACGACGACTACGAGCGCGAGGGCTTCGAGGGGGCCAAGTACGTGATGTCGCCGCCGCTGCGCGAGCGGTGGCACCAGGACGTGCTCTGGAAGGGCATCCTCAAGAACGACCTGCAGGTGGTGTCGACCGACCACTGCCCGTTCTGCATGAACGAGCCGCCGCAGAAGCAGCTCGGCAAGGACGACTTCTCGAAGATCCCCAACGGCGCGCCGGGCATCGAGACGCGCCTGATGCTGCTCTGGGAAGGCGTCCGCCAGAAACGCATCGACGCGCACCGCTTCGTGGAGATCGTCTCCACCAACCCCGCGAAGATGTTCGGGCTCTGGCCGCGCAAGGGCACGATCGCCGTCGGCTCCGACGGCGACCTGGTGCTGTGGGATCCCGAGAAGGAGGTCACGCTGTCGGCCAAGACCCACCACATGCGCGTGGACTACAACCCGTATGAGGGAAAGGTCGTGAAAGGCGCCCCGGCGATGGTCGTCTCGCGCGGCGAGGTGATCGTGGACCACGGATCGTTCACCGGACGCGCCGGCCGCGGCGCGTTCGTGAAGCGCGAGGCCGGCCCGCCGCTGATGCCATGACCCGCGACCTGTACGAGCTCGCCGGGCCGCCGGCCGACGCCCGCCTGTCGAACGCCGACCTGGCGCCCACGCGCATCGCCGACCGCACCTGGAGCACCTACCACATGGCCTCGCTCTGGGTCGGGCTGTCGGTCTGCATCCCGACCTACATGCTGGCGGCGAGTCTCGTCGGCGGCGGCATGAACGCGACGCAGGCGATCGTCACGATCATGCTGGGCAACCTGATCGTCTGCGTGCCGATGGTGCTCATCGCGCACGCGGGCACCCGGTTCGGCATCCCGTTTCCGGTCCTGGCGCGCGCGTCGTTCGGTGTTCTCGGATCCAACGTGCCCGCGCTGCTGCGCGCGGTCGTCGCGTGCGGCTGGTTCGGCATCCAGACCTGGATCGGCGGCCAGGCCATCTACACGATGCTGAAGGTCGCCTTTCCGCAGCACGAGCCCCCCTTCGCGCTGGCGCTCGGCTTCATCGTCTTCTGGCTCTGGAACATGTACATCGTCGTGCGCGGCAGCGAGTCGATTCGGAAGCTCGAAGCCTATGCCGCGCCGTTCCTGATCCTCTCCGGCCTGGCGCTGCTCGGGTGGGCGGCCGAGCGCGCCGACGGCCTGGGACCCGTGCTGGCGCAGCCGAGCCGCTTCCAGACGACCGGCGAGTTCCTGGCGTTCTTCGTGCCTTCGCTGACCGCGATGGTCGGCTTCTGGGCCACGCTGGCGCTCAACATCCCCGACCTCTCGCGCTTCGCGCGGAGTCAGAAGGCCCAGATCTGGGGGCAGGTCCTCGGCCTCCCCACGACGATGACGCTCTTCGCGTTCATCGGCGTGACCGTCACGTCGGCCTCGGCCCTCATTTTCGGCGAGACGATCTGGAATCCGGTGCAGCTGCTGTCGAGAATCGAGCAGCCGGTCGTCATCCTCCTCGCACTGTTCGCGCTGGTCGTCGCCACGCTGACCACCAACGTCGCCGCGAACGTCGTGGCGCCGGCCAACGGGTTCGCGAACCTGTGGCCCTCGCGGATCGACTTCGCCAGGGGCGGCATCCTCACCGGTCTCGTCGGCATCGCCATCATGCCGTGGAAGCTGCTCGAGAACGCCGACCGCTACATCGGGTGGCTCATCGCCTACTCGGCCTTCCTCGGGCCGATCGCCGGCATCTTCATCGCCGACTACTGGGTCGTGCGCCGCGCGCGGCTGGCGCTCTCGGACTTGTATTCGTCCGAGGGCATCTACGGCCGATGGAACCCGAAGGCGCTCGTCGCGCTGGTCGCCGGTGTCGCGATGGCGCTCGTCGGCCTGCTGGTGCCGCCCCTGCGCCCGCTGTACGATTACGCGTGGTTCGTCGGCTTCGGCGTGGCCTTCGCGATCTACGCCGCGCTCATGCGCGGGACGCCGCTCGTCGACCTCGAACCGGCGCCAACCGTGGAGGGTTGACATGACCCCGACTCCAGCCGCCGCGTCGATGACCGGCGACGAGATCGTCGCCTTGTGCCGCCGCCACACCATCTTCGAGTGGTCGGCGCAGTCGAAGGTCGATCCGATCCCCGTCGCGCGCGCCCAGGGTGTCTACTTCTGGACGCCTGACGGGAAGCGCTATCTCGACTTCAACAGCCAGTTGATGTGCACCAACATCGGGCACTCGCACCCGACCGTGGTGCGCGCCATCCAGGAGCAGGCGGCGACGCTGCCCTACGCCAACCCGTTCATGGCGACCGAGCCGCGGGCGCGGCTGGGCGCGAAGCTCGCCGCGATCACGCCGGGCGACATCGACACGTTTTTCTTCACCAACGGCGGCGCCGAGGCGAACGAGAACGCGATCCGCATCGCGCGCGTCGTCTCGGGCCGTCACAAGGTGATGGCGCGCTACCGTTCGTACCACGGCGGCACGGCTGGCGCCCTCACGCTCACGGGTGACCCACGGCGCTGGGCCTCGGAGCCCGGCCTGCCCGGCATCGTCCGCGCCCCCGAATTCCACAAGTGGGGCCGCCGCGACCCCGAGCCGGTGGACGTCGCCCTGGGCGAGCTGGAGGACGTCGTCCAATACGAGGGCGGCGCGAACATCGCGGCGTTCATCGTGGAGCCGGTCGTCGGCACCAACGGCATCCTGATTCCGCCCGACGGCTACATGCAGGGGGTGCGCCAGTTGTGCGACCGCCACGGCATCCTGCTCATCGCCGACGAGGTCATGTCGGGCTTCGGCCGCACGGGCCGCTGGTTCGCCGTCGACCACTGGAACGTCGTGCCCGACATCCTGACGATGGCGAAGGGCCTGACGTCGGCGTACGTGCCGCTTGGCGCCGTGGGCCTGCGACCGCACGTGGCGCGGGCGTTCCAGGACAACGCTTTTCCGGGCGGGCTGACGTACAACAGCCACACGCTGGCGTGCGCCACGGCGCTCGCCACGCTGTCGGTGTACGAAGACGAGCGCCTGATCGAGCGCGCGGAGCGGCTGGGCGGGATCCTGCGCGCGCGGATGGCTGAGCTCGAGCGGAAGCACCCGTCGGTCGGCGCCACGCGGTCGATCGGGCTCTTCGGCATCTTCGAGCTCGTGCGCGACCGGCGCACCTACGAGCCGATGGCGCCCTACAACGGCTCGTCCGAGGAGATGGCCGCGCTCGGGCGGTACTTCCGCGAAAAGGGGCTGTATACCTTCGTGCGGTGGAACACGTTCTTCGCCAACCCGCCGCTCGTCATCGACGAGGCGCAGCTCGACGAAGGGATGGCGATCATCGACCGCGGGCTCGAGATCACGGACCGCGCGGTGAAGGCATAGCGCAAGGAGGGGCCATGGCCGTGACACCGCAGGCGACGCCGGCCGACACCCGGCTGGATGTCGTGACGCACTGGATCGGCGGCAAGGACTGGAACGGCGCCGTCGAGCGCTGGGGAGACGTCTACGACCCGGCCACCGGCGACCCGCGCGCGCGCGTCGCCTTCGCCGGGGCTGACGTGGTGGACGCGGCGGTCGTGGCGGCCGCGCGCGCGGCGGAGTCGTGGCGGCATACCTCGCTCACCGCGCGGTCGCGCGTGATGTTCGCGTTCCGCGATTTGATCGAGCGCCGCAAGCGGGATCTGGCCGAGATCCTCACCCACGAGCACGGCAAGGTGCTGTCGGACGCGCTGGGCGAGGTGACCCGCGGCCTCGAGGTCGTGGAGTTCGCGTGCGGGCTGCCGGAGCTCCTCAAGGGGGGCTTCTCCGAGAACGTCTCGACCGACGTCGACAGCTACTCGATCCGGCAACCGCTCGGCGTCGTGGCCGGGATCACGCCGTTCAACTTCCCGGCGATGGTGCCGATGTGGATGTACCCGCTCGCCATCGCGTGCGGCAACACGTTCGTTCTCAAGCCGTCCGAGAAGGACCCCTCGGCGTCGATCTTCTGCGCGCACCTGCTGGCCGAGGCGGGACTCCCCGACGGCGTCTTCAACGTCGTCCACGGCGACAAGGCCGCGGTCGACGCGATCCTCGCGCATCCGGGCATCCAGGCCGTGAGCTTCGTGGGCTCGACGCCGATCGCCCGCCATGTCTACGAGACCGGGACGCGCGCCGGCAAGCGGGTCCAGGCGCTCGGCGGCGCCAAGAACCACATGGTGGTGCTGCCCGACGCCGATCTGGAGCTGGCCGCCGACGCGGCGGTGAGCGCGGGCTACGGCTCGACCGGGCAGCGCTGCATGGCCATCGCGGTCGTGGTGGCCGTCGGCGACGCCGGCGAGCGTCTGGTGCCGCGGGTCCGCGAGCGGATCCGCCGGCTCGCCGTGGCGCCCGGTTTGGAGCCCGGCGCCGAGATGGGGCCGCTCACCACGCGCGAGCACCTGGCGCGCGTCGTGTCGCACGTCGAGCAGGGCGCGGCCGAGGGCGCCGAGCTGGTGGAGGACGGACGCGGCCTGACGGTGTCCGGCCACGAGCGTGGCTATTTTCTCGGGCCGTGCCTGTTCGACCACGTCACGCCCGAGATGACGATCTACAAGGACGAGATCTTCGGCCCGGTCCTGTGCATCGTCCGCGCCGCCACGTACGAGGACGCGCTGGCGCTCGTGAACGGGAATCCGTGGGCCAACGGCGTCGCGATCTTCACGAACGACGGCGGCGCCGCCCGGCGTTTTCAGCACGAGGTGCAGGTCGGGATGGTCGGCGTCAACGTGCCGATCCCCGTCCCGATGGCGTACTACTCGTTCGGCGGCTGGAAGAGCTCGCTCTTCGGCGACGCGCACGTGTACGGCCGCGAGGGGATCCAGTTCTACACGCGCGGCAAGGTCGTGACCGCGCGCTGGCCCGACCCGAAGCACCGCGGCGTGAACCTGGGGTTCCCGCAGATGGAGTAGGAGGTCGGAACACCCGCGCCCACATTTGGCGCCGTCCACCTATGCACGGCTCGCCCCGGCAGTTGGCACCAGCGCCAATCCACGGCCGACGGCGCGAGCGGCGTCGAGAACCTGCTGTGTCCGTGTCACTTGACCAGTGGCGGCCGCGCAGGAAGAATGGCGGCAATCGGCGGTCCTCGCGGGTGTGGCGGGACGTGGGACGGAGTGGAAATCCAGGGTTTGGCACCGTCCGCTCATACAACGTTAGACGGCGGAAGGGACAACCGGGATGGACGACGAGAACGATATCGCTCGAGACGAATTCATTAGCGAGCTGTACTCAGACTTCGCTCGCGACGTCCTGACGGGCCGAGACGACTTGTACGGGCAAGTCGCGGGGTTCTTCTCCGAAAAGTGTGATGGACATGTAAGTGGCTGAAACGACGACGCATCGGGATTCCGGCTATCCTTCGCGCGTGTCTCAAGCGTGCGAAAGGAGGGTCGGCGCCGATGCGTCTGGAAACTTGTATCAGGAAAGGCCTGCGCCTCAAAGCCCACCGGGTGCGAGAGGTCCGCGAGGAGTCGGGTCGCTTGGTGGCTGAGATTGAGGCGATCCCCGGACGAGCCCTGCGATGCGGACACTGTTCGCGGCGCACCACGCGAAGGCATTCGCGCCAGCCACCGCGGGAGTGGCGCGACTTGTCGGTGCGCGATCAGCCCTTGGTTCTGCGCTACGCGCCGGTGCGAGTCGCCTGTGTGGCCTGTGGCCCCCGGGTCGAGCACGTGCCGTGGGCGCCCAGGTGGCAACGCATCACCAAGGCGCTGGCGGGCGCGATCGCCCGCTTGTCGCGGCAGTTGACGTGGGCGGAGACCGCGGCGCACTACGGCGTGGATTGGAAGACGGTCGCCGCAGCCGTGAAACGCGCGGTGCGCTGGGGCCTCCAGCATCGTCGCTGGAGCCCGCTCCACTTCATCGGGATCGACGAAGTCTCGCGTCGCAAGGGCCACCACTATCTCACGCTGGTCTACGACTTGGGGCGGCGGCGGCTGGTCTGGATCGGCGAGAACCGGGATGCGGCGACGATGCAGCAGTTCTTCACCTGGCTGGGTCGGCGCCGCGCGCGGGCGATTCAAGTCGTCTGCTGCGATATGTGGGCGGTGTATCTCGACGCCATTCGGACACACCTGCCACAGGCCCTGATCGTGTTCGACCGGTTCCACGTGGTCCAGCACCTCAACCGCGCCGTCGACGACGTGCGGCGGGAGACCTGGCGGCGGCTGCGCGGCGCCGACCGTGCGGCGTTCAAGCGCACGCGGTGGCTGTGGTTGAAGAACCCGTGGAATCTCCGGCCCGCGGAGCGGCGGCGGCTCTCGGCCCTCTGTCGCACGAACCAGCCGATCGTGCGGGCCTACTACTTGAAGGAAGCCTTCCAGCGCTTTTGGGACTATCAGCGCGAGGGCTGGGCGCGCCCCTATCTGCAGCAATGGCTCTGGTGGGCGTCGCACAGTCGGCTCGAGCCGTTTCAGCGGTTTGCTCGGCTGGTCCGCGAGCACGTCGAGGGCATCCTGGCCTGGACGCGGCTCTGGCTCTCGAACAGCACGTTGGAGGGCCTGAACAACAAGGTCAAGGTCATCAGCCATCGCGCGTACGGCTTTCGCACAACCGACACCTACATCGCCGCCATTTGGCACGGCTGTGGCGACCTCCCGCTGGAGCTGGCGTGAGGACGACCGGGCCTGTGGAAGCTGCCGGCGCCGTGGACGCACAGAACGCGCCCACCGCGCCTTGGAAAACTGCACAGATCGCAGTTTTCCACAGCTACCACAGGCCATCTTCACCATCCCTTTCACTGAAAGGAAAGGCCGTCACACTTTTCGGCGACGAGCCAGTCGCGGAGCAATTCGCGACGGAGCGGTTGCAAGCGTATTACATTGAATTGGGGTATCCCCTTGACTAAGGTGACCCCAATCTGTAGCGTACGGCGCCGTGGAGGATTACCCTCGGAATCTGGCCGAATTCGATCGGCACCGCATCACGTTCCTGAAAGGCCGGAAGGAGTCCGCGTCCGAGTTGCTGCCGCGGGTGCATCGGATCGTCTCGCTCCTGAAGCGCTGGCTGCTCGGGACGCATCAAGGCGCCGTGTCGCGGGCGCACTTGGACTACTACCTCGACGAGTTCACGTTCCGGTTCAACCGGCGCACCTCGCGCCATCGTGGGAAGCTGTTCTACCGTCTCGTGCAGCAGGCCGTCGCCGTCGACCCGGCGCCCTACGCCTCCCTGGTCAAGCACGTGCGACCCGGGAAACGCCGGCCGCGCCACCACAAGATGTAGCGGTGAGCTTAGTCAAGGGGATATCCCAGTACATTGATCACCCGAACATCGCGGAGCCTGGCCTATCGGCGCTCGACGAGGCCCTCGCCCTTCTTCCGGCCCACTCATCAGCAGCGCTAGTCCTCGGTGTCGCCGCGACCGAGGTTGGTCTGAAATCATCACTGCTCAAGCCGATTCTTCACGGAGTGGTTCACGACGAGGCGCTCGGAGCACTGATCGCGGAGCTCATTCCCGAGCAACGCAACGATAAGTTTCGTAACGTCCTGTTTGGAATCCTCAACGAGTTCGCCGGCATCGACCTTCGCTCCTTCAAGCGCGCTGGCCACGTCCAGAAGTTGTGGGATGAGATCGGGGCCGTTCAATTGCTTCGCAACGGCGTAGTTCATCGGGGTGAACAAGTAGCAGTCGCAGACGCTGAGCGGGCGATCGACATCGCCACGTTCGTCTTGAACGAGGTCTTCCCGGTTGTCATCGCGAAAGTCGGGCTGCACACTCACGAACGCCTTCAAGTGTGTGCCATCCGACATGCGTAGTTGTTTCAGCACCCAGCCTTTCGTGCAAGGAGCCAACCCACGATGAACACCGCAGCCTATGCCTTGGTACTCAGCCCGGTATTGATCTACCTGGTCGCTGCGCTTCTGGAGAAACGGCGGGTCGTTGCCTCTTCCGAGTTCTTCTTGGCCGCAGGGCAGGTATCGTCCTTTGAGTTTGCCAACTCCTCAATCGGCTACGGGTTCCAGATCGCCTCGGTCAGCATCTTTTTCGCGTGGGGCTATCTATACGGATTCGGCGCGCTGGTCAATCCGGTGTTCTGGGGCGTCGGGATCGTACTGTTCGCGTGGCTCCTGCCGCGAATGACATCCTATCTTGGTAGCGGAAAGACACTGCACGGCTACCTCGGTGACCGATACAACTCTCGCGCCCTTGAGGTCGTTGCCTCGCTCGTCACACTGATCGGTTTCCTTGGTACGTTCGTGGCCGAACTGGCGTGGGGCAGCGCAGTCTTCAAAATGTTCTCGCCGAACCCGCTGATTGTTGGAACCATCCTGACTGGAATGGCCATGGTGATCGCAATCTATCTGGTGCGCGCCGGACAGCTCAACGCGATGCGGACGGACCAGGTGCAGTTGATCTTCACCTACTTTGGATTCCTCGCTCTTGGCGTCGCGCTGATCTGGATTGCCGCGACAGGCGACCCGGACGCGAAGGCCATGTCGTTCATCTTGTCCGGAGCTCTCGCGCTGTGCCTGGTCATCATGGCGATCATGATCTGGCGGCAGATCACGGTTGAGCGCCGTCTTGCAACAAGTGAGCGATTCGCACTTACGCAGTTCGTTCGCCCCGTGCTACTCGCACTTCTGGCGGTCGCGGTGTTCATGCTCGCTGTCACTCTATTCCGCTCATGGCCCAGTGGCGACAGCGTCCGGACCGCTGTGACATCACGACGGTTCCTCGATGTCTCGCAAGGCACCGCTAATCTTCTGAGTCTGGCTCTTCTGCCGCTGTTCTGGCAGTTCGTTGACGTGACCATGTGGCAGCGGCTTGCGGCGGTGCAACTACCGCCACAAACTGGATCGCTGCGTGAACGTCTGCGGCCCATTCGGATAGGCCTACAGCGTTTTGCATTCGAATCACCGGTCACATGGCTATTCGCCATCATCATCGGTATTGCTCTGCGTTACGCTCCAATCGGCGTTACCGAACAGACCATCTGGGACGGTATCGGAAGCATTCCGATCGCACTCCGAGATTCCGAGCACGCATTCGGCCAGGCAATTGGCATGGGACTAGCAATGGCATTCGGTGCAGCGATTGTTGCTGCGATGCTCTCCACAGCCGATTCCATGCTGATGGGCGCGCTGGTTGTGTTCTCGCTCGACCTGGCCCCCAAGGCTGGTCAAGCGGCTGAGCCACATCCGAGCGCCGCGACCTCCGCAAGCGCGATCAGAACGGGTCGCGCCGCGATCGTCTTATTCATCGCAGCAGGTCTTGGGATCATCTGGTTTCAGTTGCTCACCGGAGTGCAGGTGCTGCCGATCCTGCTTGGGGCCTACGCCGCGCAGATCAGCCTCGCCGCATGTGTGCTCGGCACCTTGCTCTTGCCCTCGAATACAGTTCATCGCGGTTGGGCTATCGCAAGCATTATTGCCGGAATCCTTGCCACTGGCTATGCAACCGTGGTTGCGCTCAATGATGTTGAGTGGCAGCTGTATGCGCCGCTATTCGCCCTCGGCGCAAGCATTCCGGTGTACGTCGCCGGGATGGTCATTTGCAGAGTGGCGCGCTCAGGAAAGACGCGAGCATGACGGCCACTGCAGACAACACTCGGCGTGTATCGGGCGCCGTTGCGATTCGCTTCTGGTCGCTGACGGTCGGCCTCGTGGCAGTGCAGCTTGCCTGGGTGGCGTATGTCGTATTGACTATGTACGGCATCCAAGTGGAAGACGGCACCGGCAAGCCGCTAACGTTCTGGTTGCTGTGGGAGATGGCATCAATCGCTGTGACACTCGTCGTCACGGTGGCGTTCTGGTCCTCTTGCTTCATGGGAGAGGGCGACACCGCAGTGTTCGAAGGATCTAGTGTCCAGTACGCTGCCTTTGGAGTGATCCTTCTTCTAGTCTTCGGGGGTGGTTTTCTAGGAGCGGCATGGTGCGCGTGGAAGTACCTCAGCATGACCCTTCAAGTGATGCTGTTGGTCGTTGGAGTCGCAGGCACTATTGGCTTGGAAGCACTCGCAATGGCTTCAACCCATCGGGCACTGCAGACGCGGCAGCAGCTGTTACTCAAGACGGCGACCAGTAACAAAGGCAAGATCGCATCTGAGGTGCGAGTGATTCTTGGGAATCGAGACAACGTTACCAAGTACTTGTGCTTCAGCGATGTGCCAATTGCGTTTGCGATCGGGTCAATCGCTCTCGTTGTGATCGTTCACGACTTCTTCAGGGTCCCCTTTGAGGAGGAACAGATGCGTTCCTTCATAGCGGGCGCTGTTGCCGTCCAGCTTCTCTATTCCAACTTCGTGTTCTGGCTGGAGGCATTCGCTGATCATCCAAAGGGGCACGCACGCCTTGGCAGGCTCCCGACTTCGCTCAGGTCGATTCGGCATATGCTTCACCCAGCCGGACACCTGCCGCTCAGTGCCACCGCGAACGTGAAGTGGGCGAAGGATATTCTCGAGCAGCTCTTCCCCACAGACAGGGCAACGATAGTAGGCGAGGCGGGCACTTTGGCCGGTGTTGTAGCGAAGAGCGATGACGGCGAGATTTCCGATTCAAGAGAGGGGACCTAGCATGCCTTTGTGCGGCTTCAATCCAAAGATGATCCAGGGGATTGCGATCTTCGCGGAAGGGTTGTTCGAAGCGACCGTGGCCCGCGCTGCGGAAGAGAACAAATCGCTTCCCGAGGCCTTCAGGACCGAGCTCCGTGATATTGGGCTCTTCCTGCAGGCCCTCGAAGACAAGCATCAGGAATTGAAACAGAAGATGCCCCCCTACGAGTCGGCGAGCGGGGTCGCTGACCTAGCGTTCAGATGGGGGAAGCCCAACGAACCGTGATCGTCGACGGTCTCGGGACTCGTACCGCGACACACCGTGCCTGTCCGGTCGGGGAGATAGGTAACAGATCAGTCCGGGGACATGGGTAACACTTGTTTGATCCTCCCACGCCCTGTGGGAGCCAGGGAGCGCACGTTCTTCAGTGCGGTCCCTGGCTCTTACAGGGCGGCCGCCGATGCGCCGTCGGGCGGTGGCGATGGTCTCCTGACCGTGCGGCCTTTGTGATCTTCGATCCGGAGGAGGCGTTCGTCCATGCGCCCCAGTTTCAGCGGTCCGAAGTATACGTCCCAGAGCCCGTCGCCGACTTCTTCAAGGCCGACGTACTCGCCGGCGAGGGTGTGGGTGACGCAGACCCAACGTTTGTTCCACCGGATCCCACTATTGCGGCTGACGAGCCGGACTTCAAAGTGGCCGGGGTATTCCAGCGGCGTGAGCTTCCGCGGCAGCTCGCGCGCCGAGGGCTGATAGTGCGAGGCGGGCGTCTCCTGATTGAGGGCTTCATGGGGACGCTCGTCGTTGTACTCGTGACGAAACCGATTAAAGCGGACTTGTTGCGCTTGGAGGTTCGCGCTGGGTGGGCGCGTGGCCTCCGCCTTGAGCGTCCGGTGCATACGCTCATGCCGCCCGTTCTGCTGCGGGGACGCGGGCGCGATCAGCTCGGGGAGGATCCCCAGCCGAATCCACCAGACAGACAACGTGGACAGTCGGCCGAGCGCAGTGGTCGCGAAGGGCACACCGTTGTCCGTCCGGATGATCCCCGGTAAGCCATACTCCTGAAAGAGGCGGAGGAAGATCGGCCGGGCCCCGACGATCGCCGTCGACAGCAGGCCCTGGCAGGCGAGCAAATATCGGCTGAAGCCATCGACGATCGTCAGGGGATAACAGTACACGCCGTTGCGGGTCTTGAACTGACCTTTGAAGTCAGCGGTCCAGGTCCCATTGGGCACCGTCATCGGAATCAACGATCGGCCCGGATGCGGCGGCACCGCGCGGCGTGTCGAGCCCGTGATGAGGCCCGCACGATCGAGCTGATCACAGACCGTACTCCGGGCCGGGAGGATCCACGTCGGTTGCCGGGTCGCCAAGACCTTCAGCAGCTTCTTCGCGCCCCAGGTCGGATGGCATCCGCGCAGCCCTCGGCATGCCCGACCGCAGCATGATGCCCGTGCTTGCGCTGCCGTACCTCCGGCAGCAGGGTGCCAAGCCAGTATCTCGGATTCTGTTTCCGAAGATTGACGGCGAACACGTCGACATCCGTCTCGGTTCGCTCACTCCGTTCCCGCCTGGCTCTCGCTTCTTCATGACGTGCGACGAGTTAGGCGAGCGTACGCTCGACTGGTTCTTCCACGCATTACTCCAGCAACTGTCCTTCTACGCACAGTTGTGCGACCCTGGGATCTCCCACTTCGGTGGGGACCGCCAGTCGCCCACGCACGTCGAACCCCTGGGGGTCTGCGTGGAGATCAACGAAGGCAGCCACGCTCCGACCTCACAGGAGGTTGTGGTGAATCGATTAAAGGAACTCCTCTCATAGTGGCCGACTTTGAGCGGCCGGGGACATGAGTGACAGATCAGTCCGGGGACATGGGTAACACCTGGTGGGGGTTACCACGCCGTGTGAGGGCTGCGGAGGGCGCGTTCTTGGCGCGCTCCGCAGCCCACACATGGCGTCC
>Ga0326597_10003195_pt1 | contig 23831 bp, 21 predicted proteins | sample RVTome_12_FD_203789 | JGI IMG/M metagenome (GOLD analysis project Ga0326597, IMG submission 203789) | Soil microbial communities from uranium-contaminated site in the Upper Colorado River Basin, Wyoming, United States - RVT100D185 | ecosystem: Environmental > Terrestrial > Soil > Contaminated >... | reverse complement strand
AAGATGGTCGAGATCGACTCGGCCGCGAGCGTGAGAGCCCGGCTCGGCAAGATGCCCAGATAGAAGATGACCACCACCGATGCGACAAGCGCCGCCATGCCGAGACCGGCGATCCTGGCTGGCGCGGCCATCGCGGCATCGCGATCCACCATGTACATCATCACGACCACCCGCAGGTAGAAGAAGACCGACACGACGCTGGTCAGCACGCCAATGACCGCCAGGCCGTAGTAGCCCGCACTCACGGCGGCGCTGAAGACGTACCACTTGCCGATGAAGCCCGCGGTCGGCGGCAGGCCGCCCAGCGACAGGAGGCACACGGTCATCAGCCCGGCCAGCGCAGGACGCGAGTGCCACAGTCCCGCGACGTCCCGCAGATCATCATTGGCACGATCACTCGTGCCCAGTGCCGAAATGACACCAAACGCGGCAACGTTGGTGATGGCGTATGCCAAGAGATAGAAGAGGATCGCCGCCTTGCCCACCTCGTTGGCTGACACCAGCCCCACGAGCAGATAACCGCCGTGCGCGATGCTCGAATACGCCAACATCCGCTTCAGGTTGTTCTGCGCCACGCCCACCACGGTCCCCAGGATCATGGTCGTCACGGCCAGCCCCCAGACCAGCGGCGCCCAGTCGGCGCTGAACGGTTCAAGCGCGGAGAGAAAGACCCGCGTAAACGCGGCAAATGCCGCCGCCTTCACGCCTGTCGACATGAAGCCAGTGACCACGGCCGGTGCCCCCTCATACGCGTCCGGCGTCCACATGTGAAACGGAACCGCGGAGATCTTGAACGAGAACCCGACCAACAGCAGCCCGATCGCGACCAGAATCAGCGGGTCATCGCTCATCGACTGCGCCGCCAGAAAGGCGCCGACACGATCGAGACGCGTACTGCCTGCCAGACCAAACGTGAACGCGATACCGTAGAGAAAGAAGGCGCTCGAAAATGAACCGAGCAGAAAGTACTTGAACCCCGCCTCGGTCGCTCGGGCATCGTCGCGCCGGATGCCGGTCAGCACGTACACCGCCAGCGACAGGATCTCGAGCGCGATGAACACGACCAGCAGATCGTTGGCCATCGCCATCATGATCATGCCGGCGATCGCGAAGAGTACCAGGGCGTAGTACTCGGCCTTCGGCAGCCCGTCCCGCACGACGACCGGTGCCGAAAACATGATCGTGAGTACACCCACGATCACGAGCACGAGCGTCACGAACAGACTGAAGTTGTCGGCGACGATCACGCCAAAGCCGACAGCATTTCGCCCCCAGAGCGCCATCGCCGAGGCGCCAGCCCCCAGCAGACCCACAATACCGAGCCCGCCGAGCGGCATGTCTTCGTCCGGCGCGCGAAACGCCTCGGCGGCCATGACAGCCAGCGCCGACAGCACCACGCACAGCAGCGGGACGATGGCGTCGAAGTTCGAGTCAAGCATGGTCAGGGCCGATCAACGTTCTGTACGCGAAGCGTCTCGGTCGCCTGCACGCGCTGCACCAGCCTGTCGACGGAGGCTTCCATCGGTTTCAGGAAGAGTGTCGGGAAGATCCCCATCACGAACGCCATCACCAACAGCGGCAGCACCGCCGCCCATTCGCGGGGCCGCAGGTCGTACAGCGTGGCGTTCTCCTCGTGTACCACCGGGCCAAAGAAGACCCGCTGGAACATCCAGAGCATGTAGACGGCCGACAGGATGACGCCCAGTCCGGCCACGGCGGCAAAGGCGGGAGACCAGCGGAACGCGCCCACCAGGATCAGAAACTCACCGACGAATCCGTTCAAGCCTGGCAAGCCGATCGAGGCGAGGGTGATGATCAGAAAGGCAGCGGTCAGACGGGGCATCACCGCCTTCAACCCGCCAAAGGCGCTGATGAGGCGCGTATGTCGCCGGTCCGAGAGCATCCCCACCAGAAGAAAGAGTCCGCCCGTGCTGACGCCGTGGGCCAGCATCTGATACACGGCGCCCTGCATCCCCTGCGCATTCATCGCGCAAATCCCCAGCACGACGAATCCAAGATGGCTCACCGACGAGTAGGCCACCAGTTTCTTCATGTCCGGCTGCACCATCGCGACCAGCGCGCCGTAGACAATCCCGATCACGGCCAGCGCCGCCAGCGTCGGCGCGAAGAATGCGGCGGCTATGGGAAACAGCGGGAACGAGAATCGCAGCAAGCCATATGTGCCCATCTTGAGCAGTACACCGGCCAGGATGACCGACCCGGCCGTGGGTGCCTGCACGTGCGCGTCTGGGAGCCACGTATGGAACGGAAACAACGGCACCTTGATCGCGAAGGCGACGGTAAACGCCAGGAAGAACCACATCTGTGCCTGTGGGCCGATCTCGAGCGTCGACAACTGCTGGAGGTCGAAGGAGTACGCGCCCGTGGACACACTGTGCAGGTACGCGAGCCCCAGGATGGCCACGAGCATCAGTACGCTGCCGGCCATCGTGTAGAGCATGAACTTGATGGCCGCGTAGATTCGCTGGTCGTAGCCCCAGATCCCGATCAGGAAATACATCGGGACGAGCATCGCGTCCCAGAAGACGTAGAACAGAAACAGGTCGAGGGAGATGAAGACCCCGATCATCGCCGCCTCGAGGGCGAGGATGAATATCGAGAACGTCTTGACCTTTCGTGCGATCGATCCCCACGACGACAGCAACGCGATCGGCGTCAGAAAGCCGGTGAGCACCACGAGCAGCAGGCTGATGCCATCCACGCCTACGAGGTAGTCGATCCCGAACGCCGGAATCCAGGCGTGGCGCTCGACAAACTGAAACTCGGCAGACGCGCCGTCGAAGGCGGCCCAGATGAGGAGCGTCACGATGAAGGTCATCAGCGAGGCGCCAAGGGCCACCCAGCGGATCGTCGCGTCGCGGCGCCCGTCGGCGTTGCCGATGAACAGGAGCGACAGCGCCCCGATCAACGGCACGAGCCATGAGAGCGACAGCACCGGAATCATCTCCACAGGTAATAGCCCAGGACAACGACCACACCCACGAACATCGAACCGGCATACGCCCGCACCGATCCGGTCTGCAGCCGCCGCAGCACGTCCGCACCCGCCGCGACGACCGATCCGGTTCCGTTGACGGCGGCATCGATCACGCCCACATCGAACCGGCGCCACAGCGCCTCCTGCGAGCCGATCCGAATGGGTTGCACGATGGCCGTGTCGTACAACTCATCCACGTAATACTTGTTCAACAGCAAGCGGTGCAGCCCTGGGTAGGCGTCGGCCATTGCCTGGGCAATCGCGCGCCGCTTCAGCCACACGAACGCCGCGAGCCCGATACCGGCCAGGGCGATGAGACTGGATACCGCCATCAGCGTCAGCTCGAGCGCCTCGGCACCCGCTGCCGCCTCACCCACCACTGCTCCCGCCCCTGCACCGATCGCGGCGCCAGGAGCCTCAAACGACGGCGCGAGCCATGTGGCCAGTTGATTGTGTCCACCAAGCGCATGCGGCACGCCGACGTATCCGGCCAATATCGAACCGAGCGCGAGCACGATGAGGGCAAACGCCATGGCCGGCGGCGCATCGTGGAGGTGCGTGGTCGAGTGCGATCCTTCATGCGAGGATGCGTGGTGCGCGCTGGTCTCCTCTGACGCCTCGGCGGGCGCCACGGCACGTTCGCCATGGAAGGTGAGGAACACGAGCCGGAACATGTACACGGCGGTCAAGAGCGACGTGAGCGCACCCACCACCCAGAGCAGCACATGCCCCTGGTGAAACGTTTCGTAGAGGATTTCGTCCTTGCTGAAAAACCCCGAGAGGAACGGCACGCCGGCAATCGCCAGCGCGCCGATGAGAAACGTCCAGTAGGTCACCGGCAAGTCTCGCTTGAGTCCGCCCATGTGGCGAATGTCCTGCTGGCCGTGCAGCGCGTGGATGACTGCGCCCGACCCCAGGAACAGGAGCGCCTTGAAGAAGGCGTGGGTATACAGGTGAAAGATGCCAGCGCCGAACGCCCCGACGCCCATCGCCAGGAACATGTATCCGAGCTGCGACACGGTGGAGTAGGCGAGCACCCGCTTGATGTCGTTCTGGACCAGCCCGATCGTTCCAGCCATCAACGCCGTCAGGGCCCCGACCACCGCGACAACCGCGAGCGCCTCCGGCGCGTGGCTGAACAGCACGGCATTGCGACCGATCATGTACACCCCGGCTGTCACCATGGTCGCCGCGTGGATCAGCGCGGAGACCGGCGTGGGCCCCTCCATGGCATCGGGCAGCCACACGTGGAGGGGAATCTGTGCCGACTTGCCGGTGGCACCGACGAACAACAGGAGCGACGCCAGCGACAGGACGCCAACGGCACCAACTTCCGGCGACAGCCCGGAAATACTCGTGGCAAGCTGCTGGAAGTCCAGGGTACCGAACTGCGCAAACAGGAGGAGCATCCCGAGAATGAACGCGTAGTCGCCGATCCGGTTGACGATGAACGCCTTCTTCCCGGCGTCGGTGGCCGACTTCTTCTTGTACCAGAACCCGATCAGCAGATAGGAGCAGAGCCCGACGCCTTCCCAGCCGACGAACATCACCGGAAAGCTGGCACCGAGCACCAGCACCAGCATGAATGCCGCGAAAAGATTCAAGTACGAGAAGTAGCGGGCGAATTCGCTGTCGTTCTCATCGTGCATGTACGCGGTCGAGTAGATGTGAATGAGGGCGCCGATCCCGGTGATGACGAGAATCATCACCGCCGAGAGCGGGTCCACACGCAGCGTCAGATCGATCAACAGGTCACCTGACGAAATCCAGGTGTACACGGTCTGCTCGATCGCGCGACTCGCAACCGGCATGCCGCTGAGTTGCCAGACCGCCATCGCGGCCACCGCGCACGAGGCGACCATGGCGGCCGAGGCCAGCCCTCCCGACACCACCTTCGACAGCCGTCGTCCGAACGACACGTTGACGAGGAACCCGAGGAGTGGGAAGAGCGGGATGAGGACGAGGGCTCGGTTCATCACCACTTGAGCGACGTGAAGGCGTCGGGATTGAGCGACTCGCGGTGGCGGAAGAGACCAATGACGAGCGCGAGGCCGACAGCGGCCTCAGCGGCCGCCACGGTCATCACGAAAAACACGATGATCTGTCCGTCGACGGTACCCATCTGGCGTCCGAACGCCACGAACGACAGATTCACCGCGTTGAGCATGATCTCGATCGACAAGAGGATCGTGATGACGTTCCGGCGAAGAAACACGCCCGTCGTGCCGATGCAGAACAGGATCGCCGAGACGAGCAGGTAGTGACTGAGCGGAATCACGACCGCTCCCCTTCTCGTCTCGCCAGCATCACCGCCCCGACCATGGCCACGAGGATGAGGACCGAGGTGGCCTCGAACGCAAAGACGTAGTCGGTGAAGAGCGTCCGGCCGAGCTGCCGCACCGAACTCACGGCGGCGGCACCGGTTTGGCCCGCCACAGGTCCGTTGATATCGGCGGCCTCCATCAGGGCCCAGGCGAGCTGGATCACGAGCAATACCGCGAGCATGGAGCCCAGGCGCGTCACCGCGGGGAGCTGCAAGGGATGTGCCTTGTCCCAGTCCGCGCCGTCTTCCGTGGGGGCGTTGAGCAACATCACGACGAAAAGGAAGAGCACCATGATGGCGCCTGCGTAGATGATGATCTGGGCCACGGCCACGAACGGTGCGTCGAGCTGGATGTACAGACCAGCTAACGCCCCGAACGACGCGATGAGCATCAGCACGCTGTACATTGGATTGCGCTGCCCGATCACGAGCGCCGAGGCAACGATCGCCAGACCCGACAACAGATAGAACACCAGCGTCTCAGGCATTGAAGTACAACACCAGGCCGGCGGTTGCGATGAGGTTGATGACCGCTGCCGGAAAGAGCCACTTCCATCCGAAACGCATCAACTGATCGTACCGGTAGCGCGGCAGCGTCCAGCGCACCCAGATGTAGGTGAACAGAATCGCGCCCACCTTCAGCAGAAACCAGATCCAGCCGTACTCAGGTGGCAGGAACGGGCCGTGCCATCCGCCCAGGTAGAGATCGGCGGCCACGGCCGACATGGTGGTCATGTTGATGTATTCGGCCTGGGGAAACAGCGCGAACCTGACCGAGCTGTACTCGGTGTTGTAGCCGGCCACCAGCTCCTGCTCCGCCTCCGGGAAATCGAACGGCGCTCGGTTGGTCTCCGCCACGCCCGCGACCATGTAGATCAGGAAACCGACCGGCTGCAGGAACAGATACCAGCGAGGAATGAACCCGAACCAGGTTCCGGCCTGCGCGTCCACCACCTCACGGAGCGACAGTGATCCGGACAGCAAGATCACGGCCGCCAGGGCCGTCGCGTACGACAGCTCATAGCTGATCATCTGCGCCGAGGCGCGCAGTCCGCCAAAGAGCGAGTACTTGCTATTGGACGACCAGCCGGCCAGGACGATGCCATAGACACCCATGGAGGTGATGGCAAACACGACGAGCACGCCGACGTTCAGATCGGCGATGCCCAGCTTGACCGGCTGCTCGAGCAAACCGAAGAACGTGGTCTCGGCACCCCATGGCACCGTCGCGAATGCGGCGAACGCCGCCGTGATTGACAGAACAGGCGCCAGCGTGAAGAGCCACTTGTCGGCGCCCTTGGGCCGCAGTTCCTCCTTCATCAGCAGTTTGATGATGTCGGCCAGCGGTTGCAGCAGGCCGTGCGGGCCCACGAGGTACGGCCCGAATCGCTGCTGCATGAACCCCATGATCTTCCGCTCGGCGAGCACGAGCACGGCCGAGGCGTTGATCAACATGAAGAACGTCAGCCCGATGATCCCGAGTTGGACGAGGGTTCTGATCTCCATGGCCTAGTGCGCCGCAAACACCGGGCGCTTCGCGCGCCACTCGGCGGGCAACGTGCATCGCCCCTCGCGCACGTGGGCTTCGTATTCCGCCCTGAACAGTTTCATCGTCGACAGCACCGGGGTCGCGGCCGCATCGCCGAAGGCGCAGAGGGTCTTGCCCACGATGTTGCTCGACACCCCGAGCAGCAGTTCGAGATCCTTGGCCTGCCCTTCTCCCGATTCGATCCGGCCCAGGAGCTGAAACAGCCAGTTGGTGCCTTCGCGGCACGGGGTGCACTTGCCACACGACTCGTGCCGGTAGAAATGCAGCAGGTTCATGGCCAGCCAGACCATGCACACCGTGTCGTCGAGCACGATCAAGCCGGCGGAGCCAAGCAGCGAGCCCGCCTTCTGCACGTGGTCGAAGCTGGCGGGCGTGTCGAGGTGATCGGGCAAGAGCAGCGGGACCGATGACCCGCCGGGAATGATCGCCTTGAGCGGCCGGTCGTCGAGCATGCCGCCCGCGTGCTCGTAGACGAGCTCCCGTAGCGTCGTACTCATCGAGGCTTCATACACGCCGGGCTTCTTGACGTGCCCACTCACGCAGAACAGTTTCGGCCCACCGTTCTTCTCTGGACCGAGGCCAGTGAACCATTCGGGGCCGTTCAGGACGATGAGCGGCACATTGCAGAGCGTTTCGACGTTGTTGACCGCCGTCGGGCACTGATAGAGGCCGGCGACCGCGGGAAACGGCGGCTTGATCCGCGGCTGCGCGCGCTTGCCCTCGAGCGACTCGATGAGTGCGGTCTCTTCACCAGCCTCGTAGGCGCCGGCACCCCGGTGCACGAACACGTCGCAGTCGAACCCGCTGCCCAGGATGTTCGTGCCCAGAAACCCCGCGCGATAGGCCTTCTCGATCTCGGCCTCGAGGATCTCTTGTACGTGGTAGAACTCGCCGCGAATGTAGATGTAGGCCACCTTGGCACCGATGGCGTAACAGGCGATCGCGCACCCCTCGATGAGCAGGTGAGGGTTGCGCTCCATCAGCACGTGATCCTTGAACGTGCCCGGTTCGCTTTCGTCGGCGTTGCAACAGATGTACTTCGGTTTCGGGGTGTCCTTCAGGACGAACTGCCACTTCAAACCGGTCGGAAACCCGGCGCCGCCGCGCCCGCGCAGCCCCGACGCCTTGACCTGCTCGATGAGATCCCCTGGCCCGAAGGTAAGCGCCTTTCGGAGGCCCTCGTACCCCCGGCGGCGCGTCACGTAGAAGTCGAGGGTGCTGGAACCAGGCTCGTCGATATGGCTGGTCAGAATCGGCTCGTACGCCATCATCCCTTCGTCTCCTTGTGGAGATGGCATCCGGTGAAAGCGGCACGACCGTTCGTGCGGACAGCCTCGATAAACTCGCGCACCTGCTCGGGCGCGAGGCACTCGTGCCAGTCGTCGTTGACCATCACGACGGGTGCGCGATCGCAGGCTCCGAGGCACTCGACCTCGATCAGCGTAAACGTGCCGGACGGGTCTGTATCGCCCGGCTTGATACCCAAGGTGGCGCAGAGTTCCTCGGTCACGCGTTCGGCGCCACGCAGCGCGCACGACAGCGTCCGACACACATTGAGCACGTAGGTGCCGACCGGCTTGGTGAAGAACATCGTGTAGTACGACACCACATCCTCGACCTCGGCGGCCGTGCAGCCGATCTGCTCGGCGACGTGGCGCATCGCGGCCGCTGTCAGGTACCCCTGCTGACCCTGTGCGAGATAGAGCGCGTACAGGACCGCTGACTTCCGTTCTTCGGGCGGATAACGCGCGACATTGGCGTCGAACTTGGCCTGGTTTTCAGGGGTATAGACAAACGCGGGACCCTCGTCGGCCAGCGTACGGCCGGACTTGTGAAACCGCGCCGGGGCGTAGTCCATCGCGGGGTGGAAGCTCACCGGTCGCAGTCTCCCATCACGACGTCGTTCGACCCAATCACGGCAACGACATCGGCAATCAGACCACCCTGAATCACCGTGGACAGCGCCTGAATCGCCAGGAGCGATGGAGCACGCATCTTGACCCTCCACGGCCGATTGCTGCCGTCGGACACGACATACACGCCGTGCTCCCCTCGCGGTCCCTCAATCGGAACGTAGGCATCGCCGGCGGGCACGGTAAACCCCTGCGAATAGATCAGGAAGTGCTGGATCAACGCCTCCATCTCCGTGTACACCTTGTCCTTGGGCGGCGGCACGACTCGGCGGTCATCACAGGCGAATGCGCCGGTGGGCGTGATTCGCTTGATGGCCTGCATGCAGATCTTCACGCTCTCCCGCATCTCCTGAATCCGCACGCGATACCGGGCGTACACGTCGCCCTCGGTCGCTGTCGGCACGTTGAAGTCGTAGGAGGGGTAGGTGAGATACGGGAAGTACTTCCGGACGTCGTAGTCGGAACCGGCCGCGCGCGCGATCGGCCCCAGCAGACCCCACGCCAGTGCATCGTCATGCGAGACGATGCCAACGCCTTCGGTGCGGCGACGATAGATGTCGTTCTTCGTCAGCAGCCCTTCGTACTCATCCAGCTTGGCCGGAAAACGTGTCAAGAACGCATTGACGGCGTCGTGGAACCCGCGCGGCAGATCCTCACGCAACCCGCCGACGCGGATATAGCTCGGAAAGAAGCGGAACCCCGCCATGAGCTCGTTGATATTGAGCAGCAGCTCGCGCTCGCGGATTGCATAAAAGAGCATCGAGACGGCCCCGACCTCCATCGCGTGCGTGCCGAGCCAGATGAGATGGCTGGACAGACGCTGTAGCTCGGCGATGAGCACTCGGATGTCCTGCACCCGTGTCGGCATCTCGAGACCCAGCATCCTCTCCACGCAGAGCGCGTAGGCCAGGCTGTTCGACTGGGCGCCCAGGTAGTCCATCCGCTCGACGAGGGGGATCACCTGCTGCCACGTCTTCTGCTCCGCGGTCTTCTCGATCCCGGTGTGCAGATAGCCGATCGTCGGATTCGCTGAATGAACGATCTCACCATCGAGCTCGAGCACCAGACGCAGCACGCCGTGCGTGCTGGGGTGCTGCGGCCCCATGTTCACCGTCATTGTTTCCGTGCGCAGTTCAGCCATCGAGTGCTAGTGCGTCGTCCGCCGCGTCCGATCTCGCTCCAGGTTCGCCCTGAATTCTTCTTGGGTCACCTGCAACGGCTCGTAGGTCTGTACCGTCTTCCTGATCTGCACGGGGTAGTCCTTGCGCTGCGGATGGCCTTCCCAGTCCTCAGGCATCAGCAGTCGACGCAGATCGGGATGGCCGTCGAACACCACTCCAAACATGTCCCAGACCTCACGCTCGAGCCATCCGGCAGCCGGCCACACGCCCTGGACCGTCGGCACGGCGTCTGATGCCCCGGCACGGACCTTCAGGCGCAGGCGCAGCCGGTGCGGGATCGACAGCAGGTGATAGACCACCTCGAAGCGGGGGTCGCGAGGAAGATAATCCGCCGCCGTGACCTCGACCAGTACGGTGAAACGCAACGACTCTGTATCGCGCAGCGCCAGGCAGGTCGCGACGAGACCGTCGGCAGGCACGTAGATCGTGGTGGCGTCCACGCTCGTGCCTGGCTCGTAGGCCACGTCGGCGACCAGAGCCCTGAGCGTGTCGATGATTACTAGAGCATCCATCCGCGAGAGGTCCGTCACGCGCGAGAACGCGAGATCTTCTGCTGAAGCTGTACGATGCCGTAAATCAACGATTCGGGACGAGGCGGACAGCCGGGCACGTACACATCCACCGGCACGACCTGATCCACGCCCTGTACGATCGCATAGTTATCGAAGACACCACCCACCGACGCGCAGGCCCCCATGGAAATCACCCACTTCGGATCCGGCATCTGGTCGTATACCCGACGCATCGCCGGCGCCATCTTGCGCGACAGCCGGCCCGCCACGATCATCAAATCGGACTGGCGTGGGGATCCGCGGAAGACTTCGGCACCGAAACGAGCGATGTCGTAGCGGCTGGCCGCCATGGCCATCATCTCGATGGCGCAGCAGGCGAGACCAAACTGCGCCGGCCAGATCGCCGACTGACGAGCCCACTGCACCACCCGTTCGACCGTGGTAGTCAGGATCGGAAGCTCGGGGTCGAGTCCGTGATCGTGGACTCCGGGGGAGGTCATGCGCTAGGCCGCCGGCCGTTGAGCCTGGTTTCGTACACGCGCCACGGGGCCCCATTCGAGCACACCCTTCCGCCACACGTACACGTAGCCGACCGACAGGATGGAGAAAAAGCTGACCAGTTGCACGAAACCCGCCAATCCGAGATCTCTGAAGGCAACGGCCCAGGGGTAGAGAAAGGCGATCTCGATGTCGAACAACAGAAAGATCATCGCGACCAGATAGAACTTCACCGAGTGCCGCTCGCGGGCATCGCCCACCGCTGGCATCCCGCATTCGTAGGGCGCGAGTTTCTCGGGGGTCGGATTCTTCGGACCGAGCAGCAGCGACAGGCCGATCATGACCCCGGCAAAGCCAGCGCCCAACGCGATCATAATGACAACGCCAAGCCATCCGTCCATGGTTCTGTGAGTCCTTGTACACTGCCGATCCCAGGAGTCGCGCCTGGGAACCGCCGCTCACGCGCGCACTACGACGCGGCTACGCTTGTGAAGAGTTTCTCAAACCTGTTCATGCTATAGAACCACCGTGAAAACGTCAATTACGCCGACCGCATGAGACTCGCCTGGCTGTGTGCCGACACGCCGCGCACCTCGAACCCGCTCGACGACACCGCCGCACTCATCGATGCACTCGGGTCGAGCCACCACGTCCACCTGTTCACTGCCGACACCGCACGGGAGTTTGACGACCAGCATGCGCGAACGCCTTTCGACCTGACGGTTTTCGAACTCGACAACACGCCAGCCCACGCCTATCTGTCGCCGCTCATTCACCGTCACGGTGGCGCGCTGTTGCTGCGCACGGTCGCGCTCCCCGACATCCGAACGGTCGTACGCGCGTCGCGGGTGACCGTCGTGCCGCACCCGTCAATCGCCGAGGACCTCCGCGCGCAGTACCCGGAGAGTCGAGTGCGCGTGGCCACGACCGGAGTACCCGGGCCCGGCATTCAACGGATGCGGAGGGAGCCTGGAGGGGTCGCTCGGCCGGTCGTCTTCGGCGCCCTCTCGGCCGACCGCATCGACCTGCTCCGCAGGGTGTTCGATCGCGCGGGCCTCAGCGACGCCACTGCCGTGTTCCTGACCGACGCCCCGCCCGCCCAGGTGCTTCGCGAGGCGGACGTCATCATTTGCGCGCAATGGCCATGGGACGGCCAACCCTTCACCGAGGCGCTCGCCGCCATGGCGGCGGGCACACCAGCGGTGGTCCTCGAGACCACCGGCACGGCAGACTGGCCAGCCCTCGACCCGCAATCCTGGCAACCGCGCGGACCGACGCCAGATGCCCCGGTCGTCGTTTCCGTCGATCCGCTCGACGAAGAGCACTCGCTGGTGCTGGCCGTACGCCGCCTTACCGCTGACCCGGCTTTGCGATTGCAGCTCGGCACCACGGCGAAGACGTGGTGGCACGCGCACGCGACCCCCCGGCATGCTGCCGAGAGCTGGGAGAGGATTCTCAGCGAGGCGACACAGCCGCCGGCGGTGCAGGCGGAGTAGCTTCCCACGGGTACCCAGACTCAGTCATGAGCCTCGTGTCGTCGACGGGAATGCCCATCGAAAAGTGGTAGAGACTCTGCCAGGCGTGACCGGTCAGCCCCAGCAGTTCATGGACGGGATCGTCGTAGAAGCAGCCGATGCCAGTCCCTCGACCACCCCCGGCTTCTGCCTCCAGATAGAGCACCTGCCCGATCAGGCCGCACTCCCAGAACAGACGGCGATAGAACCACTCCCCCCGTTCGCGCAACGAGGCCTCCATGCGCGCCACCATAGCCATGCTGAAGAAGCCGTCTGCCGCGATCGCCTGATCGCAAGCGAGGCGCATCGCCGTGGGCGCGACGTCAGCCGGAACCAGAAGGTACAGCGAGGGGGCGACGCATGCCCAGAGAAACTGGGGCCGCATCGCACGCTGCCATTCGGCCAGCACGCCGTCGTGGCGGAGGTACGCGTATACGCCCGGCTCGAGGCCCTCGACCCGATGAACGAAGAGGACAAGGTGCACCTGCGACGGCCAGTTGAGCACATCCCACGGTGGCATCGCGGGACGAAGTCGATCCAGCATGGCCAGAAAGCGGTCTCGGGCGATCGTCGAGCGGCCGTCGAAAGCTTGCGCACTCCGGCGCGACAGCACCACATCACGCGCCTTCAGGTGCGAAGGCGTCTGGGAAAGGGAGGATACGCGATCGCGTCGCGGCACGACCGCGTTGGACGGCGCCTCTCCCGGATACCGCGTGGCCTCGGCGACCTCGCTGATGGCGGGCCATTCGACGTGGTCGATACTCAGCCGATTCGCCTCGCCCTGCCAGACGCCAGCCGCTGCAGCCGTGGCGATTGAGGTATGGTCTCGCCTCGCCCAGGTCGAGGGATCGTGAGGGCTGACAACCGCCAGGCACTCTGGCTCTTCGCGCTCCCCGTCGAGGTAGTCCCCGTCGCGATCGACGCCCAGCAGCCGGCCAAGGTCCTTCTGGGACCAGGTCGGCAGGAGCGCGAGACGCCAGCCGAGCATCCCTGCCGCCAGCCGCAGCGCGCCCAGGGCGTGGCCGACATCGTGCTGGCAATACCGGAACGCCCGCTCCCCGTACTTCCAGGCCTCGCGCCAGTGGATCGATGTCAGGCCGACGAGAAACGCCTGGCCAGCCGGGCCGACGAAACGATGCCACGTCTCCTGGTCGAGCGCACAGCGCTCTTCGAGACCGTGTTCACGCGGCGCGTAGTGGAACACACGACCCCCGTGGACGAGATAGGCCTCGGTGGGATGCAGATTGCCACTCGAGGGGTTGACGCGGAGGGCCCATCGTGTCTGCGCGTACTGCTTCCACGCCGACAGCCCCATCGAGCACCGCAGAAATTCACCGATGGAGCCGTGGTCGACCCGCACGGGCGCAACGCTGTTGTCAAACAGCGATGAGTAGGAGGTCTCGGCCGCCAGAGGATCTCGAGGCAACTCAACGAAAGGAGCGCCCCGATAGCGGCGGAACGGATCTGGCTGTGTGGTCCAGTCGAGATAGCCAAGCGACCGCGCGAAGCGGTTGAAATGGTGCTTGGTCTGGTCGTGATAGCGACCGGCGATCACGATCGGCGTTGGAGCACCACGGCGTCCGGCTACTTCTTCGTCAACTGCGCGACCCGACGGTCCAGCTCGGCAATGGCGGCGCTGAGCTGCTTCTGGCGGGCCGGGTGCGTCGCGAGATCAAGCTGACGCTGCATCTCGGTCCGCGCCAGGCGACACGACTCGAGTTGGCGTGCGCGCTCGGGATCGCCCGTTCTGATGACCTGCCTGGCCTTCTTCTTCTCCTCTTCGCGCTCGTCCATTCGCTCTGCGAGGCGAGACTCCGCGTCGACGAGCCCTTCTCCAGCGTCACCCATGTTTCTGATTATACGGATCTCGACATCAATTGTGGGAGACGGCCGCCGGACAGACGGGGCACCCACGCAACATCTGTGGCGGGCGCACGCCGCACGGCACCATTCCGGCGGTCGATGCCGCCGTGGCGAATCACGTCGCCAACCCGCCACCGCGAGATGCTCCTGGGCGGGCGACGAGTCGATGGATCGTTCGAGCCCTGGATCGTCTATCATCATTGACGCGGATGGCCGATCAATCGTCCTTCGATATCACCTCCACCGTCGATCTCCAAGAGGTCGACAACGCGCTCAATCAGGCGCGCAAGGAAGTTGCCCAGCGGTACGACTTCAAGGGCTCAAAGGCGTCCATCGACTTCGATCAGAAGGAGTCGAAGCTCGTCCTGACGGCCGATGATGCCTTCAAGTTGAACGCGCTCTGGGAGGTCGTGCAGACACGCCTGGTCCGCCGCAACGTGCCGACGCGAAACCTCAACCGAGGCGCCATCCTGCCCGCCGCCAATACCACCGTCCGACAGGAGATTGCACTGCAGCAGGGCATTCCGTCCGACAAGGCACGCGACATCGTGAAGTTCATCAAGGACGCCAAGCTGAAGAAGGTGCAGACCTCGATCCAGGGCGATCAGCTGCGCGTCACGTCCCCGTCGAAGGACGATCTGCAGGAGGTCATGCGCGTGCTCCGGGAGCAGGACTTCGGCGTAGCGTTGCAGTTCGGCAACTACCGGGGGTAAGCCCTTCCGGCGACCCTGCAAGGAGGGGGTCAGATGAGCCTGACCATCGCCGTTCTTCTGGTGCTTGCCTGGCTCGTTCTCGTCTTGCTGTTCACCCCACGGGTCGACTACAGGGTCAGCGATCCGATCCGGCTCGACAGTCCCCACTTTCTCACCGTCATCCAGGCTACCTGCCAGGCCTCGCTGCACCGCCTCAATCGCGTCGAGATCCTGACCAACGGCGCCGAGTTCTATCCGGCGATGCGCGACGCGATTCGAGGCGCGACGACGTCGATCAACCTCGAGGCCTACATCTTCCATCCGGGCCAGGCCGCCGACATGTTGATCGACGCCATGGTCGAGCGCGCCCGCGCGGGTGTCGAGGTCCGCCTCGTGCTGGACTCGATCGGGAGTGCGGGTCTTCGGGGACATTCGGTAGAGCGGTTGAGCGACGCCGGATGCCGGGTGGCCCTCTACCAGCCGATTCGGTGGTACCGCCTGCACCGCATCAACAACCGCACCCACCGCGAACTCCTCATCGTCGACGGCCGCATCGCGTTCGCCGGCGGCGCAGGTGTGGCCGACTGGTGGTACATGCCGATCGGCTCCCGCGCGGCATGGCGCGACACCATGGCGCGGATCGAAGGCCCGATCGTCGCGGCCCTGCAAGGGGTCTTTGCGGAAAACTGGCTGGAGTGCGGCGGCGAGATCCTGTCATCCTCAGCCGACTGGCCACCCCAGGAACCAGCGGGCACGACCGAAGCGATCCTGGTGAAGAGCTCGCCCTCAGACCGGGCCACCACCTCGCGAATTGTCTTTCAGATGCTGGTCGAGGGATCGGTGACCTCCATCGACATCAGCACGCCGTATCTGCTGCCCGATCGCGCCATGCGGCGCGCCTTGGTGCACGCGGCGCAGCGAGGCGTCCGTGTTCGCGTCATCGTGCCGGGGAGACGCACCGACCAGCGACTCGTCCGGCTTGCGAGCCGCAGGATGTACGGCGAACTGCTCGATGGCGGTGTGCGGATCTATGAGTACGGCCCGGCCATGATTCACGTGAAAGCGCTCATGGTGGACCGCGCCTGGGCGGTGATTGGCACCACCAATTTCGACAACCGGTCGTTTGAACACAACGACGAAGTGAACGTGGCGTTTCGAGAGACGGCCGTCACCGCTCGCCTGAACCGAGACTTCGAATCAGACCTGGAAGCGAGCCAGGAAGTGACACCCGACAGCTGGCGCCATCGATCGGCCGTCGAAAAGATGCTTGCCCCGGTGTGCTGGATTCTCGAACGCCAGCAGTAGAGCCCGTCCCCCGATGAGCCGTTCTCATACCTCCGCCCACGTGTCAGGGGCTAGCGCTCGACCTGCATGCGCTCGTTGATTGCTAGCGTGGGCCAGTCTGCTTTGCTGGCGTCGATCGCACCTGACGCAAGCTGTCGAATACTGAGTGAACCGCGCTGGACTCGAACGTTCGCGAGCCGCTCTCAGGATACCGCAGGCGCAGCAACGCGCCACCGTGTCGTCTTCGCGCACAGACCGGACTCGCCCCACACGCGCGGCGGCGGGACCGCATGAGGATGCGTCGTCGCTGGACGGAAGATGAACGGCCCGTGCGGCGTGAACGACGCGGGCCGGAGTCCTATCTGCGCTGGAACGGCGCCGGCCGATCGAACCGTGTCGCGGGAATCGTGACGTTCGCCGCGATGTCGGTGAAAGTGAAGGTGTTCTGCCCGTCGGTCCAGGTCATGAGAATCTTGAAAGGCATTCTGACTCCCGCGACGTCCCGGTAGTCCGAGTAGTCGATCTGCGTCGGCACAACGCCAGACGCCGTGCTGTTCCAGCGTACCATTCGCATCAGCAGACCGGTCTCGTCGAAGTAGAAGTTGACCGGCAGCTCCTCGCCGTTGACGCCCTGGAGGATCCGCACGAGCTTGTCATCGATCGTCGTCAGACTCACCCGCCACTGGTCGAAGGCCTGCTGAATCTCCGCCGGAAATTGCATGATCGCCTCGAGCCTGGCACCGGAGAGATTCCCGCCCGTCAGCGCCAGGAGCGGCATCGGCCTCCAGGGTTCGGCTGCCCAGGCGCTCTCTCCGTCGAAGGTCTTCGTGGCTACGCCTTCCGGCGCCTGCACGACCTGCGCCCGCTTGTCGGGAGCGACGGCGAAGATCTCGATGGGTACCGGGCCTCCGCCGGTATTGAATCCCTCGTAGGTGCCTCGAGCAACGAAGCTCTTGAGCGCTGCCAGCCGCGCGGCCCCACCGACGGCTTCGATGTACTTGGCAAATTCCGCTTCGGCGGTTGTCCGTGTGTCGGGGAACAGCGTGATCGAATTGGGGTCCTCCACTAGCTCGCCGTACTGAATCGCCAGACTGGGAATGTTTCCCGGCTGGTTCTGCCCGCGATGACAGGTGAAGCAACTCATCCGAGGCCGCCCACCAAAGTACTGCTTGTTGATCCCGTTCATCATGACCAGCATCTGCCGTGCACGCTGAATCATCGGCGTGGTGATGGCAAACGCCGCCCGATCGTTGTAGAGCTGTTCGGAGTGACAACTGACGCAGTCAAAGCCCAGGGACGCGGAGAACATCCCCATGACGTCCATGAACTCGTCGACTGGAATACCCTTCAAGACCTGGACGTTCTTGAAGTAGGCCTCCGACATCACCGGGCCTGGCTCCGGTCCGGCCTGGCGAGCGGTCGCCACGGCCCCAAGCAGGCACGCCTGCAGTAGTACAAGCGCCCCAAGAACCGTGCGCCTTCGTCCACGCGTCATGTCATGGTCTCCCTTACCCCTCCGGGGTGGCCGCCGATGTGTCTTGCAAATCTACCACGAGGGACCGAACGACTCTGTCGGGAGAAATTCCACATGCCGAACCCCGGCGCCGACACCGACTCAGGGGCGGGTGCCCTCGCACGAGGACGTCGCCGTCCCAGGCGCCAGTCGAGAAACCGCTCCAGGTATGCGGGGCGCCTTGAGGTGGGTGAGGTCGACCGTCCATCCAGATCGTCGTTTCTTGCTCCTCCATGTTGATATGACCGTTGTAGGACACGATCCGCTGAGTCGCGCGATCGACCTCGGTCCAGAGGTGCAGCTGCGACAGCACCCCCTCGAGCGAAAAGTCCCACGGGTGCGGGCGGCACACCCATTCGGCGACGTCGAAGTCTTCAGGCGACCAGCTATCGCCTCTCCATCGATCGCTCTCACTAATGGGAAGCCCCGCGGCGTCGCCGACGATCCCGCTCCCGTCCTCGTTGCGGGAGAGCGGCCGCCACGAGCCGGCAAGGTCCACCTGGGCGAGAGCCGGCTCACTCCAGAGTGCCGCCAGCCACAACAGCAGCACACCCGTCAGCGCCGTGCTGATCCCAACCGGGATTCTAGACACCATGCTATCGCTGCACTATGAGCGTCGGTACGCTCGGGTTGTCAAGATTTATGTGCCGCAACGGGCGTTCCAAGGCCTGGGCGCCGGGGCCATCATCCCGACCTCGGGCAGCCAGTTCTCGAGAAGCGTTGGTGCGGCGGTCGGCGTCGCCGGAATGGGCGCGCTCGTGACCAGGCAACTGACCGGGGTCTCGATACCAGGCTGCGCCGAAGCCATCGCCGCCAGCGGCGTCGTGCTCACGGGCGTCGCGCGGCTGCAGTTCGCCGCAGCGCTGCACTCCGTGTTCCTGGTCTGCGCGGCGCTGGCGGCCGCCTCGTTCGCCGTCGCCCTGTTTCTGCCGCCGGTCGACTTCTCTCCTGGGCTCGCGCCGGCGCCGGCCGCAGGCGACTAGACCCACACGGCGAGCATCAATTGCCGAACAGCAGCCGCGGCGCGAGCGCGTCGATCGTCGCGGCGTCGAGCTCGGGCACACCTTTCAGATCGTCGATCGTCTTGAAGCCCCCTCGCGCGTCGCGGTACGCGACCACCCCTTCGGCCACCCCCATGGTCACGCCGAGCACCGGCGCCATCTCTTCGGCCGTCGCCGTGTTCACCTGCAGGTGTGCCAGATTCACCAGCAGGTAGTCGGTCACGGTCTTGAACTCGTCCTCGGACATCTCCGCGCCGAAATCCCTCATCGAATAGACCGTGTCGATCCAACCCGGCACGGTACGAGGGGCCTCGGTGATGAGGTCTGTGTCGTGACAGGTCGTACAGACCCTGATGAGGACCGCCTTGCCTGACGCCTCCGGCAACGTGTCCGGCGCCTGACCGGATCGAGCCAGCACAGGCAGAAGCGGCGACGAGGCAACCAGGACGAAGGTGAGCCCCGAGAGCGAGATGAAACGACTGGGCGGCATTCGGAGTAATCATAGCCGTCGGGGGGTGTCGTCGCACGCCCAGTCGTCTCACGCGCAGGTCGAAGGCTGCGCTCCACGCGCGGCCGATTCAGCAGTGACCCACGCGCGCAACGGCGAACACACCGACTGCGCCTAATCCCGACGCCGACGTGCGCCGACACTCATCAGGTCGATGTTCGTGGCATAATAGGAGCTTCTGTAGCAGGCCCCCGGCCACTCCGACGACTCCCGAGCATGAATGTAAGACCGCCCACATCTCCAGCCCTTGCGATCTGCCTGCTCGTGGCCGCCTCGGCGTTCGCAGGCCAGGTGCCCGATCCCCCGGTCGCCGCGTTCGCCTCCTCGGCTGTCGCCGAGCCTCGTCTCAATCTTCCGTCCGAGTACGAAGGGCCCCAGCCACCCGATCTGCCGGCCACGTCCGCCCGTGACAGTGAGGGACGCACCGTCGTCCGCGCGGTCCGACTGAACGCGCCGATCCGTGTCGATGGGCAGCTGGACGAGGCGATCTACACGAGCGTGACGCCGATCTCGGATTTCATCCAGACCGAACCGGTCCCCGGCGGGCCTGCAACCGAACGCACAGAGGTGTGGGTCTCGTTCGACGGTGACAACGTCTATGTGTCGGTCCGCGCGTTCGAAAGCCAGCCCGACCGGATGATCGTCAACGAGATGCGGCGCGACAGCTGGGATCTGAACCAGAACGAGAACTTCGCATTCGCGCTCGACACCTTCTACGACAAACGGAACAGCGTCAACTTCACCTTCAACCCGCTCGGCGGCCGCATGGACGGCCAGAACACGAACGAGGGTGAGTGGAACCGCGACTGGAATCCCATCTGGGATGTTGCCGTGCGACGCCACCCCGACGGATGGACGGCGGAAGCCGCCGTGCCCTTCAAGTCCATCCGGTACCAGCCCGGCACCGCGCAGCTCTGGGGCATTCAGTTGCGCCGCGTCAATCGCTGGAAGAACGAAGTTTCGTTTCTCACGCGTGTACCCGATGGCGCGGGCAACAACGGTCTGTCACGCACCTCGCAGTTTGCGACGCTCGTCGGCATCGAGGCACCAGCCAGTTCGCCCATCTTCGATGTCAAGCCGTACGTGACGAGCGATCTCACACGCACGGCGCCGGGGCCGGGCGGCAGCGATGTCCTCGGCAAAGACGTCGGGCTCGACGTGAAATACGGCCTCACCCGTGGCCTGACGGCCGACTTCACCTACAATACCGACTTCGCGCAGGTCGAAGCCGACGAGCAGCAGGTCAACCTGACACGCTTCAGCCTGTTCTTCCCCGAGAAGCGCGACTTCTTCCTCGAGAACCAGGGGATCTTCAACTTCGGCGGCGCCGGCAATTACGGCGGAGACACCCCGACGCTCTTCTACAGTCGTCGCATCGGCCTCGACGAGGGCCAGGTCGTTCCCATTGAGGCTGGCGGGCGAATCACCGGGCGCGCCGGCCCGTACAGCATAGGGCTGCTCAACATCCAGTCTGGGGCCGTGGGTTCGGCCGGCGTGCCGTCGACGAATTTCGGCGTGGTGCGCGTCAGTCGCGACATCCTGCGCCGAAGCGCCATCGGCGTCATGGCTACGCGCCGTTCACAGGTCAGCGGCGGGACTGGGACGGGCGAAACATTCGGCGTGGATGGTGCGTTTCGGTTCTTCACGAACCTCTCCATGCAGACGTACTGGGCGAAGACCTCGACACCTGGTCTCGAAGGGCGCGACACCAGCTACCGCACCCAGATCAACTACAACGGTGACCGCTACGGGCTGGCGGCGCAGCGCCTGGCGGTCGGGCGGAACTTCAACCCGGAGACAGGCTACGTTCGCCGCCGGGACTTCGCGAAGTACCAGCTCAATACGCGGTTCAGCCCGCGGCCCACGCGCATCCCCAGCGTCCGCAAGTTCCAATACTGGGCGGGATTCCAGGCCTTCACGAATGGCGACGGCCACCTCGAGTCGCGGGAGATCAAGGGCGAATTCAAGACGGAATTCGCGAGCAGTGACGAATTCCAGGTCACCTATCAGCGCAACTTCGAGCGCCTGTTCGAGCCCTTCGAGATCGCTGACGACGTCATCGTCGCCGAGGGGGGATACGACAACACGACGCTGCGCGCCGAACTCGGCATCGGGCAGCAACGGGTTGCCTCGGGAACGCTCTTCTACGAACAAGGTGCGTTCTATGGGGGTGACCGCACGGTGTTCGGCTACAGCAGTGGCCGCGTGAAGGTGAATAGCCACCTCGCGCTCGAACCGGGACTGTCGATCAACCGTGTGACGCTACCGGTCGGCTCGTTCACCGCGAAGCTCGTGACGTCTCGACTCACCTACACCATCACCCCGCTGATGTTCGTCAGCAGCCTCATGCAGTACAACTCCAGCAGCAACTCCCTCTCTACCAACGCCCGCCTGCGCTGGGAGTACAGCCCAGGCAGCGAACTGTTCGTCGTCTACAACGAGGGGCGCGACACCCTGACCAGAGGTGTTCCTGACCTCCAGAACCGATCCCTTATCGTGAAGGTAAATCGGCTGCTGCGATTTTGAGGTCTAGCCTGCTCCTGCTTGCGACGAGATCTTGACCGTGCCTGAAGCCGTGATGTAACCTCTGTCGCTCATGCGTCAGCCCGCTGTCGATTCCCGCGGTTCATTACAGGATGGACGCGCGGCAACCGCGGGCCTGACTCTCACCGAGACCGCAGCCCCCATCATGATTCACGGACGTCTGTGTTTCAAACGGCAAGCCCGTTCCAATCGGCGGCCCGATTCGAACAAGTCCGCGCGGGAGCGCGTGGAAGTAGGAAGGGCCGCCGAAGAAACTTAGGAAGGGACACGATATGAAGCTCGGATCGAGGCGAATGATCCTTGTGGCCGCTGGGACGACGGTCGTGTGGCTGATCGGCGCCGCGTGGGCCACGAGCGGCCCCCAGGGTGCGCCACACTCATCGATAGATGACTTCAGTCGCTCGAATGCGCAGACGTGGGGGGGTGTGGACTTGTCGGTCTGCGGCACTGAGGCGTTCGCGGGGTCGGCCAGCCAAGCTGCGGGTCAGGTTGAGCAAGCAGCGGGTCAGGTTGAGCAAGCACAGGGAGCGCCGCTATCGGAAGATGTCTTCGAGAACGTCGCCGTGCTCACGGGGATTCCCGTGGACGAATTCATGGGGACGATGGGGGCCTTTTCGGCCGCCTTGAACTATTGCTGCTCGGCGTGTCATCCCGGGGCGGGTACCGGCGACGCAGACTGGGTCATCGACACCCCGAGAAAGCAGATGGCGCGCCGGATGGTGCTGATGATGTCCACCATCAATCGGGCCAACTTCGGGGGACGACAGGTCGTGACCTGCTGGACCTGCCATCGCGGCGGCGCCGCCCCCGCGACCACAGCGACGATGGCTGACATCTACAGTGAACCGGGGTTGGGAGTGGGTGATGTCCTCGTGCAGGCTCCCGGGGCGCCTCCCGCCGACGAGATTCTTGACAAGTATATCGAGGCGCTCGGCGGAGTCGCGCGGCTTGCCACCCTCACCAGTTTTGTAGCCAGGGGGACGAGCGTGGCGTTCGGGGCAGGTGACGAGAGCCGCCCGATCGAAGTCTATGCCCAAGCTCCGGGTCAGCGCACCACGATTATGCACTCGGTCGAGGGAGACTACACCACGACCTACGACGGCCGTGCCGGTTGGGTCGCGACGCCGTACACACCGCTGCCGGTGATGCCGCTGACCGGGGGTGAGCTGGACGGGGCGAGAGTGGACGCGGAGATGGCCTTTCCGGGGCGGATCAAGGAAGTTTTCAGCGATTGGCGCGTCAGCTTCCCGGATTTCATCGACGATCGGTTGGTCCGAGTGGTTCAGGGGGGAGCCGCAAACGAGGGGGCGTTAGCCACCTTGTACTTCGACGACGAGACGGGCCTGCTGACACGGATGATTCGTTATGCCCCCTCGGCGGTGGGCCGCGTGCCCACGCAGTATGACTACGCTGATTATCGCGAGGTTGGCGGAGTCATGTTGCCCTTTTCCTGGACCAAGTCGTGGGTGAGCGGCCAGGATGTCGTTGAGCTGAGCGAGGTGCAACCAAATGTCCCGATTGACGCGGCCACGTTCGCCAGACCGGCCCCGTCAACACCATAGGTCATGTTCCGCGATCTTGAAATGGCGACCGACGACGGGGTCATGAAACTGGTGTCTAAGCTTAGTTCACCGAAAGCCCGAGCAGCCGCGCGGGGTTGTCCTTCGTCAGCTGAGCGAGCTCGCGTCCGGTCATCCCGGCCGCAAGCATCTTCGACAAGAACTCACCAAAACCATCAGTAGGCATGGCGCTGGCCGGATTGCCAAGATCTGACGAAAGCACGCACCACTCCACGCCAATCGTCCGGAGCAACTGCACCAGCTCGGACGGACCTCATCTCGCGCTCGCACGTCTCTCATCGGGATACTTCTGCAGACGAGTTCGATGAAGCCACCCAGCTTCACGGCTTCCTGCATCTGCGCGAGGCTCCACTGGGCG
>Ga0326597_10003194_pt1 | contig 23832 bp, 28 predicted proteins | sample RVTome_12_FD_203789 | JGI IMG/M metagenome (GOLD analysis project Ga0326597, IMG submission 203789) | Soil microbial communities from uranium-contaminated site in the Upper Colorado River Basin, Wyoming, United States - RVT100D185 | ecosystem: Environmental > Terrestrial > Soil > Contaminated >... | reverse complement strand
GGCTCGATCGTGGAGTCGCGAGTGCCCCCCGACGCCTTCCCCGATCCCGACTTCCGGTACGCCGGACGCCCAGACCTCATGATCTCGGAGCTAGCGTGAGCGCGCGATCGTGGGACGACGTGCAGCGACAGTTCCGACGCGTCGTGCTGATGCGCGGAGACCGCAGCGTCATGGACTTCGTCGAGACTCTGCGCGTTCCGGTCAGTCGGGCGACCGTGTACCGGCTCATGGCGTGCTCCGTGCAGCGACCGTCGCGGGCGCTGCGACAGGCGATCGAGCACGTGCTCGACCTCGGCGTCCCAGGTAAGACGATCGACTGAGTGGATGACTGCCGGCGGGCACGAGTCGCGCGCTTCGCGATAGCGTCCGTGCCCGATGGTCCGCACGACGACGCACAGCGCCCTCGGATACCGAGCGACGCGCATGGACGACGGGACGCTCGTGATCCACGACGTACCTATCTTCGTCGAGTGCGCGCGCGGCGACGTCGCCTTCGACTCGGACTGGATCCGCCGAGCGGTCGCGAGGGCCAAGCAGGCGGAGCGCGACGGCTACCTGCCGCCGATGCACGTCCGGCATCACGATGCGGTGAACGACGCGACGAACGCGGTCCGATCTGCCGGCTTCTTCCGCGTGACCGGCGCGGTGCCGATCACGTACAAGGGCACGCGGCGAACGGCGATCCTGGCGGACCTGCACATCACCGACGAGTACGTGCAGCGGGAGGTGCTGCAGAAGCGGCTGCCATGGCGATCCGTCGAGATCTTCGACGTCGACGAGCCCGGAATCGGATCGCTCGCGCTGCTCGACCATGAGGCCCCGTTCCTCGAGCTGCCGCTGCTGATGGTCAGCGAAGTAGCGTCGGTATCAGGTGAGACGATCGACGCGGCGTGGCACGTCGAAGCGCAGGAGGACGGCGATCTCGTGCTAGCTTCCGTCCGACGTGGACGACACGAGCACCTGCTCTTCCGACACGAGGACACGATGAGTAGCGCAAGCAAGAAGCCGGTGAAGATGAGTGGCGCAAGCAAGACGCCGACCCCGGAAGACGCGGCTGCGGCGAAGCTCAAGGCCGATGACGGCGACAAGAAGGACGACGACGAGGGCGATGCCGACGACGAGAAACAAGAGGCCGGGATGGACGTCGGCGCCATCGTCAAGGCGATCAAGAGCGGATCGATCAGTGTCGCCGACTTCGACGCAATCCTCGCGGCGATCCAGGAGCAGAAGTCCGGCGCCGAGAAACAACCGAAGGACGACCAACAACCGGCGCCGGCCGCGGTCCCAGGAGGAGAAGCCATGCAGAAGGATCTCGCCATCGCTGCCGCCGCCGAAGCGAAGAAGACGGCCGAGGTCGTGAACATGGCCGCGACCACGATCGAGCTCGCCGCCGTCAAGAAGCGGCTCGACGACCGCGACTCCGCGGAGAAGTGCAAGGACGACGTCGCAGCGGCGCTCAAGCGTCTGGAGGGTCGGCCGCTCGGCGCCGACATCGAGACCGAGCTGCGGGAGTTCCACGTGCAACACGGCAGCATCGCATTCGCCGCGCTCGTCGACACGCTCGCGAAGAAGCTCGGGGCGCTGCCGCGCGGCGCCGCCGCCGAGAGGTTCGCCAATCAGTCCTTGGTCCCCGACGCCGCGATGAAGTTCTCCGCGCGCGGCGCCGACGCCGTCGAGAAGGCAGGCGCGTTCGCGCGCGAGTGGCAGCAGCTTCACGACACGGGGCACACGCGGATGTCGCAGGAGCACTACGTCGAGATCAACATGACCCGAGTGGGCATCACCGTCGAGAGCAAGAAGACGGCCTGAGAGGACGCTGAACATGGCTGACGTCACCGCACGCGCAACTCGCAGAAGCCACCCGGCCGGTGGAGTCATGTCGGCGCCGATCGCCGACGGCGTCACCGTCTACGAGGGCATGCTCGTCGCCCTGGAGGCCGGCTACGCCAACCACTGGGCGGACGGCGCCAACGACGTGTTCGCGGGCGTCCTGCTCGGAGGCGACGATCGCGCCAACGACGGCATCCTGCTCGGCGAGACGGCGGACTCGCCGGTCCCCGAAGCTCGCATCGACATCAGCGGCGTGACGCTCATGCACCTCGACATCCTCGGCACTCCGACGCAGGCCGTCGTCGGGGACCTGGTCTACTGCGGCACCAGCAACCCAGCGGACATGACCACGAACAGCTCCGGCCGCACGCACCCGATCGGATGGCTCTCGCGCTTCCGCAGCGCGACGGACGTCGACGTCACCCTCTTCACGCCGAGCGAGATGCTCGCGCAGGCCACGGCGTAAGGAGCCGATCCCATGGTCGAAGTCATCGCAAGTCAGGTCCTCGCCAACGGTCTCCGGACTGAGTTCGCCGACACCTACTCGAAGATCCGCAACCGCCAGGCGGACAGTCGCCTCGCGCGCGTCATGGATCTCGGTCTCACCGCCACGAACCGGCGGCACGAGTTCGCGTACTTCAACGCGGCGCCGCACGTCGAGTTCTGGAAGCGCGGCGAGTCGATCCCGACGGACGCGATGGACTCGGTGCAGTTCGTCGCGGTCGTGCACGAGTGGGCGCGTCGCATCCCGTGGAGCAAGTGGGACCGCAAGGACGACCAGACGCAGTCGCTGATGGACGTCGCGCGCATGACCGGCGAGAGCGCCGGCCTGCTGCCCGAACGGTTCTTCTTCGACCTGCTGACCGGGACGGCAGGCACGCTGCCTGCGGTGCCGAATGCTCCTGACGGTGCCGCGTTCTTCGCGACGACCGCCGGCGGAGCTGCGCGCTTCGGCGCGACCGGCGGCAACCTACTGACGGGCACTGGCATCGCGACGAGCGCGGCGATCCTGGCGGACTACTACAGTGCCGTCGAGCAGTTCTTGCTGTTCCAGGACGGCAAGGGCCAGCCCCTGCTGTCGCCCGAAGCGATCGCGGCCGGGACGCTCATCATCCACGCCGCAGCTGACCTGGAGGCCTTCGAGACCGCCTTCTTGCAGCTCCGCCAGGGCCGCGTGCTCGGCACCGACGCCGGCGTGACGCCGAGCAACATCATCGTCGACTCCAGTCGCAACGTGCAGCTCTGGGGATCCCCGCGCATTGCGACCGGCGACTGGTTCATCTTCCTGCTGTCGAGCCCGAAGCTGCCGACCTTCCTGCTGAACCGCGAGGGTCTCCAGGAGTTCACCTCGCTGGAAGGCGACAACAACTCCGACCACACGCGCACCACCGGCCAGGAGTACATCCAGTGGGAACTCCGACAGGGTGCAGGCATCGCGCTGCCGTACGGCGCCATCCAGATCAACAACTGACCAGTCGCGACATGACGGACCAACCGAAGAAGGATCAGCCGCGCCCCATCGAGTCGTCGCGCGCCAGGATCGTCCCGGGCTCGCAGCTCGTCCCCGACCTCAAGGCTCACCGCAGCGCCGCCGAGGCGACACGATTCTTCTGGCTCGGCGTGTCGGCGCTCCACCCGATGGATGCGCTCGCGATCGGCGGCATCTCGTTCCCGCGGTTCAACGGTGAGCCTGCCGTCGGGGAAGATGGACGCACGAGGCTCGTTCCGACGCGAGGCGCTATCGTGCCGCTCACGCGCGCGCATCTGGAGCGCATCGCAGACGATCTCGCACACCGGATCATCCGATTCCACGAGGCTCCTCGTCAGGACGGAACTCGACGCCGTGGACACGAGGTCCGCATCCCGAAGGATCTCACGGGTCGGAACCACGCGCGCTACTCCCATCAGCGATGGGACGAGCCGATGGCCGACTACGTGTTCCTGGAGACCTGCGCAGACCAGGAACACCCTGACCGCGGATCGCACGAGCCAGCCGCCGTCTCGACAACCGGCATCGAGATGATCTGAGGCCGCGGTGCCGACCGAGGCCGAGATCCAGACGCAGTGGCGCAACGCGGTCGACGTACTAGAGACCGCGAGGGCGCACGCGGACGGCACGATGGCGCCGGCTGCCGGAAAGTTCGACGTGCTGCTGCAGTCGCTCGAAGGCGACTACACACCCGTCGAGATCGCCGCCGCTGTCGCTCGATACCGCGCGACCTACTCAGCGCTGCTGGATCCTGGCACCGCCCTGCAGTTCCTGAGTCCTCTGCTGCTCGATTATGCCGCGATCCTGGCGGCTGAAGCCGGCATCGCTGGCTTCGGCTCCGGTTACAGAGATTCGGGGGATCTGTTCTCCGCGCTCTACGAGTACTTCGTCGCGACGACCAAGACGGTGCAGTCGCGCAACATCACGTTCGACTCGACCGTGACGACCGGCAAGTCGGGGCCATCCGGGGGATCGATCGTCGGCAATGGCGCGATGTCCAGGTTGACGACCGATCGCTACGGGTTCGCGATCGAGGCGTGCCACGTCGAGCGCAAGCTGTTCCGCTGTCGGCAGGATCAGAACACCGGCGTCGAGAAGGAGGCGGAGGTCTTCGAGCATCTCGGCGCGAACGAGTCCCAGGACGCGCTGCTGCGATCGAGCTTCGGGAGCGGGCGCAGCTCGATCGCGTTCCTGCGAAGTCACCATGCGGGAAGCGGGGCTGGCGGGTCGCTGCTGAACAACAGCACGTTCTCGACGTTCTTGGCGACCGCGACCCCGAAGTTCACAGGATGGACCGAGACTGCCGGCGGAGCTCAGCTCGCGCAGGACACGACGAACTTCTACCGGTCGCACCCAGGCGCCAGCACCGACGCGGCGCTCAAGATCACCGGCGGCGCCGGCACCGTGACGGTCAAGCAGGCGCTCGACGAGATGCGCGTTCGTCGGCTCGACTCGAATACACCGTACTTCCTGCGGGTGATGCTGAACAAGACGGTCGGCACGGCGTCTGGCGGGACCGTGACGATCCGCATGGGCAGCGTGACGGCCTCCGTGACGATCGCGGCGCTCGGGGCGGGCTGGCAGGAGCTGCTGATCACGGCAGGCGAAGACTCGTGGCCGACGGTCTTCGGCCAGGATCCTCTCGACGTCGAGATCGAGTGGTCGTCCAGCACGTCTGGATTCCTGCTGGTCGACGACGTGCTGTTCGCGCCGTTCGACCTGGTGGACGGGACCTGGTGGTTCCTGCGCGCGAACAACGCGACGCCGATCGCCTGGGAGATCGACGACCTGCTGCAGTTCACCGACACTGGTGGAGCGCCGACGACCGGCAAGGTCCAGTGGTGGCTGTTCGTCGCTGGTCTCGGCTACCTGCCGAGTACGACGGGCACGCCGACGTTCGCGGATCCGTAGTAGGATGATGACCTCGTGCCGAACGTCAGTCTCCATCCCGAAGACTTCGTGCTGCTGACGCCAGTGTTGGTCGGCGGCGAGGTCGTCCGCTATAACCTGCTGACGTCTCCGTCGCCAACCAAGACCGTCGACGGCGTGGTCTACACGCCGAGAAGCGTCTACGGACTGATAGAGCGAGTCGCCGATGACAGCTTTGACATCGAGACGATCGAGGTCGTCGGCGCCGGAGAGGCGGCGGGACGCACGGAGAGAATCATACTCTCGCGCATGATGTCGATGCCGTCCGCATGGCACACGATCGTCAATGCGATCGGTCCCGGTGAGATCGACTGGCTGGACGCGAATCAGAACGGCAGCAGTCTCGGCTTCAACGAGCGCTATGAGGAGAACTATGGCCTCGGGCCGACTCTCTGGATGATCCACAACCCGACGTTCGGCGGCAGTCTGACGACGATCAACGGCAGTTTCGTGGGATTACACTACTCGCCGCCGCTCTTGTACCGGAACTCGCCGGCGATACTCGAGGGATCCGTCATCCCCATGCACTGGGACCCTGACGGCGTTGCGTCGGCGCCGTACACGCAGCAGTGGGATCACGGCGGCACGCGCGGCAGCATTCCTGTGCTCATGTGGGACCAGCGGCAGTACTACCGACTGCGTACTCACTATCAGGGCAAGAAGTTCCACCGGCTGGCGACCTGGAGTTTTCAGCGCGAGGCGTGGTCGCCGAAGATCGGGGATCCAGGACACCCGTTCTACTGCACGCTTGTCGGTGGTCCGGCCTGCAAGGATCTGTTCCAGGAGATTTACGCGCGGGACCTGAGCACTGGGATCAGCACGAATCTAAGCCCATTTCTCGTCGGAGGACTTCCGCTCTCAATGAGCGTGAAGAAGTCTGTCATGGTGCTGACGGTTTTCACAACGCCGAACGTCATCACGAACCTGCCATCGCCGTTTCCTTCCGGTTATGCCGCGTGGATTCTGCGACGCACTTCGGACGACTTCTGCGTCGCCGTCGCGGCCAAGATCAACGACACGGGACAGGACATGCGTCGGCCAGAGTCGTCGCTGTGGAGCAGGACGCTAGCGAATCCGCCGTTGTGGTCCGCCAGTAACTTGTTGCAGTTCGGGAACAACAGTACTGCGCGGGCTGCAGGATGGTGCGGGACCGAGAGCTGGATCTTCACTGGTGTCTACGCAGAGGTGGAGGCGGCGCTGCAGGATCTGTATGACGGCGGATTCCTCGACTTGCCCATCGAGGTGGATCTGCCGGAAGAGGTCCTTGCTGGCACAGATGGCATCAGCTCGTACTACACCGACGCATGGACGTCGGATCCTCAGCTGCAGACGAACGCGCTCTGGGAAGCTGTAAAGGCAGACTACGACGTCGACGGGCTGATCACGCTGACGAACGTCCGCGATCGCGCCGCGACGTTGATTGACGACGATGTCGGCAAGAATGCCGCCGAGGCCGTGGTGAACCTCTGGCCGGTCTACGCGCAGGACGCCTACGACGCGACCGACGCAGCACAGGTCGAGGTCGCCGAGATGGCGGTGATCGCGGTGCTCTGGCGCCGAGGCGGCAGCGCCACGACGATCGAGCAGGTCAAGTGGGACACGGTGTTCAGCGCCGACGGCATGATCGCTAGGGTCCGGCGCACCGGGGCGCGAGGGCACGGAACGCCGAGCACGAATTCTGGCGTCCGACAGCGCGCCGAGACGGCGCCGGGCGGCCAGGCGATCCGCGGCTGGTCCGACCGGGACTCGCTACCGCCAGGGTACCTGCCGAACCGCCTGCGCGCCGAGGACTGATGCCTGCGACGAACTTCGAGCCCGGCGCGCGCCTCATGAGACTCGGCGCGGACCTGGAGAACCCGACGCGGGCGCTCAAGCAGATCGGCGCGCTCATGGTGGCGGAGTCGCAGCGCGGATTCGTAGACCAGCAGTTCGGCGGGGTGCGCTGGCCCGAGCGAGCACCCGTCAACGTCTTCGGCGCGCTCGCCGACTTCGCCGAGGGTCGCAGCGAGCCGAAGCCCCGTCGGTTCGATCGTCGGCCGGCCCTGGCGGATAGCGGCCGCCTGCGTGGGTCGATCGCCTGGAAGATCGTCGGCAGCGACGTCGTCGAGGTCGGCACCAACCTGCCGTACGCGGCCGTCCACCAATCGGGAGGAGAGACCGAGAGCGTCCCGATCACGTCGGACCTGCGCGGTCGCCTGCTGGCCTGGCTGCGCGGCGCTCCGAGATCGCTGAGGCGACTGTTCGGGCGGGCACTCGCCCGAGGCGCCGTCGGTCAGCGGCTGCGCCAGCAGGTGCCGGCCAGGCCGTTCGTCGGGATCACCGCGAGAACGCGCGAGGCGATCCGCCGAGTCGTCGGCGTCGAGATCGCCGGCGCCGGGCGGTAGGATTCCAGCCCGTGGCGTCAACCGACGTAGCCAGGGTGATCCGAGCGCCGGGGCGCATCGTCGTCGGTCCCAGCGACCTGTCGGCCGCCTACCCGCACGGAGGTACCGAGATCGGTCTGACGCGGGCGTGCGTGCTGCAGCCGGTGGGATCCGCCTTCGAGGTGGTCTCCGAAGGATTGGCCGGAGGGGTGACCGACGTGCTGGAGCCAGCGCACGAGTACGTCTTCTCGTGCTTCGTGCGCGGGTGGAGCGACGCGGCTGTCTCCAGGTTCTTCCGCGATCACTACGTCGCTGGTTCCGCGAGCGGCCACGCGAGGTACTCGGCGCCGTCGCCGCCGCACGGGTCCTCCGCGCTCGGGTACGCGCTGACCCTGCTCTTCGTGCCGGACGACTCGATCCACGTGCCCGCGATCATCGTCTACCGCGGCGTGCCGGACTGGTCCGAGTCCGCAGAGGTCGCGTTCCAGCGCGGCGACGAGCTCGGGCTGCCACTCGCCTTCGACTGCCTCCGGAGCGACGCCGGCAAGATCCTCGAGGTCGGCATGCTCGCCGACCTGTCCGTGAGCTGATCAATGTGGCCCATGCCGAAGCGATCGCCTCCTCCCGAGATCACGAACGAGGCCTACGCGCGCTGGCTGCGGGCGTGCCGGCCGCCGTTCGCGTGGTTCGCCGGCCTCAGCGTCGAGGTGCAGGAGCAGCTCGCGCTCCTCGGCGACGAGCACCGGCAGGATGCCGCTCTGGCGATCGCCTACGCGGTGCGCGATCCGGAGCTCGCCGAGGCCGGGATCGGCGCCGCCGCCGGCGATGCGGGCGCCGAGGAGACGCTGGCGCGCCGGGTTGCCGCCGGGCTCGTCCAGCGCATCGTGGGCCGCCAGGATCCGCAGGCGCCTCCCAGATCGCCGATCTCCGAGACGGCACCGCCAGACCCTCGGACGATCTTCGGCCGTCCGCCAGACCAGGGAGGCATCCAGTGAATCCGTGGCAGATGGCCCAGCAGATCAAGCACATGCTGCAGGCGGTCGTCTGGGAGGATGGATCCGGTGCCGTCGTATTCGGCTCGCGTGGCGTCGTCGTGTTCGCCGGGTCGCCGCCGAGCGAGGACGCGGTGCCTCCGGGCTTCCCGTTCGCGCTCGTGACCATCGGCGCCGGCACGATGGACGTGGATCACCCGGAGCTGATCGAGCAGCGACTGGCAGTCGCGATCGTCGCCGAGGTCGCCGGCGACCCGCTCGGAGAGCACGCGGTCATCGGCGGGCCGAGGCCGGACCTGGGACGCAGCGCCGGCGCCGGCGTCGCCGAGGTGACCGCCAGGGTCAGAGCAGCGATCGAGAGTCTGACTGGTTTCGACGGCGCCAAGATCATCCTGTCAGCTTCCGAGACCGGGGCCGCCAGGCCACTCGGCCGCGCGCGGCACGTTGCCCTCGACGAGCTGACGCTGCAGGCGCTCTGCACGTCCGCGCCGCACTACGCGCCGCCGCAGCAGCTCCAGGTCAGCGGGTCGGCGTGGACGTGGCAGGGACCGCACTGCTCGGAGCGATTCGACTGGCTGCAGTACCGACTGGGCCACGTCGCCGGCGCGAGCCCGCCGCTGACGCCAGGCGCCGCGACGATCGTCTACACGGGCACGACGGCTGCGGCGACGCACACGCCGGTAGCAGGCAGGGCCTACTCGGTGTTCGCGGACTACGATCCCAGGGGAACCGGCTTCGTGGCGCACAGCAGCGACGGATCGCGCGTCGGCGCGTTCCGACTGACATGACCGATCGCGACGACATGGTCATTCGGCTTCAGCTCGGCCCGCGGCAGCGGCCGACGGCGCGAGCGCGCTCGCGATCGGATCGCGCGCTGGCCATCGGCTCGCGGGGCGGCGGCGTTCTGCGCCGGCTGGTTCAGTTGCGGCTCGCGCGCGCGGCGGCGCGCGCCGCCAAGACGGCCATCGCTGGGCCGATGCGTCTCGGCGCGATCCGTGCGGCGGGCGGGAGATTGGCAATCGCACCTGTCGGCGCTGTCGTCGCCGGGCTCCTCATCGGGGCCGTAGCGGCGCTCCGACTCGCCAGCGGCCAGCCGTTCGAGGGTATGGGCGAGCAGGTGAACCGGATGCTGCTCGGCGACCTCGACGAGGAGGCACGAGCGAAGCTGCGCACGCGGCAGCAGCTCGGCGCCGACGCACAGCTCCTGGAGAACGTCGGTCGCAAGGACCGCATCGACTCCCAGATCCGCACCGTCGCGGCCGAGCTGTACCGCCAGAACCTGCGCGAGGAGATCGGCGCGAAGAAGTGGCGCGAGGCCTACGCGATCAACAACACGCTCGACCTACTGATCCTGCGCGCGCGCGACGCATTCCTCGCCGCGTGGCGCGGAAACGGTGGAGCCGACACCTACGAGCAGTTCCAGCAGCGCTACCGCGAGACGCGCGGCGAAGCCAGGGGGCGTTGAGATGGGCGAGGAAGTCAAGGTCCGGGTGCGTCTGGACACCAGACAGGCTAAGGGCGAGCTGCGCGACATGACGCGCGACGCCGAGAGCACGGCCGGCCGCGTGTCCGGAGGCATCCGCAGGGCGCTCGGGCGCGGACTGCGCGCCGTTGGATTCGGCGCCGCGATCGGCTCAGGCATCGCGGCGGTGCGCGGCGCGACGGAGTCAGGAATCGGCGACGTCGTCGGCGAGTCGCTCGGAGGCATCGGCGCGCAGCTCGCGCAGTTCTTCCTGGGCGACCTGGACGACAAGGCGAGGTCATCACGACGGGCGCGCGAAGAGGCGATCGCGACGTTCGGTACGGTGGCCGGCATCCGCAACGAGATTTCGCCAGGCATGCGCAACTGGTTCGACGCGACGCAGAAGAGGATGGAGAAGGAGGAGCGGGGTCGGCAGCTCTTCGAGCGCGACGAGCAGTTCCGTGGTCCGGGACTCGATGATCTCGTGACCAGAATCATGCAGGGCCTCGCCGGCCTGCTGAAGACGGCGGTGCAGGAGCTGCTCAGCGGTCTCAACCCGATAAAGTGATCACGTGCCAATCACCAATCCATTCGCGATCACATACAAAGGCCGGGAGGTCGGAGGCAGCACGGACTACCAGCTGCTCGGGCCGTACGTCATCGAGAAGAGCTACCAGACGCTGCGGCTCGTGTTCGACGTCGTCGTGGTCGGCACCAGCTACGCGGATCTGCAGGCTAAGAGCGACGTGCTGGAGACGGCGTTCAGACGGCGACTCAGCGCCGGCGAGACGCTTCTGATCGACATCGGCGGCACCGTGTGGACCTACACGATGGGGTCTACGCTGCTCAAGGCAGCGGCGTCGATCACGAAGACCGGCAACCAGGAGACCGACCGCGGATACTCTAGATCCTACACGTGCACGATCGAGGCCGAGCTGCCGGCCAACGACGACGGCGGACTGCGCGACGTCGAGGTGTTGGTCGACTACTCGGCGAGCCGCCAGCGCACCGTGACGATGCGCGGCGTCTACACCGCGACGAGCGCAGGGCACGCGGTCGCGCGCTATCAGGCGGCGTTTCCCGGCGAGGCATCGGCGTACCTGTCGATGATCGACGTCGACGCGGCGTGGGAACTCGTCGACGAGAACTACTCCCTGGACCGGGAGCGCGCGAGCGGAGGCAGCACGCCGAGCCCTCACCTGTGCGCGTTCACGCGTCAGTACGTCGAGCTGCTGGCCGAGCAGTCTCAGGGCACCACGGACGACGCGCAGATCAGAGATCATCGGGTCACCTTCACCGACCTCTCGCAGCATCCCGGCGACAGTCAGGAGAACATCCACAGGCTGCGTCGGGTCGTCGGAACCTACGAGTGCGGCGTCAACATCGAGCAGACGACGGACCTGCAGTCCGTCTTCCGCGACAAGATCCTGGAGCACGTCAAGGAACTGTTCCGCGACACGTTCGACCCGCAGGTGTTCGGCATCGAGGAGCAACGCGTCAGCTACGACGAGACCACGAAGCGTCTCTCGGCGTCGCTGCAGTTCGTCTATCAGAAATCGGGCGGCAGCCCCGTCGTCGAGGCCTCCTACGCGACGGCCTACCGCGAGGCGCGCACGATCGACTACACGCCGACGCACGTGCGCGATGAGCTGGCCGCCTACGTCGACGTGGGGTGGGCTGTCGTCGAGCGCGTGCAGACCATGACGGCGATCATCATCGGAGAGAGTGGTCCGGTGCTGCGCATCGCGAACAGCTCAGTGCAGCCGGAAGGATGGAATCTCGTCGCGAATACCAGTCAGGCGACGCCGCAGTGGATCGGCGATCCGGAGAGCGGCGAGCAGGTGCGCGTGACGATCCTCACCGAGACGATCGTGAGCCGATTCAGCCGCAAGCCGACGGCTGGAGGAACGGTCGTCGGAATCCCAGGTAGCGGTCCTGGAGGATCCGCCGGCGGCGGTTCACAGCCCGGCGGCGGCTCGGGCGGCAGCGGCGGCTCTCGATATACGATCGGCGATCCGTACTGGTGGTGGCACAACACCATCTCGGGAAGCGGGCATCGAGGAGGATGAAAGCGGAGGTCACACTGGCGGGCGTCCCGCTCGCGGCGAACCAGGCGATCGCCTGGCAGCTCGTCAGCGGCACGACACCGTACACCACGACGTTCTCGGTGCACCGGAGCCAGTGGGACAGCAATCTGAGCGGTCGTCGCGGACATCCAAGCCTGCTCAAGATCGTCGACGCGCGAGGCAAGGAGACGCGCATCGAGCAGGTCTACATCCTCCACGAGGTCCCGAGCGACAGTCCGAATCGCGCCTCGTTCGTCGTCGCAGATCGTCGGTGGCGCTGGCAGTACAAGCTCATCGTGCGCGACTACAACATGCCGCGGAAGACAGGGTCGCGAACCGCGCAGTTCGACAGCGTGCCCGTCGAGACGCGCCAGGCTTTCGACGAGTACGACTACCTGAGGTACTCGCTCGACGGTGACAAGCGCTGGAGCGCCCGCAGGGCCGTCGAGGACGTGCTCGACCAGCTGGAAGGCACCGGCAACTATCGAGTCGACGGCTTCCCGATTCGCACGGGCCTCGCCAGCGGGGACGCCGAGCACACGCTGCAGGGCGTGGTGCTCCGCGAGCAGGGCGACGTCGCGCTCTCGCGGCTCCTGTCATACGTGCCGGGCGCCGACGTCTACGTGAACCCGCGCGGCCAGGTCGTCGTGTTCGACGCGGCCGATCTGGACTCCGTGGATGCCTACTTCTCCGCGCTGCCGCCGACCACATGGGACGGCGAGCGGGCCGCGCGAGTCAACCGCATCGCCGTCCGCCCGAAGAAGGTGATCGCGCACTACCAGCGCGAGGTCGAGGTGCTCTTCGAGTTCAAGGATGACTACGGCCCGACGTCAGCGCCGCCTGACCGCGACGCGCCGTACTGCGACAACGTCATCCCGACGGTCGATCCGATGACGTCGATCACCGAGTACGATCCGCTGAGCGGGAAGGACGTGACCACCGACGTACCGCCGGGCACATGGGTGCGGGTCGACCGGTGGCTGGAGGCGATGGACGACGATCGTCCTGAGGACTCACTGCCGTGGACCTTCGACACGATCGCGGCGTTCTGGTTGCGCGGCGACATGGAAGCCGCGCTCGGATCCAAGGGGGCTGACCAGAGTGCCGCGGCGAACATCGCGGCCAGGGTCGACGCACTGCGCCGGCACTTCCGGCAGACCTTCCGGATCAATCCGCGCTATATGCAGCGCGTGCGCAGTCTGCGGGCCGCTCGCGTCGCGCTGCTCCACCCGATCACCGGCGCGAGGTCCCCTGCAGCCGTCTGGGGCCAAGCCTGCAGGCTGCCGAACACCAAGGGCAAGATCATGGCGGATCGCCACTCAGGCGGGACGTACCACGTCACGACCAACCTCGACTACCTCGTCGAGTCGAAGGCCGGCGCCCGCATCATCGACACGCCTCCCGGGCCGACGGCCGTCGAGATCGTCGACGAGGACCTCGGCATCTTCGCGCTGCGCTGGCTCGCGTCGCCCTACGGCTACGTCGACAGCTACGTGCCGTGCAACATCGTCGACGATGGCGGATCGCTGACCGCCGTCACGCGCGATCTGTCGAAGCAGGACGAGAAGCCCGTCGGCGTCGCGATGCACGTCGAGGGCGCGACCTACGGGACATTCTTGCGGAAGACGATGGAATTCAAGGCGATCCTCACGATCGTGCCTGCCGCGCCGAACAGCAAGCTGCAGCTCCATCGTCAGGTTGTCGAGGCCGGCGACATCGCCAAGGTCTTCCAGCACCAGTTCCGAATCGAGGGCGGTCGTGGTCCGGATCTCGAAGTGTTCGTTTCGCCCGGAGAGGCAACAGCGCGATTCGCGTGGAAGGACGACACCGAAGCGCGACAGACGCTCAAGGCGCTGCTCGGCATGCTCAAGGACGATGAGGGCACTCCTGATGTCGACGAGAGCGCAGGCCTCGAAGGTCCGGAGCTCCCAGGTTACGTGTGGGTCAACGAAGAGCGGCACCTGACCAACCACGCGATCAGCCTGGGCGCCGAGCTGCTCGCGAACTTCGCCGACGGCCTACAAGGGATCGTGACGACGATCGTGCCGCAGGGCGATCTGCGTCTCGCCGGCAACATGAAGGGCCTGACCGTTCGCGTCGGCGCGGCCCCGTCGGCTAAGGTGGACGTCGTGCACCAGTTCCCCGGGCGACAGCGCCAGCTCTCGCGATTCGCGTTCCTGCCGGAGAGCGCGCGTCACATCCTGCTCGGCGTGGTGCCGTTCAAGTGACCGTCACCGATCGGATGGACCTCGGGTACTTCCCGTTGCAGGATCACGACGAGGGCGTACCGCTGGAGATCCGCCAGTCGATCGCCGGCATCCGCGTCACGAAGCTGCGCGACGCCAGCCAGGCGCAGACGGCGAACGACGCGATCCTCGAGTTCGGGCGCGAGAACGGGATGGGCACCGTCGGGGACATCCACCCGTGGATGTTCTGGCAGACGCGCGATCGCGGCGTGCGCGGCATGGGCGCGTGGGCGCAGGTCTTCGGCGGCATGTGCGTCAACGGGGCGACCGCTGGACGCTACCCCGCGCAGGTGCAACCGCTGCGCGATTACGACCTCACGTCGGACTCTCGATTCGCCGCCCGCGCGCCAGGGTGGCCGCAGTGCTTCCCGGCGGTCGCCGGTGGCTCCGTGCTCGTGGTACTGCCGGGCACCGAGGAGGCCAGGCAGCATGACATAGCGCTGTGGGCTGACCCGAGACTCATCGCCGTCAACGCTTCGGGCCCGCCGGAGGCCGGGACGCTCGTCGTCGATCTCCAGCCCGCGAGGACGATCTGCATGGACCAGTCGACCGTTCCGGGGCGCGGCGGCCGGCACGCGCGACTGCAGTCCTTGATTCGGGTCATCCCGATGCCCAGCGAGGGAGTCCCGGACCTCTCGACGCCGGGCAACATCCTCGCGCTGAATTACGCGGCGACGCAGCAGGAGGGGATCGCCGGATTCGGCGCCGTCTGGGCGCTCGTGCAGACCGGCGGCGCAGGACCGATCACGGGTGGACCTGGCCGTGGGATCCCCGGGCCCATCACGCAGCCGCCAGGCGGCATCCCTGGTCCGATCACGCCGCGGCCTGGCCCGGGGACCGCCGGAGCGCGACTCGGACGATCTAGGTCGGGCGAGACCGGCATCGGGTCGGGCGCGATGGGTGCCGGGATCGACGGGCAGGGAGGCGACGGGGAGCTGGCGCCATGCGACTTCGGCTCGTTCCGTGCCCAGCGCGACGGATCGTACGGCGTCGCGTTCCTCGCGCACGCGGCGTTCGGCCCGATCGTGGCCGGCCACGAGGGCGACCAGCACCGGATCGGCACGGATCGCGACGGCAACCCGCTGATCAGCGGGCATCTCTCAACGGATGCGTACTTCTACCGCTCGCTGGAGCACGACGGGCCGCTGCTGTTCGAGGGGCTGTTCCCGGGAGCAAGCCACTTCCCACTGCGCGCCCACACGCACCTGACGTGGGACGGTGGGCTTCGTCATCCGTGGCTCAGAGGGTCCGCAGCCGGCAAGTGGCGATGGTGGACCGAGGTACCGTACTTCACGCCTGGCGGATCGCCGCCGACGCCTGCATTACCACCGCCTAGACCTCCGACTGGTCCTCCTGGGCCCGGAGGCCCGACGACTCCAGGTCCATCTGGTCCATCTGGTCCAGGAGTTCCCGGAGGTGGCGGAGGACCAGGTGGACCGACGACTGGGACCGGAGGCCCGGCGACCGGAGGCCCGGCTACTGGAGGTCCGCAGCCAGGGAGAGGTGGTCCGCTCACACCTGGCGGAGGACCAGGTGTTCCGCCACGCGGTTCTGGCTGGTGGCCGACGCCTGGCCAGTGGCCACGCGGTCCGCAGACGCCGCGCGGTCCGGTGGCAGCTCCTCCGGCGGGTCCAGCAGGGCCGCAGCCGTCAGGACCGCAGCCTGGTCAAGGCGGGCCAATCACGCCGCGCGGACCAGTTGCGGCGCCGCCAGCTCCACCAGCACGCCCGCCGAGGGATCCACCAGATCCAGGAGGAGACGGTGGCGGCGGCGGCGAGTCCGTCGATCCGTGGACCGGCGAACCGTCCGACGTGCCAGGCGTCGTGCACCGTGTCGGCGCAGCGGCGCACGGCGGTCACGACGTACGAGGCCTCTACACGATCCTGCACCCGATGCACGAGTCGTTCGCCGCGATCGGCCTCCGGCCCCAGCTCACTGTGCGCGGCGCGAGGAATTTCGAGCACGACCCACAGACCCCGTACGGCGAGATCGAGGCAGACGAGTGGTGGCGCCCGCAGGTCATGGTGGCGCGCGCGTGGGGCGCGCAGGACGCTGCCGGCACGTGGAACTACGGCGAGCTGCCAGGGACATCCCGGGCGCGCGGAGGCGTGGCGGACGGCGGCCTGCTGCTGTCGCCGCCGCGCTTCGAGATCGAGGACTACCTGCTCGATACCGGCGCCGACGTCGAGCTCGTGACGACGCAGGCGTTCCTGGCTCTCGCGCCAGGTGTCTCGCTGGCCTTCGGCACCCCGGCGATCGCCGGCGGCGTCGAGCCGAAGAGCGCGATCATTCGTCAGCTGCCGGCTGCCACGGACATCGACCGACCGCTGGTCGTCTACATCGTCGACGCGACGGGCGCTCTGCAGGAGATGATCCGCGTCGATCTGGATCAGGCGACGAACGCGAAGACCACGACGATCGCGGGTACGCTGGCGGGCACGAACGTGTCGGCGGCGACGATCGCGGCGTCCGGAGCGATCGACGGTGGCGCGTTCAAAGTCGGCGGGATCTCCGGATTCTCCGGGACGCGCGTCTTCCTGGATGCAGATGCGCAGCAACACACTGTCGTCGTCGACGGCGGAATCATCACGAGCTGGGGTGTGGCATGAGCAAGAGCGAGATCAGGAAGCTGGACGGCCCGACGGAGGCCAGTGAAACGCCGGTCGAAGCGTCGGTCGAAGCGCCGGTCGAAGAGAACATCGAGACCAAGGCGCGCGAGCGCGCCGCGTGCTGCTGGCGAGAGCTGCAGATCGTCCTCGATCGGCACCGCTGCCGCATCGTCCCGTACCTGATGCCGCTGGAGCCGGTCGGGACATCCGGAGGGCGTGCGATGGTCACGGCGTCCTTCGCCGTGATCCCGGAGCGCTGAGTATCAGGTGAGACGATCGGGGCTGTCCGTGCGCGCATGTCGCGCCGTCGTAGATAAAGTCGCGACGCATGATCGAGCACATCGCAGGTCGCGCGGTCGCGCGCGGAACGCTCACCGGCCTGATCGGGATGACCAAGACGACGGGGTCCGATCTGCGGCAGATGACGCTCGGTGAGTACGTCGCGGTGCTGCCGGAAGATCATCTGGCCCGACGGCAGTACGAGATGCTGCGCGCCGGCATCCAGGCGATGCTCGACGACCCGAATACGCCGCGTCTGATCCTCGACGCCGTGCGCAAGCTGGAGGTGACGCATGGCGAAAGCTGACACGTGGGAACAGGGACTGCTCGACCTGACGTTCCTCAATACGGCATTCGCAGGTCTCGGCGACGCCGGCGGACTGCTGCCGAGCGCGGCGGCCGGCTCGATCTACATCTCGCTGCACACCGCCTCAGCTGGTGAGGCCGGAAGTCAGACGACGAACGAGACCGCCTACACGAACTACGCGCGCGTCGCCGTAGCGCGCTCCGCTGCAGGTTGGACTCGCGTGGCGAGCACCATGGACAACGTTGCCGCGATCACGTTCGCCACGTGCGGCGCTACTGGAGCCACGATCACGCACGTCGGCGTCGGCACGGCTAGCACCGCAGCCGGCAAGCTCATGTATCACGGAGCCCTGACGGCGTCGCTCGCCGTGTCGAACGGCATCACGCCGCAGTTCGCCATCGGAGCCCTCGACATCAGCGAGAGCTGACGATCATGGCGTTCGAGCGCGTCGTCGCGAGTCGAACGGTGCGGACAACCGACGGCTCGATCGCGTGGGGTCCGCGCGCGCTGCCCGACGATGCGACGAGGGTTTCGGTGCGCATGGATCGCACCGCGCTGCTGCTGCTCGGCGGCAGCGCCGAGACTGAGTTGGTCGTCGAGGTAAGCTACGACGGCGGCACGAACTGGGAGATGCGGGCTGCCAGCACTACGGATCCAAGCGTTGGTCGCGACGCCAGGAGCGGGTCGGTGCTGGCCGACCAAGCGCACTATCTCTGGTGGCAGAACCTGCGGCCGGCGCCGAACCGACTGGTGCGTGGATCGCTGCGGCTGCGTCGCGGCACCGCGATCACGGCGGACTGCGAGCTGGAGACCGAGGCGCGTCCTTGGATCGATCCGCAAATCTCGCCTCATCGCTCGATCGCCGTGGACAGCGTCGGCACTCCGGTCGGCACAGCAAGCGGCACGTCGCTCTCGGTCTCGCACACCGCGGCTGGCAGCGACCGCTATGCGCTGGTGCGCTGGTGCACCGGATCCGCGGACATCGACGCGACGAGCGCGACTTACGGCAGCGACGCGCTGAGCCAGCAGATCGGGACGAACGGGCCTGGCTACTTGCGATCGCACTTGCTGCGGCGGATTGCACCGCTGACTGGATCGCAGACCGTCACGGTCTCCTGGAGCGGCGCTGAGTGGGCTGCTCTCCAAGTGAGTAGCTACACCGGCGTGCACCAGACGACGCCAGATCATGACCCAACTGGCAGCACCGGCACCAGCGCGACCCCGAGCGTCACGGTGCCGAGCGTCGCGAGCACGGACCTTGTCGTGGATGCCGGCTGCGCGTTCTCCGGCGCTGGTGGGGCCGATGTGGGTGCAGACCAGATATCTGAGGGTGTGATCACCGTCAGCGCCAACTTCAACATGTGGGGCAGCCGTCAGCTGGGATCGGCCGGCGGCGTCATGTCGTGGACGATCTCCGACAGCGACTGGGTGACCGCAGGGATGGCGCTCGTCGAGGCGGCGGCTGGAGGTGCCATCGCTGCAGCAGTGACCGGCGGCGCATCGGTCGTGGCGGCGCTGACTGGGTCTGGCGCTCTGGCGGCAGCAGTCTCCGGCGATGCGACGCTGACAGTCCAGTTGACGGGTTCGGGGACGCTCGTCGTGAGTCTCGGAGGCGGCGCATCGGTCGTGGCGGCGCTGACTGGGTCTGGCGCTCTGGCAACGGACATCATCGCTTCGGCGACGCTGCTGGCCGTCCTCGGAGGTACCGGTGGGCTCGTCGCCGAGCTGATCGGCGGCGCTGCGACGACAGCCCAGTTGACGGGTTCGGGGGCTCTCGTCGTGAGTCTCGGAGGCGGCGCATCGGTCGTCGCAGACCTCGGAGGTACCGGCGATCTCGCCGCTGCCCTGGCCGGCGGAGCTGTCGTCGTCGCGGTGCTCACCGAGCTGAGCGGAGACATCTCCGCCGCACTGGCGGGCAACAGTACGCTGACCGCAATTCTCACTGGCAGCGGGGCGCTGGCCGTCGTGCTGTCAGGAGACTCCGCAGTCGCGGCATCGCTCACGTCGGCTGGCGAGGTCGCGCAAATCCTGGACGTGGCGCACGTCATTCGGGCAACCGGTCGGATCGTGCTCGACCCCACGAATCTCTCGGCCGCCTACCCGCACGGTGGCGTCGAGATAGGACTGGTCAGGCTGTGCGTGCTGCAGCCGGTGGTCGCCAGGTTCCGCGTGATCTCCGAAGGACTCGGAGAGGCGACCGACATCGTGGCATCGCGGGAGTACGTTTTCGCCTGCGTGCTGCGCGGATGGGACGACGACGCGATCCGGATGCTGATGCCAGGGGGCTACGCGGCCGGTTCGTCGTCGCAGCACGCGGTCTTCCGTCGGCCCGGCACTACGGTGCCAGGCGCCTCGGCACTCTCGCGCGCGATGATCCTGCTGTTTGTTCCGGACGACCCGATTCATGTGCCAGCGCTGCTGATCTACCGGGCAGTACCAGACTGGCAACAGGGCGCATCGATCAACCTGCAGCGCGGTGAGGAGTTCTCGCTGCCGCTGAGATTTCACTGCGCGCGCGACTCCGGCGGCAAGATTCTGCAGCTCGGGATGCTCGCGGATCTCTCTCTGAGCTAGGATCCATGGCATGATCGCATCGACGAAGCTGGGGCTCGCTCTGGTCGGCGTCGGCCTCGGCGCGATCGTCGCCGGTGACCTCGTCAAGGACGTGGCGCCGCAGCTCGACGCCGTCGAGAAGTACGGGGTGCTCGGGTTGCTCGCGATCTTGTGCATCGGGTTGCTCGCCCTCATCAACAAGCTGTCGGACAACATCGCGAGCAACACGTCGGTCGCGGCGGAACTCGTGGCGGTCATCCAGCTCGTGCACCAGGAGCAGAAGGACTCGCGCCTGGAGGCCCGGACGGGTCGCGAGGAGGCGGTCGGCGAGCTGATGCGTGCGCTCGAGGGGACGCGCAAGGAGATCGTGGACGAGGTGCGAAGGGGCAAGTAGGATCTGCACCATGAACCAACAGGTCAACTCGTTCCACTTTACCGACCATGACGGCAATCCGACTGGCGGACATACCCATGGCGTCGGCATCTGCATCGCATGGCAGCACGGGCCGCTTGGTCGCGGCGTCGATCGCCAGAAGCCGAACGGCGCGTTCGTCGAGGGCGTCATCAACGCGGCGATCGACCGGCTGGAGTCCTTCCAGCGGTCGAAGTTCGAGTGTACGGAGAACCGACTGGCAATCATGCATCTGAAAGATGCGTTGACCGTGTTGAACGATCGGACGCAGCGTCGCGAGAAGGTTGGTGTCGAGGGGACGCACGCGCTGTGAACTGATGGGTTCCTACCGCAAGAAACCGGTTGTGATCGAGGCGTTCCAGCACGATGGATGCACCGCGTTCATGGACTGGCCCGAATGGATCAAGGCTGCGTGGAACCGCGATGTCTTTCCGCTCGACGAGCAGCGTGGCAACAAGGGACCGCTGACGATCCGGACGCTCGAAGGTGATCATCGCTGCGATGTTGGCGACTGGATCATCTGCGGCGTGAAGAGGGAGTTGTATCCGTGCAAGTCGGACATTTTCGCGATGACGTACGAGGAAGCATGACCAAGACCATCCTGTGGCTCGTCGCGCTGGCGGGCCTTCTCTCTCTCGTGGCGTGTGCGACGACATCTGGCAGCGGCGGTCCAGTGACCGGCGCTGGTGCGGCTGTCGGCGCGATCGGCGCCGCGGTGATCGGCGCGCTCGACGCGCTTATCAGCTCGGGCTACGTGCCTGCCGAACGCATCCTGCCAATCCGCGACGGGATCCAGTCGATGGCCGAGCAGGTGCAGCACGTGATCGCCGGGGCCGCCGAGATCAAGGCGGCGCTCGCGACCGCTACGGCATCGGCCGCAGATGCCAACGCTGGCGTCGCGGCGATCGACGGCACGATCAAGACGGTCGGCGTCGTCGGCGGGTCGCTGCTGGCCGGCGGCGGCGGCGTCAAGCTGGCGCGCAGGAAGACGGCGTGACGCATGAGGATCTACCTTGCGGGGCCGATGCGCGGCAAGCCCGGGCTGAACCACGCGGCGTTCGACCGCTACGCCGCGATGCTGCGTACCTACGGGCACGACGTACACTCGCCAGCCGAGATGGATCGCGCGCGCAACGTCGACCCGTCAGTCGAGCCGAGCGAGATGGTCGTCCGTGCTCTGCTACGCGCCGGGATCAGCCGACTCATCGACCCGTCGACCGAAGCGATCGCGCTGATGCCGGGATGGGAGCACAGCGGAGGCTCGTGGTTGGAGTACGAGATCGCCGAGGCCATCGGCTTGCAGATCATCAAGCTGGAGCCGCTGCCCGACCATGAGCCCTGAGCGCCGCGTCGTGCTCGCGACCGTCGGGTCCCTGGCGCTCGCCGTAGCGCTCGCCGTCGTGCTGTTCCTGCTGCTGCGCTGGCTGCTGGCGCCGTAGGGCTGGCCCAGGCCGCGTCATCGATCCGACAGCCACACGGCGCAGTCGCCCGAGATCGTCGATCCTGGGCGATCCTGGACGATCCTGGGCGATCCTGGACGGTCCTGGACGGTCCTGGACGGTCCTGGACGGTCAGGGCGCGATCGAGAGTAGGGAAAACTTCCCTGCTAGATTAGGGGGAATGTGGGGTAATACGGGGAAATCCGACGTATACTCCCACGTGCTCAGACAGGACCGCCGGCCACCTCCGGCGGGGTGATGCGCCGGCTTGACGGGCGCGGAGATCGGATCATGACATACTTCGTCGTCGGCGACATCCTCGTCGCCACCTGCGACGCCCAGAAGCTCGTGAAGCACGGCCGCTACCTCGTGCGCGGGGTCAACAAGATGCGGAGGCCGTTCGGCTCGTTCTGCTCCTACCGCGTCAGCCCGGAGCACGTTGGCGGCGGCTTCCCGGTTGACTGCATCCTCGTGGTGTGCAACCTGCATATCCTCGCCCGCAAGGTCGGGCACGTCAAACTGCCGCGCGCTTCGACCAGCGGGGTCAGTGCCGCGCTGCTGCTGCTGCACGTCGGACAAGACGGCGCGCTGCACCACGTCATCCCCTACCTGATCGTCGGCCTGCTGCTGCTGGCCGGCTGCGCCGCGCTGCGCCGCTTCGCGCTGGCCGTGCGCGCGGAGGTGCGGCCGTGATCAACCCCACCTGCTATCAGCGCGACGAGTGCAATCCGCTCGTCGGTAATCTCAATCTGGTGTGGGAGCGCGACGGCACCTGCACCCCAGAGCCGCAGTCGGCAGAAAGCTGGCTTGCGACGGCAGACCGTCTCCGCACGGATGGGAGGATCGCATGAGCGCGCCACAGACCCGTGGCGCCAAGGTCGGCGCCGACATCAGCGCGCTGCTGCGCGCGCGGCACACCCTGCTGTGGGTGATCACCCGCGAGGAGCTGCGCGTCGAGCGCGCCCTCGCTACAGCCTGCGGCGAGGCACGCTTCTCGATGCGGTGCTGGGACTGCGTCGACGGGATCACGGGCGCCGACGGCACGCCCGTCGAGAACCAGCGCGACCCGAGCGCCGCGATCGACTGGATCCGGCGATCGAAGGAGCGCGCCGTCTACGTGATGCGCGACCTGCACAAGTGGCAGGACGCCGTCGTGCTGCGCGGGCTGCGATCACTGGCGCGCGCGCTGCAGACGGCGCCGCCCGGAGAGGCACGCGCGGTGATCGTGCTGACGCCGTCCGGCGACGTGCCGCCCGAGCTGTCGGGACAGGCTACCGTGATCGAGTTCCCTTTACCCGATCGCGCCGAGGTCGAGCAGATCCTGGACGACGTGCTGCGCGCGCTGCCGGATGGAGTGCGAGCTGCTGCGGTGCCAGCGAACGGATCGCGCGACGCCGCGGTCGATGCTGCTGTCGGTCTCACCGCCGAGGAAGCCGCGAACTGCTACGCGCGCTCGCTGGTGAGCTCGCGGCGGATCGACCCCGCGCTGGTGCAGCAGGAGAAGCGCCGGGTCATCGCGCGCGAGCGCGTGCTGACGTGGTACGACCCGGACCCGCGCGGGCTCGACGCCGTTGGCGGCCTCGACCTGCTCAAGGACTGGCTGCGTGCCCGCCGCGCTGCCTTCGGCGCGCGCGCGAGGGAGTTTGGCTTGCCGGCTCCGAAGGGCGTGCTGCTCTGCGGCGTGCCGGGATGCGGCAAGTCGCTGACGGCGAAGGCGGTCGCGACCGCATGGGCGATGCCGCTGCTCCGGCTCGACATGGGTGGGCTCCGCAGCAAGTTCGTCGGCGAGTCCGAGGCGAACCTGCGTCGCGCGCTGCAGGTCGCCGAGGCAGTAGCCCCGTGCGTGCTCTGGCTTG
>Ga0326597_10003193_pt1 | contig 23835 bp, 21 predicted proteins | sample RVTome_12_FD_203789 | JGI IMG/M metagenome (GOLD analysis project Ga0326597, IMG submission 203789) | Soil microbial communities from uranium-contaminated site in the Upper Colorado River Basin, Wyoming, United States - RVT100D185 | ecosystem: Environmental > Terrestrial > Soil > Contaminated >... | reverse complement strand
GAAGCGCCACGCCCTCGACCTTCACTGACGCGAAGGTCGGAGTGGGCAGTGTGCAGTTTGCAGAAATCAGTTGGCAGTTTGCAGTTGACAGTTGGCAGTTGCTGTCTACTGACTGCTGACTGCTGACTGCTGACTGCTGACTGCTGACTGCTGACTGCTGACTGCTGACGGCTGACGGCTGACGGCTGCCAACTGCCAACTTTCTTTGTCACCCGTATCTCGTCACCAATCCCCCCTACCCCCCCTTTGTCAAAGGGGGGAGACATAATCCTCCTAACCCCCCTTTGACAAAGGGGGGTGCGCGAAGCGCGGGGGGATTTCGTCACTCGTCAATCGATCTTGGCTCCCGAGCGCCTGATCACCTCGCCCCATTTCGCGTGTTCCTTGCGGATCAGCGCCGCGAACTGCTCGGGCGAGCCGCCGACCGGCTCGGCGCCGAGCACGGCGAAGCGTTGCCTCAACGTCGCCGACGCGAGCGCACGATTGAGTTCCGAATTGAGCTTCGCGACAATCGCTTTCGGCACTCCGGCCGGCGCCACGAGGCCGTTCCAGGTGGTGGCTTCGTAGCCGGGGACGCCTGCTTCCGCGATCGTCGGCACTTCGGGCAGCGCAGCCGAACGCTTCGCCCCGCTCACGCCGAGCGCCTGCACCCGTCCGGCCCGGGCGTGCGGCGTGATCGAGTTCAGGCTCTCCATCATCAGCTGCACCTGGCCCGAGATGAGATCGGCGATACCGGCGGCACCACCCTTGTACGGCACGTGCACGATCATCGTGCCGCTCATCTGCTTGAACAGTTCCATGCCGACCTGCCCCGGCGTGCCATTGCCGGAAGATGCATTCGAGAGCTTGCCCGGGTTCTGTCTAGCGAAATCCACGACTTCCCGCACCGACTTGAGCGGGAGCGAAGGAGAAGACGCGAGCAGCATCTGGTTGGATGCCACCTGCGCCAGCGGCTGGAAGTCCTTGAGCACGTCGAACGGCACGTTGCGCGCCAGGTTCGGCCCGATCGCAAGCGCACCGACGGGGGCGTAGCCGATGGTGTAGCCGTCGGGCGTCGCCTTGGCGGTGAGGTTCATGCCGATGATCAGCGCCCCGCCTGGACGGTTATCCACCACCACCTGCTGGTTCATCTGCTGCGCCAGCTCGGCGGCAACGATGCGCGCGATGGTGTCGGACGCGCTGCCGGGCGCCTGCGGCACGATCATCCGGATCGGCCGGCTGGGATAGGGCTGCGCAAGGGCTGTGCAGGACAGGAGGCCGGCAAGAATCAGTAACCACCCGTGCAACCGCCGCATGACATCCTCCGTATAAGGCTATTGATGCACAATTCTATCCGGACAATGGAGAATGGACCATGTCAGCCCGCATCCTCGCATTGATCGCGGCCATCCTTCTTTCCCCCGCTGCGTTGGCGCAGAAGCCGCAGGTGTTTTCGGACCGTGCTGGCGCGATCCGCGGCCATGACCCGGTCGCGTATTTCGATCAAAAGGGCCCGGTGAAGGGCTCGAGGCAGTTCAGCCACCCGTGGCGCGGCGCGACCTGGTATTTCACCAGCGCGGAGAACCGCGACAAGTTCGCCGCCGAGCCCGACCGGTACGCGCCACGGTATGGCGGCTACTGCGCGTACGCGGTGGCGGAGGGCTATACGGCCGACATCGACCCGGCGGCGTGGTCGATCGTGGATGGCAGACTTTATCTCAACTACAGCTTGAGAGTCCGGGAACGCTGGAGAAAGGACATCCCCGGATACGTCCGGAAGGGCGACGCGAACTGGCCCGCGGTGCTGCAACGCTAGGTCGTTGATGCAAGACTCCTCGACGCATATGAATTTGGTCGTTCCCGCGTAGGCGGGTACCCCCTTCCCCCGCGTGCGGGGGAAGGTAGGATGGGGGCAGATGCGTTGATCTTTCGCGCCGCCTGATCGTCTGGACTCCCGCCGTCGCGGGAGTGACGGCAAGGCATGCATGCCGGCCGGCATGTGGTATTTTCCAGGCTGGCGTATTACCGAAAGGAACCCCAATGACGCGCTTGGCCCCGCTCCCGATCGGCTCCGTTCCCGAGTTGAATGACGTTTTCGAGCAGTACAAGAAGGGAGGTCACTATGTTCCCAACAGCCAGCTCATCCTGAGCCGCAAGCCCAAGCTCGTGCGCGCGCTGCGGGCGCTCAACGCCGCGGTATTCGACCCGGAGGGCGAGGTCAGCGTCGGCTTCAAGCGCCTGCTCGCCTACGTCGTCGCGCGCACCCACGGCTGCCATTACTGAATGGCGCACAACGCCGGGGGGTCCCTCCGGTCCGGCATCCAGGAAGAGAAGCTCGACAAGGTCTGGGAATACCGCACGTGCCCGCTCTTCACGGAGGCCGAGCGCGTGGCGCTCGACTTTGCGATTGCAGCCGCCTCGCAGCCCAACGACGTCACCGACGAGCTGTTCGACCGGATGAAGCAGCACTGGACGGAAGGCGCGATCGTCGAGATCACGAGCTTGATCGCGTACTTCGGCTTCATGAACCGCTTCAACGACACCATGGCGACGCCGCTGGAAGAGGAACCCATTCACGTCGCGGAGAAGCACATTGCGAAGCATGGGTGGCGGCTGGGCAAACACAAGGGATGAGGGATGAGGGATGAGGGATGAGGAGGATTAGCTCGAGAGCGTGAGAGCGTAAGGGCGGGAGCGCGAATCCGGCTTCCCTCTCACGATCTCCCGATTTCACGTCTTTTCGGCTATTGTCGAATCACGAATCACGGATCACGAATCACGGATTTCAGGTGCGGACGCAGCTCGTCACCATACCCACCGGCTCGATCCCGCTCGAGGGCGCCTTTCACGAACCCGATGCAGGGAAGGCCGCCGGAGCGGTGCTGCTGTTCCACGGCAACACGATGAACTTCTACGTCTGCGCGCCGCGCTTCCTGCCGCCGGTGCTGACGCGCCTCGGCCTCGCCTGCCTCGCCTTCAACCGCCGCGGGCACGACATCCTGAGCACGCGCAACAGCCGGACAGTGGAGGGCGGCGCATTTCAGTTCGTGCGCGAGGCGATTGCCGACAACCGCACCGCGGCGGAATGGCTCGAGGCGCGCGGCTTCGCGGCGCCGGTCGTGATCGGCCACAGCTATGGCGGCATGCTCGGCACGCAGCATGTGGTGGATCACCCGCAGACGCCGGCCCTGGTGCTGCTTTCGGCCGGGCGCGGCGGCGCGAGCGCGGGCCGGGAGAGCGGCACCGAGCGGCTGTTCGCCATGGACCGCTTCGACGAACTCCACGCCCGGGCAACCGAGCTGGTGAAAGCCGGGCGCGGCCGCGAGTTGCTGTTGATGCCGGGCTGGTGGTACGTGATCAGTGCCGAGAGCTTTCTCGACCGGATCAGCTCGGTGCCGGATACGATCGCGCTCGCGCCGAGAATCAAGTGCCCGGTGCTCTGCATCCGCGGGGACAGGGAAGACGTGCACCGCTATCCTGCCGAGGAATTCCAGCGCGCCGCGGGTGGCCCGTGCCAGGTCGAGATCATTCCCGACTGCGACCACTTCTACAATGCCAAAGAGAGCCAGGTAGCGGGCATCGTCGCGTCATGGCTTGCACGGACGCTCGGCCTGAAAAAGCGTGACTAAAGAGGCGTCACTGGAACCGGTCTCAAGAATAGCCACGGAATCACACGGAATCACACGGACAATAATCCGACCCCTTTAGAGCGCCTAACAAAATGACCGGGCCCGTCCCCCTTCGACAAGCTCAGGGCGAACGGGCCCTTCGGCGGGCTCAGGACAGGCCGTTCGTGGTGAGCCTGTCGAACCATGAACGGCTGGCCGGCGCTCTTGTTACGGGCTCTTAGAGTCCCCCTAATTATTTAAGAATTTCTGTGTGGTTCCGTGTGTTTCCGTGGTTAAAACGATTTTTTTGAGATGGCTTATGGCGAGGCGTGACTGGTGGAGCGTGACGAGCGCATCTGTGGTTAAATCCCGCTTTCGGTCATCGAGTCCCTTTCGAGTCAGCGGTCGTGAGTCACGGTCCAGCGGAAAAAACCCAGCCCATTGGCATGGACCTGAGCCTCCAGGTCGGGAAGTACGAGGTCCAGAAGCTCCTCGGCAAGGGGGCGACGGGGACCGTGTACCTGGCGAGGGACACGTTTTCCGGTAGGGAAGTGGCGCTAAAGACGATCGAGCCCGAGGTGTTCCGTGACCCCGAATTCGGGGCGCTCTACCGCCAGCAGTTTCTGAACGAGGCCTCGCTCGCCGGCAAGCTCCGGCATCCGCACATCGTGGCGATTTTCGATGCGGTGATGCAGGAGAACTCCGGCTACATCGCGATGGAATACGTGCAGGGGCACGATCTGTCGCGGCACACCCGGCCCGGCCAGCTGCTGCCGGTCGCGGACGTGCTCCAGATGGGTTTCAAGTGCTGCGGCGCGCTCGAGTACGCGATCAAGGAAGGGATCGTCCACCGGGACATCAAGCCGGCGAATTTCATGCTGGCGCAGGGCAGCGACGTTAAGATCTCGGATTTCGGCGCGGCCTACCTGCGCAAGAGCCAGGCCGTGCAGACGGCGGAGATGGGATCGCCGTATTACATGTCGCCCGAACAGCTGCAGGGCCAGGAGCTCACCTTTCACAGCGACATGTACTCGCTGGGCGTGGTGCTCTACGAGTTGCTGACCGGCCAGCGCCCGTTCACGGCGGACAATAGGGAGGCGCTGCGCCGGAAGATCCTTCAGCAGCCGCCGGTCGGGCCGAGCAGGCTGCGCGCCGACCTGCCGAAGGAAATCGACGGCGTCATGCTGCGCGCGCTCGCGAAGAGGCCCGAGCAGCGCTACGCGGCCTGGTCCGACTTCGCCGTGGCGTTGTCGCGACTCGGCGAGAAGGCGCTGCCGCCCGGCGTGATTCCGGACAGCGAGAAATACTTTGCGTTGAAGAGGGTGCCGACGCTTGCGGGACTGTCCGACCAGGAGCTGTGGGAGCTGGCGCGCGCGGGGACGTGGCTGCGGGTCCCCGCGAACGAGACGATCATGCGCGAGAACGACAAGGGGATGCGGCTTTTCTTCCTCGGCAAGGGAGAGGCCAAGGTCAGCCGCCAGGGGCGCCTGCTCAACATGATTTACGAAAGCGAGTGTTTCGGCGAGATGGCCTACATCCGGGAAGGCGAGGCGCCGCGGAGCGCGACGGTGGAATCCGTGAGCGAGCTGCTGCTCGCCGCATTCGAGCCGGAGGCGCTCGCCCGGATGAGCGTCGGCGCCCAGCTCTACCTCACCCGCGCGCTGGTGCGCAACCTCACGGACCGCCTGGAACTGGCGAACAAAGCGCTGGGACGGTAACCAGGGATTAAGGCAGAAGGCAGAAGGCAGAAGGATGAAGTAAGCATCGCTTTTCCACTTCTGCCTTTTGCCTTTTGACTTCTGCCTTTGCTTCGGTCCCTCATCCCTTGTCATACGATGTCCTGATCCTCGGCGCCGGCGCCGCCGGACTGGCAGCGGCCGCGGAACTCGCGCGCTCGGGAAGGTCGGCCCTGGTCCTCGAGGCGCGCGAGCGCATCGGCGGTCGCGTCTGGTCGCTCGACGTGCCCGTCCTGCCTGTTCCCGTCGAGCTCGGCGCCGAATTCATCCATGGGCGCCCCGCGGCGACGTTTTCCCTGATGCGGCAGGCGGGCATCGCCGCGGTCGATGCGCCCATCGTCCGCCTGGCGGTCCGGGAGGGGAAGCTGGGGGCGAGGGGGGAAGGCCTCGAGGCGGAGATCCAGCGCGTCCTGCGGCGGCACGCCGGCGCGCTCGGGAAGAAAGACGTCTCCTTCGAATCGTTTCTCGCCCGCGGCCGGCACGGATTGTCCGCGGACGCCAGGGTTTTCGCCCGGATGCGGGCGGAGGGCTACGACGCGGCGGACCCGGCGCGCGCCAGCGCCCGCGCCATCGCCGAGGAATGGGGCGCGGAGGGTGCGGCCGCTTCCGGGCACTTCCGGCCGCAAGGCGGCTATGGCGCGCTGCTCGACGCACTCGCCCGCGGCCTGCGCGGCAGCAGGGTCGAATTGCGGCTGCGGAGCGTCGTGCGCGCGGTGCGGTGGAAGCGCGGCAGAGTCGAGATCGAAGGGGTGACCCGGGAAACTCCCCTCCTGCCCGAGGAGGGGTCGCCGCAAGGCGGCGGGGGTGGTGGGAGGAATCGTGCCTCCCCACGTTCGTTTCGTGTCGTCGCGCGCCACGCCATCGTCACGCTCCCGCTCGGCGTGCTCAAGCTGCCGTCGCGCGCGCCGGGTGCGGTCCGGTTCACGCCGTCACTCAGGGATAAGCTCCCGGCGCTGGACGGGCTCGTTTCCGGCGCGGTGATCAAGGCGGCGCTGCTGTTTCGCACCCCGTTCTGGGAGGAGCTCGATGGGGCACGCTACCGCGGCGTCTCGTTCTTCCACTCCCCTGAGGCGGCGTTCCCGACCTTCTGGAGCGCGCTCCCCGAGCGGGCGCCGCTCCTGATCGCCTGGGCGGGCGGCCCGAAGGCGGCCCGGCTGTCGGGCGTTGCGGGGCAGGAGATCGTGCGGCAGGCCGTGATGAGCCTGGAGTCCGTTTTCGGTGCGCGGGCTGGCCTCGAGAAGCGTCTTGCTGCATCCTGGGTCCACCACTGGCAGCAGGACCCGTTCGCGCGCGGGGCCTACAGCTACGTGGCGGTCGGCGGTTATGGCGCGCGACGGGCACTCGCCGCGCCGCTGCGGGACACGCTCTTCTTCGCCGGTGAGGCAACGGACTCCGACGGCGAGCACGGGACGGTCGCAGGCGCGCTGCAGAGCGGCACCCGCGCGGCGCTCGAGGCGCTGCGCGCCGGGTGACAAAATCCCCCCGGCTTCGCCACCCCCCTTTGACAAAGGGGGGCAGGGGGGCGCGTCGAGGGGCGGAACAGGGGGCCCCTATGGGGATGTGACCCCCGGTGGCGCGCTGAGCGGCCGACGTGATCACCTCTAAGTATTGCGACGGCGTTCCGGAGGCCGTAGGGTGATGAAGTGTCGACAAAGGAGTTGAGCGTGGATCAAAAAGCACGACAGATGTCCCAGCCGAAAGACTACAAACTGGTCATCGAGAAGGACGTGAGGATTCCACTGCGCGACGGGACGGTACTCTACGGCGACATCTTCCGGCCCGACGGGGGCGGGGAGCGCTTCCCGGTGATCATGAACATCGGGCCCTACCACAAGGACAAGCTATGGGTGCCGCCGCCCGACCTGGAGGAAAAACCCAACCCCTACATGAACTGGGAGACCGCCAACCCGCTGTGGTGGTGCCCGCGCGGCTACGGGCTGCTGCGCGTGGATACTCGCGGCTCCGGCAAGTCGCCCGGCAAGTCGGAGCCGAGCTCCTACCAGGAAGCGCTCGACTCCTACGACTGCATCGAGTGGGTCGCGCAGCTGCCCTGGTGCAGCGGCAAGGTCGGCACGCTCGGCATCTCGTACCACGCGGCGTTCCAGTGGCGGGTGGCGGGTCTGCAGCCGCCGTCGTTGAAGTGCATCATGCCGTGGGAAGGGCGGGCGGACCAGTACCGCGACCAGGCGTATCACGGCGGCATCTTCGCGATGGGCTTCATCGCGCGCTGGCACAACAACAACACCGCGCTGCATCTCCTCGGCAAGCCGCGCTCCTACAACCCCGATGCGTTCCAGAACGATCTCCTGTGGCACACCATGCGCAACGACCTCGACTCCGAGTACTGGCGCCTGTGCAGCGCGCGCTGGGAGAGCATCAAGGTGCCGGTCTACAGCGTCGGCAACTGGGGCGGCTCCTCGATGCATCTGCGCGGCAACACCGAGGGCTACCTGTGTCCGGCATCCAGGCACAAGAAGCTGCGCATCCACAGCGGCACGCATTACCACCCGTTCCACTCCGAGGAGGGCCGCATCGACCAGCTGCGCTGGTTCGATCACTGGTTGAAGGGCATCGACACCGGCATCATGGATGAACCCCCGGTGAAGCTGGAAATCCGTACTGGCGGCAGCCTGGGGAAGCCCTACGCCTTCCGCTTCGAGGACGATTGGCCGATCCCGCGCACGCAGTGGACCCGCTTCCACCTCAAGATCGAGCGCGCGGGCTCCGAGGACCCCAAGGCGGTGGAAGGCACGCTCACGACCACGCCGCCGGCGCAGACCGCAACAGCAAGTTACATGCAAAGCGCGCCTTCGCGCCCCGGCAAGATGCCGCGCGGGGTGTCGTTCGAAACGCCGCCGATGACCGGGGACACCGAAATCACGGGCCCCATCGTGCTCAACGTCTGGGTGTCGAGCACGGGCGAGGACACGGACATTTTCGCCACGCTGCGCAACATCGATCCGGCGGGCAACGACGTGCCGGAGATGGGACAGCAGGGCGAGCCGCTCTCGTGCGTCACCAAGGGCTGGCTGCGCGCCTCGCACCGCAAGCTCGACCCCGCGAAATCGCTGCCGTACCGGCCGTATCACGCGCACGACGAGCGGTGGTGGCTGAAGCCCGGCGAGATCGTCGAGTGCCAGGTCGAGATCTGGCCCACCAGCATGGTGTTCAGGAAAGGCCACAAGCTGCGTCTCGACATCTCGCCCGCGGACGGCGTCGGCACGCAGCACTTCACGCACTTTCACGCCGACTACAACGCCGGCGCCGAGACCACGATTTACTCGGGAGGAGACAAGCAGTCGTATCTGCTGCTTCCGATCATTCCGCCGAAGTCGTGATGGGGCGTGACGTGGTGGGGCGTGACGAAATCCCCCCGCGCTTCGCGCACCCCCCTTTGACAAAGGGGGGGTTAGCAGCTCGTTGAAAAACGCGCCGATCTTACGAAAATCGTCATTCCCGCGAAGGCGGGAATCCAGTAAGTTGTTGATTCAGTTTGTACCCGATTTTCTGGACTCCCGCCTACGCGGGAGTGACGCGAGTTTTTCAACACCCTGTTAGGGGGGATTATGTCTCCCCCCTTTGACAAAGGGGGGCAGGGGGGATTGGTGACGAGCATCGAATCACGACTCACGAATCACGATTCACGCTTCTGAGGGGGAGGTTACGTTGAAGAAGCTCTTGTTGATTGCTGCTTGCTGCGCGCTACCTTTTACCATGGCGGTTGCGCAGGACTTTCCGGCCCGGCCGGTGCGCCTGGTTTCGCCTTTTCCTCCGGGCGGCAGCGTGGACCTTGTCGCGCGCCTGGTGGCCGCGAAGCTCTCCGAGAACCTGGGGCAGCAGGTTGTCGTGGAGAACCGCAGCGGCGCCTCGGGCAACATCGGAACCGAGATGGTGGCGCGGGCCGCTCCCGACGGCTACACGCTGCTCATCAACACCATCCCGTTCGTGGCGAACGCATTCCTCTACAGCCGGCTGCCGTACGACCCGCTGAACGATTTCGCGCCGGTCATGCTGATTTCGTCCTCGGTTACGCTTCTGGCCGTGCACCCTTCGTTGCCTGTGCGCTCGGTGCGCGAGCTGCTGGCGCTCGCAAGATCGAGGCCGGGTGAGCTCAACTACGCATCGGCCGGGCCCGCCACCAATCCTCACATTGCCGGCGAGCTGTTCAACCTCCTGGGGAACGTGAACATCGTGGCCGTGCATTTCAAGGGCGGCGGCCCCGGCCTCGTGGCGGCGATCAGCGGCGAGGTCGGCATCGCATTCACGAATTTCGCGGAGACTTCCGGTTTCGTGAAGGCGGGGCGGCTGCGTGCGCTCGGGGTCAGCGGCACGAAGCGGGTCGCCGCGATGCCCGAGATCCCCACCATCGCGGAAGCCGGGGTGCCGGGCTACGAGTTCACCACATGGCACGGCATACTGGCGCCCAAGGGTACGCCGAGGGCGGTCATTGCCCTGCTGAACGACAGGCTCAGGAAGGCGATGGCCGCGCCCGATCAGATGAAACGATTCGAGGAGCGCGGCCTGGATGTCATCGCCAGCTCTCCCGAGGAATTCTCGACCCACCTCCAGAGCGAATTCAAGAAGTGGGGCAGGGTCATCAAGGAACGGGGCATGCGTGCGGAGTAATGGCGCTTCACCCGGCAGGGGTGACGGCGTAAGCTTCCGCCATTACAAGAACGACTCCGACCCCGCTTATCAAGAGTTGAATATGTTCCACCGCGCTTCCCGCCCCGGTATGGCCGGCCGCAGCGCCCGCGCGACCGCGCTCATCGCGGCCGCGTTGCTCGCGTGGCCGGCCGCGGCGCAGCAGCTCCCGCCTGCCGCCGAGCAGCCGCCGGTCTCGGCGCAGGCGCGCTCCCTCTACGAGCAGACTCGCGATAGCGTGGCGCAGATCCGGGTGCTGCTCGGGGCGAGCGATACCCACGCCGCCACCGGCACGGGATTCATCGTCGGAGCCGGGTTGATCCTCACCAACTACCACGTGGTTGCGGACAAGGCGCTCGAACCCGACACCTATCAGCTGGAGTTCGTGCTGCCCGATGGCCGCCGCGGGCCGCTTCAGATCGTGGCCGTGGACGCGGTGCACGATCTTGCCGTAGTGAAAGGCGACACGGGCGAAGTCCGGGCGCTCGCCTTCCGCGACGCGTCGCTCCAGAAAGGCGACAAGGGCTTCTCGCTGGGTTATCCCCTGAACCAGGGGCTCGCCGTGGTCGAGGGCATCTACAACGGCCGCTCCGAGGAGCAGTATTACGAGCGCGTCCACTTCACGGGCGCCATCAATCCCGGCATGAGCGGTGGGCCCGTCGTGGATACCGCCGGCCGGGTGTTCGGCGTCAACGTGGCCATCCACCGCAGCGGCCAGCTGGTGAGCTTCCTCGTACCGGCGAAATTCGCGCGGCGCCTGCTGTCCGGTGCGGCCACCGCCGGCACGCGCGGCCCCGACTTCCGGGCGGCGGTGGGCGCGCAGTTGAACGCGCACGCGACTGAGATCATGGGCGCGCTGCTCAAGGCGCCGCTGCCCGTGCAGCGGCTCGGCGAGTTCGCCGTTCCCGCGAAGGCCGGCGATTTCATGCAATGCGGCGCGGGCACCGAACGCGAGCCGAACCGGCCCTACACCGTGGATACCTACTATTGCTACACGTTTTCCTCCCTCTACATCGACCGCAGGCTCCAGACCGGGATGGTGTCCTTCCGCCATAGCATCCTGCGCGGGAGCGGCCTTGGCGCACTGCGTTTCGCGCACTTCCAGGAGAGCCGCTTCGGCGCAGGCAGGTTCAAGGAGACCTACGACCGCAAGCACCACACCCGCTTCGCGTGCGAGGACGAAATCGTCGCGCTCGAGGGCGCCCGCGCGAAGATGGTGATGTGCGTCCGGCGCTACAAGCGCTTCGAGGGGCTGTATGACGTGACGGTGCGGCTCGCCACGCTCGGCGACCCGGCGATCGCGCTGCAGTCGGATCTCGAGATGGAGGGCGTCTCGTTCGAGGCGGCGACGAAATTTGCGAAGCGCTACGTTGAGGCGATCCGGTGGAACCGGTAGTGCCGTTCCAACTTGTTCGGACAAAGGGAGAGCCATGGATGCACTACACCTACGTGCTTGCAAGCGAGCCCCGTTCCAATGATTTCCATTTAATATCCGAGGGAGGATGCGCGCTGCCACATTCGATTTGGACATTGGAACGGGGCGAGAAGGACGGGCGTTTCTACATCGGCACGACAAGTGATTTGCGATACAGGCTCAAGCAGCACGTGCAGGGTCGCGTGACTTCTACGGCGTATCGACGCCCGCTTCGTCTGGCGTACTACGAAGCGTGTCACAGCGCTGACGATGCCTACCGGCGGGAGCGCTACCTCAAGTCGGGTAGGGGTGGCAGATATCTCAAGCAGAGACTGGGTACGTGGCTAATTCTGAACAACAAGTTGGAACGGCACTAGCGTACGTCGAGGTCCTCGGCCGGCACAATGACGTGCAGGCGCGCCACCCGGTGTACCGCTGGCCGGCGCAGGCGGGCCGCGGCTACGACGTGGACGTCATCCTCGACGATCCGTTCATCGCGCCGCGGCACCTGCAGATCGAGCCCGCTGCGGACGGGCGATTCACGGTGTCGGACCTCCAGTCGGTCAATGGCGTATCGTTGCCGCCGTCGGCGCAGCGCGTCGGCTCCGTGGAAGTGGGCCCCGACGACATCGTGCGCCTGGGCCAGACCCAGATCCGCGTCCGCGCGCCCTCGTACGCGGTGCGTCCGGAGCTGGCGTTGCGCGCGACGTCGCTGTACCGGAAGCCGTTTTCTTTCGGGGTCATGGGTGCGCTGCTGCTGGGTCTGGTCGTCTGGAATGCCTGGATCGCGACGATCCACCCGGAAGAGCAGGCGTTCCTGGTATTCCCCGCCGTGGCTGTGGCTGTCGCGATGATGGTGTGGATCTCCATCTGGTCATTGGTCAGCAAGACGGTCGGCGGCCGCGCGAACTTCGCCGCGCACGGTTTCATCGCCTGCGCGGGACTTGCCGCGCTGGGGCTGGCGAGCACGCTGGTCGAATACCTCTCGTTCGGATTCAACACGCACTGGCTCAGCTACGCCGGCACCCTCGCCCTCGGGGCGATCTTTGCCTACATGTTCTACCGGCACCTGCGGCTCAACAGCCGCAGGTCGCGAAGAAGGCTCGGCATCGTGGCCGTGATCGTTTCGGTGGCCGGGTACGGTGCCGTCGCCGGCCTCGAGATGGCCGGCGAGTCGGCGCGCGAAGGGATGGAGCGATACGACCCGACGCTCAAGCCGCCCGCCTTCCTTTGGGTGCATGGCGTCACGCCCGAGGCCTTCCTGAGCGAGAGCGAGCGGCTCAAACGCAAGGTGGACGCCGCTGCCCGCGCTCAGCCCTAGTGCCGTTCCAACTAATTGTGGCTAATCGAGTCGGTTCTACCAGCTCCAATTGTCGCTGGCATGTAAGCCGTCTATCCTAGGAAGACAAAGTTGGAACGGCACTAGCGCCGGCTGAACGGCTTGAATCGTGGTCCGTGCAGCGTGACAGCTCCTTCGCTCATTACTCGGAAGATGCGCAACATGGGTCCATTCGATTACGTGATCGCCGGCGCGGGGACTGCCGGCTGCGTGCTCGCCAACCGCCTGTCCGCCGATCCGGAGGTCTCGGTGCTGCTGCTCGAGGCGGGCGGCCGGGACGACTGGATCTGGATCCACATCCCGGTCGGCTATCTCTATTGCATCGGCAACCCGCGCACCGACTGGTGCTACAAGACCGAGCCGGAGCCGGGGCTGAACGGCCGCTCGATCGGTTACCCCCGCGGGCGCGTGCTCGGCGGCTCCTCCTCGATCAACGCCATGCTCTACCTGCGCGGGCAGGCGCGCGACTACGACGAGTGGGCGGGATTGACCGGCGACTCCGGCTGGGCGTGGCGCAACGTGCTGCCGGTGTTCATGAAGAGCGAGGACAGCTGGCGCGGCGCCGACGAAAAACACGGGAAGGGCGGCGAGTGGCGCGTCGAGTCCCCGCGCGTGCGCTGGGAGATCATCGACGCCTTCCGCGACGCCGCGGTCGAGGCGGGCATCGCCTGGACCGATGACTTCAACCGCGGCGACAACAGCGGCGTGTCGCGCTTCGAGGTCAACCAGAAGAGCGGCGTGCGCTGGAGCGCGTCGAAGGCGTTCCTGCGGCCCGCGCTCGCGCGGCCCAACCTCACGGTCCTCACCGGCGCGCTGGTGAAGAAGGTGAGGCTCGAAGGCCGGCGCGCGCTGGGCGTGGAGTTTTTCCAGGGCGGCGAAGAGGTGTACGCCGAAGCGCGGCGCGAGACCATCCTCGCGGCGGGCGCCATCGGCAGCCCGCAGATCCTCCAGCTCTCCGGCATCGGCCCCGGCGCGCTGCTGCAGGGCCACGGCATACCGGTCGCGCACGAGCTGCCCGTGGGCGAAAACCTCCAGGACCACCTGCAACTGCGGATGGCGTTCAAGGTGAAGAACGTGGTGACGCTCAACGCGCTCCTTCATTCGTGGTGGGCGAAGGCGAAGATCGGGCTCGAGTACGCGCTGTTCCGCACCGGACCCATGACCATGCCGCCGTCGCAGCTGGGCGCGTTCGTGAAGTCCGACCCGTCGCAGGCGACGCCCAATATCGAATACCACGTGCAGCCGATCTCGCTCGACAAATTCGGCGATCCGCCCCACCGCTTCCCCGCGTTCACCGCCAGCCCCTGCAACCTGAGGCCGACCTCGCGCGGCCACGTGCGCATCACCGCGCCCGACCCGCGCGCCTACCCGGCGATCGCGCCGAATTATCTCTCCACGGCGGAGGACCGGAGGGTTGCCGCGGCGGCGTTGAGGCTCACGCGCCGCATCGTCACCGGCACGCAAGCGATGAGGAAGTATGAGCCCGAGGAATTCACGCCGGGCCCGCAATATCAGACCGAGGACGCTCTCGTCGAAGGCGCGCGCAAGGTGGGCACCACCATCTTCCATCCCGTCGGCACCTGCAGGATGGGACGCGCGGATGACCCGCTTGCGGTGGTGGATTCGAAGCTGCGGGTGCGCGGCATCGAGCGCCTGCGCGTGATCGACGCTTCGATCATGCCCACGATCACCTCGGGTAACACCAACTCGCCCACCGTGATGATCGCGGAACGCGGGGCGCAGATGCTGAGGGATGAGGGATGAGGGCGGAGGGATGAGGAGCTAAGGCAGAAGGCAAAAGGCAAAAGACAGAAGGCAGAAGGCAAGAGGCAGAAGGCAGAAGGAGTCGAATCACGATTCACGACTCACGGGGTTCCCGAGGGATGACTGACACGCTTTTGCCGCGGCGCCTAGAGAAGCTCCGATCAAGTATGGTTTTGTCATTCCCGCGAAGGCGGGAATCTAGAATCGTCAGAGCGCTACTGGGTCCCCGCCTTCGCGAGGACGACTTAATCAGGGGTTCCCCAGCGCTGTTCCAACTTGATTTTCCTGGTATAGATGGCTTGCCCCGTTCCAACCAGGGTTCGCAGGTTCTCATCATCATTGAGGCACAGGTTGGAACGGGGCTTCCCTGCCGGCGATAATCGGATCCAGCAGAACCGACCGGATTAGTGACAAATAATGGGAACGGCACTAGTATCGCATTGGCCGTAAGTCCTCCGTTCGAAGTGGGCCCGACCTCTTGGCACTGTAGCCGGTTGGAGGGGAAACCGATTGCAACTCATATTCCCGAGAATCTGGGCGTTCGCGCTTATCGCCTGGCCGCTGGTCGCTGCCGCAGCGGACCCGGTCGCGACCGTGACGCTGCTCGAGGGCGCGGCTGGGCTTGTGCGCGGCGTGACGCGCTACGCGCTGGCGGAGGGCGTGAGAGTGCAGTCCGGCGATATCATCGAGGTCGGCGACAAGGGGCTCGCTGAAATTGAATTCCCGGACGGAGCCGCGATCGCGCTGGGGGCGGGGACGCGCATGCTCGCCGTTACCATGCCGCGCGGCAAAGCCGCGGCCGGAGACTACTACGTGATGCACGGCGCGCTGAAGGTCGCGGGCGTGAACAAGAGCGCGCGCCTGCGCTTCTCGACCCCGATATTCACGCTGCAACCCGCGGAAGGCGTGTCCGTGATGATCGTCCGCGGCGAGGAGGGCTCGGTATTCATCGAAAGCGGCGGTGCGCGCCTCGCCGCGGCGCCCGAGACCCTGAGCCTCAAGAGCGGCGAGTTCTTCACGCGCAAGGCCGGGCAGAAGGGCGCCGTGGCGCCGCGCCCCTCCCAGGCATTCATCGCCGCGATGCCGAAGGCCTTCCTCGATCCGCTGCCTTCGCGCATGGCGCGCTACCAGGAGCGCCAGGTGCAGCCGAAGCGGGTCGACGACGTGAGCTACGCGGAGGTCGAGGCATGGCTGAAGGCGCCGCTCCCAATCCGCCGCCCGCTGGTGCCGCGGTTCCAGTCACGCGCGTCCAATCCGGCGTTCCGCTCGGCCCTGATCGCGAACCTCAAGTTCCACCCGGAATGGGACCCGATCCTGTTCCCCGAGAAGTATGAGCCCAAGGAGCCTGAGGCGGAGGCGGCGAGCGCTGCGCCGGCCAAGCCCACCGCCAAGTAACGGCAATTCTTTTCAAGGAGCGTCGTCATGAAGCTGATCGTCAAATTCAACCTGGTGTTCGTCGTGGTGTTCCTGCTCGGGCTGGCCGCGGCGGCCACGGTCTCGGACCAGCTCCTGCAGAAGAACGCGCGCGAGGAGATCGTGCTGAACGCGCGTTTGGTGATGGAGTCGGCGCTCGCCGCGCGCGCCTACACCTCGACGCAGGTGGGGCCGCTCCTGCAGACGCAGATGAAGTACAACTTCCTGCCGCAGTCGGTGCCCGCATACTCGGCCAACGAAATATTCGACGTCGTGCGCAAGAAGTTCCCTGAGTACGCCTACAAGGAGGCGGTGCTCAATCCCACCAACCCGCGCAACCGCGCCAACGACTGGGAGGCCGACATCGTCAACCAGTTCCGCAACGCGTCGGACCGGCCGGAAATGGTCGGCGAGCGCGACACGCCGAGCGGGAAGTCGTTCTACATCGCGCGCCCGATGCAGATCAAGGCGGAAGCCTGCCTCTACTGCCACTCGACCGTGGATGCCGCGCCCAAGACGCTGGTTGACAAGTATGGCCCGGCCAACGGCTTCGGCTGGAAGCTGAACGAGGTCATCGGCGCGCAGATCGTGTCGGTGCCGACCGAGGTGCCGATCGCGCGCGCCAACGCGGCGTTCAGGACCTTCATGGTGTCACTCACCGTGGTATTCGCATTCATCTTCATCGCGCTGAACCTCATGCTCTGGTACATGGTGATCCGGCCGGTGACGCGGCTCTCGAAGCTCGCCGACCAGGTGAGCCAGGGCGAGAACATGGAGGCGCCGGACTTCGAGGTGACGAGCCGCGACGAGATCGGCGTGCTCACGCAGTCGTTCAACCGCATGAAGAAGAGCCTGGTGCAGGCGATGAAGATGCTCGAGGGGTAGCATGCGCTTCGAGACCCCCGACCCGACATGGCGACGCCCCCCTCGATGAATGGCCCCGCGCAGCTCGGCAAGTACGCCGTTTCGGAGGTGCTGGGCAAGGGGGCGATGGGGGTCGTCTACAAGGGCTTCGATCCCCACATCCGGCGCACCGTCGCGCTCAAGACCATCCGCAAGGAACTGATCGACGACGGCGAGGCCGCCACGCTGCTCGCGCGCTTCCGGAACGAGGCGCAAGCCGCTGGGCGGCTGTCCCACCCCGGCATCGTCGCCGTATACGAGTGGGGCGAGGCGGGCGAGCTCGCCTTTCTCGCGATGGAGTACGTGGAGGGCAACAGCCTGCGCGAGTACTTCAACCGCGGCACGCACTTCGGCGGCACCGACGTGGTCAGCGTCATGGCGCAGCTCCTCGACGCCCTGCACTACGCGCACGAGCAGGGGGTATGGCACCGCGACATCAAGCCGGCCAACATCATCATCATGAAAAACGGCAAGCTGAAGGTTGCGGACTTCGGCATCGCCCGCATCGACACCTCGAACCTCACCCAGACCGGCGCCGTCATGGGCACCCCTGGCTACATGGCGCCCGAGCAGTACACCGGTCTCCCCGTCGACTGGCGCGCCGACGTCTTCTCGGCCGGCGTGGTGATGTACCAGCTGCTGACGGGAACGCACCCCTTCATCGGCAATCCCGAAATGATCGCCTACAAGATCTGTCACGAGCAGCCGGCCCTGCCGTCCGAGGCCGGCAGCGGGCGCTGCACCACCCAGTTCGACGCGGTGACGATGAAGGCGCTTGCCAAGAGGCCCGAGGAGCGCTATCAGAACGCGAACGCGTTCCGGGAAGCCATACTCGGGGCCTATGCGGCGCCGCTCAGCCCCACCCTGTCTGAACAGACGATCATCAACGAGCGCATCCGGCCCTCGGGACAGCGCGAGCGGTCGCAGCCCTCGCAGCCGTCCCACTCGTCGATTCAGTCGCCGCTGTCACACCCGACGCCGTCGCAGCCCCCCGGGTGGTTCCCGGATCCGGCACAGCCCGCGGTCAAGACGATCCCGCCGCCTGGCTGGGACGCCGCGGTCCTCAAGCAGATCGAGCAGCAGCTGATGCGGATCGTCGGCCCGGTCGCCAAGGTGATGGTCAGGCGCGGTGCGACCCGAACGACCGATATCGACATCCTGTACCGCCTGCTTGCCGAGAACCTTGCGAATCCCGCGGAGCACTCGGCGTTCCTTGCGGGCCGGCAGCGGCTCCAGGGCGTCCCCCGGAGCGAGCCCGGCGCAACCACGATGCTGGCCCCGAAGGCGCAGCCGCAGGCGACCGGGTTGACCGTTCAGCTCACGCCCGACGCGATCGAGGAGGCGACCCGGCGGCTCAGCAACTACCTCGGCCCGATCGCGAAGGTCATCGCAAAAAGGGCGGCGACGCAGGCGACCAGCCGCCACCAGTTTCATCTGCTGCTTGCCGAGCAACTCGCCGACCCCAAGGAGCGCGCCCGATTCCTGCACGACGTCGGCGCCGAATGAGCGCGCATCGATGAGGCGCGCCTGAGCGATTTCAAGGAGGTAGATCATGAAACTTTTCGAAGGGATCGTCGCTTTCGTGCTCGCGACGGCGGGCGCCGCCGGGGTCGCGCATGCGCAGGCCTGGCCGGTCAAGCCGGTGCGCATCATGGTGGGCTACACGCCCGGCGGCGGCGTGGACACCACAGCGCGCATTGTCGCGGCTGCGTTGACCGAGCACTGGGGCACGCAAGTCTTCGTCGAGAACCGGCCCGGCGCGGCGGGCAACATCGCCACCGAGATCACGGCCAAGGCCGCGCCCGACGGCTACACCCTGGTGCTGTGCAATATCGGCTCGCACTCGATCACGCCGGCGCGCTTCAAGGCGCGGCTTACCTACGACCCGATCGGTGATTTCGCGTTTCCGGCCATGATCGGCGGCGTGCCGAACGTCTTCATGGTTCACCCGTCGATGCCCGTGAAGAATCTGCGCGAGTACATTGCCTACGCGAAGGCGCACCCCGGCATGGTCAACTTCGGCTCCTCCGGCGTCGGCGCCTCGCCGCACCTCTCGATCGAGCTGCTGAAATCCATGACCGGTATCAATATCGTGCACGTGCCGTACAAGGGCGCGGCCGCGGCGCTCGCCGATGTGATGAGCGGGCACATGGAATCCTCTGTCGGCAACCTGGCCGGCGGTCCGCTGGCGGCGGTCAAGTCGGGCCGGGTGCGCGCCCTGGGCGTCACGTCGGCGAAGCGCAACGCGCAGTTGCCGGACGTGCAGACTTTCGCGGAGCAGGGCGTGAAGGGCTACGACGTCACGGGGTGGTACGGGCTGTGCACCCAGTCGAAAGTGCCGCCGCCGGTCATCGCGAAGATCAACGCCGACATGAACGCGTTGCTGGCCGGGCCGGCGTTGAAGAAGCGCCTCGAGGACCAGGGCATCACGCTCAGCCCGACGACGCCGCAGGCATTCGAAGCGCACGTCAAGGCGGAAACGGAGAAGTGGACGAAGGTGGTGAAGGACGCCAATTTGCCGGGCGAGTAGAGGTTGGAAGGCGAAAGGCGAAAGGCGAAAGGCGGGAGGGGGATCATGCAGGCAAGCCTGGCAAGTCGACTCGTTCAGGTGGACTCACTCGAGGTCTGCGTGCTCGTGGACAACGTGACCGACAGCCTGTCCACGGTGCCGAAGGACGTCACGAACGAGGTTTCCGTCCTCAGGAAAAACGGCAGCCTCAAGCAGGCCGCCGGGGAGTACCGTTGCTGCGCACACCACGGACTGTCTCTCATCATCACCGCTCGCGCGGACGGCGACCGGCAGATGCTGATCTTTGACGCCGGTCCGGAAGCCTACACGGTGACGCGCAACGGCACTCTGCTCAAGATCCCGTTCGGCGAGGCACGTGCGGTCGTGCTCTCACACGGCCACTGGGACCACGCCGGCGGCCTGGTCGAGGCGGTGCGCCAGGTGGCGAAGGCTAACGGCGGCAAGCGCGTCGAGTGCCACGTCAACCCGGGGATGTTCGTGCTGCGCGGGACGCAGCGCCATGGGGGCGAGCCCCTGCCGCAGAAGCCGATTCCCAGCGCGAAGGAGCTCAACGAGGCGGGTGCGATCGTTGTCAACGAGCCCAAAGCGCGGCTGCTGCTTGAGAGCTGTTTCTATCTCAGCGGCGAGGTCCCCCGCGTCACGCCGTACGAGCGCGGGCTGCCGGGGCACATGAAGCGCTCGGCGGACGGGAAAAGCTGGGAGCCCGACCCGTGGATCATGGACGAGCGCTACGTCGCGGCGCACGTCAAGGGGAAGGGCATCGTTGTCTTCACTGCCTGCTCGCACTCCGGCGTCATCAACGTGCTGAAGGACGCGCGCAATGTCTTCGGCGACGTGCCGCTGCACGCGGTGATGGGCGGCTTTCATCTTTCGGGCGAGCAGATCGAGGAGATCATCCCGGATACGGTCCGCGACATGGCGGCGTTCGGCCTGAAGCGCATCGTCCCCGCCCATTGCACCGGTTGGCGCGCCGTCACGGCCCTGGTGAACAGGTTCGGCGAGCAGCTGATCGTGCCGTCGGCGGTCGGCCGGCAGTTCGTGTTTTGAGGGCGGAGGAAAGCCAGGACGTAAAGCTTTACCGCCAAGATCGCCGGGGGCGCGAAGGAAAGGAAAAGCTTCACCGCCGAGGACGCGGAGAACGCGAAGGAACAGAACAGCTTTAACGCGAAGGAACCCGCCAAGGGTGGCATACAGGATTCTCTTTGGTTGGACAGCGACTCCAAAGCGTGTCCTAACGTCGTTAGTTCCGGGGGTGTGTCCTGGTGAGATCTTGGCGTTGTCTTGGCGACCTTTCGTTTGATGCTTGATCTTATTGTTCGATCCTTTGCGTCCTTGGCGGTGAGGCTTTACGTCCAGTGAAAATCGGGTCGAATCACGAATCGCGCGGTTCAAGCAAGGGTCACGAGTGAAGCCGGAAAAAAACACCGTCACCACTTACCCTGAGAACGCCTCGGACCTCGGCTACCGGCCCGTCCCGGATATTTTCAAGCTGCCCGCGGGCCTGAACTTCGGGCAGTGCTCCAGCGTGGCGGTCAGCTCGAAGGGAAACATCCTCGTCTTCAACCGCGGCGCGCACGCCCTGATGGAGTTCAGCGGCAAGGGCCAGTACCTGCGGACGCTCGCCCAGGGGGTCTTTACGCTGCCGCACGGGTTGCGCGTGGATGCCGAGGACAACATCTGGGCGACCGACACCGGCTCGCATATCGTGGTGAAGATGGATCCGCGGGGCCGCATCCGCATGGTGCTGGGCGTCAAGGGCAACTCCGGCGAATGGCACCCGGCCGGCCACCTGCGCGGCTTCAACGAGCCCAACGATGTCGCGTTCGGGCCGGCGGGCGAGATCTACGTCACGCAAGGGCACGGCAAAGGCGAGTCGCGCGTGCTCAAGTTCGGCGCGGACGGCAACTTCGTCAAGACCTGGGGCGGGGAGGGCGCCGGGCCGGGCCAGTTCAACGTCCCCCACTCGATCATTGCCGACGCGAAGGGGCACCTCTACATCGCCGACCGCTCCAACCAGCGCATCCAGGTATTCGACGCCGACGGTGCCTTCCTTCGCGAGTCCAGGCACCCCGGCACGCCCTGCGGGCTCTGCCTGTGCCGCGACCGAAAGCACATCATGCTCGCGCACGGCCACGCGGGGAAAATCATGAAGCTCGACTTGAACGGCAACGTCCTCGGCGCAACCGGCGGGCAGGGCAAGGGGCCCAACCGCTACGGCGAAGCGCATTTCCTCGCGCTCGACCGCAAGGAAGACATCTACGTTGCCGATACGCTGAACTGGCGGGTGCAGAAGCTGGTCAAGGCCAGGTAATGGGTAATGGGGCGAGTCTCAGCGTTCGCCGGACACTATTTCGAACTCTCCCCGTACCGGCGTAGCTAGGACGCACACCTTCTCTCAAGCTTGCCCCCTAATCTGGCCGTGCTCAAAAACGGCGGGGCGCGGGGGTGTTCTGTAGATGACTTTCAAAATCAATAACTTATAGGTCTGTGCCATGCTGTATCTAATTTTGATACAATACGGTCCATGGACCAACTTGTTAAACCTTTTCACGTGCTGGTCGGCCCTGCCCGAGGACGGCTGCTCGACGCGTTGCGTTCAGGACCCGATTCGGGCGTCCACCTGCGCGAGCTTGCTCGCGGGGCGGGTCTTTCTCTTTCGTCCCTTCAAAAGGAACTCGATCGGTTGTCTTTTTTGGGAGTGTTGAGGCGGACTTCAAAAGCCAATCGAGTCTTTCTTGGGCTGAGGCGCGAGGCCCCGTTCGTCAAGTTGCTGCTGGCGGCCGCGACCGCTTTGGAACTTCGGGCGGCCCGGTTCAAGGCGATGCCCTCGGATCGGGATACGGAAGAGGCGTTTGTCGGGTTCTGCGCTCATGTCCCGCCCGATGCCGGACTCTGGCGAGAATTCGGTGACCCGGAATTTCTTGCGGGTGTCGCGGTCATGCTTGCCGGACATTCCGGATTTGACCGGGCAACCTATCTTGCGCTTGCAGAAACGCTATATTCAGGCTCCAGCTCCGTCGAGCAGTACGAGAAATGGTATCAAACGTACCGGCCGGATTTCCCGCGACTCTTTTCGATGATCGATCGTGAGCGGAGAACACATGCGCGAGTGGGTCATCAGTAAGCACGCGGACCCGGCTTACGTCGAGGCATTCAAATCCCTCGTCCAGCGGCTGGTGCGCTCGGCTAAAGTCAATCCGGATGAGCCGCTTGAAATGTACCTGGCGGGCGGCGCCGCGATTCACTTCTATACGGGTGCCCGGATGACGGACGATGTGGACGCGGCGTTCAACAAGAAGCTCCTGGTGCCTTCGGATCTGGCGGTGATCTACCGCGACTCCGAAGGGAAGGCAAGGTCCGTGTATTTCGATGCGAGCTATAACGAGTCCTATTCCTTGCTCCATGAAGATGCACATCGGGATGCCGTGCGTCTTCGACTTGAGGGCATTGAAGGCGTACGGATACTCGTACTTCAGCCCGTGGATATCGCTGTCTCGAAGCTCGCCAGGTTTGGGGAGATAGACCGTAAAGACATACTGCAGCTTGCCAAAGACGGACTTATTTCTGCAAACGAGCTACGGAAAAGGGCTGAAGCGGCCCTTCCGGCCTATGTCGGCAATCCAGACCCGATACGCACTTCACTCGATCTCGCGTGCCGCGATATTGAAGCGCTTGAACGTTCCGGCAAACCGGATAAGTCATCACGAACGCGCGGGTGAACGTGCCGCTCGAATTCCGCAGGGCCATCGTGTCCACTCACCAATCACCACTCACCACTCACGCCGTTCCGGCAGTGGCGGGCGACGGGTCGGCGTTCGAGGTGACGGTGGCGTTTGGGAGGAGATTTGAGCCGTGGATCGCGGCCGCCAGTGGCGGACGCTGGGGATGAGGGGTCAATCCTGGTGATGAGTGATTTGAGGAGGGGAACATGAACCGGTTGCGCTGGATCGCAGGAGCGTTGTGTCTGGCAGTCGGTGGGGCGGCGCTCGCGCAGGCGCCGAAGTACCCGGTCAAGCCGGTGCGGATGCTGGTCGGCTTCGCGCCGGGTGGCGCGACGGACATCATCGCGCGGCTGCTCGCGCCGAGTCTGACGGAGTCGCTCGGCCAGTCGGTGGTGGTGGAGAACCGCCCCGGCGCAAGCAGCCAGATTGCGGGCGAGCTGGCCGCGCGGAGCGCGCCCGACGGCCATACGCTGCTCATGACGTCGCAGACGCTCATGACCTCGCAGATGATCGAGGGCAAGAGCTACCCCGACCTGACGAAGGACTTTGCAGCAGTGTCGCTCACCGCCACCAGTCCCCTGATTCTGGTCGTGAATCCGTCGCTTCCCGTGCATTCAGTGAAGGCGCTGATCGCGCTCGCGCGAGCGCGGCCCGGCGAGCTCAACTACGGCTCCGGCGGATTGGGCACCACGCCGCACATGTCCGGCGAGCTGCTGTCCACGCAGGCCCGCCTCAAGCTCGTGCACGTGCCGTACAAGGGGGAAGGGCCGGCGCTCGTGGACG
>Ga0326597_10003192_pt1 | contig 23844 bp, 12 predicted proteins | sample RVTome_12_FD_203789 | JGI IMG/M metagenome (GOLD analysis project Ga0326597, IMG submission 203789) | Soil microbial communities from uranium-contaminated site in the Upper Colorado River Basin, Wyoming, United States - RVT100D185 | ecosystem: Environmental > Terrestrial > Soil > Contaminated >... | reverse complement strand
CGGCCGCTGCGCCACCGACTCGAACGCGGGTGGAGCGGCAGTTGTCCACGAAAGCCCCGAAAGAACTGATCTTGAAAAAGGGGGCGCGCGTCATGCTTCTTTCCAATCACCTGTTCGCTGAGCATGGATTGGCCAACGGGTCGATGGGGACGCTTCTCGAGTTTCGGATCGACCAAGTGCTGGTCGCCTTTGACCATGTGCGGAACACGGCTCCGTCCCGGAACGTGTGGGTCCGCGCGGTGGCGTATACTATTGACGCGGGCGGCGTGAAGTATACAAGGAAACAATTGCCGCTCACTCTATGCTTTGCCATGACGATTCATAAGGCTCAAGGCATGACCCTCTCGAAAGCCTACATCGACCTGGACTTTGGACACTACTCCCGCCCGTTTGCGTTTCACTTGGCGTATGTCGCGCTGTCTCGCGTCCGCCAATTGGAGGATCTGTGGCTGCGCGCCGAGCCCAAGCCCGAGCATTTGCAGTATACGAACGAGCGGTGCATGACGTTCATGACGCAGGAAACGCCCGAGGCGACTCGAGTGGCGCCGCCCCACCACCCGCTTCCCGCGCCTACGTTCGAGAACACGACGCGACCCGTGCAAAGTCAGTACCACGCCGTGCTCAAGATGAAGAAAATTTCGCCGTGGGAGCGGCATCAGAAGCAGAAGAACAGGGGGGTGGCGGGCGCGTACCAATTCAAGGTACAGCAGCGCTCCATTTTCTTCGACGTGGAGACGTGCCAGCAGTCGTTGACCAATGTCCAGCTGGACATCTACAGCATCGTGGCCAAGACGTTCGAGTTTGGGAAGGAAACCAACTACCTCTGGAAGAAAGAGCGCTCGAGCCAGAACCTCGTGGAGGAGTTCGGAGATTGGGTGTTCAAGTTGCTGGAGACGTGGCGAACGAAATATCAGCTCGCACGGACGTATCAGGAACGGACGGAAGCGGTCATCCCGTGGCGGCTCTGTGCGTTCAACGGGGCGAACTTTGATTTTCATTTCTTCTTGCAGTACCTATTCCAGAAACTCAATAGAGAAATCGAGCGGTACCGGATTCGACATCTCTTCCGCGCCGCGACCATCATTCAGTTTAGCTTATACTTGAAAGCCGTCCCTGCGCAGCCGGCGCTGGTCGTGCACGATATCGGCCGGTTCCTCGTTGGGATGTCGTTGGAGCGATCCTGCAAGTCGTTCATCGGTAAAAAACTGAAAGGCCATTTTCCACATCGGGAAATGAACGTCAACCCGTTGCAGTGGCGCCTTGTCTTGCCGGAGGCCGATGCGGTGGACCTGACCCGCGGCTCTTTCTTTTTGCGCGACTTGATCTCGTTCGACGCCCTCAAGTCGAACACCGATTTGGAGCGCTTTCAATTTTTCAAAGAACATCTAGGCGTCGTGGATCCGGAGCAACTGATATGGGATGCCGAGGTGCACCCACTGCAGCCCTTTCGCGGGCTTCGCTCCATTCGACTGAGCGAGGTTGCGGAGCGGTACGTGACGCAGGATGTAGACGCCCTATATGAACTGTACTTGAAAATGGACGAGATCGTGCTGTCCACGCTGCATGTATCCATCATGGATTTCTTCTCCGCGAACCAATTGGCCATGTACGGGTTCCTTCTGAATCTGCCCTACCGCGCTTTGTACAACCCTGGAAACTCGTATGAGCTGATTACGAAGTTGTATCGCTGGTCGTACGACCAAGACCAGTTTGCGAAAGATGCTATTTACGGAGGCCGCGTCTTACCTCGATTGCATTATTGGAAAAGCGATCCGGAGCGGCGCGGCGCTGACGATTATTTGGTCATGACCGATATCACGTCCATGTACGTGGCGGTCATGCTCGAATGCTCCTTTCCAATTGGCCCGTGCCAATGGATGTCGAAGAAGGAGCTGCGCGAGTTTCAGGAGGTATGCGACGCGGCGACGCTGCAGCATTCTGCGTCCGCCCTGGAAACCCTTCGCACTGGGATGTTTTGTATTGTCGAGGTCGATCTGGAGCTTCACCCGAATGAGCTCGAGCCGCCCATTGCGATGCGAACGGCGAAGGGGCGAATCTTGTGGGACAACGCCAGACGCACGGGCGTCTATTGTAACATCGACGTCTACCTTGCTCTCCGCAACCAGGGCCGCGTCTTTTCCGTGAAACGCGGGGTTCAGTGGAGTCAGTCGCTGCCTCTCTTCCAGAAATGGATGCGGAAGACGCTGCAGTGGAAGACGAAGGGCACCGAGACTGGGAATATCGGCCTTCGGTCGTTTGGGAAATTATGCGGGAATTCCACGTACGGAGGATTCGCGATGCGGAATCAATCGAATACGGTGCGGCTTGTTTTTTCCGAGAACGATATGGAAGGCTTTTTCCGGGAAGCCGATTGGGAAGGCATCTTCTGTATGGAGAACGGATGGGTGATGTATGGGAAGAACAAAGACTTCCTTGGCCAGGAGTCGAGATCGGCGAAGTACTTGGCGGTATACGTGCTCGCGTACTCTCGGCTGATGCTCGATGATTTTATTAGCGCCTTGTGCCCAAATCGCCGGGCGGGGACGTTCGACTCGCTCCTGGAACAGCCGCTGTACGGGGATACGGACTCGCTGATTTTCCACGTATCCCAGGTGCCGCGCATTCGCCACTTGCTTGGTTCCGAGCCGGGACTGTGGACCGACGATCTGAATGAAGAGAACCCACTGTCCCAAGAGGCGGAGACGTGCGCGCGCGACTTTGCGCGGATTCAGGAATACGTAAGTCCGGCGCCGAAGATTTATGCATGCAAGTATTTCCTCCCGGCCGCCCCCGAGTTGGTGAAGGAGAAATTGCGGTGCAAGGGGATTCGGATGGACGCGGAAATTACATTCGGGCAGCACTTATACGCCCGGATTAATTTTGATATCCTGAAGCGGTGTGTCGTGGACAACCCAAACTACGACTTGAGCAGCCTTTTGGAGCTGCCGCCGCATTTCCTGGATAGACCCGAATCGGAGTCGTCCTCGATCCGCCGCGTCGGCGCGCGGCTTTCGTGGAAAGACCGGATCGACCGCGTCGGACCGTTTAGTTTGCAACAAGCGCGCTTGGCGCGATCTCTCTTTAAGACTCTCTGGAAGGGACGGAAACGGTTGGAAATTCGGAAAAAAGACACGGAAGCTATATTTCGGTTTATTACAGCGCCGCTGCACTGGTCCTTGGATCAGCTGGTCCAGCAGCAAAGCATCCGGCAGGTCTTCGTCTCCTCGGCGGACTTTCAGCCCTGGGACTCATCCTCGGACTCCTTGGCCTCCTTGTCCTCCTTGGATAGTGAAGAAGAGCGACTGCTGCGCGTGGAGACGCGCGACGACGACCGGGAGCAGGAGTCCACGATCGACAACCCAGGAGTCGAGTACTGGAGCGAGTACGAGGAGTCCTCATCGAGTGATGAGGGAGAAGAGAGATAAGGCGGAACTGGGGGAGAATCTAAAACATCTTTTTCTTTTTCTTCTTTTTCTTCGTCTTTTGTTTCAACTTTCAAACTACTAACACGCTTCATAAAGTTGTCGAGGTGAAATCGAATCGCGCCCGACCCGGAGCGGGTACAATCGGAGTCGCAGGTTTGCTCGTCCATTCGCCTCGATATGATACAGAAGGTGAGCGCGGCGACAATCATCCCCGCAAGCAGTGCTCCGACGACGACCAAGAGCGCCTCGCTGCCGTTGCTCCTTTCGGGCATTTCGGGGACGACGGATCCCGGGTCCAGGTTATTATTTAGTAGTTCAGACTCAACACCCAGCACCTCTGCCCTGCGAAGATATTCAATTGCGTAAGAAAGGCAATCAAAAATAAGTTGCAGATAATATGCATACATATCATCAACCAGAACGCGACCTGGATCAAGTCCATATAGATGCGCTGCACTCTTTTTTGTAAGAAGTTATACAAAAAAGAGGCCTAGAGCAAAATATGAGTGATGGCGGCGGAGCACCTCCGGGCGGCGGGTCGGCGACCCCGGCCGCGTCGTCTCTGAAACGGAAATCCAAGCGCGTGGACAGCAACTACTCCAACTCCGATACCATGTACTACAACACCGATCCGTTCAAGTATGAACTCCAGGCGGGCATGTTTGAGGACAGCAAGGCGCCCGCGCCGTTCCCGGAAATCGATCCGGAGTTCCTCGCGGCGAACCCGCCGTCGAAGCGGGTGCGGCAGAAATACCCCCTGTACGAGCTCTTCGGCCCGAAAGTCGGGATGGGGTATTCGAATTGCGAAGACACCCTGATCCCGAAGATGGAGTTCCTGAGCGGCCCGGCCGAGACGATGCGCGACCACCTCGGGTCGCTGGAGTACGAGTACTGTATGGGACAGACGAAGGGGTACCGCATCTTGCCGCAAACGGCCGATCCGAAGATGGACGTCGCTCGGCAAGGGACGTACGACCCAGACACGACGGGGGGCGAGACGATGATGGTCGTCCCTCGCCCGCGACCGAAGATTCGAATCAGCAACAAGGCCGTGGCCCTTGCACAGTCGGAAGCCTCGGCCGGGTACCGTGTGCCCGACATGGCCGTGGCCGAGCACTACCTGTTCCACTCGATGGTGCATAACCGTGGCGTCCTGGAGCGCGGGGCCGAGTTGTATACGCGCGGGTTGAATCAATTCCATAACCCGACTATTATGGCGGAGCCGCGGCTGCCGACGGCCGACGACTTGGTCCCGATGCCCGCGTACAACCCGAGCCGGATCCGCATCAACGGCGTCATCGTGGACGACGTCACGCGGCAGCGGGAGAAACCAATCAACGGCGAGAGCGGAACGAGCCGCCGCGCCAACAACCGCGGATGGACGAGCGACGTGCCGCGCCCCCAGGATCGGCCCGACGGCATGTCGAGCCAGTTCGGACCTCAGCCGTTCTCCACGGTCGCGGGGCCGGTCCTGCCGCGGTACGTGGCGTCTGCCCACTCCAGCTCGGGCGGGAAGTAAATATTATACAAAGATATTTCAATATATTTCAATATATTTTGTTTTTCTATTCCATTTCTTAAAACAAACGAGAGATAGATAGGAGTCGCAATGACGACTAGCTTCGACAGCGGCAATGTGGGTATTGGAATTCTGCCGGAAGACGACGTCCCGCTGTGCGTGGGCGGGAACGCGGCCGCGGCGGACACTCAAATGCGAATCAAATCTCACGACGAGACGGTCGAGTGGGATTTCCAAGTCGAGACTGGCGGCGACTTCGTCATCTACGACCCCACGGGCACGGGCACGTTCCGCATCGACTCCGGCGGCACCGACATCTTCTCCGTCGACTCCGCGGGCGACATGACGGCGAGCAATCTGACCCTTGGCGCGGCCGATTTAACGGGAAACAACCCGACCCTTACGATGGTGAATGACGACGGGTCTCATTTTCTCCGCGTTGTAAATGCCGGAGCTTTAGCGCTCTCCATTGAAAGTGGAAAAAACTTCACCATCTATGACGGAGTGACACTAACTTCCGCCAACCAGCTCTTTGGAATTGTGAATGGAACGAAAACGATGACATTTGGAAATAGTGGAAATACGGTCTCCGGTTATATTGACTTATCCAATGGCGCGAACGAGAATACAGCATTTAGAGTTTTGACAAATGACGTCGTAGAAGCCTCACTCGGCGTCTCCAGCAATGCAATCATGACCGCGGGCGCCGGGACGACGCCAGGATTCCAAATCGCCAATGGATACCCGGGCAGTGGAAACTTGGTGGTGCAGCATCAATTTCTAGAGAATACGGTTACGTTGGGGTACCAAGCCGATGATGACATCTCACTAACGCTTTCCGCGGGAACGGGGAATACAGCCGAGCTCTTCTTGCGGGCGGATGGGTCCGCGGACAAGTTCGACTTTAAACTGTCGGCCACGGGGACGACGTCCATCGTAAGTAGCGATGCGAATATTCCGTTCTACTTGAACGACGACGAGACCGACACGGGGAAGATGTTCACGATCGGGACAAACACGATCACCGTGGGCGGCGCGTCGATCACGGGGGCTAAGACGTGGACAATGGAGAACGACGCGGGGAGCATCGATCTGGAAGTGAGCACCGCGGGCGAATCGTACGTGAACGTGGGAAACTCTCTCGCGACGGGGGAGCAGCAGGTTCAGTTGGTAAACGACGCCGGCGACGTTACAATGCTCTTGGGGAGCGGCGGCGATTCAGCGATCGTCTCGAGCGATACGAACCTTGCGTTTCATCTCGGCGGCGCTGCGGCCGCCACGAATCGGTACTTCAACATCGGGTCGAGCACCGTGACAGTGGGCGGCTCATCGGTGACAGGGTCAAAGACACTCACCCTCAAGAACGATGGCGATCAATTGGATATGACATTGGACAGCACGGGAGAAATTTATACGGAAACACTCAACAATACTCTTATTCGGTATGTAAACACTTCTTCTGTAGTGAACGATGAACTTCAATTAGGCGGAGCTAACTATTGGACGTTACGGTTAAATCGAGAGGGATCCACAGCGACTACCAATACATTTCGGTGCCGTATAGCAAATAACGGATGGACGGATGCCGGGACGTTTATCTTAAATGGGTGGTTCGCGCAAGGAACGGGTGTAGGCGGTGACCATCTTAGTTTCCAATTTGTGATTATGGGAACGCTGTGGAATGGGACGGCTGCCGAAATTTCCCGATCGGAAATAATCAACCTAGTGGAAAGTGGCTCAAGTGGAGTTGCATTGACGTCGGTTGCTTCTACCTCTTCCGATTGGGGATTTGATATTAGTGATTTATATTTGGATGCCAATTCTTGGACTGGAGGATGTTGTCAAATTTCTACACCAACATCCTATGCGCCGACTATAAATACTCATGATTTAGTTTAAACCAAACTAAACTATTTTTTCTATTGTCTTGAGTAAAAGTGAAACGAGAAACGAGACGAGAAAAAATAGAACGCAACGATGGCGGGAGTCTCCTTTAATTACGAGCACGAAAAAAAGGGGGGGTGCTTTAAACCTCTCCATCCTCATCTTCCATTATTAGGAAACATTCAATTGGACGATGGCTCCCGCCTACATAGCCAAAAAAAGGGGCAGTCGCACCTTGCGCAGCTTGGAGACCGCATTTGGCTCGGCGCGCCGACCGACGGACACTTGGTCCGAATCATTGGCGAGGGGTATTGCTGGGAGTACACAACGTCCGCCGTGGACGCAGCCACGGAGAATATCGTCGTCGATTTTACCTTCGCAGGAGTAGGCGCCGTGCGGGCGCCGGTGTACTGTGAAGCCCGGATCGTCCAGACCCACGACAATGAGGACGTCATGATCAACTCGCGGCATGCGGGCGCCATTTTGGTGACGAGCGGAGGCGGCATCCAGCAAGCGACGGAAATCACGAGCGGCGCCGATGGACACTCGTGGGCGTGGTCGGCCACGGACGACACGATTACGCTGACGTCGACCTTTTCGGACGCCGACGTGGACGGCGTGACAATCCACGTGAAACTCTCTTGTCTGTCGTCTCTTCTCAGTGTGTCGGACGTAGAAGTCACCATCGCCTAATCATTTCATTTCCAATGTTCATTTTCGTTTTATATTGATTCTCTCTTCTTTACTCTCTTCACCTTTTTCTACCCGCTTTGTTATACACTTAATATAACCGACCCATCATAAAGTACCCCTTCCTTTTTACAAACTCAGCGCGACCATGGAGAACGGAATGAAAATGCTGCCGACAAAGAAATTTACTCGGAAATTTACGGGAAAGAAACCAAAGAAGGGACGACTCGGGAAATCCCAAGTCCTGGGGAAATTCAAGAAACAGAACAAGACCAACGGAATCAATGTCCAGCCGGAGCCGGTCTTCAAGCCCGCGGTGGAAAAGGCCAGAAGGAAGAAAAGAGAAAGCACGCGGAAAATCCGCGGCGGAAAGAAAATACGGACCGTCGCGGCGACGGAGCGAACGATTGGGAAAACACGGCCGATCGACCGGACCCCGCTGAAGTACCCAAGTCTCCCGACCGCGTACGCGTCCGGGATCAAACCCCCCCGGTCACTTTGACCAGCTCGACTTCTCCTTCTTCATCGTCGATGTCGCTGTCGGACTCGTCCATCTCCACGACGGCTTTTTCCTCGGCCAAGGCGGCGATTTCTTCGTCGATTTTCTTCTCTTCCGCGGCCTGGACTTTGAGGGCGCGCGCCTGTCGAATGCCAGCGGCTCTTGCTTCTTTTTTGGCCTGTCGTGCCTCGACAACGCTCAGTCTTCGGTTCTGCCTCGCGTCCTCTGCCACTGCTTTTCCTTCCGTCTTCACACTGACTCGCCGGCCTACTTTCTCTTTTTTCACCTTTGCGCGAACAGCCACCGACGGCGCGACGCCCGTCTCTGTCGCGGACGACGACGCGGACGCCGGTCGGTCCTTTTGGTCCTTTTGGTCCTTTTTCTCCTTTTTCTCTTTCTTGACGACGACGCCTGTTGTTGTTTTCTTCTCTTCGGCCCCGTCGAAGTCTTCTTCTGGGTTGTCGTTGTAAACTGTATTCAATAACAATTTATTTTTCTTGGCTTCCCGAAGCGCGTCCAAGGCGATTTTCTGCTGCTTGACTCGAGATTGGGCGTACTCGGCAAGCGCTCGAGACGACAAGTCGACTTCCTCCACGGTCTCGCCCACGACAACCCGGAAGATGCTGCACGACGGGGAGCGGGTCTTCGGCTCGAGAATAATCCCCTCTTGCACCTTTTTGAGGTCGTTGAGCGTCCGCACGACGTCTTGACAGAGGTACTTCGCCATCGCCCTGTGAATGGGCTCGCCTTTCCGCTCAAGCTGCTTGGCTAGATTGCTCAGGCCTTGTCGAATATCCACGCGACTCCCCTCCGCCAGTCGGTCCCCGCTCATGTCAGAAGGAAGAATTTGCTGCATCGTATGCGCGCTTATAGGTTCTCTTTTCTTTGTCAGTTTTACACAACGCTCTATAAAAAAAGAGAAAAGGTAATATTATATTTTTAGTTTTTTTAATGCAGCACTCCGGTGCGGACCAATTGAGACGCGGCGCGAAGCCAAATGACCTCATTGAAAAACTCCCGAGCCGCCCATCTTCGATTCGTAACCTTCGCGTCGGCGCCTCCCAAGGCGTCTCTGGACACCTGCTGCACTTGCCTGGAGTGATGCGGGTTGTCCAAGTGCGGGTCGATCCCTTCTCCCGGATCTGGAAGATCCACCTCGGGCGTCTCAATCTCGGGGATCCCAATGGACAGATCCGGCGTATCCGGCAGATCCGGGACCACCGGAGGCGCGTCCGGCTGATCCGGCGTATCTCCCTCCGTCGGAAGCGTCGCCCCCTCTGGGGCATCGGAGTCGTCTTTATCGTCGTCGTCGTCTGGGGGCGGGTCGTCCACCGACGGGTCCACCGACGGGTTTTCGGGCGTCGGCTCCTCCGTGGGAAGCGCCGGACCTGATGGATGGGTGTCCAGCCACCACTGGGTGTATGCCGTGCGAAACGCGTCTGACCACGTCACGGTGAGCGAAACCGTGCCACCGGCCGTCAGCGTCTCCAAATCCACCTGTATATGAAAGTACTTAATCCACTCCGTGAAAATGGAGCTCGTAGGAGAACGAAGCGCTCCGGACAATGAGATAGCGTCGTATAACGACTCGATCCCCGGCTCCGGAGACGCTTGCGTGAGCACCTTCGTAAACCAATCCGAGTACGCTTCGAACCCGCCGTCTTCCATATCCGCCAACGCACTGGTGTTTCTGTATAAATTCTCCTCCTCACTGGCGCCTTCTTTTCCTCCAAAAGAACTCATTTGATGCCACGCCTCCGTCAGCATCTGCCCGTAGACGGTCACCATGGCGAGAAAATACGAGTTGCTCGGATCCGGGTTTCCGCCATCACGCTGCCATTTCACATACATGTCCAAGAAATTCCAAATGGTCAACGGAACCAACTGATCGGAATTCCCGCCTCCGAAATCGAAATCGAGATTCCCGAGGCGTTTCATGAACATGGAGAAATGATCTCCGTGCTCGTTGGTCTTGCTCTTGTCGACGAACACGGAGATATCTTCCTTCAGTTGCTTACTTCCCAAGTTTCCATTGAGCAAATCCTGACGATATCGATTCTTAAAGGCCTCAGACCACGTGGCTTGGACGGTGCCGTCCTCGATGGAGAACTCCAAATTCTGCGCCCACGTCGCCCAATTCGTGGCAAGCTTCGCCGCGATACTATTCGCTCCATCCATCCAGTTCGAATTTATCCTTTTCTCGGTGAGCGTCGCCGCCATATTAAACGAGTACGAAGACAGCTGAAACAAATCCTGAACGTCGAGCCCGCCCCCAGATTGCGCTTGGGTATAAATCTTACGGATCCATGATGTCATTTGTAGATCTTCCGCTTTCTCTTTTTCGCCCCACGCCGCCTCGCGATGCCGCTGAGGAATATAATTCGATTCCCACGACTTCCCACCCGCGGCTTTCAAAGAGTGCTCATCCACCATGGTTTGGATCATTTGCTGGTAGATCCCGTACATCTCCTGGACGGCGCTGCGCATCGTCAGCGACATCATGACCACATTCTGGTCGTCCGGGTCGTAGGTCGTTTCATGCGCCTGCCACGCGTCGGCTTCGGACTTCGAAGTAACTACCCCATCTTTGTGTTCGGCCTTCCCGATTAATCCCTCTAAATTCGTAGAGGCTCCTCGCCATGAATTGTAATATTGCCGCCACTTCCACATTTGCACCGACTCGACCATCTTCGGATCCCCATTTGCTATTATAAACCTATCACCTTTCTTATAATCACCATATTTATCACTAACATCCTTTGAAAAAGTTCCGATGTGCGACTCACGAGTCATGATAGAAATTTGATTTACCCCTTTCATACGATAATCTTTATCCGCGGCCGAGTGTGCTTGTCCGTCGGGACTATCTGTCCCAACAGCGTCTCCAGACGTAATATCATATCTCGATCCAAAGTCGCCGAACCATTGCCCAAAATCTACATTCTCCCCCGTAGTATGAATCTGTGTCTCCCATAGCGTTTCGTAGAATGTCTGTTTCCACAACAAACTGCCGAACTCGTGATTTTTCATCGATTGTGGATCCACATTGAGCATGTCCGGATCTTTTGTTTCATATACCCTGATAAAGTGAGAATGATCGATATGATGTTTCTTCATCCATTCTTCTATATGCCGCCAATTCTTCGATTTACTACTCCCGATATCGGAAAGTGCATTTTTCCAATCATTTCCCCATATTTCAAAATTTCCTTTATTCCAGTGCTTCATGGAATTAATTTGGTCCTTCAGTGCCCGTCCAAGCATTTCTCCCACCTGCGCGGCCATAATCACACCGCCGATCGGCTGAAGTCCGGGAATCGACATCGACGCCATCGCGGCCATCGTGATGGCCGGGTGCATGGTCCACTGCTTGTGCCCCGTCACGCCTCCAGATTTCCAAGGCGCCGTCGACCACGACCCGGAGTTGAACAGCGGGTCCTTGCCGACGTCTCCCTTATAGATGATTGCGTCGAGGACAAGTTGGACCGCGATCATCGACCCGGTGCGCACCGCGGCGGCGCCTATAGGATGCTGTGCGGCCCACATCTCCCACTTGATCGTGAGACTCCCACTTATTGCTGCGGCTTGTGCACGCTGCGTCGAGAGATTTCGCATCACCGCTGTCGTCGCATCCTCTGCGGCTTCCCCAATTTCTCCCTCCAAGTCGTCTAAGGCGGTTCGGAGCGCTTTGGCGACTCCCGGATTTAATTCTCCGTCCACGATGGCTGTGTCATCGCCGCCACGAGCTATTCTCTCGACCTCCTTCGGGTCGGCAGCCTCCGGACGTGGGGCCGATGGGGATGGCCATTTTTCCTCGGGTGGGTCTTCCGCGCCGTTCATCGGGTCGTTCCAATTCTCCTCGTCTTCTGGAAACTCATCTGGCGCGTCTGGATCAAAAAACTCGTCATCGTCGATCTCCTCCTCGTCCGGGGGAAGCGTCGAGTCCGTCTCTTTGCCTTTTCCGCCCCCGTCCTCCGGCACCTTCTCACCCTCGTTCAGCTCTCCTTCTTCTTTCACTTCCTCTGGCTCTTCCAAATCCTCGGGGTCTTCCTCGGGGTCCCCCTCGGGAGCAGCTCCCTCTGGATCGTCCTCCTCGATTTTTTCATACTGTCCTCGGCCGTCATCGCCGCCTCCTCCTGTCAGGGCGCGCTTCGCGCCCGCCTTCGCCTTCGCGAGCATCCGCCCCGGAGTACTTCGAACTCGGCCATACAAATCATGCCAATTGTCGAGGGCTTCCATGAGCGGCGCCGTCATCGACCGGCGGGCCGTATTCCCTTCCATCCGCGTGAGAGTGGCCAGCTCCGCTTTTGTGATCGGCTCCGCTAGTTCCGCCTCGCCGAACGTAAACTTGTATTCGTCCGTCTCTACTCGTTGATACTTGATTTCATTGAACGACGCAATGTCGGCCGTGTCGCCGCCCCAAATCATCGACTTGCCCGCGCGGTACGCATTTGAAATCCGCGCCGTCACCTTGCTGTAGACAGAGCTGACTCGGCCGGAGAACGCCAGCTCATCCAAGGCGTCCGACACATTCTCCATTTGCGCGACGGATCCACCGCCACTGTTCACGGCCATTTGCTTCTCGACCATTTTATCAAAGTCCACGTCGTTCGCCCGCATCCACTGTGCCCACGGACCTCCTTCCCCCCCCATATCGACTGTCAAATTCCCAAACATAACTTCCTGCATCGCCACATCCATATTCGCTTGGACGTGCGACAAATACTGGGACCAAAGATACAACTCTCTCTGCACGTCCGTCGCCGCCTCCGTGGCTAGCAGCTGGGACTCGCGATTAAAAAATTCATTACGCAAGAGCCCGGCTTGGGCGCTTTCCTCCACTTTCTCTTCTCCTTGTAAGATTCGGGACAAATACCCTTTTTTGCTTACCAAATTCCGGCCTTCCAAATGCAGAGTCTCCGACATGGTTTGCGACGCTCCATAGATACTATATCCCAACGCATCTTCGCGAAGCTGCAACACGACGCTATTCATGGCGGAGTCACCGTCCTCGAGCCCTAATTTTTCCATCACGTCCGTTTTTGCGTCCCGGATCCGCAGCATGGACCCAATCTTCCCCTCCATCGCGCGGCCTGCAACTACGCGAGATTCCATAGCCCGCATCAGCCCTCCGTCAGTGAGCTCGTCCAATTGTCCAATGATCCCTTTGTCCATGACATGCGCCTTAGCGCCGGAAAGCGTGGAAGGCAATAAGATATTTTCTCCGGGATGCGTCGCGCCCATGAACCGCTGGATCCGCCCGGAGATACCTCGGGTGAGAGGATCGAATTCATTTTGGAGATGGATGATATTTTTCGCTCCTACCCATTTCTCAATATACCGCGCGCCGACCTCATCCATCGTCGCCGGGCCGTTGGCAGTCACGACTTTCAGCTCAGCGACGCCGCCGCTCTCCGCAACTTTATCTTTCCACCCCTCGACCGCGACTCGAAAGTCAGGGTCGAGGCACGCTCGCTCCGCCAGCGCATTTCCTCTAGAATGCCCGGTGATCTGGATGCGCAGAGGCATTACACGCTCCACTCGATTCTCCATCATGCGCGCCGTAAGTCCAGTTTTCCCCGCGAGCTTTGCGGTGGCGCCCGCGACGCCGGTCGTCTCAAAGAATCCTTGTCGAAGATCCGCCGCCAAACTAGGGTTAAGCTCTCGATCGAGATCCTCCAACAAATGAGATTTCAGCGCGTCCCACCCCTTTGAGAAGCCACTAAAGACTTTGGCAGTTCCCCCGTCCATCAGCGGGACGGCATCCTTGGACCACACGTTCGCATCTCCGATCCACTGCGGCAACGAGTTCGTCCCCTTGAAGGTGACCATGAGCGTGTCGCCCTTTCTGACGATCTGATACAGATCTCCGCGCATGAGCGCCAAGTCCTGCTCCATCGCGAAGTCCATTGTTTTGATCAGCGCCTTTTCGCCTCGTTCTTTCACCCACTCCGAGGCCCGATTGACCATCGCGTCGATCCTCTCTTCCGGAACACCAAGCCGAACACTTAATTTCTTGACGGCCGCTCCCCAGTCTCTAAGGGATTCCTTGTACGTGTTCACTCGATCGAGCACTCGGCCCAATTGCTCTCCACTGTCCGCAAACATTGGGTCGCTCGCAATGGCGCGCCGGATATGGGGGCCCATGCGCAGCATGGCCTGATCCCCTACTTTTCCGATCAGAGTTTCCGCGGCAATAATCCCGCCACTCTCCTCCACCCGATTCGCGACGATGAGCGATAAGTTGTACAATTCCCTCGACCCAATCTTTCCTGTTTGCGCGCCTAAGTCCCGGCCTACGGATTCCCATATATCTCGGTACCCATAGACGGACTTCCCCATCCGCATGCCATTCCACAACTCCCGATCGGGCACGATTTTCCCGTTGAAGAACCCCAGATTAAACGTAGCTACATTTTGCTCGCCCGCAAACCGCCAGCCTAGTTCTTCCATCCCGACAATCTTTTGAGAGGCGTACACGCGGTTCATATGGAAGAGCGCGTCCGCCATATCTGGATTTCGAAGGAACATCTCATGCAGCTCTTCCGTGGTCGCGAGCCTGGACACGTCGGCCATGGGCAGTCCGAGCCGCAGTTGCTTATAGGAACTATAGACCGCCGCCGAGCTCTGTGCAAACTGCGCCGCGTTTTGCAATTGCTTCTTACTCGCCGAGATCTTGTATTTCTTTTCCTGCGGAGACAGCTCATCGTCCGGCGTGCGCTTCCGCTTCTTCAAGTTCCGCGTGGGGTCGCTGCTCATTTTTTTCTAGGCACCTGAGTAAATACATGCGCGCGCACCTGCAACTAAAGAGAATTAACTATATACTCAAGGGATTAGATAAAGGTTTTTGTCGCCGCCCTTCTTCTTCCCCGCGGAAAGATGGAGGCCATCATGAGTTCGGTCCAGATGAGCCCGCTCTTCCGGAGCATGGGCAACTTCGCGACGGACATGACGCAGCTCGTCCACAACGTGTCCCAGAACGGCTTTCCATTCACGAAGACGCGCATCGTCGTGTCCGCCGAGAGCACCGGGCTGGGATGCGACGGGACGTTTCGATACCGACTGCCTATGTATGGGTACATGAGCAAGATGCTCATCCGCCGGACGTACCGCACGTATCCCTGGGCCCGCACCCAGGAGCGGCCTATCTTCCCGCTCGCGCACCAAATTGAGACGATTACGCTCTCCGCGTCGAACCGCCCCATCGAGGTGATTTACGGAAAAGAGTGCCTGATCAAGCACGTCTACTTTAACGACAAAGAAGAGGCGGTGGCAAAGCTGGACCTTGCGATCAACATCCCTCCCGGAAACTCGTACACGTCCTTCGCCAAGCTGTTCCATCGACACAAGGTGCAGTCCACGAGCCCGAGCATGACGGTCACGTCGACCACGACGGTGTCCGCGGCCGACGTGGCCCTTCGAAACAACGCGGCAGAGAAGTACATTGCGTACTTCGAGCCGTTCAACCCGGCGCACTGGGGAAGTGTGAGCACTTCTCCGAGCCAAAATTTCTACGGCACCATCACCGACTGGATCGAAGTCCCACTGAGCACGACGCACAATTTGAAAAACAACTTGGACTTGAAATTCCTCCAGCAATTGGAAGTGTTTGTGAAATACCAGAGCATTCAGCACGACCGACCCCTCTTCCAAGCTTGGGGAACGCTGTCATTGAATCCTGGAAGTGAGTCCCAAAACGTCCCATTTTACGACCAGGCAGGCGCTGAAGAAAATGGAGTTCCCACTGGAAATTTGATCTACAACTACCACAGCCGCGCCCAGGTGCGATCTACCCCGTTGGTGTTGGCCGATTTATCGGCAGCGACCGTGACCGAAGCTTCGATGATCAACGCAGGAATGTACTTCCATTCCGCGGTTGTCCTATTCAGCTCGACAACGGCCGACAATGAAGGGTACGGTCCGCCACATATGTATGGGCACGATGGAATCATGCGGCAAATCGCGACGGACGGTGACGCTCCAGGAGTGGAGGTCGCTGCTGATGTTACCTACACGACCGCGGCAGGCGAGTATTTCCCAAGATTATACTTGGGCGGCTCTGATTTTGACTTGGATAATTATCATTACATGGCCCTCGGTCCTCGCAATACAGACAGCACCGGCGATTGGACGGGAGATTTCGAAGTCGCGTCGATGCAACTTGACGCTTGGGTCCGCGCGCGCTTCTTCCTTGCTTTTCCCTGGCTTGCGTTGGAAAATAGCGCAGACACCTGGCATACGGCGCTGAATCATATGGGGCGCATTGTCGAGGACGCAGCGGTCGCCGCCGCCGACCGATGGACCGATTTCGAATTCCCCACGACCATCACAATGAACGGCGGCCGAAACGCGTCCACAATTGGGGTTCCAGATACGGGAAACTTCATTCCGGATCTCATCATAGAGTACTGGAATCCTCAACAGGAAGTTTACGAGAAGATCACCAAGACCAATTATCAGGCCGGAGAGCCAAGCACGGTGCTGCTCACGTCGTCCGTCCAGGAATACGCGGGCGAGGCGTATGGAACCACAAGCTCCGTCGACGTCGGGAAGGTGCTCACACTGAATCTCCGCTCCGCCGATTTGATTTACGCCATCGCCATTATGGCCTTTTGCGACCCGGACGAAGACGAACTCAGTGGCGGCACCGCCTACGGCGACTTGGGCGCCGCAGCCGCCTTCGAGGAGGTCGCTGGCGATATTGAAACGGAAACTGGCGCCGCGGGAGGGGATGTGACTCTCCTGAACGCTACCGCCACTGGAGTGGTTCAAAGCTTGGCGGTCGGAAACGAATTCGGATTTTGTCCAAATGACTTGATGAAGTTCGAATCCAATTCGATGATTGCACATGCCGTATCTCGAGCCGTCAACTACCCGCCGGACCTTCGATATTGGGCAAAGGGAGTTCGCGAGTGGACGCGCACGGTGCTGCCTACCTACTGCAGTTTCGAGTCCTCTGGCGTCGTCCTCTGGAGCTATACGAACAACTCAACCGACGATTTCACCGATTTCATCCCCGAGGCCGGAAAGGGAAACCCGAGCGCGGAGAACTACATCGACATGATCGATATTCACTACAACTTGCTCGAGCGCCAAGGCATGCTGACCACGCCGCAACGCTTGCCGGACTTGATCAAGCAAAAAGCAAAACCTTTGAACCGCAGTGAGGACTTCTATTATACGAATTCCGTCGGCGCGATGCAAGATTATTGCCAGTGCGTGATTATCCCATTCTCCATGAACCCGACGGACGAGGAAAGTATTTCCGGCGCTATCTCGGCCGCGGCACTGAACGCGCCTCGTATCAATTTGATCTACCCGAAAACGTGCCGAATCTACCTCTACTGTTTCCATTACCGACTGATCCAAATCGACCCGAACACCGGAAAGATCACACTCAGTCTTTCTATGTAGTGGCCTTTTTATTTTTTATTTTTTATTTTTCCCCCGCACTTTTACATGCTCGTTCTAATTATTCTTATTCTTTTCTATCTCTTACATTAAAAAAAGCTATTGATCTCTCTCTTCTTTTTTTCCCCATGTCCACGACGGATCTTCGATACGCCACCAATTCAAGCACGCGCACCACGACCGGATTCGTCCGGCGCGGCCGGGGAATGGGCGTCCCCACGGCCAATGGAATCTTAACGCTCCCCTATGACCGACCGATGAGTAAGATCCGTAAAACCTCTCGAGGGAAGCTCCATGTTAAAAAGAAAGAGGAGCTGGTATGGAACTTCTCGGAAGCCGGCGTCTTCTCCGTCGGCGCGGAGGAGCAGCTTTCCGCGACGCGCGTGATCCACCCTCAGAAGAAACGGAAATTCCCACGCAGCGACGGCATTGGGCACCGGCGCGGAAATCCATTGGCCGGGCAGGACGACCCGCTCCGCTTCACGTTCGCGGGAAAATACGCAGATAGCCGTCCATCGGGCATTTTGAAAGACGACCAAATGATCCACTCCCGCTGGGCGCCACGCGACGGGCGCCGCGAGCAGAATGAGAAAGACCAATCCTAAAACTGCAGTTAAAAATTTAAAAATAAATAATGTATATTTTTACTATGATTATCCATGAGATAAAAAATAAGGGTTCTTGTACTTCAACTTTCCCCATGCCCACGGATTTCGGACAACGGTTTGGCGCAGCTTCCCTCCGTTCGGCAGTGTAGATGCCCCAGACTTGGATCCGCCTCCCGCATGCCGCATCATATGCTGCGCCCGGCCGCCATACCCTCCGCCATTTTGCGCGCCAATGGCCGCAGGGCCTTGGCCTCCAATGACCGCTTGTATCGCCTGATCCATCGCGCTATCCAGCTCGGACGGAATTCGATATTGTCCGGCGGTTTTCCTCTGGTAGACCATGAGCGCGCCTTGCAATTCCTGCAACTCAATGTATTCTTGCGCAACTTGATCTGTGGTTCCTTGGGGAAACTGCAATTTGCTAATCCCGAGCGCGCGCCCATAATCCCGAACAATTCCCTGGGAAACGCGAACGGCTTTTTTCACTCCTCCGACGCGATCCAACTCTCCTTCTAAATCTTTCATTTTCTCTTTCAGACTCGTGTAATTCTCGGCGGACAAATAAAATTGGCACGAAGCTCGATGGATCATGGGATACCCGGCGCTATTGACTTTATCCTGATTTCCAATTCCATACTGTTTTCCCACTTCGTCTCGATCGTCCTCATCCGCGGTCTGATGCCCAAACGGAATTCCTTGCTGCATATTATGAAGCATCTGCGCCCACTGTTGACTGGTTTGCGCGTGTCCTGACTGAGGCCCTCTCGCTCCGTGATACGCCCCAGAAACCTCCTCCCCATTATCGTCGTCATCGCCGCCTTTTCGTTCCTCATTCAAAGGTCCTTCTTCTTTTTGCTCGTCGCCGTCGTCAGACTCGCCTGGGGGCTGTCTTTCCTCCATTTCTTCCTCTGAATCTTCTTCCTCCATTGCCGGGCGGCGCCGACCTCCCGGTCTCGGTGCAGGTCCACCGCCACCTCGTCCCCGGCCTCGATTGCCTCGCCCCACGTGCAGCCCGCCCCCCGGAGTCGAAAGACTTCGCGGACCACCACCACCACCACCGCCGCCGCGCCCAGCACCACCACTAGCAACACTAGAAGAACTGGCGCCGCTTACCCCAAAATAACTATACAGCGCTCCTCCCGAGAGAGGCTGCCGCGTCGGTTCTACCCCAGGCTGAAATTGTCCTGGCAACCCGGCCACGCGGTCCACGACGGGCGGCGCAGGGTTCCGACTTCGCGCCTCTGGATCCTCGAGCTTCCCCCCGATAGCTTCATCGTCGTCGGAGAGATACTCCGCAGGCAGCTCATCGGCCGCATCCGATGGAATAAACATGGTGGGAGTAGTATCCCCAGGCTCTCCTTCTTCCTCTGGACTTTTACCTGTAGAGGTAGAAAAATCTTCTTTGTCCTCCGAATCCTCCGGCGCCGCCTCGGGCGCCTTCTCATCCTCGTTCAGCTCCCCTTCTTCCTTCACCTCCGGTTGCTCCTCCGGGGGAGGCGGCTCTGGCTGCTCCTCTACATCATCATCGCCTTCTCGAATGTCTCCACCCTTTGACTCAACGGCTCCATCCTCTTCCTCCTGAGCTGGCTCCTGAGCTGGCTCTTCTTGAGGCGCGACGACAGGCTGCTCTTCTTCCTCTTCTGCGGCGTCCGGCTGCTCGCCTCCGTCTGGATCCTCCCGCTTTCTCTTCTTCGGTGCATTCCCGCCCCCAGGCCCCGATGGCGGACCCGATGGCGGACCCGATGGCGGTGGTGGCGGTGGTGGCGGGGGGCGCCGCCGGTTCAAGATTTCGCGGATCGCCTCCTGGGCGGCGCGCATCGCGGCATCCCGCTCCTTGAGCATCTTCTCCATCTCTCCAATTTGCTCGCGCAACTCGGGAATCACTTTCAACTCCTTCAGAACGCTCCTCAGATTCTTCTCAAGCCTCGCGGCCTCCTTCTGCATGGCGGCTAATTCTTTTAGGCTCTGAGACTGGACATCCTTCGCGGTTTTCAGCTCCATCTCCAAATCTTGCCGCTGGATATCCAACAATTGAATTCGATTCTGTGCATCTTTTTGAATCCGATCCAGGCCTTCTCGCGCTTTTAACTTCGTCTCGAGGCGGTTCAGTTCCTCCTCATACGTTCTCCTCGTGTCGGTCACCTCGTCCTCCTGCCCCTTAAGCAGATCCTTATAATACTCGACCCGGGACCGAAGCCAGTCTGTTTCCCTGTTCTGCTCGGCCATCTCCTCTTCCAGTCCTTTCTTCTCGGTTTCGCTCTTCTGCAGCCGTTCTTGGATGTCGGCTTGCTGCTCCGTAGCCTCATCGACCAGCCGCCGCCGTTCCTCGACCCACTCCCGACGGTCCTCTTCATACTGCTGCAGATCAGCTCTCGCCTCACCGAGCCGGTCCTCCGCAAGCCGATTCACTTCTCTGTACCCGATAATTTCCTCTTGAAACTCGCGCTCGCGCGCGTCAAAAGCCTGCTGCATCTGCGCTTCAAACTCGCGGCGCTGCTGCAGAAAATCCTCCACCAGCTGCTGCTCCCGCGCATCGCCCTCGGCACGCTGCTCCTCGAGCGCGGCTCGCCGTTCCTGTAGATATTCATTCCGCAACTCGTCCTCTCTCCGCAGCTGCTCTTCTCGCACGAAGGCTGCTTCTCCGACGCGATCCTGGGCAAGCTCTCGAATCTCTTGCTGCACCTGATCAATTTGGTCCTGAAGCTCCCGTCGCTGGTTCTCTCGCCGCAGATCTCCCTGATCTCGAAAATCCCGCAGCTTCTCAAGCATTTCCAACCGCTGCTGCAACCTCTCTGCATCCTGCTCCAAGTTTTGAACGTGAGCATCTCGCTGCGCAAGCTGCTGATTCCGTCGCTCTAGCTCCTCACGCAGTCTCTCCACCTCAGGGTCCGGTTCCGGCTCCTCCGGTTCCTCCGGTTCCGGGGCCGGAGCCTGTGGCGGTGGAGGTGGTGCCGGGGCGGCGGCTTCTTCTTCCTTTTGCCCTTTCTCTTCCTCCTCGTCGTCACTACTGTCCGTATCCGGAATCTTCGTCGCGTCGTTCAGCTCCCCTTCTTCCTTCACCTCCGGTTCCTCCGGTTCCTCTGACTCCTCCGGGGCTGGCGGCGACTCGGACCGCTTGCGTTTCTTCTCCCTCGGGTTCTCATCCCCGTCGCCGAAGTCCGGCGACGCCCGCCCCCGCTTCTCCCGCGAACTATCCATTTTGGCGGATGACGATTCCCCACCGGAACCACCCACCCGCTCTCGAAATTGATGCACCAACTGCACCACCCGCGCCGCGGCGTCCCGATGTGGATGCTCCCCTATATCGACGGGCATGTTTTCATGGAACGACCGCTGAAACGTCCGGCGCAGCCTATCCTGATCTGCGGCAGGCAGCGCCTCGAGCTCATCGACTAAATCACTAATATCATTCTTCATTCGCTGCATCTCTTTCTTCGCCCCGCCCATCCGCTGAATCAACTGATCTATGGTCCATCCATTCCGCAGCTTCAGTTTCCCCCACCCTTTCAGGTCCTTCAATTTTTTCTTCTTCCCGACGGCCGTCCCAACGCCCAGCCGGCCCACCGCAATCAAGATGCGCAAGCTCCGCCGCGAAGCCTCCGACTCCATCTTGACCTTTTTTCTGTCCTTTAGAGTAAAGTCTATAAAAAAGATGGCGAACTCCTCGACCCAATTTTTCAACTCGGCAATCGTCGATTTGAGCTGGTTCCACCCCAACTATGAGACAAGTCGGTACCTAAATCGGTTCATAGGATTCAGCAACGGCGTGGATTGGGAAGATCTCAGCGACCTCGACACCCTCGGCAACCCGTCGTCCACGGACCTGATCACCGATGTAGCATACCCAAGCTACGCGCCCGTTTGGGACATGTCTCTTCGCGACGACGCAGTCTCAGGAACGATACGAAGCACTTCAAACAATCAACTTGGATCAACAACTTCCGGAATGTACAACGTAGAAGCGTCTCCGGTATGGACCACGGATAAACGATTGACGGACGTGAATAGCACGGTGTACGACACGGCCGCATTCCTCATGTGCAGTCGTCTCGATTATTCCCGCAGGCAAGGCTACAGCAGTTATAAAATATCAGAAAGTTGGAAAGAGGCCGACTGCTACTTGAAGAATATTGTGTGTCAAATGTCGAAGGAGAAGCACAACTGCCAAGGCGTCTACATCGACTTCGGCGACATTCTGCAAGACAACTCATCCATTTTGCACGTGGACACCATTCGAACCAATGTGTTATATTTGCCCCTGGACCCCAATCGAATAATGACAACTCACACGTATGACGTCAACCTGGGAAAAATCCGAGATAATACCTTTCAATTCGGCGTCGCAGGTATTCGGTATTTTCCTCCCTATGGAAACCGACAATTTGGATTGCATACGGGAGCCTTTACTCCTGACGCATGGAATGGAATATTTCAAGGATACTCTTTTGATAATTACGGAGAGCCCCTTCATATTCAGGCCATCATCGAGGTCCGCACCTCTCCCTCTATTTAGTAAAAATCAAACAAATAATTATCTTTGTTCCACACCCACCCTTTTCCTCGGACATAAGTATGCACGCGCGGCACCCACGGATGTCGATCACAGAGATCCCGACTTTCCGTCCGGCCCAAAGGCAGGAGGAGGTGTGCGATCATGCTTCCCGGAACCTCCCGCGAGTGACTTTGTCCTCGCATCATAAACGAAGACTGGGAAAGCGCTGCATTCCGAAGTCGAATGACCTCCAATTTCGTCCTCCCCAAATTTGAATTTGAATTTGAATTTGAAGGCGGCGCCACTTCAATCAAGCCGCCCACACGAGAAGGGAGGCGGGGGTCTGAGCAGCGTTTCCTCTTCTTCACAGGCCCAGAATGAATCCATGGACCACTCCATTCAGTCGGCGGAAAGGACCCGAACCCTTGCTTCTCCTTGATATACCGGACTACTTGCTCATAGATCTCCGCAATCCGCTGCTTAATTTTCTTAGAAGGCAGAAACAGCAAAAGCTCTTTCATATAATCCGTCCGTCCCCACGCTTCAAACACTTTATACAAAATAAAGTGCATATCAATATTCCGAGTCCGAGCGATCTCTTTATATTTCCGCATCCGATCCAAGGTCTCCCCGAAGAGGGTCAAAATTTTCTGCAAACTCCACCGCTGAGTCTGGGTCCACCGAAACGGCGTTTGTTTCCCCTCGAGCATGTAAAAGAGAGGATACGCTCGATTGTAATAATGAAGCAAATGAGCTTTTCGAAACGTCTGTTGAATCATCCACACCGAATACGGTCGACGGGGATGGTACTTCTGAATCGTCTTCCACACCTCCCGAGCCCGATCCGTCATGACCATAACTTTCCCCTCCAACGAATCTAATATGATATCAATATAATATTTCCGACTATAGACAGAAACCTTCGTCGCAGGGCCGGACGTCCGCTCGTACCCCTCCCAGTCACTAACTTCTCGATGGCCCGTGGCCGTCGTATAATATCGGTCATTCGCCTCTTGGTGCCAAGTACTAAACCCACACGACTGGCAGACAAGCGTCGCCGTCTTCGAGTGCAGCACCGGATCAAATCGAGCGCATCCGCACGTGACCCCATAATACGCAGATTTAACGGCCGGGGGCAGCCCCACCACCAACGGCCGGGAATAGGGCGGCGCAACTGCCGTCAACTGGTCGAGCTGCTCCCAAGGGGACTGGGGTACAATTCCCGCCCACGTCGCCTCATCCTCCGGATCCATTTATTTTTTATTTCCCCATTTCTTACACGTAATCATTTTTTCTCAAAATTCAATCAAAGGGGC
>Ga0326597_10003191_pt1 | contig 23849 bp, 20 predicted proteins | sample RVTome_12_FD_203789 | JGI IMG/M metagenome (GOLD analysis project Ga0326597, IMG submission 203789) | Soil microbial communities from uranium-contaminated site in the Upper Colorado River Basin, Wyoming, United States - RVT100D185 | ecosystem: Environmental > Terrestrial > Soil > Contaminated >... | reverse complement strand
TGTCTACGACATTTGCGCTGGGGAGGCGGATATGGTCGAGCCATCCGGTGGAAGGTGGCTCGCCGAGGCCATTCAGTCCAGGCCGCGCGGGGATTGGAGACATCCATGGCGTCGCGAAAGACCGTCACCCCGAAGAACCTTGAAGCTCTCGGCACGACGCGGCTCGCCGAACTGCTGATCGAGATCAGCGCCGGCGATGCTAACGCAAGGCGGCAACTGCGCATGGAGCTCGCGGCCGCCCAGAGCCCGGCAGATGTCGCCAGGGAGGTCCGCAAACGCCTTGCGACGATCGCCCGCTCACGCTCGTTCGTCGACTGGCAGAAGCGCAGGGTACTTGTCGACAATCTCGAGACCCAGCGGCGCGCCATCGTCGAGACCATTGCCGTGGCCGATCCAGAAGAGGCGCTCGACCTGATGTGGCGGTTCCTCGATCTTGCCGATCCGGTGTTCGGGCGCTGCGACGACAGCAGCGGGACGGTGATCGGCGTGTTCCACACCGCCTCGCACGACCTCGGCGATATCGCCCGGGCGGCGGGGGCGGACCCCGAAGCGCTGGCCGACCGGGCATTCACGGCGCTCAATGACAACGGCTATGGCCAGCATGACAGCCTGATCGGGAATCTCGCTTCCGCGCTCGGCAACAGGGGGCTTGACCGTCTGAAGGCACGGTTCGTCGCGTTGTCGCAAACGCCGGGGACGACGCCACCCGCCTCTGAACGCGAGGTGCTCGGCTGGGGGAGCGGCGGTCCCATCTATGCCGACGACCACGCCGCGCGTCACCGCGACATTACGATCCGCATGGCGCTGCGGGAGATCGCCGACGCACAGGGCGATGTCGATACCTTCATCGCCCAGCATGGCGAAAAGGCGCGGAGCGTCCCGCGCGTTGCCGCGGAGATCGCTCAACGGCTTCTGGCGGCCGGCCGTGCGGAGGAGGCATGGACGGCCATCAATGCCATCGACGAGGATCGGCCGGGCTGGATACCCTTAGAATGGGAACAGACGCGGATCGACGTGCTCGAAGCGCTTGGCAGATCCGAGGATGCGCAGGCATTCCGGTGGACGTGTTTCGAGCGCTCACTCAATGCGTCGCATCTGCGGGAGTTCCTGAAACGGATTCCCGACTTCGATGACATCGGGGCCGAGGAGCGAGCCCTGGCTCACGCCCTTGGCTATCGGGACTCACATCGGGCGCTCGCATTCCTGGTGTCGTGGCCTGCGCTCGACAAAGCCGCACAACTCGTGATGACACGGTCCCACGAACTGGATGGCAATCGCTATGAGGTCCTGACCCCTGCGGCAGACGCGCTCCATGCGCAGCATCCGCTGGCGGCGACGGTGCTGCGACGCGCCATGATCGACTTCGCGCTCGACAACGCCAGGGCCAAGCGGTACCGCCACGCCGCCCGCCATCTTCTCGAGTGCGAGGGACTTGCAACCGCGATCGGCGACTTCGCGGAGTTCGACACGCACGAGGAATACCTGGCCCGGCTCAGGGAGAGGCACGGTCGCAAGACAGCGTTCTGGGCGATGATGTCCTGATCAGGGCGCTCGGGATGCGCGAGCTGGTTCATCGCTCGTCACTCGCCGAGCCTCTCCGCCCGCCAGTCGCGGTACGTCTGGCCGGTGCCGTTCAGCTTCCATTCCCGTGGGCCGCTGGCGCTCCGCGCCGCGACCACCGAGGCGGCGGCCGAGGGACTGGCGAACGCGACTTCCGTGGCGAAGCGATAGATGTCGGGATCGGGAGTCTCGGCCAGGCGACCATCCTGGACGAGCTGGTCGCGAAGGGCGCGATAGCCGAGTGGGAAGGTCTCGGTGCCCTCGCGCCGGGCGGTCGAACCGGCGAGCACGACGAATCCCTCCTCGGTCTCCCGCGCGGTTGCCGATGCACCGGCGGTGGAGAACGTGAACAGATCTTCCTCGCTCGACCGCCCACCGGACGCGACCCGGCCTGCCGGCCTCCGGAACAGGTCGAAGCCGATGATCGGCAGCACCAGCCTCAGCTGCCCCAGGAAGAATTGCATGTCAGCCTGGTCGGCCTCGGGCAGGTTGCGGAAATCCGGCTGCGTCCCGTTGGCGAGGGACACAGAGCCGGCTTCCGCGATCAATCTGATTAGCCGGCTCTCGAGGTACCGGGCATGGGCCTTGGTGAGGTTCTCGTCCTTGGCGACGACGAAAGCGAGCCGGTCGAAGAAGTCCTTCTCCTCGTCCTTGAGGTGGTTCCTCATGCGCGAGGCAATGCTGTCGGCCTCGCCGATATAGGCACGGTCACCGCCCGGCCGGTCCGGGTCAGGCCCCATCAGGATGTAGAAGCCGGTCCGCGCTGCCTCATGCCGCTTCAGAAGATCCGCGAGCCTCGCCCGCGGCGCACACAGCGCCTTGCCGGTCCAGTTGATGATCTCGGCCGCGATGATGCCCTGCGGCGTGCCATCGGCGAGGAACAGCCGCACGGAGCGCCCCGACGGACCGGTGTCCGCGGATGGAGAAGGAGAGAGAACGGCATCGTCCAGCATGTCGGCCCCGCGAAGGTGGTTCGGTGCCAAAAGCACCTCGGCCGATCGAACCAGACGCAGGTGAATAAATCCCTATTTGGGATAATCCGATAATCGGATCAGCTTCCCCTGCTCATCGACCCGGCCGAACGTCGCATGAGCAGATCCATCCGCAGTCCAGAGCACCTGGCGCTCTGTGAGATTCTCATCTCAGCCCGCAAAGCAGCGGGCCTGACCCAGGCCGAGGTCGCGACACGGCTGAAGCGGCCGCAGTCGTTCGTCGCCAAGTACGAGGGCGGCGAGCGGCGGCTCGACGTGATCGAGTTCATCGAAGTTGTTCGGGTGGTGGGCGGGGATCCCGCGGAGGTGTTCGATCGTTTGGTCAGCTCAGTCAGGCTGGGCCAGCGCACGCACCGGCGGGTGAAGTGAAGTTCGCCCGTTTCGCCCAGATGGACCCCGGTGAAGGCGCCGCTTCCGCGCGGTAAACGCAACCGCTTTTCATTCGACGGTCTCATACTCCGCAACGCGTGATATCAACCGATCCGTGGCAGGGCGCCGACGGACCCCTCGCGCATGGTCGTCAGCGCTGCGGGAGGACCGCGTGAGATGTGCGCAGACGCGAAGGCTGTCCATCGGTGGATGGCCGATCACTCAAGAGCCGATCGGGAGGTATTCCTGCGGGAGATGGCAGACCTCGGCCAAGAGGAATCAGCCATACTCGCGAAGTTGATGGACGCTCCGGCCGCCTCTGAGCGCCGACTGGTTGACGAGGTGTTGCGGTTGCCATGCCAAACCGTGCATCGCCAGGATCGTGACTGGCTGATCGAGGCAGGGATGAGCCCTCGCAATTGCCATATCAACGCCGCGATCGCGGCGAGCGCGATCGGCGCCAAGCTCGTATCAGGCTGGTGGCACCTCGGCGGTATTTTGGTGCTGCACTCCCTGATCACCGACGGAGAGGTGATGAACTGCGTCACTCCCCACTCGATCCCAGTCATGGAGTTTCGCGCCGATCCGCACGTCCGCGCAGTTGAGGAGTCACCTCATGGGCTTCGCGTCCTGCCTCGGCGGGCGGGTCGGTTCATACCTCCGCGGTTGCGGATCGATCCTCAAAAGACAGTCGAGGACGTGACGTCCCTGATCACGCAGATCCTGAATGGCGCACATCCCAGCGCATTAAAGGTGCCAGAATCCCTTGCGGGATACTTGACCTTTGCGAGGATGCCCGCCGCAGTAACGTAAGTTGCCCTTCGGGTTCCTCGGGGCTGTCAGGTGTTGGTTCGCTTGCCCAGCGCCGGATACGCGCCCACGGTTTGAGCAGTCGAAGAAGCGCCTTCCTTACGCGGCGTGCGCCGTAAGGGCGGGCTCGGCCAAAGCGACCTCAGGGGGCCTTGGCAAGCACCGGCTCGATCCGATCCATCGCCCAGTCGACCTGGTCCTGGGTGATAACGAGTGGCGGCGAGAAACGGATCGTATGGCCGTGGGTCTCCTTGGCCAGGATGCCGACTTTCATCAGGGATTCGCAGCAGCGTCTCGCGCCGCCGGCGCGTTCGTCGAACTCGACCGCGATCATCAGACCGCGGCCGCGCACCTCCCTGATGTGGTCGGCGCGGATTGCCTGCAGCCGCTCCATGAAATACCGGCCCGTTCGAGCTGAATTCTCGATCATGCCCTCTTCGATGAGCACCCTCAGGGCCGCCCTGGCGACGGCGCAGGCGAGCGGATTGCCGCCGAAGGTGCTGCCGTGTTCGCCTGGCTTCAACACGCCCAGCACCTCAGAGTTGGAGAGCACGGCAGACACCGGGTAGTAGCCACCGGAGAGAGCCTTTCCGATCAATGTCAGATCGGCCTCGATTGCCTCGTGCTCTTCGGCGAGGAGCTTGCCGGTGCGGCCAAGGCCGGTCTGGATCTCATCGAGGATCAGCATCACGTTGTGGCGGCTGCAGATCTCCCTGATTTTCCGCAGGTAGCCATCGGGCGGAACGATGACGCCGGCCTCGCCCTGAATCGGTTCGACCAGGAACGCGACCGTGTTCGGCGTGATCGCGGCTTCGAGCGCATCGGCATCTCCGAACGGGATCACCTCGAAGCCGGGCGCGAAGGGACCGAATCCGGTGCGCGCCGCCGGATCGGTGCTGAATCCGACGATCATCAGGGTGCGGCCGTGGAAGTTGTTCCGGCAGACGATGACCTCGGCCTTGTTCTCCGGCACGCCCTTGACCGCGTAGCTCCATTTGCGAACCGCCTTGACCGCGCTCTCGACGGCCTCGGCGCCGGTGTTCATGGGCAGAACCTTGCTCGTGTTGGTGAGCGCGCAAACGTCCTGATAGAAGAGGGCGAGCTGGTCGTTGCGGAACGCGCGCGAGGTGAGGGCAATGCGGCCCGACTGTTCGATCAGGGCCTCGCGGATCTTCGGGTGGCAGTGGCCCTGGTTGACTGCGGAATAGGCGCTCAGACAGTCGAGGTAGCGCTTGCCATCGGTGTCCCAGACCCACACGCCTTCTCCCCTTGCGAGGACGACGTCGAGGGGATTGTAGTTGTGCGCCCCGAGCTCGAGCTCGACCTGGGCGAACTCGGATTTCGTGGCCGGTGCAGATGGCAGCTTCACCATGTTCCTTCCTCGCGTTTCCCGCCGTCCCCGAACCGCGACGGCGATCGGTGGAGACGTCGAGCGACCCCCTCAATACCCACCTTCGCGCTTATGGGCGCCACAAGGGGACTCGATATGGTTCGCCCACAATAACGGCCGCTCAGACCGGCTCGGCGTCTCCGCCGTCATCTCCACCGGCTGGCGTCCGGCGCCAACATCCTGAACGAGCGCCGGCGGCAGGAAGGCGAGGTCGAGCAGCAGCGCGACGTAGCGGCCAGTGAACCCCTCCCGCTTGGCAATCTCGGCGATCAACTTTGCACGGCCGCTGATCAGATCGTCGAACCATGCGTGCCCGCGAGTGACAGAAGCACTATTCGCGTCCGTCCTGCCGCCAATCTAGACGTCCGCCGGGGCAATCCCGACGGCAGAAAAGCTCCATCAACGGACGTTGCGAACTTCGGATCGATTGAACCCACGCCCGACAACCACTGCCAGAACAATCAGCAAAGCTGCGATCAAACCGTAGTCTTGCGGGACGTCGAGAAGGACGGCGGCTGAGCCGCCCACCCCCGCCCAAAGGACTGGTAGGATCAGCAGCCAGCGAGCCACGCTCCAGGTGCCAAGCAGCAGCATGCCTACCGTGAAGATCGTCGTCGGACAGGGTGTTACGCCAAACGCCGGATACGCCGGATAGACGTGGCCCGCCAGCCATCCCCATATCGGATAGGCGACGGTGGCGAACGCGATCAGGAGACCCCCCAGGATCGATGCCGCATCTCTTTCGATGCGGAACCGCAAACCCGGGAACAGATATGTCGAACCGGCCAGCGCAATGGCTTGAACGAGAAACGCGGCGCCGAAGACCCAGGCGGCATCGTTTGCGTCGGCGAAGAACGTCCAATGATAGCCGACGCCATTGATCGCCCACATTGCCGCGAGGATCCCGGTGATGATCCTTGCTTGCCAGGGGCTGGTTGCACGCAACAGTCCGACAGCGACGGCCGCTGCCAGATACGCGAGCACCTGGGTGGGCCAGATTGCCTCATTGTAGCGGGCGAAGACGCCGAAGAACTCATCAAGCGTGAACGGCATGGCATTCATCTAGCCGTGTTGCGTCGGGACGTCGGCTATTTGGGTCCGCTCATTCCCGGTCGACCCTTGTCCCGTCGGAGCTGCGTCGCAGGAAAGAGGCCGAAAACCACTTGGCCGGCCAGCCCCAACAAGGCATGCGCCTCGTGATACTGTGCAAGATGATCGGCGACTGTCCGTCCGAACGCGAGGACCGAGAGCCCTAGCTCGGCGCCCATTAGCGTCAGAAACGCGACTCCACCCATCACCAGGCGCGGCGCCAGCTGGGACGGCACGTCGAACGCTTCGACCAGCCGGCCGCACGCGACCCAGGCAACCAGCAAAATCACGGGCAGCTCGATCAGCACAGCGGCGAACTCGCCGACCCATGGGATCAGCAGGAATACGCGCAGTGCGCCAAGCACGAAGCCGGCAGCGAATACCACGGCGAAATAGGCGAGCCCGGTCAGCGCCGCGTGCCACGGATCGTGACGTGGACGATCGAACTGATTGCTCATGGCGCCAGAGATTGCTCCAGGCGTTGGAAGCACTTGTTGCTCTCGATCAAGCCAGAGGGCCTCGATGTTCCGTAGAAGTATCCCATCCGAACCGAGGCATCTGACGGCGGGGCGACCGATCCAGTCTGCGTCAGGATGCGGAAGTTTCGCAGAGCAAGCAAATCGCCAGGGTGACGAAATGGTGTCAGGTCCGACAGCGGTTGACCCGGCCGAAGGCCCACCTCCCGGCAGCTATGACGAGACCATCTGTCAGGTGTGGCGTCCTCTGGCAGCTGACGGCGGATTGCTGGAGGTTGCGCGCGCAGGAACGCTTGCGGCCAACAGCCACAACACTCAGCCGTGGCGGTTCTCCATCTCCGACACGCAGATTGCGATCCGTCCGGATCTCAGCCGGCGCTGTCCGGCCGTCGATCCGGACGACCACCATCTCTATGCCTCACTCGGCTGCGCGGTCGAGAACATGATGCAGGCCGCGCCCCTGCTTGGCTTTGAGGAGACGGCAACATCCAACGACGCAGAAGATGGCTCTGTCACCCTGTCCCTCGGCCGGCAAACGCCGTCCGGCAATGTCCTCGCCGATGCCATCGTCGTTCGCCAGTGCACGCGGGCGGACTATGACGGCCGGGCTATCAGCCCCGATGACCTCGCCAAGCTTGAGGCGGCAGGGACCCTTGAGGGTGTCTCGTGCCTGCTGGTCACAGACCGTGATCAGATGGATGCCGTTGCCGACTACGTTGTGGAGGGCAACACAGCGCAGATGCGTGACAACGCCTTCATGGAGGAGCTGAAGACCTGGATCCGTTTCAATGATCGCATGGCGCTCGCCCACCGCGACGGTCTTGCCAGCCGAGCGATGGGCGCGCCCTCGCTCCCGGCTTGGCTTGCCCGGCTGCTCTTGCCCTTGGTGATGACGGAGAAGGGCGAAGCCAGCAAGTACGCCAAGCAGATCCGCTCCTCAGCCGGCATCGCCGTGTTTGTAGCTGGCTCCAACGACAAGGCAGGTTGGATTGCCTCCGGCCGTGCCTGTCAACGGTTTGCGCTCCAAGCGACGGCCCTCGATATCCGCAATGCGTTCGTCAATCAGCCGGTCGAGGTCGCAGAGCTGAGACCGCAAATTGGCTCCTATCTCGGCTTGGGAGACCGGCGGCCTGACCTCGTCGTCCGCTTTGGCCGTGGGCCGACTGTTCCACATTCCCTGCGCCGCCCCCTCGCTGCCGTCATCGAACACCAATGAGCCGCACCAGGCGTGTCTTGCTCGTCCTCCTCCTCGCAGCGCTCCTTGGCGCTGGTCTCGTTTACGTCTGCTACAGCCAGGACCTCTCCCGAGCGCGCGACGCAATCGCGAAGGATGCTCAGCTCGTCCAGACCTCAGCGGGGCCAATGCAATATGGCGAGACTGGAAGAGGCACGCCGCTGCTCTCGATCCACGGCGCCGGTGGTGGATTTGATCAGGGGCTCGCCAATGTGGCCGATCTCGTTGACGGCGAGTTCCGCGTCATCGCACCCTCGCGGTTCGGCTACCTCGGCACACCGGTTCCGGAAGATGCATCGCCTGAGGCGCAGGCGGACGCGCATGCAGCGCTGCTCGATGCCCTAGGAGTCGATAGCTCCGTCGTTGTGGGAATATCGGCGGGTGCGCGCTCTGCCATCGCCTTAGCCGCCCATCATCCGGAGCGCGTCTCGGCGCTGATCCTCATCGTTCCGGCCTCGTTCGAACCATCGAACCCCGTCGCTATCGAAGAGAGCCGCGGTAGCAAGATCGCGTTCTGGCTGGTCAATGCCGGCGCGGACTTCGCCTGGTGGACCTTGGAGACGATCGCGCCCTCGGTCCTGGTCCGTTTCATCGGTGTCCCACCTGAGGTCGTGGAGACCGCGCCGGCGGCGGAACAGGAACGCGTACGGCGCATCATTTACAGCATCCAGCCGCTCTCCAGTCGCGTTCGCGGAATCAATCTCGACAGCATTCCCGACAAGTCGCCGCCACCGCTCGAAATGGTATCAGCACCGACACTCGTCATCTCCGCGAAGGACGATCTCTTCAACACGCTGCCCGCCGCCAGGTTTGCTGCGTCCCGCATCCCCAACGCCCAGCTTGCGGTCTTCGACACCGGCGGGCATCTGTTGGTCGGGCACCAGAACGACGTTCGCAACTTGGTGAGAGAGTTCGTCTCGGCCGCCGGCGTTCACTAGTTGCCGATTGGCGGCTGTCCGTGACGATCTCCGACGCGCCGGAGAATCCGCTCAGTGCATGCAAGCAGCCAGTCGGGCTGCCATCGTCGCGCCATGTAAGCGCGCTACCAAAGATTAGGGGCGTGCTTTCGACTGACAGGTGCGGAAATGACCACCACTCGATCTGATATTGCGCAGCCCGGTCAGACATCTGAGCTGACACTGCGGGAAATGCTGGATGCCCCGATTGTAAGGACGCTCATGGAGCGTGACGGCGTCCACGAAGGCGAACTAGTCGCGTTGATGGAACGGATCAACCGGCGACCGCCAGGCGAGAACTGGCCCAACGCAGCCTGAGCTTTCGCATCGCCGCTGAAGCGCGGGTGTCCGCGGTCGACCAGCCGGAAGCAGTCGCGCCAATAGAAACCTAAGGCGTTGTATTGTTTACATACTCCGCCGATTAGCCGTGAACGGATTGCGCCGACGCGGTCTGGTTCTACCCGGACTGCCGCGGCCGATGGGAACGTCTACCCATGATTAGAAAACATAGTCGGGAATCATATGCGCCCTCGCCGCGCCCGCGTACATCGCTCTGAGCCCAGTACCTTCGCGATCTCAAAGGGTTAGGCGACTCGGGCAGCAGGGCGCGGGTACTTGTCCCAGTCGATCGTGCCGTCCGGCCCGATGTCCTCCTTCCACACAGCCATCCCTAGCCGGACGTACTCGGCCGCCTGCCCCATCGTGCAGGTCCGGGGCTTCTTTCGGTCCTGGACCTTGGTGAGGTACTGCAGGTTCCACGGGACGTGCAGCCCGGCGACCAGCGGCAGGCGGTCGCGGTCGACGATGTGGTCGACCTCGTAGCCGTCCGGCCGATCCTCGTAGATTCGTTCGATCTCGAATAACTCGTCGGCAGTCAGCCACGGGGGCGTGCGGAGCCGCTCGCTGCGGTAACCAGAACGGCCCGAGCGATGGCGCTTGCGGACGCGCTCGCGCTGCCTCTCGGGGTCCGCCCAGTACTTCTCACGCACTTGCCGCGCTTCCTCAGCGCGATAGTCGTCCGTCCCTTCCTCGCCCATGCGCTCCTTGCGCTTGAGCTTCAGCGCTGCGAGTCGTGCAGGCCGCTCTGCTTCCCGCTTCGCCTTGCGTGCCGCCTCACGGGCGGGTCGCTCGGCTTCCCGCTTCGCCCTCCTCGCCTCAACGTCAGGGCGCATGTTGGCGTCGTACCACTTCCCCGCATGCCCCTGGCTGCACGCATAGCAGGTCTGGTTGCCCGTCCGGTACACGCAGTCGTGGCCGTTCTTGCAGAGCCGATCCGGCTTGTACCAGGGCGATCCGACCTCCCGCGCCTCTGCGGCCGTGCGGGGCAGGCTGTCCCATTCCTCGCGCGGCGGAGGGCCATGGCGTTTCTTGCTCATGAGACACTCCTTCTGAACCGAACGTAGCGACTCACGGGATCGTATCCCTCACAAACCGGTCGTTCCGCCCAGGCGGCCTGCCTCGGCAATGGGCCGGTCGGGATTTTGCCCAGATCGATATCGCCTGGTGGGTCGAGCCCCAGCCCGCTGGCCGCGCCGTAGCGGTTCTCTTCATCAAGCCCATCAGGAATAGGTCAGGGGCGGCTGGGCGCTGGTGCCCTGGCAGCCGGCGAGATGGTGAGGCGGCGGGGAGTCGGGCTTTGGACCGACCCCCGCACGCCCACCAGCACGCCACGGCACGCCCCGCCACACCCCACCTAATATGTATACTTAAGGGGAATAGCTGCTGCGCCACCTCTAAGCCCCCGGAAAGGCGACACCTTTCAGCAGCCCCATTTCGGGCTGCCTCACCTGGAATAGGCGGAATTCCGCCATTCCTATCTCCATGGTCGGGCAGTCCTGTTCTGCCGCGCGCAGCTGCCCGGTACTGGCGGAATCCCGCGCTATGCGGCCTCATCAGGCTCCTCCTGCGGGACCACGCGCCAGACTTCGCTGCGGTTCTTGGACGGGGACAACCATGTCTCTCGGCAGATCCGGTCGACCATCTCGAACTGCTTGATCACGACCAGAGCGTCGCCCTGCGAGAGTCCGAACTGCTTCATCACGGCGGCGTGGAGCTGTTCTTCCTTGGGCCGATTGAGTGAGGTGCACCATGGCCACCCCTTGTGCTTGGGGTCGGTCCGGCCCTCGGCGACCATTGTCAGAAACGCGTCACGATGCTCCCATCCGGCCGGCGACAAATCCACTGCCTCTGGAAACTGCCACCGGACCGGGACACCGATGACATCGGGCTCGGCGTACAGGCCGTCCCGTTCCAGATCCGCGTTCTCCAGGCTGACCGACTCCTTGCAGAACCACACCGCCGAAGTGGGGGGCGCCAGGTTCATCGAATCGTCGTCCGCCCGGTAGTATCGCCAGCGTTGGTCGGCGGGGATTCCAGCCTCCTTGGCCTCCTCTTGGGAGATGAGATTTAGGATCCGCAAGGCACGTAGCTTGGCGAGGGTGGCACCGCCACCGCGATAGTCCATCGCGCCGATAGGCCGACCGCGTGCCTTCACTGCGTGATGGGCATTGTGAATGGAGACGTTGGCTCGCTCGGCGATGTCATTCTGCGCCTGGGCGACCTTCTCCATCATCTCGTTCAAGTTCTCTGGAACCGAGTGCGCCGAGACGAGCGGCTCGATGAACAGCACGTCGACCTCGTTCGCCAGCAGTGTCTCCACGATGGCGTCTACGTCCTTCGGCACCGCGACGCGGGTCTCGGGGTCGAGGCGGACCAGTTCGATGGGTAGCTCGCGCCCGGAGTCGATGAAGAACAACCCGTCGAGGTCGGCCTGGGTAATCTCGTAGTGTATGCAGATGGCGGTCAGCCGCCGCTCCAGCTCTTCGCGGCCGTCCTCGCCATTCCAGAACCAGACCCGGTACTTGTCGCGCGGCTGCAGCCCGAGCAGGGGTTCCCCGGTGACCAGTGCCAGGGCGTCCGTCATCAGATGATTGGTCTTGCCGGCGGCGCTGTTCCCGAGCGTCGCCGTTACCTGTTTGCGGATGTAGTAGGGCGGCATCAGGTACGGGCGTGGCGGGATCGACTTGGGGTCACGAAGCACGAACGGTGTCGGGACGATCCGCCCGCCGATCTGCTGGCCTTCGTCGCTGGCCTTGGCCAACTCACGACCGAAGTCGTCGTCGAAATCGTCAGCCGCCGACCCGACCCGCTTTTCGGCGTTCACGATGGTGTGGCTGATGTAGCGGAGCGCGTCGTCACGCTCGACGACCGACTCCGAGATGCCGTATTGCGCGTCGAGGGCGATCGCGGCAATGACCTCCCGTGGCACTCCGCGCCGCACCATTTGGCAGCAGTAGTCGAAGAGCCATGCGGAGCGGCTATCGTCGTCCTGCTTGGGCTCGGCAAGGCGGCCGTTCTCGATGATCTCGACGAGGCGCGCCGACAGGTGGTGCTCGTCGACGATCTCCTGCAGCCCATCGATCGCTGCCGGCTCGATCAGGCCCTTGGCGGGCGCGTCAGCCGGCTCCGGCAGCGGTCCAAACGCCTCGACGGGGCACGCTGCCTCAGACTCCCAGACGAGCCGCGCCGGGGCCACGACGCGCCCACGTGCCCGCTTCCGGGCGTCCGGGAAATTCACCGTACCGGGCAGGCGCAGCAAATGCGACGGGTTGATACACTTGTCGTCACCGCCGAGCGCCCTCACCAAGAAGCGGTTAACGGCCTTGGCCCGCTCGATGCCTTTTGATGTCCGCAGTCGTTTTGGATTAGACAGGCGCCAGAGCGCTTGAAGGCCGCCGCCGGTGTCGACGATGAATGCGGGCGGAGGATCATGTAGTTCGAGCCCGGTCCGTGCGATTTCCTTCCGAGCTTCGATCCCTTCCACCCCCTCGACACCCTTGTCGCAATCGATATCCACATGGGCGAACTCGAACACCTGTACATCGGCCGCGGAGGGTTTCTTGTCCATCGGTTGCTTCAGGCCGTTCGCCGTGTGGTAGAGATTCGCGTGACCGTTCCGCGCCTCGATCCATTTCTCGAGTGCAGCCGAGTCTGTGAACGTGTGGGTTGGTGCCGGGCCAACATCACCGCCGATGCGCTGCATGTCGTCCGGATATATCGCCGTGACCGTCCACGGTCCGGTTGGCCGCAGCAGTTCGAGAAACCGGACCGCCGCACTGGTTTTCCGCCAATTCGGCTTTCCGAGAATGCTCGTAGGTTTGTCCAGCATCTGCTGCCCCCGACAGTACAGATGCAGGATGTCCTACTGACCTTTCGATCACTTCGATCTCGGCCCTAAATGTTTAGGTGCTTGCTTTACTGCTCCTACATCAACAGGCGTGATGTCCGCTCGGTGCTACATGAAGAAGCGGAACTGATATGGCGTGCTGCCGAGCACCCGACATGCGTTTAACCACCCGAGCCAGCACCTTGGCATAACTCATGGTGACTGGGAGCTGGCCGTAAAGCGAGTCGTTGTTCCAGTTCATCTTTGCGAGGCCCAATACGGCGCCGCATGTGTCGTCCCAAGACCCATGTCCGGCGTGGCGCACCAAGCGGAGAGGCCTTGGCGTGCTCCGTCCGTCCTCCCCGGAAGTAGCTACCTGCCGGCCGAAGGCGGCACCGATGGCGGCAGCGCGGGACAGGGCATTCGCTCTCTGTCCGCATTCTCTGACCAGCATTCAGTCTCAAATACGCACGCACGACAGCAGACGTGAGTCTCAATCGCCCTGATCCGGCACCGGTCGGCGCGCATGCTCAGCATTCCCGCGTGCGCGCAGTGCCTCTCCTGGCCGTCCTCGGTGAACGAGTCACTCGTAAATCCCTCGTGATGGGTTTTCTCGGCGAATGCGACCGCGCGGGCGGCTTTCCAGTAGTGGAAGGGACACTCCGGTCCGCGCTGCCGGTCCGTCTTGTAGAAGCGGTCCGTGCCGACGACGACCACGAACTCGCGCATAGCATCGTCCGACACGGTCGTGAACGCCTTCAACGTAGTCACGGCCGGCGCCATGTCGGCGGTCGAACCAGGCATCGGCTCAAACGGTCCACGCAGCGGATCGGTGGTCCGGCGCGCTGGGGTGAAGCCGGGGAAGTCCTCTAGCGGAGAGGGCTCGATCGCCATGCCGAACAGAGCTGCGACCTGCTCCTCGAGCCGGGTCCCGGCCTGATCGAGCGCCTCCAGGAAGTGGCCGATGCTGTCCTCCGAGCGGGGTTCCTCGACCGGCCGCTTCGCGTTGAAGTCCCCGATGGCGAACCACCGGCTGCCGCTGCGGAGGATCAGCGCGGGGTAGACCGCCCGCGTCGGGTAGCTCGCGCGCCGGGTACCGGAGGAACCCGACGTCGCGATGAGCGCGCCGCGGAACCAGCGCTCGATCCGATCTGGCGGAATGTGCTCGAGCGCCTCCGTGACGTCGAGCGTCGGCGGAAGCGTGTCGACCAACCGCTCGCGGTGGAGCAGCTCAAAGATATCGTCGCTGCTCGTGAGAATCTCGTCGAAGCCGACGAAGCAGTGGATTAGCTCCGGCTCGGCGGAACCGTCGCCGAGGAATGTCTCGCAGGGGTCCTCGAAGACGATCATCCAACCGCCGGACGAGATAACCGCTCGTTGGAGGTTGGCCCGACCTTTGCTGTCTACCGACTGCAGGTAGCGGTGCATCGCGCCGAGATAGTCGGTCCACTCCGCGAGCAGCGCGGACGTTGCGTTGCCAAACCGCAGCGCGTCGATCGCGTCCGCGATCAGCGCGGGCATCTCCCGCGACGCGGGTCTCTCGGCGCGGGGCGCACGGGGCGGCTCGATGTCGAACTTCTTTGCCTCGAAAATGACAGCGGGCGCCCCACTCTGCGAATCGACGCCAAGATAGTCGAGGAACAGCCAGTCCCCGGAGGGGTGTCGGGCGCGCGCCTCCTCAACGGTGCTGGCCGGATCGCCCGGGTCCCAGGCGAGTGCGCACAGGAACTCGTCAACGAGGAAGCGCCGCGTCGCCCGCTCGGTAATCTCTTCGGGGATGTGCGAGGTCTCGGGTCCGCGTGCGTACTCCTCGCGGATGCGCTTCTCGCTCCTGCGGAAGTCATCGATGATCCTGCGCAGACGTGCGGCGAATTCAGTCGGATCGGATCGGTGGCTCAACGCAGCAGGTCCGGCAGCTCGTAAAGGAGCTTCAGCGCTTCGGGCCAGCCCGCGCCCGAGAAGAGCTCGAGCACGGCCACCAGGCGACCGCGCCGCGCCGAATCCTGGAATACCTCGCGATGGTCGGCGAGGTAGCGGCGGATCAGGCGGACGAGCGCCTTCGACCCGAGGCTTTCGAAGTGGTATTCCTCGCGGCGGGCGGGGCCGACGAGGAGCTCGGCTACGCGGTCGAACACCGGCTCCGGCGAGGCGTCGGCGAGGTAGCCGTATAGCTCGACGAGATGGTGCAGGGTGTGTGCGGTGCCCGACTGGCCGATCACGTCGAGCGTGTCCGAGTAGTCTTCAAGGAAGGCCTTCTTGGTCTTGGTGTCGACGAGACCCGGGACGTCTTCCTCGGTGTCGTTCCGACCATGGCGAAACACGCCGGATCCGAAGTAGAGTTGATTCGAAACGTGGTCGAGCAGCCTTGCGGCGACTTTGTAACGGGCCTCGGCCCCAGTGCGCTCCTCGGGTGTCGCGTCCTCGCGCTGGACCTCGGCCAAGTTCTCCCGCATCAGCTCGCTCGCAGTGCGTGCCACCTGGTCGGCGAGTTCCTTGGAGCGCCGCTGGATGCCGGCGGAAGTCTCGTCGTCGGGATGAACGTATTTCTCGAACAGCCCCATCCGGATCGTCGAGATGAGCGCCCAGAGGTAGGGTTCGCCGTGAATGAGGTCGGAAACCCAGTCGTCGATCCAGCGACGCGCGGCGGGTCGGCCCCGGCCGACCCAAAGGCGGGCCGCAAGGCCCGCGATGGCCTCGGCGGCGGGCTCGCGGGCTCGCTCGGTCTTCTCGTCGTTCCTGCTCTGCAGGCGCTTCAGGATTTCGTCGGCGATCGCCTCGGCACGTTCGGGCTGGGGCTCGGATATCCGCCTGAGCGGGCCACCGACGAAGAAGCCGAGCACGCCGAGGTGAGGCTCGTCGCGCCCGATCCTCGTCGCAAGCTCCCACATCTTCGGGCGGGCCACGTCCCACAGCGTGTTGACTGACTGGGCGATCTGGAGACGGACCGTCGGCACTGCGTCGAACGCGAGCGCGTTGAGGCGATCGATCAGTGAGGGGTCGCGGTCTCCGAACTGGCGGCACAGGTCCATCAGCGCCGAGGCGGCGTACACGCGCACATCCCAGTTGCCCCATGCTAGGCTGTCATCGTCCTGGTCGGACCTCGGCTCGGGGTAGGGGCTCGCCGCAAGCCGGTCGACTAGCGCGATGATCTCGTCAAGCCCGGGATGATGGGGCAGATCCGGCGAATAGGCCTTTGCGTCGACGATCTTCTCGACGGCGTTACCGACCGCGCCCCAGCTGGCCCGTTGTACCTCGGTGTGGGCCGTTCCGTCCGGGGTGTCGTTCAGGATAGCGAGCACTTTCCGTGCCGCGTTCCAAAGCTGGCCGACCTGCGGTGCGTCACACTCGCCCGTCCGGTCGCGAAGCAACTCTTCAAGCTCGCGCGTCGGATCGCGCACCGCCTTGTCGGGGCCTTTCGAGAGATCCGCGCCCTCGTTCGCGAGCATGCTGTCAACGATATTGTCGTTCTCGCCGAAGCCGACTTGGAACGACACGTAGGGTGGGTTCCCGGCGAGCCTGCCCTCTGAACCTAGCCGGGCTTTCGCCCCACGCGCCGACGCCGTGGCGAGCGCCTCATCGGGTACTGTAGATAAGATGCGGGCGGCAAGAGATACGCGCCACTCCTCACCGTCGGCCTCGCCCTCCAGCCATTCGATGAGCTCGATCTCGAACGCCGACCGCTCGGTTTCGGGGCGCGAGGGATAGGCGGCGGCGAGGAAGATGATTGCGTCGCGGCCTACGTCACGCAGCGCGATCATCGGTAGGGACGAGGCGACTGGCCACAGGAGATCGCCTACGATGTCCAAGCGCTCCGCACCCACGCCGAGTATCCGGTTCCAGACCGAGCACGCGCTGGCGCCCGCGAACGCAGTTTCGACGACGGTGCGGAACTCCTCGCCGTTGCATTCGCGCAGGTACGCGACAAACGCGGCCAAAACCTCCTCGTGGTTGTCTGGGTGGCGTTCGGTCCGCCAGTCAGTGAGCGAGCGGTGATCCTCGACCACGGCCAACCTCTGACCGTCGGCCAGCGCGATCTCTACTGGATCGTAGCCGCGATCCGGCCATTCGAGCCCAGCGGTACCTATGGCTACCGCGCTTGCGGTTCTCGTCCCCCACGGCGGCGACACCTCCATGAGCTTGGGGAAGACCTCCTTGAGGTGCCAGCGGCCGTGTTCATAGTCTTGCTTGCGGCTCGATGAGAGCGCGAGGATGCGGCTGGGCCGGCCGCCCAGCCAAGAGTGGCCGTCCTCAGAGATGTTGCGGCCGAAAATCGTGCGATAAATCTCGAACGCAAACTCCGCATCGACTGGCGCGATCGTCGCCACCCCTTCCGCAAGCCACGGCGTCTCCTCGTGCGCGTGAAGCTCGAAGCGAGGATCCTCGAGGATCTGCGTGAGCAGAGTGCGGGAGCTGATCACGTCCGACGCGTAGCTCGCTGTCACGAAGCTGATTGCCTGGTTTGCCAACCCCTGCATATCGGGTTCCTTCGACCACGCGAAGGAAAGGAGGTCGCGCGCCGCCTCGCCGAACGTGCTGGCGAATTCGCCGTCCGAGAAGTCGCCATTGTCGGCGAGCGTCATCAGCAGGAAGCGCACGCCGTCGGAGTATTCGGCCGCGAGGTTTCGGACGCCTTCGCGTGCGACGGCCGCCCAAGCTGTCTTCGCGTCAATCGACAGCCCGCCCGGCTCACCGGCACGCATGCCTACGAAGCGCGCGAGCCGGTCGAGCGTCGTGGCGAGCTCGTGGGGACTTGCATTGGCGCGCAGGAGGTCGAGGAGTCCGGCCACGTCCTTGGGGCCGGCGACACCCTCGGCCGCCGTGCGCAGCCCGACGCTTGTGACGACGGGATCGATGTCATCGGTCGCACACAATCTCGCGATCAGCCGCCAGGTGTCGGCATGCCCGAGGCCCTCCTCGCGCCACGCCCTTTCGACGGCGAAGCGGAGCGCGGGACCTAGCAGCAGACCGATTGCCGGATCGCTAGAGACCTGGGTCGCAAGCGCGTTCATGTCGTCCCATTCGAGGTAGTACCGGCTGGCGGCATGGTCGAAGAGGATGTGGTGGGAGAAGGCGATCCGCTCGCCGGCGAGCGCGAGCACTCCGCTCTGCACTACGTCCCCGACGGCCTCGTTGTGAATTCGCGAACGAAGCACCGTGATCCGCCGCTTGTCGACCATCGCCCTAAGCGTGTCGCCGACGGCGACCCGGAGCCGGTCGGTGTTGAGTCGAGCGTCCTCGTACTTCCAGATGAGGTCTGACTGCGTCGTAACGCTCGCGATGCTCTCTGCAGTTGCGCCTCCGCTGATGAGGTCGGCCGCAAGCGACAGGTTGAAGACATTGCGCAGAAGCTCCTGAAGCGGCGCCGGAGCTGACGCGACCAGCCGCGAGAGTTCGGGATGCGACTGAGCGAGCGAGTCAACCTCGTCGGCGCTGAGGCGCGGGACGAGGAAATGGCGTGCGTTCATGAGGTCGGCGTCGCGGTAGGTCGCAGACGGCGGCTCCCCTGCCATGATGGCGCGGAAGCGCGTGCCGTTCTTTAGGTCGAACGTGCGGATCGACGCGACGATCGACCACCGCTCGCCGAGGCGCTGAAGCCCCTCCTCGATCACGTTCGCGAACACCAGCTCGGACGGACCCCCGCGCGATGCGTCCAAGGCGTCGATGACGAGGACGCCGGGCTGTCGTCCCGGCCAGTTTGCCAGCACATCGAGGAGGTCGTGCTCGAGCTGGAGCTCGGTCCTGAGCATATCGCGGCCCGTAACGCCGCTGAGGCCGTCGATCGACAGCAGGACCAGCGGCACGGATCCCTGCGCGAGGCTCTCGGCGTATGTCATGAGCACGCCGGTTTTCCCTGCGCCCGGCTCGCCAATGACGAGGAGGCTTCCGCCGTCGATCGCGTCGGCCAGCGCAGCCATGCACTCGCGCGGGATCGGCGCATTCTGCGAGGTGGGAAGCCGCGCATGCCGCGCCAGTCGGCTTAGCTCGCTCGCCGTCTTAGTGACAAGCTGCTTGACGTCCTCGTCGTAGCCCGGGCTGCGGGTGTCGGAGAAGCCTGTGCTGCGGAGCCGCTGCATGAGGCCAGCACGGTCGGCGGGCGCCCCCGTGCGGGTCATCCGATTCACGACCTGGCCGAGCGAGGCGAGCGCGGCAGCGCCGGCACCCTCGTCGCCGAGCAGTTTCGTGCCGATCAGACTGGCGGCGTTCCGACGGTCAGCTCCGCCGTCGTCGACGTCAAAGCGCACGACATGGAGGAGGCGAGCGAGGGCGGCGAGGTCTGCGTCTGTTGGCGCGCCCCCCTTCATGGACTTCCAGGCCGCTTGGGCGCTCTTGGCGAGCACCTGAAGCGCGGCAGCCTGCTTCCCGCCGACGCGCCCAGTCGCGTCGGCCCACGTCGCGCCGAGGTCGAAGTGGCGACAGGCCGCCTCGAGGTTGTCGAGCGAGCGCGAGGCATCCACGGCGACGGCGAGCACCGCGGCGACCTTGCTCGGATCGGGCTCTGCGCGCTCCTTCCGCCGGGTAAGGAGGAGCGCGGCCAACTGCGCGACCGTATCGGCGAGCGGGCCGTCCTTGGCGGCAGAGAGCGCCGGGCGCGTCTTGCACTGGACGAATATCGAGCTTCCGTCCGAGAGGTCCATCTGAATATCGTCGAGAAACTGCGCAGTCTCGAACTGGAGCCTTACCGGCACTGCGGTGGCGGACAGCCCGAAACGCGTGCCGAGGGGGGTCGCGGTCGCGAGGTGCGCGGCAAACCACACGCCAACTTCAGCTTGGAAGTTCATGCCGGATGCGGTCGCGCGGCCACCTGCCGGCTTCGGAGTGTTTGCCATGTTTGATGGATTATTCCATTGCGAGCCACAGGTCGACAGGGGCGCCTAGCTGCGCAACCGCCTGGGGGTTAGCGGTGCACCCGTCCGGTCAGATCGCAACGTCGGCAGTTGGCAGCACCGACTCACCTTACGCGTAAGCCCGCTGTCTCTTCTTCTCGAGGCGACGACAAAAGCCGGCCGTTATCGGCCAATTGTCGTCGAAGCACCCGGAACCGGACGTCAGCCCAACGATGATCCAGCGATTTCGGCGCCCATTCTCGCTGACAACGGCGACGGTCCGCAGCCAGACGTGCAATGCCTCGCCCACTCGTGCATCAGCGGACGCCGTCGCTCGAGGAGATCGCTCCGCGCGTAGCGGCCTCGGCCTTGTTCTGCACGACGTGAGCCAGCGCCGCCTCGGCGAGCTCCGCGATCGACGCCGCGCTCGCCACACCAGTCGCGGAAGCTGCTACGGAAGCCGTGCACCGTGGAGCCGTCGCCGCGCATGCCCCGCAACGCCAATGTTTCTCGATGCCGCTGCCGTCTTTGCCGCACTGCCGATGGGCAGCTGTGCCGCAATCGTCAAGCGTCCCCGGACTGATCGCCGCCTCCTTTGACGTTATCCCGTGAGGCTGAAATCTGCTCGTCGATCCACCGGTCAATCTCCGATGCCGGCCAGGCCCGAAGCCGGCCAGCAATAGTGATGGGCTCCGGGAACGAACCGGCGCGCACCAACCGATAGATAGTGCTCCGGCTTAGCCCAACGCGCTGAATGACAATGGGCAGCCTCAGCAGAGTCTCGGACATCGGGGCCTCCGACCCGGCACGCCCAAAAGGACGCTAGAGCCGCGACGATTGCATGTGTGGGGCGAACAACCGGTAAAGCGGGGGCATTGATTGTTTCGGCCGCCTAAAGATCCCGCCGCCCCGGTGGTAGACCGTCAAATCAATCGGGGGAGGTGCGGGCAGCAGCGCGCTACATGCTGTCACGCGCCCCGTGCAGAGCCGCGCCGACGTGCCGGCCGGCGACCCGTGGCGGCAGACCAACGAGCGCTTCCAGGAAGACGCGCTGCCGCACAACCTCGCCCTGCTCGACCAGATCAGCTCGTTCGCCGGCGAGGTCAGCTCGACGCCCGGCCAGCTGGCGCTCGCCTGGCTGCTCGCCAAGGGCGAGGACGTCATCCCGATCCCCGGAACGCGCCGCATCAAATATCTCGAGGAGAATCTCGGCGCGGCCGACATCGTGCTCACGGCAGAGACGATCGCGCGCATCGACGCCGCCTTCCCGCCCGGCATCGCCAAAGGCGGCGCGCGCGGCGGCCACACGCCGGCAGTGGCGAAGCTTTAGGGGGCGGGCAAAAGCCGAAGCCGAACCGCGCGTGACCAAGTACGATCAGGTCATCAAGTTCCTGCAGCGCCCTAAGAGCCGTTCCGGAAAGTTGTTGAGTCGTTGGAATCGGTTGTGATTCTGTATCAGGCACCCGAATCGGACCCGGAGTGTGCCCGATGTGGACGCCTGACCACCGCCGCGCGGCCGACCGTCGCGGCCTGCGTTATCCGAGTGATCTGACGGATGCGGAATGGGCGCTGGTGGCGCCGGTGATCCCGCCGGCCAAGCGCGGCGGACGCAGGCGCTCGGTCGATGTCCGCGAAGTGCTGAACGCCATCTTCTACGTGCTCTCGACCGGCTGCCAGTGGAACGCGCTGCCCAAGGACCTGCCGCCGAAGTCGACGGTGTACGACTACTTCGACCTGTGGGAGTGGGACGGCACGCTGGAGCGCATCCATCATGAACTCTACGTGGCGGTGCGCGAAGCCGATGGCCGGCAAGCCAGCCCGACGGCGGCGGTGATCGACAGCCAGAGCGCCAAAGCGGCGCAAAAAGGGGGGCCTCGCTCGACCCACAGGGCTATGACGCGGGCAAGAAGGTCACGGGCCGCAAGCGCCACATCATGGTCGACACGCTCGGCCTGATGCTGGAGATCGTGGTGCATGCCGGCGACGTGCAGGACCGCGACGGCGCCGAGGAACTCCTGCGCCGCACCCGCCGGCGCTTCCCGTTCATCGAGGTGGTCTATGCCGATGGCGGCTACCAGGGGCCGAAGATGGCGGGCACGGTGGCGCGCACCGGCGCCTGGCGGCTGGAGATCGTCAAGCGCAGCGACGTGCCCCGCTTCGAGGTGCTGCCCAAGCGCTGGATCGTCGAGCGCACCTTCGCCTGGCTCAGCCGCTACCGCCGCCTGGGCCGCGACTTCGAGCGCCACATCCGCACCGTCGTCGCCTTCATCCGTCTCGCCATGATCCGCCTCATGCTGCGAAGGCTCGCCGCAACCCGCTCAACATAGACTCAAACTTTCCGGATCGGCTCTAAGGGCTCGACGGTGCTGGAACTCACGGATCTGACAAGCTGCACGATTTGGCTATGTGCTGGCTATCGAGCTCTCATCCTGCATCAATGTGCCCGTTCCAGCGCAATAGTCCGCCCATGACTGCATGATTGGCCGCCGCTGTTCCAGCAAGTCCGACCTGAGATAAGCGCCCTCCACTCCCGGTACGATGTGAGCCAATGCCCGCTCGGCCAACTCGCGGCTTATCCCCTGCTCCGCGCACCAATCCCGGAAGGTGCTGCGCATCCCATGGACGGTCGCGCCCTCGCGCAATCCACGGAGGCACTGAAGCATGGCCATTACGCCGAGCCTGCCCTTCGGACCGGGAAACAACAGGCCCGTCCGCTCGCCGGTCGGCGACTCCAGCAGGCAGATGGCCGTCGTGCTGAGCGGGACGACATGCTCCTTGCCTGTCTTCGTGCGATCCGCAGGGATTGTCCAAAGCCTCTTCTCGAGGTCTATCTCCGACCACTCCGCCCCGAGCGTTTCGCCTGTCCTGCATGCGGTGAGGATCGTCCATTGCAGCGCCTCGGAACTTGTGCTGTTCAGCGCTTCGAGTTCCTTCATCAGTGCGGGCATCTCTGAGACGGGTACGGCTGGATGGTGCCGCACCCGCTTCCGGTTTGCCTTCGGCAGCAGGTACCTGACGGCCTCCCTCGTCGCCGGATTGTCGCCGGCGCGGTGTCCAGCAGCGATCGCCCACGCGATGACGTGCTCGATCCGCGACAGCGTCCGGCGGGCCGTCTCGGGCTTGGCCAGCCAGATCGGCTCCACGACTTTCATAACGTGATCAATGCTGATTTGGTCAACCGGAATGCTGCCCATCACAGGGCCTGCATAGTCGGCCAATGACCGCTCCCATCCCGCAATGTGCTTGTTGTTCTTCCAAGTCGGAGCATGCGAGGCGATGTACGCTTCAGCGCACTCGCGAAAGGTCGGCGCCGTGGGCGTATGCTCGTCTTCAGGCTGTACCGGAACCGGCATTCGACTGTGGAGAGGATTGACGCCGCGGCGATGGCCGATGCGCAGTTGATCCGCCTCGTCGCGTGCGTCGCTCAGCGGCACATCGCGACAGGCGCCCAGGCCGATCCAGTGGTTCTTGCCGTCGATTGAGCATCGAAACAACCACGAGCGCGTTCCGTTCTCCGGGCGCACCTGCATGTACAATGATTGCGCCACCCAGTGCACACCGGATGTTTTGATCGACTCGACCTCGCGGGCCGAGAGTGCGCGCCTTCTCGCCATTGGCGGGCTCCCCTGTTAGCGGGCGACTGACCAATGCTTGAAGTCCGCCAACAGTCCAGTGACCCGACAGACGATACGACATACGATCTAACAAACCGCGAATGTCGCGGTGTTCAGCGATTGTCGTGGGAGACCGATTGGGAAATCGGGAGCCGGCAGCCCAAATAGCCGCACAATTCTGCCGGATCGAGGACGCGCTGGGACGACGTGGTACAACGTGCAACAGTCACGTTGGCAACTGCGAATGGCGCCCCCAAGGGGAATCGAACCCCTGTTTCCGGCGTGAGAGGCCGGCGTCCTGGACCGCTAGACGATAGGGGCGGCGCGGTGCGATCACCTATATCGGGAGCGGCCATCGCCGATCAAGGGA
>Ga0326597_10003190_pt1 | contig 23850 bp, 22 predicted proteins | sample RVTome_12_FD_203789 | JGI IMG/M metagenome (GOLD analysis project Ga0326597, IMG submission 203789) | Soil microbial communities from uranium-contaminated site in the Upper Colorado River Basin, Wyoming, United States - RVT100D185 | ecosystem: Environmental > Terrestrial > Soil > Contaminated >... | reverse complement strand
CCCGGCTGGAGGTTCTTGAGGAAGGGGAGGAATATTTCTTCGTCCGCCTCGGGGATGGCACGGAAGGCTATGTGCTGCGGCAATATCTGTCTGCGGATCTGCCCAAGACAGTGGTAATTGCACGTCGGAACAAGGACAAGGACCGGCTGAAATCCGAGATAGAAGCGCTCAAAGCCGGCGCGGGGGGCTGGGTAAAGGAAAAAGATGAACTGCAACGGCAGCTGGCGGATGTCCAGCAAGCCTTTCAGGGAGAGAAGGCCAAACGGCTGGACGTAACCAAAAAGTACGAAAGTCTGCAGGAGGGAGCCAAGAACGTTACCGACCTGCTCAGCGAGAAAGACCGGCTGCTGGCGGAAAACGAGCAGCAGGCCGCCGAGCTCAAAAAACTGCGCCAGGAAAACGACAAAATTCTGCGCAAGGCCCTGATCAACTGGTTCCTGGCCGGCGCCGGAGTGTTGTTCGCCGGTTGGCTGATAGGTCAACGGTCGCGGAAAAGGCGGGGTTTCTGACCGTGTAAAAAGTTCTCCCGGAAATAAATGGTTCAAAAAGGAGACGTCCTTCGGGGTGTCTCCTTTTTTGTTGGTGCGCCATCCAGCTGCTATAGTGGAAGGGAGGTTGATGGTCCAACCGGCCGTTATGCCGTCGGGGAGATCGCCCGCGTGAAAAGAAAAATTCGCAATCAACAGCAGCTTCTTCTTGACCAACAGGCGAGCGTCGAAAGGCAGCAAGAAGAGATCCGACGGCAGGGCTGTGTCCTTCGCGGTCTAGAACTGCTGCGCCGTTCCTGTTAGTGAGCCGCTTCCGGATCGGATAAAAGGGATGGCGCAGAAACTCCATGGAACCAGTCGAATTTACTGAGTTATCCTCTCATGATAGCGGTAGGAGGTAAGGTAAGTTTTACTTTTTACAAGGAGGAACTATGTCTGCGTTCATTCATCCAATCAATTTGATGTTGGCAATTTTCTGTCTGGTTCTTGTTTCGATTACCGCTGCAGAAGCCGGTGTCAGCGCGTCCATCGGAACCGGCTATCTGGCCGGGGATACCCAATATCAGATCGGCGGCCGGGTGATCGACGCGGACGGCGTATACGATTTTCATTTTCCGATCAGTGAATTGAAATTTCCCCTCGACGCTTTTATGGTCAAAGGGACAGTCACTGCTGATTTTGCCGAACGATGGTCGTTGATGGCCAGCGCCGCGACCAACATCACAGATGATACGGGGAATACGGAAAATCGGGATTGGCTCACCCCAAACTCTCTCGATATCTACTCTGAATCCGATACGGAAATGGATGCGCTGCTGCTCGAGGGGAAGGTCTCTTATATGTTTTACCAATGGTATGATGGCCACGGCAGTATCAGTGGCATCTCCAACCGGAATATCCAGTTTTCCCATTTCGCGGGACTTGGTTACAAATACCAGAGATTCGATTTTGAAGTTTCTAACCTTGATCAATGGTATCCGACGTCCCCTTCGACGCCACATGACCTGGTTTCCGGATTGGTTGCGACCTACGAGGCAGAATACCAGATTCCCTATCTCGAACTGAGCATGGAGATGAAGGTAGCGGAAAAATTTCTGCTGGAACTCGGTGTAGCCTATGCCCCCTTCGTCGATTTTCAGGACGAAGACCAGCATCTCCTACGAGACAAGGTGAACAGGGCCGATCATGACTGGGCCGGCGATGCCATGTTTGTCCGCCTGAAAGGGCGCTATAATTTCAATCCGCACTGGTTTCTGGAACTCGATGCGGAAGCGATGAAGATCGAGTCGGAGGGGGAGTCGAATGCCTATTTCGGCGGAGTGTGGGACCACTCGATCGACCATGAGGTTGAAAGCGAGCAGTACAGCGCCTATCTCTCGATAGGGGCTTCCTTCTGATAGGGGCGATTTTTCAAGATAGGGTTTTTAATACTTCGATGCTGAGGCGTTTTTTACAGAAGCCGTCGTTGCAATAATCTCTCGCCCGAAAAGGCTGCGGCGCTCCGGCCCGTGAGCCGCTCTGAGTCCGGCCCGGTTTGTTTCCGGCGCAGGTCGTTCATGAAACCGGCGGCGTCGGTCATGAAGCCGGCGAAATCCTGTTCCAGTCCCTGGTAATTCCGTAGCAGTTCGGTGAATCCCTCTTCAAGGGGAGTGGGGCGGGAGAGACGGGCGCCGAGGCGGCGTAGAATCCCGTCGAGGGGCTCCGTTTCCCGGCAGGCGACCAGCCAGTCGGCCGCTACCAGGCGTGGAGCGGCCTTTTGCAGAGCGGGAGGGAGGATGGGCCGGCGCTCTTCCAGCAGGCGATAGATGCTTTCGGCGAAGGTTTCCAGCGGCATCGAAGAGTAGTCCGGCCAGTTCCTGGCCAGAAAGTGATCGTAAACCACATCGACCATGATGCCCCGGCAATGACGAAAGGTGGGGCACAGGCGTTGTTTGCTGCGGCGGAACCAGGCATTGGATTCGGCGAACCAGTCCAGCAGGCGATGCTGTTTCAGTCCCCAGCGGATTTCGGGAGGATAGCGGTTTTCCAGGGGGCCCTTGACGTAATCCCCCATCAGCGCGCCGAGGCGGCAGTCCGGGGTCGGATCGGCAAGGTAGAGATGGGTCAGATGGTTCACGAATCGGATCCGTGGGAAAGCATCGGACTTATCGGGGCAGTCCCCCTTTGAAGGGGAAAGTGTCTCGCATGGTTCGACGGGTCAATTGACTTCCTGAGCTTCGGCCGATGGATTTTTCCGGGCCGCCTGGCGGGCAATGGCTATTTGCGTTTCGGTAGAGTCGAGGCTGTCCAGTCGGTCCATCAAGGGCGCGATGGAGTTTTTGAAAGCGGCCATGCTGGCTTTCGAAATGGGTGAATCGGGAGTGCTTTTGAGCCGGGATGGATTGATGGGTTTGCCGTTCCGGGTCATGCGGAAGCAGAGGTGGGGGCCGGTAGCCAGGCCGGTGCTGCCGACAAAGCCGATGGTCTGCCCCTGCGCAACCCGTTTGCCGGATTTCATGCCTTTGCCGAAGCGGCTCATGTGCAGGTACAGGCTGTCCATGCCGTTGTTGTGGCGCAGCTTGATAAAGTTTCCGTTGTATCTGGTATAGCCCATCTTGGTAATGGTGCCGTTGCCGATGGCCATGATCGGCGTGCCGGTGGGAGCCGCGTAGTCGATGGCCGGATGAGCTTTCCAGGTCTTGGTGATGGGATGGAAGCGGCGCAGGGAGAAGCCGGAGGAAATGCGGCTGAAGGACAGTGGCGCCCGAAGGAATGCCTTGCGCAGGCTCTTGCCATTTTCGTCGTAATAGGCCGACTTCTGGTCGCCGTCCTTGAAAAGATAGGCCTGGAAGGTTTCTCCCCGGTTGGTGAAGTTCGCGGCCAGGATATTGCCGTAGCCGGCAGGCTTGTCTTCCCGGAAGCGTTTTTCCACCACCACCTTGAAGTTGTCTCCGGTCTGGATATCGCGAATAAAGTCGATATCCCAGGCGAAGATGTCGGCGAGGTTGATGGCCAGCACTTCGCTCTCTCCGGAGCCGACCACCGCGTCGAAAAGGTTGGCGATGATGGTGCCGTTGACGATCTCCTCCCGCACGGTATAGGGGATCGGTTCGCGGGTAACCTCAAAACCCTCTTCGCCCTGCAGGATGATGAGTTGATCGTTCTGGTCGATGTCGTATTCCAGCTTTTCGAAAGAACCATCCAGCAGGGAAAGGCGATAATTCTGGCCGGCACACAATCTGGACAGGGGGAAGACATCCTTGCATTCCTGACCGAGGTTGTGAATCTCCTGCGGGGTGAACAGGTGGCCGAGCAGGGAGGTGATGGTGTCCCCCGGTTGAATCGCGCCCTGGATCACTTCCCTCTGAATTTCGGGAACGGCCGGCAACGACTCGGCTGTCACGGATAGTTTTTTAGAAGTAGCAGGAACGGAACTCCCACGGAGGCCGGTGGAAAAATACAGCCCGGTCGCCAGCATAACCAGAATCAGCAACGGTATGGCGATACGACGCCCGGAAGGGGAGCGCCGGGAGCGGGGCTGGCCGTTCAGGGAGGATCGCTGTGGTTTGAAATCAAAATTCATGGTTAACCTCTGGATAGCTTTCTTAGCGGTACCGGGCCCATAGGTCCGCCCCGTGGATAATTGACAAATTTTTCGGATGGTAACAGCTTCGGCCGCTTTTTGTCCACCCTTCTACGCGATTTAGTTTGTTGGCGGCTGGTTCTTTTGGCCCGGAGGTAGTCCCCAAACCCCTGTTGGATAACGCTTTTGGCGGCGGACACTCAGTATCGTTGCCAATGGTCGAGAAATCCATTATCTTGATGGGGTCGCAAAAAATCCGCCCCGCGGCGTTACAGCCTTTGTTCGGGATCTGTACATACACTATGTATGCCTTCGTCCCTGAAAAATCGCCGAATCTTGCAGAATAATTTTTTTTGCACCATCCTACACCCATTCCCAGAGACAGGAAAAGATCGATGATCAACCCCGATCGCATTGCCGATGAATTTTTCCGGCTGGCTTCCATCGCCAGTCCCGCCTTCAGGGAAGGAGCCGTTTCCCGCTATCTCGTCCACCGCCTCGAAGGGCTGGGGGGCTCTGTGGCCCTGGACGACGCCGGGGAGAAGATCGGTGGCGAAAGCGGCAACCTGATCGCCTCTTTTCCTGCCCGAGGCAAGGGCGGGGAACCGCTGCTGCTGTCGGTGCACATGGATACGGTGGGGCCGGCCGAAGGTGTGCGGCCGGTACTGAAGGACGGGGTTTTCACCAGCGCCGGCGAGACGATTCTGGGGGCCGACGACAAGGCGGGCATCGCCGAGATCATCGAAGCTCTGGAGGTTGTCCGGGAGCAGGGCATCGACCATGGCCCCATCGAGGTGGTGGTCACCGTTTGCGAAGAGGTAGGCCTGCTCGGCGCCAAGCATTTCGATCCGTCCCGAATATCCGCCAGGCGCGGATTTGCACTGGATACCTCGGGCGTCGACTGCCTGATCCGGACCGCGCCGGGCGCCAACAAGTTACGATTCGAAATCACCGGCCGGGAGTCCCACGCCGGAATCGCTCCGGAAAAAGGGGTTTCTGCCATCGCGGTGGCGGCCCGGGCCGTTGCCGCCATGCGCCTGGGGCGGATCGATGAACAGACTACCGCCAACATCGGCACCATCCACGGCGGCCAGGCGACCAATATCATTCCCCGCAGCGTGGTGATCGAAGGCGAGGCCCGCAGTCATGACGAGGGCAAGCTGGCCGCCCAGACGGAGCACATGATCGAATGCTTCAACGAAGCCGCCCGCCAGGCGGAAAAGGTCATCGACGGCGAAAGGGTGCGGGTAACAGTGCGACATGAAGTCCTCAACGATTATCCCCGCATGGCGGTGGCGGCAGAGTCGCCGGTGGTCCGCCTGGCGGTGCAGGCTGCCGAAGGCCTCGGTCGTACACTGGAGATCAGGGATGGAGGCGGCGGCAGCGATGCCAATATCTTCAACGGATACGGCATCGAGACAGTCATCCTCGGTACCGGCATGACCCGGGTCCACTCCGTCGACGAGTCGGTTTCCGTAGCCGACATGGTCCGGGTCGCCGAACTGCTGGTTGAGATCATCCGATTAGCCTGATCCTGAAACCTAAACTTCAACTTCGCCGGTCCCGGCCGGCAGCCGGGTTACTTTCTTTGCAAGGCCCCAAAGAAAGGTAACCAAAGAAATGGCCTGAAAATCGGCTGCCGCCATGACTGCATTCGCGAATGGTTGGTGCCCGGGATCACCGCTGTTGCTATCTGAATAGCGACGCGTCTTCGTAGGGCTCTCGGGGTATGTGGCAACCAGTTTGTTAGTTACGTTCCCCTTGGGGTTTGGTGGGTTGCGCTGGAAGTGGGAAGGCGTTGTTGATTTCGGGTTAGTTTGAGGTTTTAAGATTTTACCCAACAAAACATCGACCCCCTTCCGGAGGAAGAACACTCTTGTTCTTCCAGCCACGAAACAGCCGAAAGAGGAGGGAGCCACGAAGAAACCACCCCCGGATTTGATTGGCTCATCGGTTGTTAGCTTACTCTGGCCCTCGCGACAGTAATGCCCCCCGCAGGGGAAGCCGCTTTTGCTTACTTTTGTCGGCTTACAAAAGTAAGGCGCCTGGCGGGGCGCGTCCCGCCGGTTTTGAGGTTTTCGATTTCGATTTCGATTTCGAAGAATATATACGGATATTCATGTCCTTATCTTTCCCCCCACTCCCCATCGACGACCTGCTGCCCGATCTCAAGCGGGCCCTGGCCGGAAATTCCGCCGTGGTGCTGCAGGCCGAGCCCGGAGCCGGGAAGACCACCCGTGTGCCTTTGGCCCTGCTGGAGGAGCCGTGGCTGGCGGGGCGCCGCATCTGGATGCTGGAGCCGCGCCGGCTGGCCGCCGGTAACGCCGCGCGCTATATGGCCGGTTGTCTCGGCGAGCAGGCCGGAGCCACCGTCGGCTTTGCCATCCGTTTTGAACGCCGCGTTTCGGCCCGGACCCGCATCGAAGTTATGACCGAGGGGATCCTGACCCGTCGGCTGCAGGGCGATCCCTTTCTGGAAGGGGTCGGCCTGGTTATTTTCGACGAATTTCATGAACGAAATCTGCACTCCGACCTGGCCCTGGCACTCTGTCGCGACGTACAGTCCGGGTTGCGAGAGGATCTCAAGCTGCTGGTCATGTCCGCCACCCTCGACGCCGAACCGGTGGCCCGGCTGCTTGGCGGTGCGCCGCTTCTGACCAGTCAGGGCCGGAGCTTTCCGGTGGAGGTGCGGTACCTGGAACGGGAGCCTCGGGGGACGGTGGCGGAATACACGGCGGCCGCGGTGCGCCGGGCCCTGGAGGAGAGCGAGGGGGACATCCTGGTTTTTCTGCCCGGGGCCGGCGACATCCGACGCTGCCGGGAATTGCTCGAGGTCGGGGCGGGCAGGGATGAGACGCTGATCTGTTCCCTGTATGGTGATCTGCCCTATGCCGAACAGGAAAGGGCTTTGCTGCCGGCCGGTCGGCGCAAGGTGGTGCTCGCCACCAATATCGCCGAAACCAGCCTGACCATCGAGGGGGTGAGCATGGTGATCGACAGCGGCTTCATGCGCCGCCCCCGTTTCGATCCGGCCTCCGGCCTGCAGCACCTGGAGACGGTGCGCCTCTCCCGAGCCAATGCCGTTCAGCGTGCGGGCCGGGCTGGGCGCCTCGGCCCGGGAACCTGCCTGCGGCTCTGGACCAAATCCCAGCATGGAGCTTTGCTGCCCTTTGCGCCGGCAGAGATCCGCAGTGCCGACCTGGCCTCCCTGGCCCTGGATCTTGCCCGCTGGGGAATGGCCGACGCCCTGCAAATGGCCTGGCTCGACCCGCCGCCCGAGAGCGCCCTGCGGCAGGGGCGGGAGTTGCTGCAGGCCCTCGGCGCCCTGGACGGGAAGGGTCGGATCACGCCTGAAGGCGAGGCCATGGCCGCCCTGCCGATCCATCCCCGGCTGGCCGCCTTGCTGCGGGCCGGAGAAAAACTGGGTCAAATCCCCCTGGCCTGCGACCTGGCGGCCCTGCTGTCGGAGCGGGACCTGCTGGCACTGCGCGAACGGGCGACGCACCGCACCCGTTGCGATCTGCTGGAACGGTGGGAATTGCTGGCCGCCTGGCGTCGTCATCCCTCGCGCTCCGGCGGGGGGATCGACGGCGCTGCCTGCCGGGCAGTGGAGCGCACCGCTCGTTTCTGGCGAAAGCATTTCGGTCTGCCGGAGGATGATTTGCCGGGGCCGCCCGATGAGGAAATTCTCGGACGGTTGCTGGCCGCCGCGTATCCCGACCGGATCGGTCGCAAACGGGAGGAATCGACGGACCGTTACCTGCTCAGCGGCGGGCAGGGGGGACAGCTTTCACCCCGCAGCGGGGTGCGGAACGCGGAATTTCTGGTGGCGGTGAATGTTGCCGGGGGCCGCCAGGGGGATGGCCGGATTCACGCGGCCTGCGAGGTGAGCCGCGAATTGCTCGAAGATGAATTCGGGCTTCGCCTGGCCTGGCGCCGGCGGGTGGAGTGGGATCGGGAGCAGGAGCGGATCGTGGGTTGCGAGGAACTCCTGCTCGGCGCGGTAGCGCTGGCCGTGCGGCCCGTGGCGGCTACGGGCGCGGAAACGGAAGCCGCGCTGTTGCAGGGTATCCGTCAAATGGGGCTGGGGGTATTGAGCCGGACCGATACGGTGGTTCAACTGACGGGGCGGATCAATTTTCTGGCGCGCACATTTCCCGAACAGGCCTGGCCTGACTGCTCCGACGAGGCCCTGCTTGCCGATCTCGAGAACTGGCTGGGTCCCTTTCTGGCCGGGGCGCGCAATCGCGGTGATCTGGGCCGGATCGATTTGCAGCCGGCCCTGCTCGCCCGCCTCGACTGGCGGCAACAGCGCCTGCTGGAGGAGCTGGCGCCAACCCGCCTGGAAGTGCCGAGCGGCCACCGGATAACCCTCGATTATCCCCCCGCCGGGCCGCCGGTTCTTGCAGTCAAGCTGCAGGAGCTGTTCGGGCTGGGCGAGACGCCCCGGGTGGCCGGCGGACGGGTACCGGTCCTCATCCACCTGCTGTCCCCTGCCCGCCGTCCCGTGGCGGTAACCGATGATCTGCGCGGGTTCTGGGAGCGGGGCTATCCCGAAGTGAAGAAAGAACTGTCCGGCCGCTATCCCAAACATCCCTGGCCCGACGATCCCTGGCGGGCAATGCCCACCAGGGCGGTGAAAAAACGAATCCCGACCTGAAAAAAGAAATGTTTTTTCTGGTTATGCACTTGGCTCCAATAAGACAACCCAAAGTCAGTCCAATAGGTCAAAAGCAATAGAACGCGGATGCCGCGGAAAAGGCGGGATAAAATCTGATTTAACCCAAAAACCCTGGTTTGGATTTAAATCCGTGAAAATCCGAGCGCATCAGATTTGATCCGTGTTCTATTCAGGCTTTTGCATTTGTTCCGGCAGGGACCACTACCTGTATGGCGCCGAAAACATCGACTTGAGTTTAGTGCATAACCAGAATGTTTTTTTTGGAGGCACCTTGGTCCGCCCGACTCCCACCAGACTGTACAGTTGGCCATTTCTGACCATGGCTCTCGGCAATTTTTCCGTCACGGCCAGCTTCGCGGTATTTTTCCTTTATCCGCTGGTCATCGTCGGTTATGGCGGGTCGGAAGCGGACATCGGCATCATCATGGGCGCCCTCGTTCTCGCTTCCACCCTCGGCCGGCCGTGGATTTCGGGAATGGTCGACCGTTTTGGCCGCAAGCGGAGTTTCACCGCCGGCTCTCTGCTGATGACCGCGCTGCCCCTCTGCTATCCGCTGCTGGGAGAGAGTCTGCCGGCCATCTATCTGCCGCTGCTGGGGTTGCGCATCGTCCATGGCTTCGGCCTCGGCCTCTGTTTTACGGCCGCCTTCACTTACGTGGCGGATATCGTTCCCGCCGGCCGTCTCAACGAAGGGATCGGCATGTTCGGCATTTCCGGCCTGATCGGCATGGCGGTCGGTCCCCTGGTAGCCGAACTGATGCTCAATCGCTATGGAACCGGAGCGTTCTTCCTGGCGGCTTCCGCCCTGGCCGCCATCGGCCTGTTGTGCCATCTGCCCCTGGCGGAAACCTTGCCCAAAGACCTGTCGCCGGGCGGACCGTCCTTTTTTGCCGTGCTTCTCCAGCCCCGGATATTCCTGGTGACGGTGCTGGCCCTGTTGTTCGGTTTCGGTCTGGCCGGATCGGGCAATTTCGTTGCACCCCTCGCGGCCGAACGGCACATTTCCCTCGCTTCCCTCTATTTCATCGCCTATTCCGTGGCCGCCGTGCTGATTCGCCTGTTCGGAGGGCGCCTGGCCGACCGGGTCGGAGAACATCGGGTCGTTCCCTGGGGAATGGCCATTGCCGGACTGGGGCTCCTTCTGCTGACCCTGGTTCGCGGCCACGGTGGCCTGGTTCTGGCCGGGCTGGCTGCCGGCGCCGGCCACGGCCTGCTCTTTCCCACCCTCAATAGCTGGGCGCTGCGGGATCGGCCGGCCGAACAACGGGGAAAAGTGACCGGCATCTATACCGGCGCGCTGGACGGCGGTAATTTCGCCGGTTCGATTCTGCTGGGCCTGGTCGGCGAATGGGCCGGCCTGGGGGTGCTGTTCCTCACCGCCGGATCCGCCCTGCTGCTGGGGCTGGTGGTAGTCCTGTCGGTACGGCAAGACCGACCTCCCGTCTGACCCTCCCGGAATTTTCCCTATCCGGGAAATCCAGGCCATGCGGGCGGTCATCGGGAGGCGATATTTTGTGGCGCGTTGTTTGCAATATTGAAAACCAAGTGTGGCAAAAAACCGGGTGTTGAGAGGGTCCGTTTGATGTGGAAGGATCTGGGGCTCGGTCGAAAGCTGTTTTTGACCTTTCTGCTGGTGGGCATCGTGCCGATCGTCGTGGTTGGTGCCCTGTCCTGCAGGCGCTCTCAAAAGGCCCTCACCGATCAGACCTGTGCGGGTCTGGCGGGGGTCGACGAATATATGACCCAGATTCTGGAGCACTGGCTTCAGGACCGGACCAGTGATATTCATGCCATTCCTTTGACACCGTTTTATGTCAATGCTGTCAAGGCGTTGACCGGACAGGGCAGCGGGAAATGCCGGCGCGATTCCGCCTGGAAAAGGGGGCCGTTTCGCGGTGCTGACCGATGATTGGAAGTTTGTGATCCATTAACCAAACGGTGTTTAAAAGGATGCATTTAATTGGTTGACAGCTATGCAGAATTTAATATATACCTGAATCCTTAAGTAGAAAGAAGGAAACACAACCCTGTTCCTCATTGACGGAAATCGCGGTAATGCCGGGTTGTTGAATTTCAGGTTCCAATTTGCGACCCTCGCCTGCCTGGCACGGCTTTTTTCTGTCGAAAAGGCTGATGGCGTCGCTGAACGATTGTAATGCCGGGAGGCAGATTTTAGCAGGAAGAGGTTTCATTTCCAGGAGGTATTTTTATGGCGGGGAAAATTCGGCAATTGATCGATTCAATCATTGACCGGAAGGCGAAAGATAACCCGATGATGGAGCGGGTCATCAAGGCCAAGATGATTCTCAAGGGCATCAATCCGGCCAAGTACACGGATCAGTCGGAAGACGTTCCGGCCGTCATCGCCCAGCTCGAGGGCATGATGGATTCCTTTGGCGCGGCCAGCCCTTCTGCCGCACCAGCAGCTGCGGCAGGCGCGAATGCCAGACCCGGAACCGGTGCGGCCAGTCCCTCCGCGGCGCCAGCGTTCCAGAAAAATGCCAACGCCCGAATCAAAACGGCGTTTTCCTCGAATCCCTTCACCCCGGCCTGCATCGGGGAAATCCGGACCCAACTGGCAGCGGTAGAGCCGGCCCTGGTGATATTCTTCGCCTCGACGAAGCATGCGCCTGCCGTGATCAGTCGCCAGATGCAGTCCGCCTTTCCCAAAGCGCAGGTCTTCGGCTGTTCCACCGCCGGGGAAATCGCCACCGGTTGCATGCTTACCGACTCTGTCGTGGCCATGGCTTTTTCGGCCGAAGCGGCCGGGAACTGTAAAATCGAAGTGGTGCAGAATCTGGCCCAGCGCGATGATATCGAAAAAGCCTGTCAGAATTTCGAAGCCCACTTTGGAGAACCTGTGGCAGCCATGGATCCCGCCAGGTATGTGGGCATCGTGCTGATCGACGGTCTGGCCGGCGCCGAGGAAGGGTTCATGGAGAGTCTCGGCGACCTCACCAACGTCAACTTTATAGGCGGTTCGGCCGGGGACGATCTCAAATTCACCAATACCCAGGTGTATGCGCAGGGCAAAAGCTATACCAGTGCGGCGGTGCTTGTACTGATCAAGCCGGGGGTCAAATTCTCCTTCATCAAAACCCAGAGTTTCCGCTTCCTGGGCAAAACCCTTCGGGTCACCAAAGCGAGTGAAACCGGGCGCGAGGTTATGGAGTTCAACGATAAACCCGCCACCCAGGCCTATGCCGAAGCCATCGGCGTGCCGATCGAAGAGGCGAGCAATCGGTTCATGCGAAATCCCGTTGGACTGGTCATCCAGGGAGAACCCTACGTTCGCAGCCCCCAGCAGGTCAAAGAGGGTTCCATGCACTTCTATTGCGGCGTTAAGGAGGGCATGAAGCTTTCCCTTCTGGAATCCACCGATATCATCAGTGATACCCGCAACGCTCTTGCCCAGGCGGAAAAAGACCTTGGTGGCATCTCGGCAATCATTGACTTCGATTGCATTCTACGCACCCTGGATCTGCGGCAGCAGAATCTCACCGAGGATTACGGCAAGCTATTCGCCAAAATCCCCACCGTCGGATTCAGCACCTACGGTGAGCAGTATATCGGTCATATCAACCAGACTGCGACCATGCTGGTATTCGGGTAGTTTTTCCTGAATTTTAACCAAGGCCTGCGGGACCATGCCAGTTATGGCCCCGTTACCCGCAAAAGCGGAGACAGCTAGGCCATTACCCATGAGGGCGGTTCGATATGTCTGTTCTCTTTGATCAGAAAAGCGTTTCGGGAGATCCCGGTACTCGCAACCTGCAGGGCAGCCTGTCCCTGACCACCGTCAGCGACCTCTTGCAATTTCTTGCCGCCAGCGACAAGAGAGGCGGGGTGAAAATCGTTCGCTCGAAGGGCGGCGAGGAGGGGACCATCTACTTTGGCAAAGGCCATCTCCTTTCCGCCGAGTCCGGCGGCCGATCGGGACTGGAATGTTTTGCCTACCTGCTGACCTGGAAGGAAGGAACTTTCCAGTTTTTGCCCGGCGTCATTCCGTTGGAAACAACCATTGGGCTGCCCGTTCAGCATGCCATCCTTGAAGCTGTGGTCATGCAGGAAAACCTGTCCAACCAATTCACATCAAGTAGCGAGTCAAAGATTGAGGGAGGGAATACAAACATGGAACTGGAACCTAGGGATTCGACTGAAGTAATGAACGATCTGCTGGAAATATCCGGCATCGATGCGGTGGTCGTGGTAGGCCGCGACGGATTTGTCATCGAATCCGCCGGCAGCAGTGCCCGGATCAATATCGATGAGCTCGGAGGGTCACTTGCCCATGCCATCAACGGCATGGAGGAAATGGGCGCGGAACTGAACATCAACTGCTTCCAGGACCTGTTCATCGAATACGGCAGTGCGGTCATCTTGTGCAAGCCGGTCGGCGATGCCATTGCGGCCATTATTGCCCCCGACGCTTCAAAACTGGGAATTATTCGCCACAAAACCAAAAAGCTTTTCCAAGAACTTGGAATGTCTTTCTAGGAGGGTCACGAAATGCCTCTTAAACTCGATTTCACTTTCGACGATAAGAATTATCGCCATTTTCTCAACGGGCACGCGGTGGTCATGCATTCCCACCATTACCTTGCCCTTATCACCAAGCTGGCAGAGGATCTGGGTGATATCGGTGGACCGCAAATACTGGCCGATACGGTGGAAGACACCATGCTCGCCATGTTTCTGGATTATTTCCAGCAAAACGGCATCAGCAGTGCCGAAGAGAAAGCCCAGGTCTGCATTGAATATTTCTCGACTTTCGGCCTGGGGAAAATGACCATCAATCCGAAGGGGGATGGTGGCGAAGCCGAACTGAGCCGTTCTCACATCGATGAAGGCTGGCTGCTAAAATGGGGCAATCATGAAAAACCGATCAACCATTTAACGCGTGGTTATGTAGCGGCCGCATTTGCCGCAATTTTCGATCGTCCCGCCAGGAGTTTTTCGGTAACCGAGACTGCAGGCATGGTGACCGGCGAAGACCAGAGTGTTTTTGTAGCCCAGGCGGCTTGAACAAGGAGGACTGATTTCCATGACCGTAATGCGTAACGATGTGGTGAAAGCTCTCGCTAAAATCCACCTGCATAGCAACGAAGATGGGTTGATTCCGGAATACGAGGTTCTGGTTAATCTATTGCCGGTGTCACTTTTGAATACCTTTACCGAAAAAATTCTGGCCGCCGCGCCCGAACGAAAAGAGGAAATCGAAGCCGGACTCGTCAGGGCCGCCTATGAATGCGGCTATCACACTGGCTGCGGCATCATTACTTCCGAAATTTTCAGCGATATCGTCATGCCCATGGTTACCGAAGGGGCCAAGGACATCCTGCGCGGGGCTTATGCGGCTTTTACCGCTTGGGGATGGGCGAAATCTGGCATCGTGCAGCTCAAAGAAGGCGAAAAAATGACCATTCGCGCCTTCGATTATTACGAGGCGGACAGCAAAGGCGAAGGGTTGCGCGCTTATATGCTGCGTGGCCTGAATCAGGCCTTTTTCGATCTTGCCTACGCGGATCCCTATCCGGACGGCATGGACACCTTTGTCTGCCGTCAGACCAAGGGTATGGAAGCAGGTGACGAATTCGGGGAATTTATCGTAACCCATAAATGACCCCGGTTCGCCGAGGCGCTGGGCGACCGTGAATTGCCCCGGCCGGCAGCGACGCACCTGTTCTTCCTGACCTGTCAGGAAACAAAAACCGCCTTCGATCCGGCTGCATTACTTCAACACCGTGAGACACAGTTTCCAGGCTTCGGCACTGTGATGATCCATGGCAACCTGTTCGTGTAGACGCCGATCCAAAAGCCTGGTGGGTTTTTCAGTATGCGGAAATGAACCTATCAACCGACGGGGCATGAATAAAAATGGTGTGTAAATGACAAATACTATTTCCATCGTCAGTGCCAAAGGCGGCACAGGCAAAACCACGGTTGCCCTGAACTTGGCCGTTGCCTTGGCCGAGGCCGGTGACTCAACCCTGCTTATCGACGTCGATCCCCTTGGGGCCGTCGGTTTTTCTCTAGCACGAAGCGATACTGAGTGGCAAGGGTTGGCGGAACATATCGTTGAAGACAGGCCGATCGAGGAAGTCATCATCCAGACCAAGCTTCCTGAATTGTGCATCCTGCCCAGAGGCTGTCTCGATCCGCTCGACATCGACCTATACGAGAATGTCCTGCGCTGCTCTACCTCCCTGCAGGAAATCATCGCCTCGGTCGAAAACCGGTTCCGTTACATCATCATCGATACACCTTCGGGGTTGGGGCCTGTAACCCGCGCGGCCTTGGCGGTAAGTAACTTTGCTCTTCTTCCCCTGCAGGCGGAACCCCTGGCGCTGCGCGCCATTTCGCAAACCTTGCGGGTTCTGCAACACGTCAAGGAAGAAGAAAACGACAAGCTGGAACTGCTCGGCATTTTGCCCACCATGGTACAACTGGACAGGGATGTTTCCTTTACCGTCATGAATGCCGCCTGGTCATCCCTGGCTGCAGTATTGGAAACCTATATCTCCCGGGCGGAAGTTTTCCACATTGCCAGCGAGAAAGGCCTGCCAGTCGCCTTTCTCCCCGGCAAACTCCCCCCGGAAGCCATGCGGTTCGAAATCCTGGCCGCCGAAATCAAAGTCCAAATCCAGAATCTTGGTGGAAGCACGGGAGAAGAGGATGAAAGACCGCAACGCGAGCTCATATAATCTGCAAGACGCAAAAAAGATCCTCGACACGCTTTTGGTCAAAAAACCGAAGGCCGCGCAAGAAGTGAAACCGGTCGTCGCGCATGGTTATGTGCGTCTGGCGCAAAAGGCCGTACCGCGGCCGCACCGGCCCTCTGAAGTCAATTCAGGTCCTGCCGTGGCGGAAAAGGTGCCCGAGGCACCCCTTTCGGTTCCGGAAAAATTCACTTCCTGGGAAGATTGCATCGCCTGGTGCATGCAGGTGGCTCGCGCGGAGGCCGCATTTGTGGTCGATTCGCAAGGTTTCATCATCGCTGTCCGGGGACGTGTCCCCGCGAGCGGTTTTGAATGTACCGGCGCGGAATTGGTCTACGCCATGGATCAATTGGAGAGGATCGATCCCGAAGCCGGTAAATTGCTATGGATCGATCTGGATTACAACAAGCGCCGTGTGGTCGGATTCGTGACGCCGTCGGAGGGGGAGGAGTTTTTTATCGTCGGAATGATTAGCCCTGATTCTTCCTACAATGCAGTGAAGAACGTGATGGTGCGGCAGATCATTGACAGTATGGAGACCATGAACTAACCCTATCCGGTTTTAACAATCCCATGAAGATTCCCGACCGGTCCAGGATCAGCGACCTCGGGGTTTCGATTTCCGCATGAGTAATGCGGGATAAAGGCCGGCATCGATACATGCCGGCCTTTTTTTTATGATGGCGTCGCAAAAAGTCCGTGGGGTGATAAAAACATTGAATCCGGAGGGGAGCCTCCCCTAGCCTTCCGGTTATAATAAATCCCAGGAGGAAGGAAATGCATCAAGCTGAAGGCATGTCGAAACATTCGAAAGTGATCGCCATTGTCGGCAGTTACCGCAAGGGTGGCATAATCGATTCCGCTGTTGACGAGATACTTGCATCGGCGGCACTGGCCGGGGCCGACGTATCGAAGATTTATCTGGCGGACCGGAATATCGAATTCTGTCTCAATTGCCGACGTTGTACCCAGGCGAAAGGAAGCCTGCGAGGAACCTGCGTGCACCAGGATGATATGGCCTCCCTGCTGGACGAAATCGAGAAGGCCGATGGGCTCGTGCTCGGATCGCCGGTCAACTTTTCCACCGTCACGGCACTGACTAAACGTTTTATCGAGCGGCTGGTCTGCTATGCCGAATGGCCTTGGGGCGCACGTTCCCCCCGAAAAAGACTGCCCAAGGGGACCCGCAAGGCTCTGCTGGTGACTTCCTGTGCCATGCCCGGTTTTCTCGCCCCTCTTTTTACAGGTGCCCTGCGGGTACTGAAAAGCGCGGCGGCTGTTCTTGGCGCCCGACCCGTAGGGACCCTGGTCATCGGCCTGGTCGCCCACCGGGAACAGATGCCGTTGCCTGCCCGGGCTCGAGCCAGGGCCCGGCGCCTCGGCAAGAGGCTGGTTGACCCGGGATAAGGAAAGGACGGAATGAAGGAACTGCTCGCTACAGCTATGGCCCTGGCCGAGGATGCCGGCAAATACATCCGCGAATCCGCATCGCGGCTCGGTGAGGTGGGATACAAGGGCCGAGCCGACCTGGTCACCGACGTTGATCGCAAAGCGGAAGAAATCATCCTCGCCGGCATCAAAAAGGCTTATCCGGACCATGCCGTCCTGGCTGAGGAATCGGGCGAAAATCTGGCTCGCAGCGATTTTCGCTGGGTAGTCGATCCCATCGACGGCACCACCAATTTTGTCCACGGTTATCCATTTTTCTGCGTCTCTGTTGCCGTGCAGCATCATCTGGAAACGGTGGCGGCGGTTGTGCTCAACCCGATGGCCGGCGAGCTCTTTTCCGCCCTCAAGGGGCAGGGCGCCCGCCTGAACGGAAAACCGATCGCTGTTTCGACGACCACGGAACTGTCCAAGTCCCTGGTGGCAACCGGATTCCCCTATCGTCTCGGTGAACGCTGGCAACATTCGATGCGTCTGTTCGAGGCATTTTACCTGAACAGTCACGGTGTCCGCCGGGACGGCGCCGCGGCCCTGGATCTGTGTTATGTAGCTGCGGGTCGGTTCGACGGTTTCTGGGAATACGAGTTGCAGCCCTGGGACGTAGCGGCGGGACTGCTGATCGTCCGGGAAGCGGGGGGCATGGTCACCGATTTCCAGGAACAGCCGAGCGGGATCGCCGACCGGCAGGTGCTGGCCAGCAACGGCCGGATTCATGGCGAGATGCTAAAAATCATCCGGTCCTAAGTCTCTGGTCCCTAGTCCCTGGTCTTTGGACTCTGGACCCTGGACTAGGGACCAGGGACCAGGGACCAGGGACCAAGGACCGTTTTTCCAAAAGGTTGTCGCCGATGAATATTGTGGTGTTGGATGGTTATGCCCTCAACCCGGGAGATCTGAGCTGGGCCACGCTGGAAGAACTCGGCCAACTGACGGTCTACGACCGGACCCTGCCGGAACAGGCCGCGGAGCGGGCGGGCGAGGCCGAAGTGGTGCTGATCAACAAGGTTGCGCTGGATGCCGCATTGATCGATCGGCTTTCCCGCCTGCGGTATATCGGGGTGCTGGCTACCGGTTACGACGTCGTCGATCTCGCCGCGGCCCGCAACCGGAACATTCCGGTGACCAACGTTCCAGGTTACAGCACTCGTTCCGTGGCGCAGATGGTTTTTGCCCTGCTGCTGGAGATGACCCAGCAGGTCGGCCATCACAGTCGTCTGGTTCGTGAAGAGGGACGCTGGACCCGGTGTCCCGATTTCTGTTTCTGGGACCGACCGCTGCTGGAACTCGATGGTCTGGCCATGGGGCTGGTCGGTTTCGGCCGGATCGGGCGGCAGGTCGCGGCCATTGCCCGGGCTTTCGGCATGCGGGTACTGGTGCATACCGCTCATCCGGATAAATACCGGGACCTGCCTGAGGGACGGGAGGTTCATTTCAGCGACCTCGACCAACTGTTCGCCGAAAGCGACGTGGTCAGTCTGCATTGCCCCCTGACCGCCGATACGGAAAGGTTGGTGGACGCCCGGCGTCTGGCGCTGATGAAGCCTCAGTCCCTGCTGATCAACGCCGCCAGGGGCCAATTGCTCGATGAGCAGGCCGTGGCCGAGGCCCTTAACCTGGGACGCCTGGCCGGACTGGGCGCCGATGTTCTCGCCGGCGAGCCCCCTTCCGCCGACAATCCCCTGCTGTCGGCGCGCAATGCAATCCTGACCCCCCACATCGCCTGGGCGACGAAAGAGGCGCGCACCCGACTGCTGGCCATCGTGGTTGAAAATATCCGGGCTTTTCTGGACGGGCGATCCCTGAACGTGGTCAATTAGGCCAGGCGGCCAGGCTAGCGGCAAACGGCTAGCGGCTAGCGGCAAACGGCTAGCGGCTGGTTACTGGTTTTCGGTCCTTGCGGTCCCTGGTCCCTGGTCCCTGGTCCCTGGTCCCTGGACTAGAGACTAGAGACTAGAGACTAGAGACTAGAGACTAGAGACTTGAAGCTTGAATTCCGCCGGTTTCCGGTTTAGGCTTAGCACCCGCAAAAGGGATCATGTGAACTGCGAAAACAGGAGTTGCAATGTCAGCAAAGTTGCTTGAGGGAAAGGTCGTTGCCGAGGCGGTGCTGACGGATGTGGCGGTCCGGGTGGCGGCGCTGAAGGGAAGGGGCGTCAACCCCGGTCTGGGCACCATCCTGGTCGGTGAAGACGGGCCGAGCATCAGCTATGTCAACAAGAAACGCGAGACCTGTAGATCGGTGGGCATCGCGTCCTTTCATATCGAGATTCCCGCAAGCGCCCGTCAGGCCGATCTGCTGGCGGCGGTCAGGGATTTCAACGAAAGCCCCGATGTCGATGCCTTCATCATCCAGTATCCGCTGCCCACGGGCTTCGATTTCAGCGAGGCCCTGATGTTGATGGACCCCGACAAGGACGCCGACGGCCTGCATCCGGTCAACCTCGGCCGGCTGGTGCTGCAGGAGCCGGGGCCGGTGCCCTGCACCCCCGCCGGCATCCGTGAAATGTTCAAGTATTACGAGATCCCCGTGGAAGGCAGGGAGATGGTCATCATCGGCCGTGGTCCGACATTGGGGCGGCCGCTGTCGCTGCTGATGACCCTCAAGCAGCCCTTTGCCAACGCTGCGGTCACCGTGGTTCATTCGGGCATCAAGGATATTGCGGCCTACACCCGCCGGGCCGACATTGTTATCGCCGCAGCCGGCAGCCCCGGCGTTCTTCAGCCGGACATGATCCGGCCGGGGGCGGTGGTGGTCAGCGGCGGCATCAGTTGGGAAGGTCGCAGGTTGCTGCCCGACGTAGCCGAGTCGGTCGGCGAGAAGGCCGGCTGGATCACTCCCCGTCTCGGCGGGGTCGGCCCTACCACGGTGGCCATGCTGCTGCGCAATACCGTCCTGGCGGCGGAAAAACGGAACGGGGGAAGGCGGTAATCGGTGACCGGAGCTTCCGAAATGATCGGCCTTTTGCAGGAGATTGCCGGAAGTTGTATAGTGAGGGGGCGCTGGCCGTTTAATCGGCGGCGTCCTTTTTGATGGCGTCGCAAAAACTCACCAACTGCTGCGTTGCTGCAATTGCTCTCGTCACTGCGGCGTACCTAAGTACGCCTCATTCCTCGACAATTGCGCGCCTTGCATTTGGCGCTTTTTGCTTAGCCATTAACTTTTTTTGCTTTCTTGCGAAAGCGTCCTTTTTGTTAAGAGGAAAAGGGCCAAATTATGCCTGGTGCCGTTGTCATACTGTTGCGTTTTTGTCTCCTGCTTCTGCTGTTTGCCGGATGTTCCCGACCGGTACCCCAAGGCGAAATCGCCGATCTGAACCTGCTGCCCCAGGACGCCTGGTACTATGTCGATCCGCAGACTGTCGACCGCCCGCTGCTGGAGCCGTCGCAACAGCGTGACGCGGCTCTGCGGTTTCTGGGCAGGTATTTCGGGCCCTGGCGCGACGAGGCCCGACCCATGCCGGCGGATAAAGCCTTTGCCCCGTTGAAGGGCCTGTTCGAGCGCCCGGTTTACGGCAGTAACCTGCTTCCCTACAGCGACGAGGAAAAAGGGCGCCTGGTCGATCTTTGCGATGTGTCCCGTTATCCGAGTCTGGCGCTGCGCGCCGTTACGGTGCGGGATACCGATCTGCGGGCCCTGCCGACCCGCAGGCCCGGTTTCGCCGATCCGGAAAAGGCCGGGGAAGGCTATCCCTTCGACTATTTCCAGTATTCGTCGATCCGTGCCAATACTCCCCTGCACATCAGTCACCGTTCGGCGGACGGGGCCTGGTATTTCGTGGAAACACCCGATGCCGCGGGCTGGCTGCCGGTGCCTGATGCCGCGCCGGTCGATGAGGCCTTTATCGCCCGTTTCCGGGCCGGCCGTTATCTGACGGTGGTGCGGGAAAAGGTGCCTTTGCTCGACAGTGACGGAAATTACCGGCAAAGCTTATCCATCGGCGCCCTGCTGCCTCTGGCCGATTCCCCCGTAAAGGGGGACTGGCGGGTGCTGATCGCGGTTACGGACAGTCGGGGCAGGGCGCAGGTCCGGGAGGCGCTGCTGGCCGGGGAGGCAGCCGCGCCGTGGCCGCTGCCGGCCACGCCGGCGACCCTGGCGACCCTTGTCAACCAGATGCTGGGCCAGCCGTACGGCTGGGGAGGGCTTTGCGGCGACCGGGACTGCTCGGCAACCTTGCAGGACCTGTTTGCCGCCATCGGCCTCCCCTTGCCCCGCAACTCGGCCCGGCAGATGGAAAGAGGCCGGACCATCTCCCTGGAGGGGCTGCCTCCGGCCCTGAAGGAAGAGCGTCTGCTGGCGCAGGGAAAACCATTCATGACCCTCGTGGGGATGCGGGGACATGTTATGCTTTATATCGGCCGCAAAGACGGGCAGGCAGTCGTGCTGCATACCCAGTGGGGTCTGCGTACCCGATCGGCCAGGCATGGCGAAGGCCGCCACCTGGTGGGGAAGACGGTCATCACCTCCCTGCAACCCGGACGGGAACTGCCCCACCTGCAAAAGCCGGAGGGCGATCTGCGCTGGCGAATCGATGCCATCAGCCTGCTTCATGAGCCCGGCAACAAAACGGGACCCTGAAGAATCGGCTGGAGAATAACGCGGCTCCCGGTTCCCCTGTCCCGACCCGGAGCACCTTTCCGGCCTTGACAAAAACACCAAGGAGTCCGGCATGGAAACCATCGAACTTTTCAGCGCCCGGGTTTGTCCCTTTGCCCACCGCAGCCGCCTGGCGCTTATGGAAAAAGGGCTGCCCTTCGAACTGGTCGAGATCGACCTGCGCAACAAGCCTTCCTGGTACAAGGAAATCAATCCCGCCGGAACTGTTCCAGCCCTGCGGCAGGGCAGTTTCACGCTGCGAGAGTCCCTGGTCATCAACGAATATGTCGAAGAACTCGCCGCCGAGCCGTCCCTGCTTCCGGCCACGCCCCGCCAGCGGGCCGAGGCGAGACTCTGGATCAGCTTTGCCGATTCCCGTTTCGTCCCCCAATTTTACCGGTTGCTCAAGAGCCAGGACGAAAATGAGCGGGCCGCCGTCCGCGAGGAACTGCTGTCGGTTCTCGCCACCCTGGACGGGGAGTTGCACCGCCGCCAGGGGAACGGTGCGTACTGGTGCGGCCGGACCGTGGGCCTGGCCGATATCGCCCTCTATCCCTGGTTCGAACGCTGGCCGGTACTGGAGCATTACCGGGGTTTGGCGATTCCCGGTGAGCTGAAGGCCCTGCTGGGCTGGGTCGAGGCGATGAAAGGCCGGGATGCGGTGATGCGCGGCGGGCAGCCGGCCGAATTTTATATCGCTGAATACGAGCATTACGCCAGGGGGTAGTATTTGAGCGCCCCACCGACATCGGTTCCGGTGCAGGCCTCAACCACCCCCTGCCTCTTCCTCGACAGACACGGACGCAAGGTTTCGTTCGGCATCGTAGCGCCCCTTCAGTTCGTCCAGAAAGGTGCCCTCCCAGAGACGAATACCGTCGAGATAGGCGACCCGGGCAATGCGGTGGGTGGCGACGGGCGTGGTGAACAGCAAAAAGAAGATCGTTGCCAATGCCCGGCTGGTGATATCGAGTTCACCGAAATACCAGGCCAATCCGCACAACAGCAGGCCCAGCCCGAGAGTCGCCGATTTGGCGGTGCAGGCAAGACGCATGAAGAGGTCCGGCATGCGCAAAAGGCCCACGGCGGCAATAAAAATAAACAGGGCTCCGCATACCAGCAGAGCACAAAGCAGGATCTCGCTCATACTCCTCCCCGCCTTTCAATATAATAGGCAAATCCAATCACGCTCAAAAAGGCGATCATGGCCCAGATGGTCGTCACGTCGATGAGCACCGGTCTTCTCTGGACGATTCCGGTGACGACAATAATTCCCGCTACAGAAGCGGCAATCAGGTCGAAGGCCACGATGCGATCTGCCAGGGTCGGGCCGAGCACCAGGCGGACGAAGGCGAGGGCCATGGCGCCGAAAAGCAATGGAAACACGATCCAGGTGGTAACTTGGCTTATCAAGACAGTAGCTCCATGATGCGGCGTTCGAGGTTGGTTTTGATATTGGCCTTGAATTTCTCAACGTCGTCGACATACATGGCGTGGATGTAAAGGGTACGCCGGTCATCGGAAACATCCAGACTCAGGGTGCCGGGAGTCAGGGTGATGAGATTCGCGAAAAAGGTGATTTCCAGGTCGCTTTGCAGGTCCAGAGGAATGGCCAGGACCGCGGGGCGCATGTGGTGTCGCGGGGTGAGCACGTCATAGGCCACTCGCAAGCTGGCCAGCAGAAGCTCCATCAGGAAAAAACCGCCGAATTTTATCCAGAGAAAGATCTTTCGCAGATAAAAGAACAACGGGACGTTTTCAGTGGCCGGATGAGAAAACCACAGAGCCAGCGAGCCGATGAGAAAACCGACCAGGAAATTGCCGGCCGAAAAATTGCCCGTTAAAGCTACCCAGATCAGCGGCAAAAAAAAGACACCCCAAAAACGTTTCATGCCCCCCCTCCCAGAACAGCTTCAATATATTGGGCCGGATTAAGGAGCTGGGCCGCGACCTCTTGAGCCATTTGGAACAGCAGGTTGGGCCAAAGGCTTATCATGAGCGTCAACAGGGCCATGGAAGCCATCGGCAAGTAAAGCAGCAACGCCTCGCGCAGCGGCAACTTTTGTTGACCCGCATGTTGCTCCGGCTGCGGGGCAGGGACTTTGCCCCAGAATACTTTGGTCCAGATTTTGATCATCGATAAAAGGGTGATCAGGCCGACCGCTAGTGCGATGGCCCCGATGAGGTAATTTTTTTCCTGAAAGCTGGCCCAGATGAGGAACAGCTTTGCCCAGAAGCCCGACAGGGGCGGCATGCCTGCCAGGGACAGAGCCGGAATCAGGAATAGTGTCGCCAGCCACGGCGCCGTGCGCAGCAATCCCCCGAGGTGGGCAAGTTCTTCCGTTCCGCGCAACCGCCGGGCG
>Ga0326597_10003189_pt1 | contig 23859 bp, 18 predicted proteins | sample RVTome_12_FD_203789 | JGI IMG/M metagenome (GOLD analysis project Ga0326597, IMG submission 203789) | Soil microbial communities from uranium-contaminated site in the Upper Colorado River Basin, Wyoming, United States - RVT100D185 | ecosystem: Environmental > Terrestrial > Soil > Contaminated >... | reverse complement strand
GGCGCCTCGGGGGCGGCCGCCTTGTACTTCTCCGCCTCCACCTCGTCCTCGATCGTGCGCTGGAAGTCGTGGGACGCCTTCCGGAACTCGGCCAGCAGCTTGCCCATGCTCTTGCCGATCTCGGGCAGGCGGCGGGGTCCGAAGACGATCAGGGCGAGGACCAGGATGAGGACCAGCTCCTGTCCGCCCAGGGGGCCGAACATGTGGAGAATGATACACTCTCCCGTGTTCGTGCCGACCCGTTGGCTCCTGGCGGCGGCGCTTGTCGCGGCCGTCCCCGCGTCCCCCGCGCAGGCGGACATCCCCGTGGTGGACCTCGACGGGATCGTCCAGCCCATCAGCGCCCGCCACGTGGTCTCCGCCATCGACGCCGCCGACGCGTCGGGGGCGCCCCTGCTCGTGCTGCGGCTGGACACCCCCGGCGGGCTCGACGTCTCCATGCGGCAGATCATCGACAAGATGCTCAACTGCCGGACGCCGGTGGCCGTCTTCGTCGGGCCGTCCGGGGCCCGGGCCGCGTCCGCCGGCTTCATCATCACCATCGCGAGCGACGTCGCGTCGATGGCCCCCGGCACCAACATCGGCGCCGCGCACCCGGTGGCCGGCATCGGCCAGATGGACGAGGTCATGTCCAAGAAGGTCGCCAACGACGCCGCGGCCTACATCCGGAGCAAGGCCGAGCGCCGGGGCCGGAACGTGGAGATGGCGGAGAAAGCGGTGCTGGAGAGCCGGTCCTTCACCGAGCGCGAGTCCCTCGACCTCAAGCTGATCGACCTCGTGGCCAGGGACGTCCCCGAGCTCGTCCGCCTGCTGGAGGGCCGTGAGGTCACCCGCTTCGACGGCAGCAAGGTCACCCTGCGGCTTTCCGGCCATGCGCTGACCGCCGTGCGCATGGACTGGCGGCAGGGCATCCTGTCCGCCATCGCGAGCCCCCAGATCCTGTTCCTCCTGCTGCTGGGCGCCCTGGCCGGGCTGGGCGGCGAGATCAGCCACCCGGGCGCCATCTTCCCCGGCGTGATCGGGGCGCTGTGCCTCGTCCTGTTCCTGTTCGCGTCCCAGATCATCCCCGTCAACTGGGCGGGCGTCCTGCTCGTCGTCTTCGCCGTGTTCCTGTTCGCGGCCGAGGTGCAGGTCGCGTCCCACGGTCTCTTGACCGTGGGCGGCATCACCGCGATGATCCTCGGGGCGATGATGCTGGTCGATGCGCCGGCCCCCGAGATGCAGGTGCCGCTGCGCATCCTCCTCCCCGCGGCGGCGGTGATGGCGGCGGGGACGATCCTCCTCGTACGGCTCGTGGTGGCGGCGCGCCGCCGCCGGCCGGTGACCGGGTCCGAGGGCCTGATCGGGCGCGCGGCGGTGGCGGAAACCGACCTGCGCCCGGACGGATGGGTGCTGGTGATGGGCGAGCGCTGGCGCGGCGTCGCCGACGGCGACGTCGCGAGCGGTGAAACGGTGACGGTCGTGGGCATGGACGGCTTGACCCTGCGGGTCAGGAAGGGGGCGTGATGGCGATCGGTTTACCCGTCTTCCTCGTGGTGCTCTGGCTCATGCTCTCGCTGAAGGTGCTGAACGAGTACGAGCGCGGCGTCGTGTTCCGCCTCGGCTCGCTGCTGCCGCAGCCCAAGGGGCCGGGCCTCATCCTCGTCGCCTGGCCCATCGACCGCATGGTGCGCATCTCCCTGCGCACCATCGTGCTCGACGTCCCGCCCCAGGACGTCATCACCCGCGACAACGTCAGCGTGAAGGTGAACGCGGTGGTCTACTTCCGGGTCATGGATCCGGTGAGCGCGGTGGTGCAGGTGGAGAACTACCTGTACGCGACCAGCCAGGAGGCGCAGACCACCCTGCGCAGCATTCTCGGCCAGGCCCACCTCGACGAGCTCCTTTCCGAGCGCGAGCGGCTCGGCCACGCGCTCCAGGAGGTCATCGACAAGCACACCGACCCCTGGGGGGTGAAGGTGTCGCAGGTGGCGGTGAAGGCGGTGGACCTGCCCCACGAGATGCAGCGGGCGATGGCGCGCCAGGCGGAGTCGGAGCGGGAGAAGCGGGCCAAGATCATCCACGCGTCGGGGGAGCTGGAAGCGTCGCGGCAGCTCACCGAGGCCGCCCACGCCCTGCACGCGGAGCCCATCGCCGTGCAGCTGCGCTACCTGCAGACCCTGACCGAGATCGCGGCCGAGAAGAACTCGACCATCATCTTTCCGGTGCCCATCGAGTTCTTCAAGGCGTTCATGCGCGACGAGAGTCGATGAACTCTCTCGATCCCGAGCCCCCGCCGGCCGACGACGAGCTCACGATACGCGGGGACATCGAGACCTCGAGCGTCCCCGAGCTGCTGCGCTCGCTCTTGAGCAGCGGGGAGACGGGCGTCCTCACCGTCCGCAACGGCGATTCCGCCAAGACCATCTCCATCGACCGCGGGCGCATCGTGTACGCGGCGAGCAACAACGTGGACGAGCGGCTCGGCGAATCCCTCCTCGTGCGCGGCAAGCTCAGCGTCCGGCAGTTCCTGGAGGCGAGCAAGCTGATCCGGCCGGAGACCCGCCTGGGGGCGATCCTCATCGAGCTGGGGGCCCTGGGGCCGGACGATCTGATGCCCGCCGTCGAGTACCAGGTCCGTGAGATCCTGATGGAGCTGTTCACCTGGACGCGGGGCGACTACGAGCTCGTGATCCGGGATCTGGACCCCGAGAGCCTGGTCCTGCTGAACATGTCGACGGAGAACCTCATCCTGGACGGCATCCGGCGCAGCCACGCCTGGAGCCAGGTCACCCGCGCCATCGGCGGGATCGGAACGGTGTTCGTCCCCACCGGGAACACGGAGATCCAGTACAAGCTGGAGCTCACGACCGAGGAGCAGGAGATCCTGGACCACGTGAACGGGCGGGCGACCGTCGAGCACATCTGCGACGTGTCGTACCTCTCGAACTTCGAGACCTGCCGCATCCTGTGGGCGCTGCAGGTACTGGGGGTCATCCGCAAGGGGCTGGCCGACGAGGCGGCCGCGCTGGGGGAGGACGACGCCGAGCGCGAGCGCGAGCTCGACCTCGAGCAGATCGTCGAGACGTTCAACCAGATGTTCAGCCGCATCTACCATTTCCTGAAGGGACGCCTCGGGGACAAGGCGGACGCGTTCATGGACCTTTGCCTCGAGGACGTGTCGCGCCAGTACGGGACGCTTTTCGCCGGCGTCGACCTGAAACACTACGGCCGGGCGGACTACGAGCAGATGCTGGCGAACGTCGCCGACCTGCCCGCCGAGCAGCGCAAGAGCGTGATGGTGGCCGCCCTCAACGAGCTGATCTTCGTGATCCAGCTCTCGGTGCGGACGCGCCACGGGGCGCAGGAGGAAGCCGTGGTGTCCGGCATCATCAAGGACGGCTTCCGCAAGCTGCCCCGGGGTTAGGGGCTGACAAGCGAGGACCAATTTGGCTCAGGACGACTATTTCTACGAGATCCAGCTCACCAACAAGCAACTGGTGTTCTATTTCATGGCCGGCGCGACCGGCCTCATCCTGAGCTTCCTGGCCGGCGTGATGGTGGGCCGGGGGGTCGACCAGGGCGCGGCCGAGGTGCAGGCGGCCCGGCCTGTCCAGGACGAGCGGATCGTTGCCGAGGAGACGCCGAGGCCCGCGCCGTCCGCCCAGGAGCTGACTTATGCCCTGCGCCTCGAGGGGGAGCGCACGGAGGAGCGGCTCGAGCGTGTGAAGCCGAGCCCCGCCGCAAGCACCCGGCCGTCTCCGTCCCCGAAGTTGGCCGCCGTGGCTCCTTCCCCGGCGGCGGCCGGAACCGGGCCACGGACGGCGCCCCCTTCCGCGCCGCCCGCGACGGCCGCGGCGCGACCCGCGGCCGGCGGCGGGTTCGCCTTGCAGGTCGGCGCTTTCAAGGACCGCGCGACGGCCGAGTCGATGGTCGGCCGCCTGAAGGGGAAGGGCTTCGCCGCCTACCTCGTCACCCCGCAGGACGGCCTCTTCAACGTGCGGGTGGGAACCTTCGCCACCCGTGCCGAGGCCGAGAAGGCGCAGGAGCAGTTGCGCGGCCAGAAGTTCGACCCGTTCGTGGTGAAGCACTAGTCGAAATGGCTTCCGCGTCCGCCCACGCGCGGCTGCCCGAGTGGGCACGCAAGGGGAGCCCGCTGGCCCCGGGGGCGCGGGCGCTGCGCGTGCTGCTGCGGGATCAGAGGCTCACGACGGTCTGCGAGGAAGCGCGGTGCCCCAACCTCGGCGAGTGCTTCTCGCGCGGCACCGCCACCTTCATGCTCCTCGGCGATCGCTGCACCCGCCGCTGCGGCTATTGCTCGGTGGCGACGGGACGGCCCCTCGTGGTGGACGCGGCCGAGCCGGCGCGGGTGGCGGAAGCGGCGGCCCGGCTCGGGCTGCGGTACGTCGTCCTCACCGCCGTCGCGCGGGACGACCTGCGGGACGGCGGCGCCGGCCATTTCGCGGCCACGGTGGGCGCGGTGCGCGAGGCTCTTCCGAACGCGCGCGTCGAGGTCCTGACCACCGACTTCAAGGGAGACCGGGGGGCGCTTTTGACCGTGCTCACGGCGGGGCCGGACGTGTTCAATCACAACATCGAGATGGCGCCGCGACTGTTCCCTGCGCTGCGGCCGCAGGGCGACTACGAGCGGAGCCTGGCCGCGCTGCGGGCCGCCCGCCGCATCCGGCCGGGACAGGTCACCAAGAGCGGCCTCATGGCCGGCCTCGGCGAGACAGACGACGAGATCCTGGGCGTCCTGCGCGACCTGCGCCGAGCAGGCGTCGACATCCTCACCATCGGCCAGTACCTGCGCCCGACCCGCGACCACGTCGCGGTCGACCGCTACCTGGCACCCGCCGCGTTCGAGGCGCTGGGGCAGGCGGCGCGCGATCTCGGCTTCCCGACCGTGTACTCGGGCGTGTTCGTGCGATCGTCGTTCAACGCCGAGGACGTTTACCGCCTCCAGCCGACGCGTTCCGACCCGGCTTCTTGAAGGGATTCGGCCGGGCAGAGGCGCTGGCGGCGGCCTCGGGTGTCCTCCTCGCCCTGTCGTTCCCGAAATTCGGCCACGGCCTCGTGGGCTGGATCGCGCTGGTCCCGCTGCTCGTCGCCCTGGAGGGGGCGCGGAGCACCAGCCACGGCTTCCGGCTGGGTTACCTGACGGGGGCGGTGTCGTCGCTGGGCATCGTCTATTGGACTTCGCTGGTGGTGGTCCAGTACGGCGGCCTGTCGATGTCGATGGGAATAGCCGTCATGGCCCTGCTCTGCCTCGCCCTCGCCCTGTTCCCGTGCCTGTTCGGATGGGTGGTCGCGTTCTGGGCGCGCACGTGGGGGCCCGGCGCCCTGCTGCTGGCCCCCGTGGCCTGGGTGGCGATGGAGATCCTGCGCGGCCACACGCTGTTCAACTTCGCGTGGTGCCTGCTCGGCTACAGCCAGCACGCGCAGCTCCCGGTGATCCAGATCGCCCGCTTCGGCGCGGTGTACGCGGTGTCGTTCGTGGTGGCGTCGGCGGCGGCGGCGATCGCCTACGCGATCGTCGAGCCTCGCCGCGGGCCACGGTTGCGGGCGCTCCTGGGAGCCACGCTGCTGGTGGGCGCGGTGGTGGCCGATGGCCTGTGGCGGCTGCGCACGCCGATCCCGGAGTCCGGCCGGCTGACCGTCGGCCTCGTTCAGGCGGCGATCCTGCAGGAGGACAAGTGGGACCCGGAGGAAGCCTGGGCGAACCTCGGCCATCACCTGGCGCTCACCCGCGAGGCCGCGGGCCGCGGCGCGCGCCTCGTGGTCTGGCCGGAATCGTCGCTGCCGTGGCTGTACGACCGCAACCCCGCCGTCGCGGGCCAGCTCCAGCAACTCACCCGCGAGCTGGGCGTGCACCTGCTCTTCGGCAACGACGACCGCGAGGACGGCGACCGGCGCCGCCGGATCTGGGTGGGCGCGAAGATGTTGACCCCGGCCGGAGACGTCACTTTCCGCTATCACAAGATGCGCCTGGTCCCGTTCGGCGAGTACGTGCCGATCGAGTCCGTGCTGACCCTGGGCGGCCGGTACTCGGCGCGCGTCGTGGAGGCGGTGGGGGCGTTCACGCCCGGCACGGAGTACGCGATCGGGGAGGTGGACGGCCGGCGGCTCGCCGTCTCGATCTGCTACGAGGCCATCTTCCCCGACCTGCTGCGGGAGTTCACGGTGCGCGGGGCCGACCTGCTGGTCAACATCACCAACGACGCCTGGTACGGACGCACGTCCGCGCCACGCCAGCACTTCGCCATGGCCGTCTTCCGCGCGGTCGAGAACGGGAAGTACCTGGTGCGCGCGGCGAATACGGGCATCAGCGCGGTCGTCGACCCGCGGGGCCGCGTGCTCGAGGAGACGGCGCTGTTCGAGCGCCGCGCGATCGTGCGCGAGGTCCCGATCGTGCCCGGCCTCACGTTCTACGCCCGCCACGGCGACGTCTTCGCCTGGGGATGCCTGGGGGCGGCGGTGGCGCTCACCGCCGTGGCGGCGAGCCGGCGGGCGGTCAGGCGCCGGTCTTCTTGACCGCGGACGAGGTCGCGCCCGTCGACCCCATCTCCTGGAGCCGCAGCCCTTCCACCAGTTGCTCGCGGATGAACAGGGCCGTCTGCTTCATCGGCTCGTCGAGGAACAAGCTGCACTCGAAGCCGTCGTCCCGGAAGATGGACAGGATGACCCACGAGACGACCGTCCCGCGGCAGACGCCGACCTTCCACGGCCCCGGCAGCCCGTCGAGCGCCTGGGTGAGGGTCAGGAGGAGCTCGCCCTGCTCGGCTTTCGACCCGGGGACGTTGGTGATGAAATCGAAGTTCGTCAGGGGCACCCCTGCCATGACCTCTCGAAACGGTACCATGGCGCGCGATCTCCGGCTACCACGGCGCCCTCGACTCCTGCTACCTTAGCTGCCACCGCGGTTCAGCAGCGAGGGCCGCGGACGCCGTGCTGATCGCGGTCCTCGTCTGCTGCAACCGCGCTCCGGAGGTTTCGTCTTGGGCTTGTTCGACTGCGTGTGGAAGAGGGCGCCGGCCGCGGACGCCTCCGCCAAGGCGGTCAAGCGGAAGTACCAGGCCGTGCTGCAGCTCATCGAGCGCGAGCACGTCCGCGTGCTCAACCTGCACGTCGAGGGCGGCCGCCTCTACCTGAAGGGAGCGGCGCCGACCGAGGAGGCTCGCGGGCGCATCATCGCCGCGATCCGCTCCGTCACCCCCGAGGACGACGCCGACATCGTCGCGGACATCACCGTCGGCTGACCGACAGGAACCGACCATGGCCGGACGGAGGGACGATTGAGCGACGACCTTTCACAGCGTTTCGAATCGCTGGCAGCGAGGGCCGCGGAAATACGCGGCTATCTTTGACCAAGCCACCCTCAGCGCCGAGATCCAGCGCCTCGAGCAGAAGATGGGCGCCGAGGACTTCTGGAAGGACCAGGAGACCGCCCAGCGCATGCTCCAGCGGCGCAAGCGGTTGGAGGGCGACCTCGACCTGCTGAAGCGGCTGCGCACCCAGGAAGACGACGCGCGGGTGATGGTGGAGTGGTTGGAGGCGGGGGAGGACGTCGAGAAGGACCTCCGGGCCGCGCTGGCGTCGTTCGAGACGCTCGTGGAAGGGGCGGAGTTCCAGAAGATTCTCGGCGGGGAGCACGACCGCGCGAGCGCCATCCTCTCCATCAACGCCGGCGCCGGCGGCACCGAGAGCCAGGACTGGGCGGAGATGCTCCTCCGCATGTACCTCCGCTGGATGGACCGCAAGGGCTTCAAGCGCGAGCTGACCGAGGTCCAGGCGGGGGAGGAGGCGGGCATCAAGAGCGCGACGGTGCTGGTCCACGGCGAGTACGCGTATGGGTTCCTCTCCGCCGAGGTCGGCGTCCACCGCCTCGTCCGCATCAGCCCCTTCGATTCCGCGGCGCGCCGGCACACCTCCTTCGCGTCCGTGTTCGCCTGGCCGGAGATCGACGAGGACATCAAGATCGACATCCAGGAGAAGGACCTCCGCGTGGACACCTACCGGTCGAGCGGCGCCGGCGGGCAACACGTCAACGTCACCGACTCCGCGGTGCGCATCACCCACCTTCCCACCGGCCTCGTGGTCTCCTGCCAGAACGAGCGCAGCCAGATCCGCAACCGCGAGGTGGCGATGAAGGTCCTGAAGTCGCGGCTGTACGACCTCGAGAAGCAGAAACAGCAGGCCAAGCTCGATGCCGTCGAGTCCGCCAAGAAGGACATCGCGTTCGGCAGCCAGATCCGCTCCTACGTGCTGCACCCGTACCGGATGATCAAGGACCACCGCACGAAGTTCGAGGTGGGGGACGTGGACCGCGTGATGGACGGCGACCTCGACCCGTTCATCAAGTCGACGCTGGCCGCACGCGCCCGGGGCACGCTGGGGCAGGCCGGGGCGGCGGAGGACTGATCGCGCCGGCCCGCGTGGTCCTCGGATGTGCGGCGGCGGCGCTGGGCGTGGCCGGCGTCGCATGCAAGCCCACCGCGGCCCGGGAGGCGGCGCCCGCCCCGGCCCCCGTCAACGCCGACGCGCCGTGGACGATCGTCTACGAGCACGTCGTGGCCGGCAACCAGGACCTCTACCTGGTGCCGGCGCGGGGCGGCGTGCCCCGCCGCCTGACCGACGATGCGGCGCACGACAGCCTCCCGCGCTTCACCTCCGACGGGCAGTCGGTTTTGTTCACCTCCGACCGCACGGGCAACTATCAGATCTGGGAGGTCCCGGCGGCCGGCGGCCCCGCGCGCCGCGTGCGCGCCAACGGCCATACCGAATGGCAGGTGGACCAGTCGCCGGACGGGCGCCAGCTGGCGTTCCTCTCCAACCAGGAGGGACCCGAACATCTCTTCGTGCTCGACATGGCCTCCGGGCGCGAGCGGGCCCTGGCCCGCCACGGCAAGGGCTCGATCCTCGGCAACCCGGACTGGGACGCCGCCTCCCGCCGCATCGTCTTCTCGTCGAACTGGCGGATCGGCCACCAGATCTACGTGGTGGAGACCGGCAGCGGCGCTACCACTCGCCTCTCCGCGTTCAGCGCCGGCGGTTGCGAGCCGCGATGGCGGCCGGACGGGCAGCGCGTCGTGTACGTGAAGCGCGGGCACCTCTCGGACAAGAGCCGCCTCGTCGAGCACGATCCGGCGACCGGCGCGGAGAAGGTGCTGGTGGACTGGCCGGCGCTGAACTACGACCCTGCTTACTCTCCCGACGGTTCGGAGCTGGCGTTCGCCTCGAACATCACCGGCGAGTATGCCGTCTACCGGCAGAGGTTGTCGGACGGCCAGTCGTGGCGCGTGACGCACGGGTCGGGGGACGCGCGGTACCCCGACTACGCCCCGACGCGCTGATTCGGACCGCGCGATTCATGAGCCCGCCTGCTGCGACGCGCGATCCCGCGGCCTGCCTGTCCCCCGAACGGGGGACGGCGGGCGTGCTCGCTCCTCACTTCGTCGGCGCACGAACGGTGCGCGTCCTCGTTCGTCGCTGCGCTTGCCCGCCTCGGGTGCGGTCTCACGCGTCTCGCGACGGCGGTTCATGAATCACGCGATCCAGTACCTCGCGGACCTTCCGCAGCAGGGCGTCGGCGGAGAACGGCTTCTGGATGAAATGGGTCTCGCGGTCGAGCACCCCCTGCCGGCCGATCGCCGCGTCGGTGTAGCCGGACATGAACAGGACGCGAATCTCGGGCCGCAGGGCCCGCAGCCGCTCCGCGGCCGCCGGGCCGCTCATCCCCGGCATCACCACGTCCGTGATCACCAGGGCGATGGGGCCCGCGTGGGAGGAGGCGACCTCGATCCCCCGCTCGGCGTGCTCGGCCGCGATCACGCGGTAGCCGTCGGCCTCGAGGATCTCCTGCACCATGTCTCGCAGCGGCTCGGCGTCCTCGATCAGGAGGACCGTCTCCCAGGCCCTGGAGAGGCCGGTCGGGGCGGCCGCCACCTCGTCCTGCTCGGCATCGGCCAGGGGCAGGTAGACCTTGAACGTGGTTCCCCGGCCCACGGCGCTTTCGACCTCCACGTGTCCGCCGCTCTGCGTGACGACGCCGTACACCGTCGCCAGACCCAGCCCCGTCCCGTGCCCCTGCTCCTTGGTGGTGAAGAAGGGCTCGAACATGTGGTCCAGGACCTCGGGCGGCATGCCGTGGCCGGTGTCGCTGACCAGCAGCGCGACGTAGTGGCCGGGGACCAGGCCCGCGTGGCGGTCGGCCGCTCCGAGGTCGAGGTCGACGTTCCGGGTCTCCAGGGTCAGCTGGCCGCCGGCGGGCATCGCATCGCGCGCGTTCACCGCGAAGTTGAGGATGACCTGCTGGATCTGCCCCGGGTCGGCCCGCACCCGGCCCAGTCGGGGCGCCAGCACCGTGACGATCTCGACGTTCTCGCCGATGATCCGAGCCAGCATCGCTTGCGCCTCCGACACCACGGCGTTGAGGTCCAGGACGCGGGGCTGGAGGACCTGGCGCCGGCTGAAGGCGAGGAGCTGCCTGGTGAGCGTGGCCGCGCGGTCGGCGGCGTTGCGGATCTCCGCCATGCGGCGCGCCGCCGGCGAGCCGGGGGCGAGGTCGCGCAGGAGCAGCTCGCTGTACCCGATGATCACGCCCAGGAGATTGTTGAAGTCGTGGGCGACGCCGCCCGCGAGCTGGCCGATGGCTTCCATCTTCTGCGACTGGCGGAGCTGCCCCTCCAGCTTCTCGAGGGCCGCCGCGGCCCGCTTGCTCTCGGTGATGTCGATGGCCATGGCCAGAATCGCCGGCCGCCCGCCGAAGGTCAAGCGGCTGGACGTGACGTGTACGTCGAAGAGCGTCCCGTCCTTCCTGCGATGCCGCGACTCCCCAACCGAAGAGACTCCCTCGCCTCCGGTCGCGGAGGCCCGGATGCGGGCGTGCATCTGCGGCCTGTCCTCGGGGGGCCGGATATCGGTGGCGGGCATGGTGAGGAACTCCTGGCGCGAGAAGCCGTAGGACATCACCGCGGCGTCGTTGGCGGCCAGGAACCGGATCGTCTCCGGGTCGATCACCCACATCGGGTGGGGGTTCGCGTCGAAGAGCAGGCGGTACTGGGCCTCGCTGTTTCGGAGACGCAGCTCGGCCTGTTTCCGCTCGGTGATGTCCTGGACCGTCCCTTCGATGTGGAGGATGCGCCCGGCGTCGTCGAGGGTGGCGCGGGCGCTCTCCAGCGCCCACAACGCGCTGCCGTCCTGGCGGCGGAGCCGGGCCTCGAACCCCTGGACCAGGCCCTCCGTCTCCAGGCGGCGCACCCACTCCCTTCGCACTTCCGGTTCGACGTAGAGCTCGACCGCGTCGCTCCCGATCAAGGCTTCCACCGTGGCGAAACCCAGCATCTGCGCCATGGCCGGGTTGGCATTGGCGATCCGCCGGTCCGAGGCGGTCCGGTACAGCCCCACCGGCACCGCGTCGAACAGCGCGCGGTAACGCACCTCGCTGCGCAGCAGGGCGTCCTCGGCGCGGTAGCGGCGCCGCTCCGCCTCGTTAACGACCGTCGCGTACCGCACGTCGGAGGACGGGGGCGAGAGCCCGGTCATCAGCACGGCGGGGGTATTGATGCCTCGCGCACGCGCCTCCCGGAGCAGCGCGGCGCCGTCGCTTCCGCCGGCGCGGTCGTCGACGATGCACAGGTCGTAGGCCCCGGTGCCCAGCCGGCGCAAGGCTTCCTCCGTCGATCCTGCGTGGTCGACATCCTCCGGCGGCAGGGTGGCGACATCGGCCAGGAAGTCGCGCACTCGTCGCGCGCCGTCGTCGTGCTGGTCGACGATGAGGACGCGCCTCGAGCTCACCGTCGCGCGCCCGTTCCCCTCAAGGCGACAGGTCGGCGGAAGACGGAGGAGCGCCGCGGGGCTCCGTCCCGGCGATGAACGGCTCCATGCGCACGCCGGGGTCGCCGGGCATTCCGGCGTACCCGTCGCGATCGACGGGCACGAAGACGATGTTCCCCGGAACGGCGAAATCCTCGATCGGCTTGTCCTTCATGATCTCCGCCCAGAAGTCCATCCAGATGGGCAATGCGGCCTTCGATCCCTCCTCGTGGCGGCCGAGGCTCTTGCGCTTGTCGTCGTAGCCGACCCACACGCCGGCGGAGAGGCCCGGCTCGTAGCCGATGAACCAAGCGTCCGTGAAGTCGTTGGTCGTCCCCGTCTTGCCCGCGATGGGGCGCTTCAGCGAGGACGCGCGCGCCGCGGTGCCCCGCTGCACCACCCCGCGCAGCAGGCTCGTCATGATGTAAGCGGTGTCGGCGCGGATCGCGTCCTTTGCCGACGGCCGGCCCTCCTCGATGATGTTGCCGTCGCGGTCCGTGATGCGCGTGATCAGGTAGGGCTTCATGCGCAGCCCCTGGTTGGCGAAAGCGGCGTAGGCGGATGCCATCTCGGTGAGGGTGGCCTCTCCCGCGCCCAGCGCGAGCGGCAGGTAGGGTTGAAGGTCGCCGCTCAGGCCGAGCTTGTGAGCGTACTCGATCCCGGTCTTTATCCCGACCGCCTCCAGCGTCTTCACCGCCGGGATGTTGCGGCTCTGCTCGATGGCGCGGCGCATGGGGATCGGCCCCCAGAACGCGTAGTCGAAGTTGTGGGGCGACCACGCGCCGCCGCCGATGTCGGGGAAGGAGATGGGGGAGTCGTCGATGGGGGTGGCCGGCGTGTACCCGGCCCGCTCGATGGCCGCCGTATACACGAACGGCTTGAAGGCGGATCCCACCTGGCGCATGGCCTGGGTCGCGCGGTTGAACTTCGTCCGCTCGAAGTCGGACCCCCCGACCATCGCCCGCACCGCGCCCGACTTGACGTCGATGGCGACCAGCGCGCCCTGCACTTCCGTCCGCTGCTGCAGCGCGACCTTCGCCTCCTTCCTCCCCGTGTCGCTGCTCAGGGACAGGATCAGGAAGCGGGCCACCCGGCCGGGGGGGAGCACCTCCGACACGCTGGACCGCCGGGTCCATCGGAGGTCCGCGAGCTCCATGCGGGCGTGGATGTCGGCGATCTGGATCACCGCCGAGCCGCGGTCCGAGTCGAGGACGACGCCTTCGACGACGTCCCCGGCCGCGACCGGGCGATCCCATTCGTCGAGGCGGATCCGCTCCGGCCACGCGCCGTTCTTCAGGATCGAGGTGTCGGGCGGGACGAACCCGCGCGACCGGCGGTCCAGGGCCTGCAGCCCGCGCTCCATCGAGCGGTTCGCGGCGCGCTGGGTGGCGGGATCGAGCGTGGTGTGGACCCGGAGCCCGCCCTGGTAGATGCGCTGGCTGCCGTACTCACGCTCCAGGTACTTGCGGACCTCCTCCAGGAAGTAGGGCGCGATGGAGGGCGGTTCCCGCCGGACCTTGAGGTTGAGCGGCTCGCCCTTGGCCTTCTCTCCCTCGTCGGCGGAGATGTACTTCTCCTCCACCATGCGCGTGAGCACGTGGTTGCGGCGGGCGGTCGCGCGCTCCGGGTGTTCGAGGGGAGACAGGCGGGACGGGTTCTGGGGCAGGCCGGCCACCAGCGCGGCTTCGCTCAGCGTCAGGCCCTTGATGGGCTTTCTGTAGAGGAAGCGGCTGGTGGCCTCGACCCCGTAGTTGCCGTGCCCGAAGTACACCTGGTTGCAGTAGAAGGTGAAGATCTCTTCCTTCGTGAAGTTCTTCTCGATCTGGAAGGCCAGGATGGCCTCCTTGATCTTCCGCTCGTAGCTTTTCTCGGGGGTGAGGAAGAGGATCCGCGAAAGCTGCATCGTGAGCGTCGAGGAGCCCTGCGTCCGGCGTCCCGCGCGCACGTTCGCGATGGCGGCCGAAGGGATGCGCCAGAGGTTCACCCCGAGGTGCTTCCAGAACTCGGCGTCCTCCACCGCCACCACGGCGTTGCGCAGCACCGGTGGGATGTCCTTGAAGCCGACCACGACCCGACGCTCGATGGAGAACTCGCCGAGCAGGCTTCCGTCCACGTTGTAGACCTGCGTGATGATGTTCGGCTCGAAGTCCTCGAGCGACGAGATCTGCGGGAGGTCCGTCTCGTAGGCGAGCAGGATTCCCAGCAGGGCCCCGAACACGATCGCGAGCGCGAAGAGGAGGGTGAGGCCGGCGCGCTGAAGCCGCCCGAGGACGCGGGTCGGGGCGGTGGACGCCATGGCGTTGACTATAACCCGGCCCTAGCCCCCGGCGCGCAGGCCCTCCTCCGAGAGCACGCCAGCAGTGGTCTGGCGCTCGGGTGCGCGCTTCCCTCGCTCCTCGGTGGCGCGCATGCCTTCATCGAGTACGTCCGCGGGGCCCCTACCCCGCGATCAGCACAAAGGAGCCCTGCGCGCGGATTCCTCGTCGCTCGGGGCAGCGCGACGCCTCGCGCCTTCAACGCTGAGTCGTGCTCTCGCGTGCACCGGCGGGAGTAGCCGTCGGTCGTCCGGAGCGCCGGTTCCTGAAGCGGCGGGCGCAGTCTCCTGGAGCGGGGCGTGTGTCGCTGCATGGATTCGCTGCAGTGCGCGACACCCGAGCGAGGGCGCGAAGATCTTACGTCCTTATGAAAGCCGCGCCCGAGCGTCCCCGCGAAGGAGACTGCGACACGACGCCGCGTCCATCGGCGCGGAGGACGACCGTGCGCCGGGCTCAGTCCTTCTGGCGCCTGACCGCGCGACCGGACGACGCCGGCGCCGACTTGGCTGCCGGCGCCGCCTCCTGGCGCGGAGCGTGCTCGGCGCGCGGACGTGCCCCGGCTCCCGATCCGCCGCGTTCGGCGGGTCGCGCCTCGCCGCCACCGTCGCGGGACCGCTCTCGTGGAGCCGCGCCCGCGCCGGACCGCTCGCCGCGGGGAGCAGCACGGTACTCCTGGCGCGGGGCTGCCTCCTGCCGTGGCGTCGCATATTGCCGTGGTGTTCCCGCATCTTCGGCTCGCGGCCGGGGTCGCGCCACCGGCGCGGCTTCCGGGTGCGCACCGCCTGCAGGCTCGCCGCTCGACTCGGGGTGCCGTCCGCGCGCCCGTCCGGCGTCCCCGCTGCCGAACGCGGGACGCGCGGCCGCCGGACGGCCCGCTGACTCCGCCGCCGCGGCGCCGGCCTCGGGGGCGCGTGGCGCGGCCTCGGTGCCCCGGCCCGCGGCTTCGCCGAAGCTGTTGCCGCGGTCGTGCCGCTCCTCGGGCTCGCGACGGCGCCGGGCGACCGGAAAGGGAATGGTGGTCAGGTTATCGGTGCGGAGCTCGGGCACGGTATCGCCGGGCGTCGGCTTCGTCCGCACGTTGCGCGGAACGGCGGCCTTCGTGACCGGCGTCTCGACGACCCGCAAGTCCTGGCTCAAGCGCGCGCGGGGAGAGGTGAGGACGCGCACCTGCGCCAGCTCTCCGGGGTCCACCTGGACGCGCCGGCGGGACAGGTCCCTCGCGGTGAGGTCGCCGTGCCGAGCGTAGACCCAGGAGCCGTTCCCGGCGCGTGGGATCGCCGGACGGCCGCGATGGCGCCGCTCGGGGAGGAAGATCGGGCGATTGCCGAACCCGAGAGGGCACCAGCCGACGTAGGAGCCGCCGACGGCCCAGCTCACCCAGGCCGGCCCCCACCCGCGCTGTGGGATCCAGTACCAGCCCGCCGGCGAGTATCCCCACCGTCCATAATGGAACGGCGCCCAGCCCCATGGCTCGTTGGGGATCCACGTCCAACCGTACGGCGTCCACATCCACCGGCCGTACGAGTACGGCTGCCAGCCCAACGCGACGCGCGGGCGCCACACGTAGCCGATCGACGCCTCCCGGTACCAGGAGCCGTGGTCATACAGCTCGTCGTAGTAGGGCGCCACGTCTTCGGAAAGGTCCGCCGGCCGCCGCCGGGCGTACCGCACGCCCTCCTGCCGGTCGCCGGCCCATACCGCGAAGTCGTCCGCGTCCGAGGCGTCGAAGCCCATGGGGCCGCGGACCACCTCGCCGTCCCGCGCATACACGCGCTCGCCCTCGCGGATGCGGACGCTGCGGCCGCCCTGGAGGGTCGCCTCGCCTTCGTAGACGGAGAGGCGCGTCTCGCCGGAGCGCGCGTCGATGCGATAGACGCCGCGGCCGCGGGTGTTGACGACGCCGCCGGGGGTCTCGATCTCGAATTCGAGGTCGCGGCCGCCCACCTCATGGACGTAGAGGCCGCCCGACCACAGCCGGAGGACCACCCGGTCGCCGGGGTTGTCCAGGTAGTCGAGCTTGGTGCCGTTGTCCAGGCGCAGGAAGGCGCCGGAGTCGAACTGGAACTCCACGCGGCCCCGCTCGCCGGTCCAGATCCGGTCGCCCGGCAGGAAGGGGATGTTGGGCTGGGCCTCCTCGGCCCCGGGCTCGGCCGCGCGCTGGATGCTCACCCCGCCTTCGACGTGTCGGATGCGTCCGTGCCGATAATCGTCGTCGGCCACGGCAACGCCGGGAAGCGCCAGGACCAGGACCGCTCCGACCCATCGCCGCGCCATTGTCTGCCCCTTTCGAGAGCTGCCGCTTGGCTTTCCGAGCAATTGACGTGCCGCGCGCAAGAACGAGTATCTCCCGTTTTCGTGAGGAACGGAACGCGCAAGGCAAGCCCCGGTGTCCCCACCCGAGGGCAGGTTGTCCACGAATGTCAACACCGCGCCGGGGCGCCCGGGATCAGTCCTCGATGTCGGTGACGATCAGGGTGTTGGTCCGGGCGTCGAAGATGACTTCGCCACGAGGGGACAGGAACTTCTTCACCAGCGGCGCCATCTCGGCCGCCCGGGCATACGAAAGGCGGTACATCCGCGTCTTCAGGGGCCGGTTGAGCCGCTGCTCCTCGGCCAGCTTGCGGGCCACGGCATGTTCGGCGGTCAGGATGGCCGTGGGGGCGATCCGGTAGATCCCCGAAGCCTCCTCGTGGCCCAGCCCGCACGTCTTGAGCGTGAGGTCGAACGCGGTGTCCAGGGGCACTTCCTTCAGCTTCAGGGTCAGCTTGCAGGAGATGCCGGGATGGGCGACGACCTGGAAGTTCCCCAGCTCGGCCATGAGGCGGACGATGTCGAGGACGTCGGCGTCCTTGAAATCCACCGAGATCCGTGCGTCCTCGGGGGCTGTTGCGGGGCGCGCGACAGCGGCGGGAGACGCCACGGATACGGCCAGGAGAAAGGCGGCGCAAGTCGTCATGACCGTGAGACGGCGCTGGGCGTTGGGCGTTTCAGCCCGGCCGAAGCTTCGTGGACGGCCAGCCCCACCGGGGTCACCCCCTCCATGCAGGTCGTGGTCGCGTCCAGCATGAGGCGGACGGTCGACGGGATGGTCAGGCGACGCTCGCGGAGCCAGGCGATCCGCTCCGCCTGCTCGGGCCGGGCCAGAAGCGCGGCCGGGTCCAGGGTCACCGGCTCGAGGCGGCCGTCGGCTTGCCAGGACCGCTGGGGGTCCAGCACGTCGATGCGTCCCTGGCGCGTGTCCATGAAGACGAGGTCGCCGGTGCGGAGGGCGCCGATCAGGCCGCCTTCGAGCGCCTCCGGAGAGGCGTGGCCGATGCAGGGCCCGTAGGTGGCGCCGGAGTATCGGCCGTCGGTGATGAGGGCGCCGACGTGGCGCATCACCGGATCGCGGTTCAGGTACTCCGAGGGGTAGAACATCTCGGGAATGCCATTGGCCTTCGGGCCTTCGCCGGCGATGACCACCAGCACGCGGAGCAGCTTCGCGTGGGCGGCCCGTTCGAGGATCGCATCGTCCGAGCCGTCGAGTGCTGCCGCGGCATCGCCGAAGTTGGCGCGCGCCAGGCGGCGGACCTGGGCGGCATCCAGGACGCCCCGCAGCTTGTCCAGGACGCGCCCCTTCAACAGGTCCTGTTGCGCCTGCTGCTCGCCGAGATAGAAGACGGCCACGAACACGCGGCGGTCGAACTGCCCGATCGCCTCCGGGCTCATTCCCGCGCGCTTGAAGATGGCGCTCCGCGTGAAGTTGCCCTTCACCTCGACGATGCCGCTCGTCGGGCGGATCGCCGTCTTGTGCAGGATGCGGTCGTCGGGATCCAGCGCGTCGCGCAGGCGCTCGGACCATGGCCCTTCCAGCGTGGGCGCGTCCTCGATGAGGCCCAGCGACAGGAGGTGCTTGATGGTGGAGTCGAGGCCGGAGTGCGCGCCGGCCGCTTTCTCGACGGCGAGGGTGAAGAAGCTCCGGTCCCGGGCCGGGCTGATGTCGATGAGGAAGGGCGTCTCGTCGGAGATCGCGGCCAACGCGGCGGGACCCACGGCCGTGCCCACGTACGCCGCGATGTAGGGAAAGTGGAGGGCCCAGTTCATGCTGCCGCCGACCGCGCTCCAGACCCGCATCGCGTTCTTCAGGTTCGCGCGCACCAGCGACGCGGCGCTGCGCTCCTCGCGGCGGTTGCGCACGCTGTCCAGCAGGGCCTTCACCGCAATGGAGACCACCGCGTCGCCGGCGGCCCTGGTGAGGAGGTCGGCCGACCGCGGCACGAGGCCCAGGGCGTGCAGGACCACCTTATCGGTGTTCCCCGTGCCGATGAACGCGCAGGTGCCGCCGGCCTCGCAGGTCATCTTCGCGATCTCGGTGAGAAAGCGGTCGCGTTCGCCCGGCGGCAGCGCGCCCTTCTCGTCGAGCCCGTCCAGCAGCTTCTTGAACATCGCGTACGTGTTGCACTTCAGGCGGTGCAGGAGGAGGGCGTCGATCTCCTCGTCGTAGGCCGGCCCCGCCTTGCCGCGGAGGGCGCGGATGCCTTCGGCGATGTCCGGGGGGAGATGGCTCTCGGGCATCACGTGGGCGGGGATGAAGCAGGCGTAGAACGGCTTCTTCCCCCGGCGTCGCCGGTAGGTGTCGATCTCCACCACCGCCGCGAGGTCGGCCACCGGCCGCTTGTCGCAGGAGTCGAGGAGCAGCGCGGCGTCGTAGACGTGGGCTTCGATGTGCGAGACCAGGAGCGCGGTCGTGATGTTCCGGGAGGCGAGCGAGAACGTCATGCCGTAGTGGCCCTGGGCGATGCCGTCGCACACCGCCGGCTCCGTGGTCTCGAACGGGAGCGCCCCCTCGTTCCAGAGCGCGGCCACCGCCCGCTTCGAGACGTCGTCGTCGTCGATCTGCGCCGGATGATCCCGGGCGCCGCCCACGATCACGACGCGGGGCTCGCCGGTCATGAAACGGCGGATCATCTCGTCGCGGCCCGGGCGGATCCCGGCGCGGCGGAGCGAGGCCTCGAGGATGGGCAGGAAGAGGGTGACGGGCTCCGGCTGCTCGATGACGTCGTCGCCGAGCGACGGGTCGTGCATGCGCATGGTCACCCCCGCGGGGAGCCGATCTTATCCAACGCCACCCCCTGCTGCACGGCGCCAGACGGGCGCGCGTCGCGGATGACGGCGCGGATGATCTCCGCGGCGGCCGCATGCCCTTTCGAGCTCAGGTGCCCGAGGCGGTCGAGGGTGACGTCCTCGAAGGTCAGGTCCCGCGCCACGTATTGTTCCTCCATGAGGACGACGCGGGCCCCGCCCAGCCCTCCCGCGGTGAGCGGCCTCACCAGCGACTCGTCGCCTGACCAGGCTCGCCGGTCGGGATGGACCAGGACGACGAAGGCCGCTCCCGCGACCGCGCTTCGCTCCGCCATGGCCAGGATCAGCCGGCGGGTCAGCTCCGCCGCGCGCTGGAAATCGGCCAGGACGGCCTGCCGGCGTGCCCCCCAATCCTCCGCGTCGCGCTCGTCGCCGACGGTTTCCGGCCGTGCCCCTCCCAGATGCGCGAGCGCGTTGACGAGGTACGACTGCTCGATCAGGTTAACCGCAACCCGCTGCCGCAGCGAAAGGCGAAGGTGGGTGTCGTGGCGCATGAGGACGCCGCGGGACAGAGTGAAGTACGGCTTGGGGGACCGGCCGTCGTAAAGCGCGACGGGCAGCGCGTTGTCGAAGTAGTCGTTGCGCAAGCAGAAGTTGAGGATCACGACCTGCGGGCGATGCCCGATGCCCTCGCGCTCGAGGCGGATCAGGGCCTGGTCGGTGCCGTAGCCGTCGACGCCTAGATTCAGCACCTCGAGGTCCGGCTGCGCGTCCAGTCGCCTCGAGAACGTGTCGTCATCGCCCACGCCGGTGCCGAAGGTGATCGAGTCCCCCAGCATCACGACGCGCACCGCGCCGGGCGCGGGTGCCGTGGCGTGGACGGCCCCGCGATAGCCGCGCTCGTTCACGGTGATCGTCTCGCCGCCGCGGCCGTAGTACCGCGTGCCCGGGCGCAGCGCCCATCCGTAGACCTCGGAGTACACGTGAGGGTGCTCCGCGCGGCTCCCGCGCAGGAAGACCGGCCGCGCCACGCGAAGCGCGAGTTCGGCGGCGCCCGCTGCGAGCAGCACGACGAAGGCCGAAGCCAGGGCGAGCGCCCACTCCGCGGCGCGGGTCCGGCGCGGCGCGAGCGGGGCGGGGAGGGTCACGAAGGGGATGATAGACTGTGATATTCTTTCGCTTCTCGCCTCACCACGCCGGAGTGGCGGAATTGGCAGACGCGCACGGTTCAGGGCCGTGTTGGCCTCGGCTAGTGTGGGTTCAAGTCCCACCTCCGGCACCATTCGAAAGGCCGCCGATGCATCCGCGCCCGCTGCGTTGCTCGGCGCTCGCGTACGACGAGTACGCGTCGCGCCTCGCGCCTTGCGGGCGCGGCGCCTCGGCGGCCCGATAGTTCACAGTAGGACAAAGGATAAGTTTGAAGAAGTGCCGATGCTGCCAACAGGCTATGGCTGTTCCCGTGATACCCGTTCCGCCTCCCGTTCCCGTTTCCGTCTCCATTCCCTTTATCGTTCCCCGTTCCTCCTCCTGCCTTTTCCGGTCTCTGTGTCCCTGTGGCTGATCCCGTAAGGCCGCCTTTGAAGAAGTCCGCGGCCGAGGCGCCCCTGCGCGATCGTGTGCTGTCGCTGCTGGCGGAGACCGGGAAGCCGGTCGGCGTGCGGGAGATGGTGCGCCGGCTCGGGCTCGACGCCGAGGGGCGCCGCGATCTGAAGGGCGTCCTGCGCGCGATGATCGCCGACGGCGAGGTCGTGAATGTCCACGGCGCCCGCGTGGGCCTGCCCTCCCGCATGAACCTCGTGGTCGGGCGCCTCTCCGCAAACGCCGGGGGCTTCGGGTTCGTGGTTCCGGAGAAGAAGGCGCCGCGCGAAGCCGACATCTACGTGTCCGCGGTCAACATGAAGGAAGCGCTGCACGGCGACCGGGTGGTCGCGCGCATCGAGAGGACGACGGCCAAGGGCGCGGAAGGGCGGATCATCCGCGTCCTGGAGCGGGCGACACAGCGCATCGTCGGCCGCTTCGAGAGCGACGGGAAGTTCGGCGGGCGCGTGATCCCGTTCGACCGCCGCATCCTCCAGGAGCTCTTCATCCCCCCCGACGATTCGGGCGACGCGCAGCCGGGCCTGATGGTCCTGGCCGAGATCACCCGGCCCCCGACGCCGACCCGCAACCCGGCCGGCCGCGTCCTCGCCGTCCTCGGGCGCCTCGAGGACCCTGGGGTCGACCTCAAGGTCATCATGGCCAAGTACGGCCTGCCCGACGAGTTCCCGCCCGACGTCGAGGCGGAGGCGACGCGGGTCCCGACCGAGGTGCGTCCCGAGGACATCGCCGGACGCACCGACTTCCGCCCGTGGGACACCGTCACCGTGGATCCCGAGACCGCCCGCGACCACGACGACGCCATCAGCCTCGACCGCCTCAACGAAGGAGGCTGGCGCCTCGCCGTGCACATCGCGGACGTCGCGCACTACGTCCGGCCCGGCTCCCTCCTCGACCAGGAGGCGTACCTCCGCGGGACGTCGGTGTATTTTCCGGACCGCGTCGTCCCCATGCTGCCCCACGCGCTGTCCAGCAACATCTGCAGCCTCGTGGAGGCGCAGGAGCGCCTGACGCAGACCGTCGTGATCGATCTCGACCCGCGCGGCGTGGTCAAGAAGACGACGTTCCACGACGGGGTCATCAAGAGCCGCGCCAAGATGAGCTACCAGCAGGTCCAGAAGATCATAGACGGGGACCCGGAGCTGCGCGGTCGGTTCGCGCCCCTGGTCCCGCTCTTCGAGCGGATGGACGAGCTGGCGAAGCTGATGCGCAAGAGGCGCTACGAGCGCGGGTCGCTGGATTTCGACCTGCCGGAGCCGAAGCTCGTCCTGGACGCGGCGGGCGAGATGACCGCCATCGTGGCCAGCGAGCGGCTGGACAGCATGCGCGTCATCGAGGAGTTCATGCTGGCCGCCAACGAGGCTGTGGCGGCTCGTCTCTCCGACGCCGGCATGCCCGCCCTGTACCGCATCCACGAGCAGCCCGACCCGGAGCGGGTCGAGGAGTTCGCGGACCTGGTCGCGTCCTTCGGCTACCGCGTGCCCCAGGACCTGGAGGGGATCCGGCCCCAGGACTTCCAGCTCATCCTGCGGCAGATCGCGGGCAAGCCCGAGGAGAAGCTGATTTCCTACCTTCTCCTGCGCACCATGAAGCTGGCCCGGTACCACGAGGAGAACCTCGGCCACTTCGGGCTCGCCACCGACATGTACGCCCACTTCACGAGCCCCATCCGCCGGTATCCGGACCTCGTGGTACACCGCGGCCTGCGAGCCCTGCGGCAGAAGAAGCGCCCGGACGCGCTGCTCGCGGAGCTTCCCGCGGACCTGGCCGAGATGGGCCAGCACCTCTCCGACATGGAGCGGCGGGCCACCGACGCCGAACGGGAGCTGATCGAGTGGAAGAAAGTCCGGTTCATGGCGGACAAGCTCGGGGACGTCTTCAAGGGATACGTCACCGGGGTCCAGGCCTTCGGGCTGTTCGTCGAGCTGGACGAGGTCTACGTCCAGGGCCTCGTGCACGTCTCGTCGATGACCGACGACTACTACCAGTTCAACGAGAAGGCGCACACCCTGAAGGGCGAGAACACCAACAAGGCCTATCGCCTGGGCGACAGGGTCCAGGTCCAGGTGGTCAAGGTCGACCTCGAGCAGCGGAAGATCGACTTCGCCCTCCTGGACGTCCTCGAGCGGGCGGCCGCTTCCGGCCCGGCAACGCGCGCCACGGGGCGTCCTTCCGGGAGGACAACCCAGCGCCATTTCACCCCTCGTACGAGTGGAAAGGCACCCGCGGCCCGGCGGCGAGCCCCCCGGCGCCGCCGCTGATCCGGGCCGGGAGGGCGCCCGGGGCCGTCTTGTGGCTACAATCGCTCTTTCGGGAGGGAAAGAGGGTGCAAACGATGGCGGAAGTCCGTAGCGTAGCGCTCAACCTCAACAGCAAGGAGCTCATCTTCCTGCAGAAGGTGACGCGCCAGGAGTACCACTTCATCACCGAGGAGGAGCAGGAGGCGCGCCTCCGGCTCCGCGACAAGCTCCTCGAGGGCTTCTTCGACCAGAACGAGAACCGGATCGTGCTGAACCTCACCCGCGACGAGCTGCTGTTCCTGATCAAGGTCGCCCGCGAGAACTACTCGTTCATCGTCCGCACCGAGAAGGAAGCCCGCCTCGGCCTCGCCGCCAAGCTGCACAAGACCGCGGAAGCGGTCTTCGGCGTCACCACCCGCGAGGAGTAGCCGGTGAAGGACGGCCGGGTCCGGCTCGACTACACCGGCTGTCTGGAGGAATCGGTCGGGGCGGCCGGCCTCACGCGGGACGAGATCGCCGCCGCCTGCCGGCGCGCGGACGACGGCCGGAGCCGGCTGCGCGGAGCGGTCGACTCCGGGCGCATCGGCTTCGACGCCGTCCTCGACGACGTGGACGCCATCGACGCCTGCCGGCGGGAAGGCCGCCGCCTGGCGCGTCTCGCCGACACCCTGGTGGTCGATGGCATCGGGGGGTCCGCCCTCGGGGCGCTGGCCCTGGAGACCGCCTTCCGCCCGCGCCGGCGCCTGGCCGTCCTGGACAACGTGGACCCGGAGGGCGTGGCCGCGAAGCTGGCCGGCCTCGATCCCGAGCGCACCGCGGTCAACGTCATCACCAAGTCCGGCAGCACCGCGGAG
>Ga0326597_10003188_pt1 | contig 23863 bp, 22 predicted proteins | sample RVTome_12_FD_203789 | JGI IMG/M metagenome (GOLD analysis project Ga0326597, IMG submission 203789) | Soil microbial communities from uranium-contaminated site in the Upper Colorado River Basin, Wyoming, United States - RVT100D185 | ecosystem: Environmental > Terrestrial > Soil > Contaminated >... | reverse complement strand
CTCGTTGGAGTCGACGGGCGCGTGCAGCAGACGACTCTGGCCCGTGCCGCGCATCCTGTGCTGAACAAGGCCGCGATGGACGCCGCCCGCGGCTGGCTCTTCTCCCCGGGAAAGCAGCGGGACGTGCCGGTGCCGGTGTGGGTGACGCTGCCGTTCAATTTCAAATTGTTCTGACCCGTGGCTGGCCGAATCCTGGCCAGCTGGTCGGGGCTCGCAATCGACTCGGTGATGCCTCCCTCAGGGGGGCGTCTGCATTCTGGAACCATTTTGTAACCTGGCGCGTCTGGGACCGTAGGAATCAGCGTGCTGGGCATGCTTGCTTGCGCCCGATCCGGGGCCAGAGTAGCCTCGCTTTCCGCAATTCACTTCGCGAGCCTCCAGGAGGAGCAGATTGCGTACTCCACAAGCGACAAGACTCATCGCATTCATCGCCGTTTTGGCCGTCAGCTTTGCGGGGGCATCCGCGCAGCTCGAGGAAAAGCTCGCCGCGCTGGACGAAGTCCTCGGCGGAATCTATGCGGGGCATCCCGTCAGCTTGCAGCAGTGCATCGACGTGGCCCTCGTGGGAAATGTCCAACTCGGGGGCTTCGAGGAAGAGGTGGAGAACGCCGCGACGGCGAGGCTCCGCGCGAAGGGTCAGTTTCTGCCATCCATCGGCGCTGACGCGAGTTGGTCGAAGGCTCGCCGTACGGACTTCGACTCGCCGATCTTCGTCCCGGATTTCGTTCAGGCCGTCTTCTTCGACGCGAGTGGCAACGTGCTCCCGCCGTTGCAGATCGGCGGTCAGACCGCGAACGAACTCGTCGGAGTCGCCACGGGCGAGGTCGAGGACATGACCAACGAATTCGTCTCCAAGAATGGCAGTGCTTCCGCCAACATGACCCTCTTCGACGGCTTCGCCCAATTCGCCGGCGTTCGTCGCTCGAATGCCGATTACGGTGCGAGTGTGGCTCGACTCGACTATCAGCGAAACATCATCGTCCAGAATGTTGCCAACCGTTACATGGATCTCGTGAAGGCGATTCGCAAGGTCGAGGTCGCGGTACAGTCGGAAGAGCTGGCAGGCGAGGAACTCGCCCGGAGCGAGACCTACTTCGAGCTTGGCATCTCGACGCGCAGCGATGTGCTGCAGCAAAAGGTGAATTTTCAGAACACGAAGCTCGTAACCGTCACCGAGCGGAACAACATGCGCAACGCCTTCGTGCTTCTCGCGCACAGCATGGGTGTTCGGTCCTCGCAGCGATTCGATATTGAGGTGTTGATTCCGGGCGCGGACGAGATGTCCGTTCCCGAACTCGCGCCGCTCCTCGAGCAGGCTGCCAGCGATCGGCTCGATCTCAAGGCGAGCACTCTCAACGTCGAGGGGCGGGACGCCGGCGTCAAGGAGGCGGAAGCGGGTCTCTACCCGAATGTCTCGGTCTTTGCTCGCTATTCGCGGAACAACACGCAGAGCCCGCAGATCCTTCGTTTCGGCTCCGAGACCAACGACAGCTTCAGCTACGGCATCTCTGGCAGCTGGAACCTCTTCGATCGATTCGCGACGAAGGAGTCCAAGCGTAGGGCCGTCGCGCAGAAGCGGATCGCGGAATACAACCGCCGCATCGACGAACTGAACGTCGAGGCCGAAGTCGTGAGTATCCACAACAACCTCAGCGAGGCGGTGGAGCGCTCCCAGGTCGCGACGCAGACGGTGGAGCAGGCCGAAGAGGACCTTCGCCTGGCGCAGGAGCGCTTCCGCGTCGGCGCGGGAACATCCTTGGACGTGATCAACGCCCAGGTCGGACTGGCCCAGGCGCGCCGTGATGTCGTGGATGCGCAGGCCGATTACATCAAGTTTGGCCACCAACTGCGCCGCGCGAGCGGCGAGAGCGTCCGCTAGCGGCCGCCCTTCGCCGGCCTTGTTCGGGGGGCGCCCTGGGCCTAAGTTGAGCCCACGGATCGGCGATCTCGCCCCGGTGGGGCGTCTGTTCCCTGCTGCTCTCGGGAGGCTCAGCCGCTAGTGCTCGGCGATTCCGCAAGGCGACGTGGCGCGACCGCGTCGATCTTCGTCCTGCTCGCTGTGATCACGAGTTGCGGGCCGTCCCACCGGCAGCAAGGCTGGCAGGGCGGCGGCCGGGCGTGGTTTTCGGCTCAGCTCCTCAGCGGTTTCTCTCCCGAAGGCCATGAGTTGGCGACGCTGGTCGTCTCGGTTCCCTATCGAAATCTCGTGTTCTTCGCCGAGGGAGACGGCTACGCGGCCCGCTACCGCGTGCGTGCGGCCCAGAAGACGGACGGCCGGGCGCTCCGGGCGCAGGAGTGGGCCGGCGAGGTCTTCGTGGTCGAGTACAGCGAGACCCGCTCGCAACGCGTCGCCGAGAAGACGGTACAGCTGGAACTCGCCTCGCTGGACCGGGCGGACCGCCTGAGCGTCGTCGTGAGCGTCGGCGTGGAAGGGACGCAGCGGCAATCGTCGCTGGCCATCCCCTATGACAGGGCGGATGTCGACGCCGGCGGCGTGAGTCTCGCCGACGCCGAGTTCTACATCCTGCGCGACGGTGTAGAGGCTGTCGAATCGACGCTGCTCGAGCTGCGGCCGCAGAAGCTTCCCGATCCCGAGCGCTTTTCTCGCGCTCTCTCTCCCCAGTTCGATCTCGCGACGGGTGAGCCCTGGCTGTGGCTTCGCGTGTTCGACCTGCGCGCCACGCCACGGGCAGCCATTCGCCTGAGCGTTCGCGCCACGAAGCTCTCTCCCGCCTGGGCGCAGGAAATCGAGCTGGAAGGCGCCGGGGTAGAGAGCTCATATCTGTTGAGGATTCCTGCGTCCGCTCTGGTGTTCGGCGGCAACGAGCTGCGCATCGAGTTGGATGGCGCGAACCCGCGCAACTTGACCCTCGAGAATCTGGGCCTGGATCTGCGGGACGATCGCTCGTGGAAGGCGAATCTCTCACACATCGACCCCTTGGCGGACTCTTCCGAAATGCAGCAACTCCGCTCTGCCCAGGCCGAGTCGCGCGAGGCGGCGTGGGCGGAGTTCTGGGCGCGTCGCGATCCCACTCCCAACGAACCAGGCAATGAGCGACTGCTCGAGCACTACCGACGCGTGGCCTACGCGCGGCGGAATTTTCACGACGGGTTCAGCGATGGCAGCATCAGCGACCGCGGCCGCGTGTACATCCGCCACGGCCCTCCGGCGAGCATCGAAGAGGCGGCGAGCCGTTTCGACCTCTTGACCAGCTGGCAGCTCTGGCGCTATCCGTCGCTGGGAATCGTGTACTACTTCCGTCTCGTCCACGGGGGGAGCTACCGTCTCGCCTGGTCGGAGGGAATCTGAGCGATGATCGACGCGCGGCTCTCTGACGAATTCAGGCAGCGGCTGGTCGAATGCCAGGCAGACTGGCGCAACGCCTACGCGGGACCTCTGCAGGGAAAGGCGTGTGTCGTCTTTCCGGAGGATCTCGCGCGTCGCTGCGAGCAACCGCCGCTCCGCGGCGTGGGGCTCGCCACGCTGGCGAGCCCGCTCGAACCGCTGCGCCGCGAGCCGGCCCATCGCTCGGAACTCCTGAGTGAAGTTCGCGGCGGTGAATGGCTCACGCTGCTCTTCGAAGACGGCGAGTGGTGCCTGGTGCAGTGCGAGGATGGCTACGTCGGCTGGATGGCGCGCTGGAGTCTCCTGCATCAGCGATCGGGCGAACGCGAGCAGCAGCGCGCACGCCTGCTCGGGCACTACGCACGTCCCCTCGGGACGCTCTGGGATTCGGACTCCTGGGCGAGCGCTTCGCTGTGCCTCGGCACGCCCCTGCTCCGGTCGGACGAGGAGATCGGCGAGCGAGGCGGGCGTCATCTCGTCGCGCTTCCCTGGGGTGCCGAGGGTTGGCTCGGCGAGGATGAGATCGACTGGGCGGGACGCGACCGCGAGCGCGGGGCGACGTCCTTGCTGCGGCGCGCGACGATGCTCTTGGGAACTCCCTATCGCTGGGGCGGACGCAGCGCGGCATCGCTCGACTGTTCCGGCTATGTGCAGCTCGTCTTCGAGCGCGAAGGGATGCGGCTGCCGCGGGACGCCGCGCAGCAGAGCGCGTCGGGCCGCGCGCTCGCACTCGAGGAGAACGCCTGGGAGGCGGGCGATTTGCTTCTGTTCGGGGAGCCGGCGGACCACGTCGGCATCTACGACGGCAGGGGTGCACTCCTCCACTGCCGAGGTTTCGTGCGCCGCCAAGGGCTCGGGGAAATCCCAGAACTGGTGGCGCGCCTCAGCGCGGCGCGGCGGATCCAGCCCAAGGCCGAAGAACCCACCCTCTGGCTCGATCCACGACCCTGAGCACGGCTCGCGCGGCCTGAAACTTGCGGAATCCAGGGGAATTCCCGCGAGGGCGACAGCCGAAACGCAGCGACCGATGTACTTCTTCTACTACTATCCCGTGGGCGTCGACGTCCCACGCCCCCGATTTCCAGTGGGCAGTTGGAGTCTCGCGGCCCTCCTCGTCACGACCTATCTGGTGGCCCAGCTGTGGGGCGAATCGCTGGGAATTCAGTGGCAGCGCTATGTCTATCGGCCCGCCGAGGGGAGCTATCTGACCCCCCTGACCGCCTGCTTTCTCCACGGCGGATGGCTGCATCTCGGCGGCAATCTCCTCTACCTGCTGGTGTTCGCCCCGGCGCTGGAGATGGCCGTCGGAGGGGCGGGCGTCTGGCTCATCTTCTGCGGGACGGGCTATCTCGCCAATCTCATCCAGGGCGTCCTGACCGTGCATCTCGCCCCCGTGAACGCCTGGGCTGGTGTCGTGGGAGCGAGCGGGGCCGTCAGCGGAATCCTCGGCTGCTTCATCGTCCGCTACTACTTTGCCCGTCTGAAGATCGCCTACTGGGCGTTTCTGCCGCTGCAGGGAATCAATCGCACGGGCGCTGTCCACCTGCCCGCGTTCTTCGGCATTCTACTCTGGGTGGGCCTGCAGATCGTCTACGCCCTGGTGCAGGGCAACGGCGGTGGAACGGCGTACGGGGCGCATCTCGGTGGTCTCCTCGTCGGAATCCTGCTTGCATTTTCGACCGGACAGCTCCAGCGCGGTCGCCTGGATCGCCTGCGCTTCCAGGCGCGGCGTGAACGCGACGCGGGCAATCTCCACGGCGCGGTCGCGCTCCTCGATCACTATCTCCAGGCGCGGCGCTGGGACGAATCTGCGTGGTTGGAACTCGCACGCGCGCTGAGTGCGGCGCGTCTGTGGGGCCGCGCGCAGGCAGTGTACGCGGAGATCGCGCGCAAGCGCGCGGATGAGGGAGATCTGGCCGGACTGACCGAGGTCTACCTCGAGGCACGCCGTGGCAACCAGAGCTTCTGTCTCCGTCCCCATCAGATGCGCTCGATCGCGTTCTGGTTGGAGAAGAACACGCGCATCGCCGAGGCCGTCTCCGTCTACTTGGACCTGACACGCATGTACCCCGATCACGAGACGCGAGAACACGCGATGGTGCGCGCGGCCAGCTTGACCCTCACGCGGCTGCACGACCGCAGCACCGGTCTCGCCCTCGTCGAGGAGGCGCTGGACGACTTTCCGGACGGCGCCTGGCGCTCGCTGTTGGAGCGGGAACGCGAACGCTGGCAGATGTCTACGGCGTGATCAATTCCTGATGCAGGCTGGCCAGCCAGCTCTGGCCCTCCCGCTCCGGCACGACGAACGCGCGATGGTTGGCTCCCCAGAAGGTCGCCATGGGCGGGCCGAGCCGCTGTCCCACACTCTCGACGGCCTTCGATACGCGGCGGCTTCCCACGCCACGCCCGACCAACGTCACACGGCGTCGTCGCCGCTCGAGTGAGGTCTGCAGCGACTGCTCCTCGCGGAGGTAGTCGTTCATCTGATCGCGCAGACGCGGACCCTCGTTATCGGGGAGAAGCAGGTCGAGGCACACGCGGTCGTTGCCCGTTCTCGCCATGGACCCCGGCGTGAGCTGGGCCTCGATGGAGAGGTCGCTGCGCTCCACCATGGCCAGGAGTCGGGCGAGGAACCCCGGCACCAGCGGAAGTCCATCCAGGGTCAACATGCTGAGCGGCGGCGAGAGCGAGATGCTCCACACGGGCATGTTCAGGAGGAGCGGTTCGGCGGAGATGACCGTCCGCCCCGAGCCGGGCGCGAAGCCGCGCAATTCGATGGGGATTTCGTGGGCGCGCGCGATTTCGATGGCCTGGGCGTGGACGATGGGAACTCCGGCCTCGGCCAGATCCGTCATCGCCGCGTAGTCGAGTTGATCGAAGCGATAGCTGACGGCGAGGAGATTGGGATCGGCGCTGTGCACGCCGTCGACATCTCGATAGAAGACGGCGCGGTCCGAGCCGAGGCCGACCGCAAGGGCCAACGCCGTCACGTCGGAGCTGCCGCGTCCCAGCGTCGTCGTGCTGCCGTCGCGCGTCACGCCCTGGAAGCCGGTGACGACGGGAATCTCGCCGGCCGCGATGGATGCCGTCAGCGGTCCCGGGCGAATCTCCTCGATCCGAGCGCGCCCGTAGGATTCGTCCGTCACGATACCTGCCTCGGCGCCGCTGAACGAGCGCGCCCGGAGGCCGCGGCCGCGCAGCGCGATCGCGAGCAACGCCGCGGCCTGAAGTTCGCCCGTACTCAGGAGGCGATCCAACTCGTCGCCCGGCGGATCGGGATGCACTCTGCGCGCCGCCGAGAGCAGCCGATTCGTCACGCCGGCCACGGCACTGACGACGACGATCGGCGCCGCGCCCGCTTCGCGCGTGGCGGCGACGTGGCGGGTCGCCGTCTCGATCTGACCCGCTCCCGCCAGGGCGGAGCCGCCGAATTTCAGTACCCGACTGAGCAAGGACACTCCTTCTTGGGACCGAAACGAATATGCCAGCTTTGACGGTGGAGGCAAGGATCGGACGCAAAGTGCTCGCCGTGTCCGCGCCAAAGTCCGAAAAAAGCCGGGATTCGGCCCCCAATCCGCTGATTTGGGAGTTGATGGGCCGGAAGGCTTCTGCTATCTTCCCGTCGCCGATTCGCCGTAGGTCCTTGTAATCATGCCAGTTACGGTAATCTAGTTACGGTGTTCGTGTCGCGAGCGGCGCTCGGCTGAATCGGCTCGGCCTCCCGTAAGGCTACGATGCGCATCGATGCATTGCCCGAGGGCGAGCGGCCACGAGAACGCTGTCTGCGCCTGGGGCCGCAGGCTCTCTCGGCCTCCGAGCTCTTGCACCTGGTTTTGGGTGGGGGGTCGTCTGCCGGAAATGGCTTTACAATGGCCAATTCCCTGCTCCAGAGATTTGGAAGCCTGTGGGCGCTTGGCCAGGCGGCGCCCGCGGAAATGAGCTGCGTCCCCGGGATCGCCCACGCTCGTTCGGCCGCTCTGTCCGCGGCCTTCGAACTGGGCCGGCGGGCTCGCCGTCGCGTGTCGCCGCCCGGGCAAATCGTCGCGTCACCGGCGGATGCGGCGGCGTTGCTCGGGCCGGCCCTGGAGAATCTGCAGCAAGAGGCGATCTTGGTGTTGCATCTCGGCGGGAGACATCAGCTGCTGCGGTTGCAGCTGGTGGCGCTGGGGAGTTTGAACGCGGCGGCGGTCGAACCGAGGGAGATCTTTCGGGGCGCCATCGCGGTGGCGGCGAAAGCCATCGTGCTGGCACACAACCATCCCTCTGGATCCCCTGAACCGAGTGAAGATGACGTGCGACTGACGCATCGTCTTCAGGAATGCGGTCGGACTCTCGGTGTTCCCGTCCTCGATCATCTGGTGATCGCGGGCGAGCGTTTCGTGAGTCTGGAAGAACGCGGGCTTCTCTAGCCCAGATCACACTTCTTCCGAAGAGGAAGCCCGATCGTGGAACTCTGGAACAAATTCAACAACCTGTTCACGAACGACGTCGCCATCGATCTGGGCACGGCGAACACGCTGGTCTACATCAAGGGCAGAGGCATTGTGCTGAACGAGCCGAGTGTCGTCGCCGTGGACAAGAGCACGCGCAAGGTCCACGCGGTCGGTCACGCCGCGAAGGCCATGTTGGGCAAGACGCCGGAGCGGATTCAGGCCATCCGCCCCCTCAAGGACGGCGTCATCGCCGACTTCGACGTCACCGAGCACATGCTCCGCGAGTTCATCACGATGGCACAGAAGCGCCGCCACTTCATCGCGCCGCGCATCATCATCTGCGTTCCGAGCGGGATCACCGAGGTGGAGAAGCGCGCGGTGCGCGACAGCGCCAAGCACGCGGGCGCGCGAGAAGTGTTTCTCGTGGCCGAGCCCATCGCCGCGGCCATCGGCGTCGGGCTGCCGGTGGATCAGCCGAGCGGAAACATGATCATCGACATCGGCGGTGGGACCACCGAGATCGCCGTGATCGCCCTGAACGGCATCGTGTGTGATTCATCGATCCGCGTCGGTGGTGACGAGATGGATGAGGCCATCGTCAACTACCTCAAGAAGAACTACAACCTCCTCATCGGCGATCAGACCGCGGAACAGATCAAGAAGGAAATCGGCAGCGCCTACAAACTCGAGACCGAGCTCGAAATGGAAGTGAAGGGCCGCGACCTGGTCGCGGGCATTCCCAAGACCTTCAAGATCAGCAGCGTGGAAATCCGCCAGGCGCTGCAAGAGCCCATCGCGCAGATCGTCGACGCGCTCAGGGAGGCACTGGAGCAGACGCCGCCCGAACTGGCGGCGGACATCGTCGACCGGGGGATCGTCATGACCGGGGGAGGGGCGCTCCTCAAGGGACTCGGCAAGCTGTTGAAGGACGCCACCAATCTGCCGATCAATACGGTCGAGGATCCGCTCTATTGCGTGGTGTTGGGCACGGGGAAGATCCTGGACGACGTCGATGCATTCGAAGACGTGATCATGCACAGCACGAAGGACTGAGATGCCGAAGGGGCAGGAGGGATTGGCGCGCCTCGGCGACAAGCTCGTCCTCGGCATCTGTGTCGCGCTTTCGATCGCGCTGATTACTCAGGACGACCCCACCCGCCTTCGCCTCGGATCCCGCTGGGCGCAGCGCCTGATGACGCCGGTGGAGACTGTCTTCGATCACTTCGACTCGCTTCGCGACGTCCGCGCGGAAAACGAGCGACTGCGCACGCGCATCGCCGCCATGCAACTCGACGCCGGACAGATCCTCGCCGAACGTGCGCGCTGGGAGGAACTGCGCGCCCGTGCTGGTTTCTATGAGCGTTCGCGCGGGAGTCTCCTGCCGGCGACGGTGCTCCAGCTCGAGATCGGTCGATTCCCGACACGCGCGAAGATCCGCTGTACCGAAGTCGACAGTCTTCGTCGCTTCTTGGCTGTCGTTACGGAAAAGGGTCTGGTGGGCCGCATCAGCGAAGTGCTCGAACCCGACATTGCCATGGTGGAACTTCTCACCGATCTCGAGTCGCGCATCAGCGTGGAGGACGTGCGGACCGGCGTCGTCGGACTCCTCCGCTACGACGGACACCGCTTCATGATGGATCAGGTTCCGCGCGGTGAGCCGCTGAAGGTGGGGGACATCATCAACACCAGCGGTCTCGGCGCGACGGTGCCGCGCGGTCTGCCCGTGGGTGAGATCGAGGAGTTGCGTTCCTCGCCGAGCGAACTCTTCCAGTCGGTCTTCCTGCGTCCGTTCACGCGCTTCCACGCGTTGGATGATGTCTACGTCGTCTGGCGCGAGGGGCCATGGTACGTGAGGCCGGCGGATGCCGAGTTGATGGCACCGGCGGACAGTCTCGGCCGGGGAGGCCGGGGATGAGCGGCTTTCGCCTCGTACTGGCCGTACTCCTGTCGCTGCTGGCGCAGATCTCCGTGGTGCCACGCATCGCGATTCTCGGGATTCAGCCGGATGTGACGGTCCTGCTCCTCGTCCTGCTCGCGATGCGACGTGGGCCGGTGACGGGAACGCTCGTGGGCTTTGGCTTGGGGCTTCTGCAGGATCTCCTCGTGCCCGAGCGCCTGGGCATGAACATGTTGGCGAAGTCCGTCACCGGTTACGCCCTGGGCCGGCTGGGCGGTGGCCTTTTCGTCGGCGGTCCCGGCCTCCAGGTCGCGCTGATGGGATTCTCAGTACTGCTCCACGACCTCATCTTCCTCTTGGCGCTGACGGGATTGGACCTGCCGCAGGTCTTCAGGGTCTTCTTCCTGGACTCTGTTCCGACGGCGATCTACACGGCGTTCCTGGGTGGCGTGATCCTCGTCGTCGCCATGGCGCTGGGGGGAGGGCGCCTGTTCGCCCCCTCGAAGGGGGACTCCCGTGCGTCACGATGAATCTGCTCTGACCCATCGGGCGAATCTGCTGCGCGTGCTCGTGGGAAGCGGCTTCCTGCTCCTCTTTGTCGCACTCTTTTCCCTCCAGGTCCTGCAGCAGTCCGATTTCGCCGCCAAGGCACTGGAAAATCGGCAGTTTCGCGAGCGGGTTCGCGCGCCGCGCGGTCGGGTGCTCGATCGCAACGGCATCACGCTCGTCGACAACCGTCACCAGGCCCGGCTCAGCCTCTCCCTCGCCGGGCTGAAGAAGGACAATCCGACCTTCATGCGTCTGACGGAACTCCTGGAACTCGACGGCGACCTGGTGCTCGTGCGCAGTGCGAGCCGCCGCGAGGCCGATCGCGCGACCATTCTCAAACACGCCAACGTGGAGCAGATCGCGATCGTCGAAGAGCATCGGTCCCAGCTCCCGGACGTGCAGCTCAACATCGAACCACTGCGCCAGTATCGCTTCGGTTCCATGGCAGCCCACGTCCTCGGCTACATCGGTGAAGTCGACCCGGAAGATGTCGCGGCGTCGGGGCGCTTCGGACCCTACGCTTCGGGCGACATGAAGGGTGTCTCGGGCCTCGAGGGCTATGTGGAGAATCTCCTGCGAGGACGCCATGGGACGAAAGTCGTCGAGGTGAACGCCGCCAATCATGTCGTCGGCGAACTCGAGGGTGCCGGCCGCCCCGTCATCCCCGGAGTACATTTCTATCTGAGCCTCAGCCAGCCCCTTCAAAAAGCCCTCGAGGAATTGCTCGAGGGCCGCATCGGAAGCGGTGTCGTCCTGGAAGTCCCCACGGGGGACATCCTTGCCATCGCCAGCTCGCCTAGCTTCGATCCGAATCTCTTTGCCGGGGGTTTGGACATCACAGAATGGAAGCGACTCGAGAGCGATCCACGGCAGCCTCTGTACAACCGGAGTCTGCAAGGTGCATATCCTCCCGGCAGTCCATACAAACTGATCGGCGCGGCCTGCGCCCTGGAGCTGGGTCGCGTGAATCCGAGCACGGTCTTCCAGCCTTGCACGGGGTCGTACCGCTTCGGCAATCGGATCTTCCGCTGCTGGCAGCGGACCGAGGGACATGGTCTGCTCGATCTCGAGGGCGCCATCATCGAGAGCTGCGACGTCTACTTCTACCAGCTCGGCCAGCTGCTCACGATCGACGAACTCGCCGCCACGGCACGGCGCTTCGGTCTCGGTGAGTCGTCGGGCCTCGAGTTCGAAGCCGACCGCAGCGGCCTCGTGCCCGACAGCGATTTCTACGACCGCCGCTTCGGCCGCGGTCAGTGGACGCGCGGCGTCCTGCTCAACAACATCATCGGGCAGGGCGAGCTCCTCGCAACGCCGCTGCAGATGGCCCGCGCCTACGCCGCGCTGGGCGGCGATGGACATCTCTATCGTCCCAATCTGATCCTCGCCCGCGAGAATGCCTCGGGCGTTCGTGAGGTTCGCCGCGTGCGCCGCGTCAGCGAGACGGTCTGTTCGGATCGCGTGCGGAGCTTTCTCAAGCGGGCGCTCCTGCAGGTGGTCGAGCACGAGGAGGGGACGGGCGGACTCGCGCAACTCCGCGGCATCGCCGTCGCCGGCAAGACGGGAACGGCCGAGAATCCCCATGGCGAGGACCACGCTTGGTTCGTCGCCTACGCGCCCGCCGAGGATCCCGAAATCGCGGTGGCACTCATCGTCGAGAACGCGGGCCACGGTGGTGCCATCGCGGCGCCCATGGTCCGCGCCCTGATGAACGAATACTTCAGCGCCCGCCAGCCCCTCTCCGGGGAGCTGGGCAAGTGAATCGCGCGCTCCTACTGCCGAGGAAGCCAACATGCTGAGATCCGGCGGAAGCATCCTCGCGCGCGCGGATGGTGTGATCCTGCTCGCCTGGATCGGCTTGCTCGTCATCGGGCTCGCCGCCCTGTACAGCTGCACCGTGCCGTACCAGAGCGGCGATGGCGTCGTTCCATCGAATGTCGATTTCGCCGTCTTTCTGACGCAGCTCATGTGGGTCCTGCTCGGCCTCGCGGTCGGACTCATCTGCATTTTCCTTCCGTTCCGATTCTTCGAGACCTTCGCCTATCTGTTCTATGCCGGCGCTGTCGTTCTGCTCGTGGCCGTCTTCGTGATGGGCGAAGAGCAGGGGGGGGCGAGGCGGTGGCTGTCGTTTGGGCCCGTGGGGATTCAACCTTCGGAACTTGCGAAGGTCGCCCTCGTCTGTGTGCTGGGGCGCCATCTCGCCGGCCGGCGGAGCCAGCGGCCCACCTTGAAGCTGGCGGGCGCGCTCTTCTTGGCGCTGCCCCCATTCCTCCTGGTGCTGAAGGAACCGGATCTCGGAACCGCATTGGCGCTTCTGGCGCTGCCGCTGCCGATGCTCTATTGGGCTGGGATCAGGGCTCGTTTCCTCCTGGCCCTGGCTTCGCCGCTGCTCGGCGCGTTCGTGATGTTCTACGGCCAGCAGACGTGGGACAGCACGATTCCCTGGGTGCTCTATCTGATCGCGCTGCTGGCGATCGTATTCTTCTCGCGGATGTACATGCTTCGCAGCCTGATGCTGGTCGGCGCGAACGTGCTGACAGGGCTTTCGATCGCCCTGATCTGGGAGCGGCTGCGGCCCTATCAACAGGAGCGGATCGTCAGTTTTCTCCGCCCCACAGAGGCGGATCTGCTCGGATCGGGATATCAGGCGCTGCAGAGCAAGGTCGCCATCGGTTCCGGTGGGCTGCTGGGAAAGGGATATCTCCAGGGCAGTCAAAAAGGGCTCGCATTTCTTCCCGAGCGCCACACCGATTTCATTTTCAGCGTCGTCGGCGAGGAGTTCGGCCTGTTCGGCGCTTTGCTCGTCCTCGCGCTCTTCGCGCTGCTCCTCCACCGCGCTCTGCGCGTGGCGGTGATGGCGCGGCGTCCGTTCGCGAGCCTGTTGGCAGTGGGTGTCGCGACCTACTTCTGCTTCCAGGCGTTCGTGAACATCGGAATCACGGTGGGGCTCCTGCCCGTAACGGGTCTTCCTCTGCCCTTCATCAGCAAGGGTGGGAGTTCCATGCTCGCGAGTTCGATCATGATGGGCCTGTTGCTCAACGTCTCGGCCCGCTGGTCGGAGGTATGAGCGACACGCTCGAGTATCGTGACGGTGCTCTCTGGGGCGCATCGGCGGAGCGGGCAGAATGGCCCCGGCTCGTGCTCTTCGGCGACCCCGTCGCACACAGTCTCAGTCCACGCATGCACGACGCCGCGCTCGCGGCGGCGAAGCAGGAGGGCAGCTACGGCGCTGTCCGCGTTCGGCCCGCCGATCTCGCGGCGGCGGCGGCGGCGGCGTTCGACGCCGGCGTGGTCGGCATCAATCTCACGCTGCCCCACAAGACGGCAATCGTCCGCGTCGCCGTGCGAGCCTCGGAAGAAGTCACACGAATTGGGGCCGCCAACACGTTGATTCGATTGAAGAACGGATGGAGTGCCCACAACACCGACGCCCGCGGCTTCGGGTTGGCGCTGCAGAGATTCGTCGGACGCGCGCTCGATGAGGTTCTGCGCGACGTGCGCGTGATCGGGGGCGGTGGGGCCGCCCGTGCCGTCGCGGCCGCCGTGCGCTCCATCTCGAACTCTGGGAGAGTGCGCTTCCTGGTCCGGCGCCCGGAGGCGATTCTCTGGGGCTCGGAATTCGAAGCGAGCGTGGAGGCGTTGGACGGCGCCACACTCGAGGGCGCCTCGCTCGTGGTTCAGGCGACTCCTCTTGGCCTCTCTGCCCACGACCCCAGTCCGATGCCGGATGCCGTCTTCCCGCGCGAGTGTGTGATCATCGATCTGAGCTACGCGCCACAGGCGTCCCAATTTCTCCGCGACGCTCGCGCGGCCGGCTGCCGCTGTGAGGGAGGCGGGCGCATGCTCGTCGCTCAGGGAGCGCTGGCGTTCACGATGTGGTTCGGTGGGAGGAGTCCGCTCGAGGTGATGGCACGCGCCATCGATTTGGATTGGTAGGATCTCCCGGGAAACGATGACCGCCGATGCTGGATCGGGACGTCTGTCTCCGTTTTTTCCTCGATGGGGTGTGGCCCCAGATCTGTCCGCTCTGCGATCGCCCACTCGACCGGGCGCACGGCGTCGTTTCGAGATCAATCCACACCCTCCTTCATGAATCCTGCCTCGCACGCCTGCCGCGGCAGGATCTGGCGTCGGCTCAGCCGCGCCCGCGTTGCGAGGGCGTGCCGGTGCGCGCCTGGCTGAGAGATCATCCCGCATTCTTCGACCTGCTCCACGCGGCGAAGTACGGCGGCCGACCGTCGCTACTCCTGCCCCTGGCCGAAGGACTGGCTGCGCGCGCCGCCGAAGCCGATTGGATTCCGCCCGATGCGTGCCTCGTGCCCGTGCCCGACGACCCGTGGCGCCTCGCCGAGCGGGGTTTCAGCCCGGCGACGATCCTCGCGAGAGAAATCGCCGCTCGGCTCGGCTGCGGGCTCCGCGTCGACCTGCTCCGCCGCCGCCGAACCGCCGAGCCGCTGGCTCGCATCCGCGGCGCCAGCGCGCGCCGGCAGCATCAGAGGGAACTCTGGGGTATCGGCAGGTTGCCGGAAGTCCCAGGGGAGCGAAGTCTCATCCTGGTCGACGACCAGATCACGACAGGGAGCACGGTGGAGAGTCTCGCCGGCCTGCTCGGACTGCGCGGAAATCCGTTGCTGGTGCTCTGTCTCGCGGCCGCGGCGGGCGCGCCCGAGCAAGTGTGACTTGACAGTGGGTTCGCCGGGTCCGTAGAATTCTTGCAGGTACGGCGGCTCCAAATCCTTGGCTAACAATCGTTTAGGGTAAGAAGACAGCAGATTCTGCCTCGTCGTGCCGCGCGGCAACTCAGGGTTGCCGTGCAGGAATCGCGGGTCCGTCCCGCGCAACACCCTTCGAGGCACGCGGGCATGAACAAGCTTTCCGTCCAAGACATCGACCTGCACGGCCGCCGCGTTCTCATGCGCGTCGACTTCAATGTCCCGCTCGACACCAAGGGGGGCATCAGCGATGACACGCGCATCCGCGCCTCTCTGGCGACGATGGAGTATGTCGTCTCGCGCGGGGGCATCCCGATCCTGATGAGCCATCTCGGTCGGCCAGCGGGCAGGCGCAACGACGCCTTCAGCCTGCGCCCCATCGCGGATCATCTCGGAAAACTCACGAGTACGCCGATCCTCTTCGCCGAGGACTGCGTCGGTGACGCGCCGCGCCGCGTGGTTGCCTCGGCCAAGCCAGGGCAGGTCGTGCTGCTCGAGAATGTGCGTTTTCACGCCGCCGAGACCGAGAACGACGCCGAGTTCTCGCGCCAGCTGGCGGAGCTCGGGGATCTCTATGTCAACGACGCCTTCGGAACGGCCCATCGCGCCCATGCCTCGACGGTGGGCGTCACCCAGCACTTCGAGCTGCGGGCCTCTGGGCTCCTCATGGACCGCGAACTGCAGAATCTCGGTGCACTCCTGCATTCCCCACGCAGGCCGTACATCGCCATCCTGGGCGGCGCCAAGGTCAGTGGGAAGATCGAGATCATCGAGAATCTCCTCGACCGCGTAGACAGCATTCTCATCGGTGGAGGAATGGCATTCACCTTCTTCAAGGTGCATGGAATCGATGTCGGTGACAGCCTCGTCGAGGACGACCTGCTGGATACCGTCCGCAAGATTTCCGAGCGCGCCCGCAGTTCCTCGACCCAATTGCTCCTGCCGCAAGATCTCATCGTCGCCGACCAGTTCTCGAACGAAGCACAGCGGCGCGAGGTCCTCGTCACCGACATCCCCGAAGGCTGGCAGGGACTCGACATCGGGCCGCGGACGACGAAGCTTTTCGGCGAGCACATCGAACGCGCCAAGACCATCTTCTGGAACGGGCCGATGGGCGTGTTCGAGATGCCACATTTCGCCCGCGGCACTCGCGCGATCGCTCGTCACATGGGCAAGGCGACGGATCGTGAGGCTTGCACCGTGGTCGGCGGCGGCGATTCCGTCGCGGCACTGCGGCAGATGGATGTGGATCGCCACATCACGCATGTCAGCACCGGCGGCGGCGCAGCGCTGGAGTTTCTGGCCGGGAAGACGCTGCCAGGCGTGGATGCGCTCAGCGATGCGACCAGCATGCCGGTCTAGCCTGTCGCGACTGGAAGGCGTGAACCCGTGAGCAAGCGTCGCCCGCTCATCATCGGCAATTGGAAGATGAACCTCAGCCTCGGCGAGGCCCAGGCACTCGCGTCGAGCCTGTTGCGTCGATTTTCAACCGTCCATGCCGGGCCTGAACTCTTCGTCTGTCCGTCACATCTGCATCTGCACGCCCTTGCTCCACTCCTCGACGGCAGCGTCCTCGGTCTCGGTGCGCAGGATCTGGCAGCCTTCGCGCCGGGGCCCCACACGGGCGGAAGCAGTGGCGAGCAGCTGCGCGAGCTCGGGGTCCGGCTGAGTCTCGTCGGACACAGCGAGCGACGGAACGAATGCGCCGAGGCCGATGAGATGGTGGCGGCGAAGTTGAGGGCCGCGTTCCGCGTGGGTCTGATTCCCGTGCTCTGCTTCGGCGAGACGCGGGCGGAACGAGAGGCGGGACGGACGGAGGATATCGTCCATCGACAGCTCAGCAGCGCGCTCGATGGGCTCGCCGACGCGCAGATCGCCGCGACCGTCCTGGCCTACGAACCGGTCTGGGCCATCGGCACCGGTCTCCACGCAGCGGTCGACGACGTGGTTTCGGTCCATCAGCGCGCCCGGGCGATGCTCCGCGAGTTGGGCGGGCCGCAGCTGGCCGAAGCCGTTCGCATCCTCTATGGAGGCTCCGTAAACGGCGAGAATGTGGGCGCCTATCTCGCAGAGGAGGCCATCGACGGGGCTCTCGTCGGCGGTGCCAGCCTCGACGCCGATGCCTTCTGGAACATCGTCTGCTGGCACGATGGGGCGGTTTGACAGCCCCCAGCGCCGGTGCTAGCTTACCGGTCTGCTCTGCGGCGCTGTTTTCCGGGCGCTGACGCGAATCTCCACTCGACGGCCATCGACCCGTCCTGATCGACACTGGGCCGGGAGCCCGATCTCATGCAGTACTTTCTATTGACGCTCCATGCGCTGATCTCAGTTCTCCTGATCATCGTCGTCCTGCTCCAGCAGAGCAAGGGCGGCGGGTTGGCGGGCTCGTTCGGCGCTGCGGGGGCGAGCGAGGCCTTTTTTGGCGCTCGCGGGGTCATGACGATCCTGCACAAGGCCACGATCATCCTCGGGACGGCGTTCATGATCAGCAGTCTCGTGCTGGTCGTCGCCTCTTCATCGAGCGGCGGAGGCGGTGCAAGCCTGAGCCAACAGGCCGGAGGGCGCGCACCAGTGCAGTCGCCGACGGCGATTCCACTGTCGCCGGAAGGGTCCGTTCCCGGCGCCAGCGGTCTGGCGGAGCCGATTCCAGGCGACGACGCTGCGGGCGATGAAGCGCCGGCCCCGGACGCGAATACGCCCGATGATGGATCGGCATCCGACGGCGGTGATCGTGACTCCGGCGGTGACAACGCGTCGAAGTAGACTCCATAAAGTGCAGATATGGCGCGGGATCTCCGCGCCCGTGAGCTTTGCTCGGGTGGTGGAATTGGTAGACACGCTGTCTTGAGGGGGCAGTGGCGAAAGCTGTGCGGGTTCGAATCCCGCCCCGAGCACCACGAATGAGGGCGTTCCGACGGCAGTTGGAGCGCCCATTTTTTGTTGACACCGTCCAGAACGTATTCGGATACTGCGGTCGGTTTCGACAAACGGAACAAGCTTTGCTCCTGAGCGAGGCTCGTGAAGTGGGTCGAAGACCTGTAATGGGGCGTTGCCCCATAGGCTGCATCCTTGCAAGCGAGGCAGAAAACATGGAAGACGGAATCACCATCGAGGCCGCCCCGGCCAAGAAGAAGCGGGCGACACGTAAGAAGAAGACGACCGCCAAGAAGAAGACGGTTCGTCGCAAGAAGAAGAAGACGACGGGCAAGAAGAAGAAGACCACGGCTCGTCGCAAGAAGAAGAAGACGGCGGGCAAGAAGAAGAAGACCACGGCTCGTCGCAAGAAGAAGAAGACGGCGGGCAAGAAGAAGACCACGGCTCGTCGCAAGAAGAAGAAGACAGCGGCGACCACGACCACCAAGAAGAAGAAAGCTCGTCGCAAGAAGAAGCGGACGACCGTCGCCAAATAGGCAGGTCTTCGCCAGAACGAGTAAGGGTGGCTATTTTTTAGCCACCCTTCTCTATTTCCAGGGAATTCTTGGGCCACGCCCGAACGTGGAGAATCTAGCGGCCGAGGCCGACCGCCTTTTCGTCCCCGTCATCGCCGGAAGGGACGTTGTAGCGCCACGTGACCCCGGCGTAGAGCGATGGCAGCGTCACGATGGCGTCGAGCGCGATCTCCTCGGTCTCCCACGAATAGAGCGTGAAGCTGGTCCCCACCTCGAAGCGGAAGTTCCCGAACAGAGGGCCGCTGACGCCACCGCCGTACATGAAGTAGACCGCGCTGACGTCGTCCACGGCGGGGAACTGATTGAGCACGCCGCCGAATCCGAGGATCACGAATGGCCTCGTCGGCCACTTCACCTCGCGACCGAGGTGGTAGATGATGTTTCCGCCGCCGCGGAAGACCTCGACGTCGCTCTCGTCGATTTCGCGCCGCGTGGAGTTCTCGTCGGTGTGGCCCAGCAGTTTGGCTTTGTTCAGCGAATAGGCTCCGAAGAGCTGCATCCCGAAGTTCTCGCCGAGATAGAAGCTGGCGCTCCCACCGATCGCAGGCCCAGCCTCGAGCTTCTTCGTGGGGGCGCGCAGAAATTCTTGTGATGTGCCGCTGAAGTCCACGATCTGGTTCGCGCCACGATCGAAGGTCTGATCGGGGTCCAGAATGTCCGGCAGGGACATGTACTCGGCGCCCCACAGATAGCCGCCGAAGACGTTCAGATCGATGCGGATGATCTCGAAGAGTGGCTCAGAATCGATCTCCTCCTCCCGCAGGACCGGCTCTTCCGTAGAGTCGGCGGGCGCATCGTCGTCTTCTGGAGCCGGTGGGCTGGGTGCCTGCGCCCAGGCGACCGGCACCGAGCCGAGAAGGAACACGAAGAGGCTCAGGCGGAGGGGGGCGCAGAGGGCCCTCAAAACTGTCGAATTCATAGAACGGTCTCGAATGGCGGTGTGGGGTCGAGATGGAAAACGCCGGCGAGGGCCGCGGGCCCATCGCCCGGGGAAGCAGATCCGGCACAATTCAGCCGAGCGCGCGACGGCGAGAGCGGCGCGCCAGCCGCCCGTAAGTTACGCGATTCGGGGGTGATCTGTCCAGACCTCCGGCCCGCGCGCGATCTCCTAATATAGGTGGACCCTTCGCCCTGGCGAAGGAACGCCGGGGGCCTTAAGCTGCCGTTCTGACTGCGTTGACAGCCTTTTTCAGGCGGTGCTAGAGTACGCCTTTCGCTCGATACTCGCTCGCCGATCCGGTCGCCGGCCGCCGCGGGGCAGTCAGAGTCACATTCAACAGAGTCCAGGGACTTGGGAGGAGCGGAGCGCCGTGAAGTCTTATGCCCCCGCCGATATCAGAAATGTTGCCATCGTCGCTCACCAGGCAGCCGGGAAGACGACCCTTGCCGAAGCCATCCTCTTCCGGACCGGCGCCATCGGCCGCCAGGGCAGTGTCGACGAGGGCACCAGCAATCTCGACTATCATGCAAACGAGATCGAGCGGAAGACCTCCATCTACACGGCGTTGGGCGCCTGCGAGCACGAGAAGACCAAGTTCAATCTGGTGGACACTCCGGGTTTCGAGGACTTCCGCGGCGAAGTGATCGCAGCGCTCGGCGTCGTCGAGAGCGCGTTGTTGGTCGTCCGCTCCGATGGAGGCGTCGAGGTCGGCACGGCTGCACTGTGGCAGACCCTCGAGAAGTATGGACTCCCCGCGCTCCTGGTCGTCAGCAAGATGGACAAGGAGCACGCGGACTTCGGGTCGTGCATGGCGCAGATCAGGGACCAACTCTCGCCGAAGGCGGTACCGGTCCAGATTCCCATCGGGCAAGGGGACGGCTTCCACGGACTCATCGATGTCGCCACTGGCAAGGCCTACGACTACAAGAATCCGGGCGAAGCGGTCGAGATGGCGATTCCCAGCGAGATGCGAGCAGCCTACGAAGAGGCGCGCGAGGAGCTCCTGAACGCCGCGGCTGAGCACGACGATGCGCTCGTAGAGAAGTATCTCGACGAGGGAGACCTCAGCTACGACGAGATTCGTCTGGGCATCCAGATCGGCGTCCGAGACCGGAGTTTCTTCCCTGTCTGCGCGTGCAGCCCGATGAGCGGAATCGGGATGCGCGCCGTGCTGCACTTCATCAAGGAGTATCTGCCCTCGGCCGAGTCCACGACGGGGCTCCGTGCGTTGGCCGGCAAGGAGGAGACCACGCTGAGGATCGGCGCGGGCGCGCTGACCTGCGCGCGCGTCTTCAAGACCGCGCTCGAAAAGGACGCAGGTGACTTCTCGTACATTCGAGTGTTCGCGGGCAAGCTCGGAGGCGGCGACGAGCTGCACAATCACAACCGAAATCAACCCGAGCGGCTGAGCCAGCTCTTTGCCTTGGAGGGCAAGAATCGCGAGAAGATCGAGAGCATCGGCTGTGGGGACTTCGGCGCGGCAGTGAAGCTCAAGAACACCCATACTGGCGACACACTCGGGGACAAGAATCTCGACGCCGTTCTACCACCCTTCGCGTTTCCCGAGCCCAACAGCCGCGTCGCGCTGCGCCCTGCAAGGGACGGCGAAGACGACAAGCTCGCCCAGGGGATGCATCGGCTCAACGAAGAAGATCCCACCTTCGTCTTCAGCATGGATCCGCAGACCCACGAGCATGTTCTGCAGGGTCAGGGCGAGTTGCACTTCGACGTCCTGCTCGAGCGGCTGGAGAGGCGTTACAAGGTCGAAGTGACGCGTCACAAGCCGAAGATACCGTATCTGGAGACTCTGAAAAGCACGGTCGACATCGCGGCGCGGCACAAGAAACAGAGCGGCGGCCGCGGCCAGTTCGCGGACGTGAACCTCAAGTTCGAGCCCGTGTCGCGCGGAGCCGGTTTCGAATTCGTCAACGCCATCGTCGGCGGGGCGATTCCGGGCAAGTTCATTCCGGCGGTCGAGAAGGGGCTGATCGAGACCATGGGCAAGGGCCCGCTGGCCGGCTGTCGCGTCGTGGACATCAAGGTGACGCTCCACGACGGCGGCTTCCACGCGGTCGATTCCAGTGAGGCCGCATTCAAGATGGCGGCGTCGCTCGCCATGAGAGATGCGTTCAAGACGGCGAAGGTGGCCATGCTCGAACCCATCTACTCGATCGAAGTGAAATGCCCCGAAGAGGTCATGGGCGACGTGATGGGAGATCTCTCGTCGCGTCGCGGCCGCATCATGGGCAGCGAGCAAGTCGGGCATTTCTCCATCGTCAAGGCGGTCGTCCCGCTGTCGGAACTGTATCGCTACAGCACCAGTCTCCGTTCCATGACCCAAGGGCGTGGCACCCACACGCGGACGTTTGAGGGCTACGAGGAAGTTCCGTCGGATCTGATGCAGAAAATCATCGACGACGCCAAGAAGAACTCGCAAGAGGCATAGACGAAGGCGTCTTTGGAGGAAATCGTGTCCGGCCACTCGAAATGGGCGAACATCAAGCACCGCAAGGGTGCGCAGGACGCGAGACGCGCTAAAATCTTCACGCGCCTCGGCAAGGAAATCACCATCGCGGCGCGCGATGGCGGCGCCGACCTCTATTCGAACTCAAGCCTCCGCACGGCGATTTCCACCGCCCGCTCCAACAACATGCCCAACGACAAGATCGACCGGGCCATCAAGCGGGGGACCGGAGAACTGGAGGGCGCGCGGCTCGAAGAGATCACCTACGAGGGTTACGGACACGGCGGCGTGGCCATCCTGGTCCAGTGCGTCACGGACAATCTCAATCGAACAGCGGCCGACGTCCGCCACGCCTTCAACAAGAACGGGGGTAAGATGGGGCGCTCCGGGAGCGTTGGCTATCTATTCGAGACCAAGGGAATCATCACTGTCCGCGAAGAGACGGCCAACGAGAATCGAATCATGGAAGTCGTGATCGACGCCGGGGCGGAGAATGTCGAAACCCAGGACGGCGTGGTGCAGATCTCCACGCCTTCGGCCGCGTTCCACGCGGTGCTGAACATCCTCGAGGAGAACCAGATCGCCACCGAGTCGGCCGAACTCTCGCCGGTCGCGTCGACCACGATCCAGGTGACGGGCAAGGACGCCGAGGGCGTTCTGAAGCTGATCATGGCATTGGACGATCTCGACGACACCTCGAGGGTGAGCGCCAACTTCGAGATAGACGAAGAGGAACTGACCAGGCTCCAGGAAGCCCTGTGAAACTCGTCCTGGGCATCGACCCGGGCAGCCTGAACATGGGATATGGGTTGGTGCGCTCCAGCGGTTCGAAGCTGGAGCATGTCGCACACGGCTGCCTGCGCGCCTCCCGCGCCCTGGCGATCGCGGAGCGCCTCGCGAAGCTCCACGGCGAGTTGGAGCGAATCCTCGAGAGTTACTGTCCCGACGCGGTCGCCATCGAGAAGGTCTTCACGGCCAAGAACCCCAAGAGCGCCCTGATGCTGGGGCAGGCCCGTGGCGCCGTTCTCGTCGCCATCGGCAGAAGAAAGCTGCCCCTTGCCGAATATGCCCCGGCTGAAGTAAAGCTAGCGGTCGGTGGCCACGGCTCCTGTAGCAAGCAGCAGCTCGCCCGCATGGCCGAGCGCATCGTCGGCATCTCCCTCCAGGGCGAAAGCAGCGATGCGTCCGACGCGCTGGCCATCGCAATTTGCCACGCCCAGGCGTTGAGTCGCGAGGAGTGGATCTCGCGCAGTCACCGAGCCTGAGCGACGAACTCCGGGGAGCGCCATTTGTACGCCTTCATCGCCGGCGAACTCATCGATCCGGGCCCGCCCACCGTGCTCGCCGTGGGGGGTGTCGGCTACGAGCTGCAGCTACCGCAGCGCGGTCGGGAGCGCTTGCCGCGCGTGGGCGAGCGCGTGCGGCTCTACACCCACTTCCAGGTGCGCGAAGACGAGCACACGTTGTACGGATTCTTGGACCCGCAGGAGCGGACCGTGTTCCGCTCCCTCCTCGGCGTGAGCGGCGTCGGACCGAAGGTGGCCCTGGCCATCGTCGGCGATCCGATCGCCGAGAGCATCCTGCGTGGCATCGCCGCGGGGGACGTGGCCGCCCTCCTGAAGGTGAAGGGAGTGGGGCGGAGAACGGCGGAGCGCATCGTGCTCGAGCTCAAAGACCGAGCCCTCCCCTGGATGGCCGGACTGCCCGGGCGTCCCGTCGACGAAACTGACGATGCCACCCTGGCCCTCATCGGTTTGGGGCTCAGCCCCGAAAAGGCTAGAGCACTGCTCGCGCAGATTCCTGCCGAGGAGCGCGCGAAGAAGGGCGTCGAAGAGGTCGTCCGTCTCGCGCTCAAGCAATCTCAGGCGCAGGCCTGATCCAGGCCCCCGCCTACCGAGGAGTCTTTCGTGGAAGAGCAAATGCAGCCCGCGCGCCGTTGGACCCACGGCGCGGCCGATCCGGCGGCCGGTGACGACGCGCGCGACGAGACGAACCTGCGGCCGCAGATGCTCGCGGAATTCATCGGCCAGGAACGAATCAAGACGCAGTTGGCGCTCTTCGTCGAGGCCGCGC
>Ga0326597_10003187_pt1 | contig 23863 bp, 19 predicted proteins | sample RVTome_12_FD_203789 | JGI IMG/M metagenome (GOLD analysis project Ga0326597, IMG submission 203789) | Soil microbial communities from uranium-contaminated site in the Upper Colorado River Basin, Wyoming, United States - RVT100D185 | ecosystem: Environmental > Terrestrial > Soil > Contaminated >... | reverse complement strand
CCTTCGAACTCGGGGAGGACCTTGCGCATCGCCATCTCGAGCCCGCGCTGGTCCCCGCGCTCGTCGTCGACTCGGCGGGCGATCGCCTCGAGCATCAGATCGGAGTCCGTGGAGGCGCGCCCGTCGCCATAACGCTCGGCCAGAGAGCGCGTGTTGGTGAGGTTGCCGTTGTGGCCGAGGGCGATCGATGTCGCCCCCTTCTGGCGATGGACCGGCTGTGCGTTCTCCCACGAGGAAGAGCCCGTGGTGGAGTAGCGGGTGTGGCCGATGCCGATGTGTCCGTCCAGACCTGCCAGATCGGCTTCGTCGAAGACGTTGGCGACCAACCCGAGATCCTTGACGACGGTGACGGTCTCGCCGGCCGTGGTGGCGATCCCGGCCGACTCCTGCCCGCGGTGTTGGAGGGCGAAGAGCCCGAAGTAGGTGAGGTTGGCGGCCAGCTCTCCGGGCGCGAAGACCCCGAAGACGCCGCACGCCTCGCCGGGGGCGTGGAGGTCCAATTCAGCTTGGCGGACGGGCCCGGTCACGTGGGCGGAGGATAACCCCGCCCGCTACAGCGGCCGGCCGCTGCTTGCATGGAGGAATGGGCGCCTGGTGTTTTGTGTGCGATGCCCCGGTCGACGGGGACGTGTGCGGGACATGTGGCCGGCCTCCGACGCACGTCGAGGATCCGGACGAACCTGCGCCGCCGCCACCGTGGTGGACACGGATACCACGCCGCACCTGGATCACTGGAGGAATGATCGTCGTGGTACTCCTCTACACGCTGTTCCAATCGGGCTTCCGGCTGGCGGACTAATCGAAGACGGGCGGTCGCTTGTCGCGCACCGCCTGGACGCCTTCGGCGGCGTCGCCGCCCAGCCACCCGAGGAACTCGAGGGCGAGGGAGGCATCGAAGGCGGGGAAGGCGTCGCGCAGCCAGTGGTTCAGCGATCGCTTCGTCCACTGGATCGCACTTCGGCTCCCTTCGGCCAGCTTGACCGCCACCGCCGTCGCCTCATCGCGCAGAACGTCGTCGCCGACCACCTTCGACACGAGACCGAGCCGTTCGGCTTCGGCGCCGTCGATCGGATCGTTGGTGAGCAGGTGGTATTTCGCTTTGGCCATCCCGATGAGGAGCGGCCACAGCACGACTGCGTGGTCGCCGGCGGCGACGCCGATGGTGACGTGCCCGTCGAGCAGCCGGGCGCTGCGTCCGGCGATGGGGATGTCGGCGAGGAGAGCAGCGGCGAGTCCGGCGCCGACGGCGACGCCGTTGATCGCCGACACGATCGGTTGAGGGCATTCGACGATGTTGCGAACCAGATCACCCGCCTCCTTCATGACGCGGGCAGCGTTGGAGTGGGTGGACATGATGTGATCGAGGAGGTCGAAGTCTCCTCCCGCCGAGAACGCCCGCCCCTCGGCACGGAGGAGCACGGACCTGACTTCGTCGTCCCTGGCCACGTCGAGCCACACCTCGGTGATCTCGCGGTGGCCATCGATGCCGACCGAGTTGACCGGCGGGTTGTCGAGCACGATCTCGAGGACTCCGGGGTGGGGTCGCTCGAAGCGGAGTGTGCCGTAGGAGTCATAGACAGACATGGCTGCAACCTACCGCCCGCCGATCGTCGGGCGTCGTTCAGGCGGCGGCCGGCGCTTCTCTCACCGTGCGGCTCGCCCCCCGGAAGAGCCACACGGTGAGCATCCCGGCGAGCACGGCGATCCCCCCGGACAGAACGAAGACGCCGCGGGTGCCGACGACGGCTGCCACGAGGCCCGCCAGTGCCATCGACGCGACGTTGGCGCTTCCGATGATCGTCCCCAGTGCGGATCCGATGCGACCGCGCATCTCGTCCGGTACCTCGGACTGCACGAGCGTTGAGACCGAGGCCTGCAGCGGTGTCACCGTCCAGCCGACGGCGAAGAGAACGATCATCAGCTGCCAGGGAGTGGTGACGAGCGAGATGGCGGCGATCACGACGCCGATCGCCACGAGGGCGGCGCTCACCACACGGGTGGGATCGACCCGAGCCGCCACGGCGGTGATCACGGCGCCCGATGCGACCATCGACACGACCTGGGAGGCCTCGAGTGCGCCGAACCAGGATTCCGAGACGCCCAGCTCACCGACGACGAACGGAACCAGGAGTACGTTCACCGCCCCGATGCCGAACATCAGCACACCGGCGCCGACGAGGATCCCGACGAGGATGCGATTCGACGTGGCGGCACGAATCCCGGACACCATCTCCGCCAGTACTCGGCTCGGTTCTTCGGAGGACCGTTCCGCCCGCGATGGCGTGGTGATCCGCCATTCGAAGGCCGCCGACGCGATGAACGTGATGGCGTCCGCGACGAAGATCGGCCACAGGACGTCGCCAACTCCCGCCCACACGCCGGCAGCCGCCGTTCCCAGTAGGGAGAACACGACACGACTGGTCTCCATCATCGAGTTCGCCGCCAGCAGATTCCCGCTTCCGACGACGCGGGGGATGAGCGCCCCCTTGGCCGGATTGAAGAAGGTGCCGACGGCCGCCTGCAGGAAAGCGATGCCGTACAGGAGCCACAAACGATCGGCGGATCCGACGAAGACGAAGCCCACGACGAGCAGACCGCGTGCGATGTCCGAGCCGATCATCACCTTGCGCCGGTCCCAGCGGTCGACGTAGACGCCCGCCAGCATCCCGAGGAGCAGCTGAGGCAGAGCAACGGCGATGGCGGTGCCGGCGACTGCACTGACAGAGCCGGTCAGGCGCTGGGTGAGGATCAGCAGCGTGATCGTGGTCAGGCCGTCGCCCCAGTTCGACATCGCCTGACCGACGAACAAGAGGCGGAAGTCGCGAATCGCCAGGAGGTCCCTCATCTGATGCTCCGGGCGCTGGGGTAGACGAGACTGATCGTGCCGACGACCTCGACGTCGTCGGGAGGGGGCCCGTCGAGGTCGTCGGTGTCGATCTCGTAGCGCTCGTATAGGGCCTCGAGCTCGGCGATGAACTCGTGGAGGCGGGATTCATTGAGGAGGAGCAGCCCCCGCCGGATGTGCATCCGGCGGGAGGCCGTCTTGACCTCGAAGTCGACGACGCCTTCCTCGACCGCCCGGATGAAGTCGGCTTCGGTGGCGCCGAAGATCGAGGCGAGGACGGCCTGTGCCTTCTCCCGGGGCAGGGCGCGACTCAGGTACTCCTTGGACGGCTGGTATGAGTACGCCGACACCTGGTAGATCTTCTCGGTCTTGGCGCCCGCCGGTCGGGTGTCGACGACGGCGATCATCCCCGCCTCCTCCAGCTGGTTGACGTGGTGATACAGCCGGGTTCGCGGCACTTTCATCCGCTCTGCGAGCTCCGCCACCGAACGCGGTCGAATGAGCAGTTCGATGATCTCCAGCCGGGTGGAGTCGGACAGCAGGTCGAAATGCTCGTTGGTCTCCAGCCAGAAGACCTCGGCGGGCTTGTTCATGTCGGTTGAATATATGTTCAAGTCAACTGAACAGCAAGCTCGTTCTCCCCCCGGGCCCTCAATCGGCGGGAGGGGACTGACGCACCGCCCGCTGCGGGGCGAGATGGCGGCGGAGGGCGAAGAAGGGAACGAGGCCGACGAGGACCACTCCGAAGCCGGTGAAGGCGGCGGCGGCGTAGCCGTCGCGGATCGCCTCACTCACCAACGCGTTGGGAATCGCCTCCGACGCGAGCACGTCACGCACGGCCTCGACGTCGCCCACCGCCGTCGCCACGACCGCCAGGATGACCGCTCCGCCCATCGCCGCTCCGAGCGTGAAGCCCTGATTGCGGAAGAACTGATGGGCGGCAGACGAGCGTCCGATCTCCGAGGAGTCGCTCACGGCTCGCAACAGGGTGAGGCCTGCATTGGTGGCGAGTCCCACGCCCGATGCAATGATCACCATCAGACCGAGAACCACCGCCAGCGACGCGTCGACGACGACGGCGATGGCCAGCAGGCCCAGACCGGGAGCGGTCAGCAAGAATCCGACCCCCATCACGCTCGTCTCCGCCATGCGGTCCAGCAGACGCGAGGACAGGTTCGCTCCCAGGGTCCAGCCGATGACGAAGAAGAAGACCGACCACGCCGTCAACACCTCGGAAGCCCCTCGTCCCCCGCGGACGTAGAGCGTCAGAAACGAGCTCATGGCGACCGCTCCCGACACCAACAGGGCGAGCGCCACGGCCAAGGTCGAGAACGGCTGGTTGACGAGGTGCCGGATCCGCATGATCGGATCCGTCGTCCGTCTGATGTGCCACCACAGCACCGCGCCTGCCATCGACGCCGCTCCCAGCCAGACGATCGACTGCAGGCCGAGTCGATCCACCGCGAGTAACAGGAAGGTGTTCAGCGCGAGGACGCCGAGCAGACCCCGAACGTCGACCCGTCGGGAGTGGACGTTCTCGACGGGGCCAGGCATCACCCGCCATCCGGCCGTCAGGGCCAGCAGACCGAGCGGGATGTTGACCAGGAAGATCCAGCGCCAGCTCAGCGCGGTGAGCATGAAGGCGGCGATGCCCGGGCCGGCGACGCCCATGACCCCCCAGACGGTGGCGTTGGCGGCGAACGCCCGTCCGATCAGGTGGCCCGGATAGATCAGCCCGACGGCGGCGATGGCAACGGCGATGATGGCCCCGCCGCCGGCGCCATGGATCAGCCGGGCGGCCACCATCAGCGGCATCGACGGTACGAACGAAGCCAGCACCGCTCCGCCGACGAAGACGGCGATCGCCGATCGGAAGACGACGCGGACGCCGTAGCTGTCCACCAAGGGACCGGCCACGACAGCGGCCACACCCGACAGCAGCAGATACCCGGTCACGACCCAGGGCAGCAGGTGGACATCGCCGAGGTCGGCTGCGACCTGGGGAAGGGCGGCACTGACCGCCAGGCCTTCGAAAGCCGCCAGGGCGACCGTGGTGTAGAGCGCGATCGAGGCGGGGAGCAGTTGGCGGGAGAGGACGCTGGTCGGATGCGGGAACACGGCCCCGGAAGACTACGACCAGTCGCGTCCTGAGTTCGCCGTGCCGCTGATCAATCGCCCATGCACACGCCGAGATGGCGTGCCGACTCGATCCATGGGTGGTCGAGGGGGACGGTCTTGCGCTCGCCGGCCACCTCCTCCAGCGGCACGGCGACCGACTGTCCGTTCTGCATGGCGATCATCACTCCGGTGACGCCCTCGGCGATGGCGTCGGTTGCCGCCGTCCCGAGTTGCGTGGCGAGCAGGCGGTCCGCCATGGAGGGCGTGCCTCCGCGCTGGACATGTCCGAGGATCGTGACCCGCGCCTCGAGTCCTGTGACATCCTCGAGTTTGGTGGCCAGGTCCTCGGTCGACCGGGCCTGAGCATGGTGGAACTCGTCGAGCTCGGCGCGGAGCTCGGTGTCGTCTGCCTCGTCGTCGAGAGCCTCGATGGCGGAGCGGAGCTCGTCGTGCCGCGTCTTGTCCTTGACCGACATCGCTCCTTCGGCGACAGCCACGATCGAGAAGTTCGATCCGGCGGCCTTGCGCTGGAGGATCGACTCGGCGATCGACTCCACCCGATGGGGGATCTCCGGTATCAGGATGGCGTCTGCTCCTCCCGCCAGACCCGACCCCAGCGTCAGCCATCCGGTGTTGTGACCCATGATCTCGGTCACCATGATCCGGTGGTGCGAGTGTGCGGTCGAGTGGAGGCGGTCGATCGCCTCGGTGGCGATGTTGAGGGCAGTGTCGAAACCGAAGGTGGTGTCGGTGCGGGCCACGTCGTTGTCGATGGTCTTGGGCAGACCGACGACGGGGACACCGACCTTGTGCAGCCGGAGGGCGTTCTTCATGGTTCCGCCCCCGCCCAGACAGACCAGAGCCACCATGTCGTGCTGGTCGATGACCTGCTGGATCATCGGACGCATGTCCAGCTTCGATCCGTCACCCATGTCGACCTTGTGCACCTTCACCCGTGAGGTACCGAGGATCGTTCCGCCCCGAGTCAGGATCCCCGACAGCATGTCGCCGTCGAGACGGATGTGCCGGTTCTGGATGAGGCCGGTGAAACCATCCCGAAAACCGATGACGTGCATGTCGTAGCGGCGCTGGGCGGCCTTTCCGACCGCGCGGATGGCGGCGTTGAGGCCCGGTGAGTCACCGCCGGCGGTGAGGATTCCGATCGTCTGCGGCACGAGCCGAGATTAGGCGGCCGGTCGCTCACCAACTGGCGTGGACGAACCCTTCGCCCAGCAGGCCGCTCGTGCCGCCACCGATCCACCGGGCGACTCCGTCGTCGGCGGTGTAGATCAGGAAGGTTCCGGTCCGGTCGTATCCTCCGAGGCGGGCTCCGGGCTCGATCGGGACCTCGTCGACCAGGTCTCCTTCCGGGGTGAAGACCAGCAGCGATGTCGTGACGCCGTCCGGCTGGGCGCGGGCGACGACCAGTTCACCTGTGGCACGGCCGGCGAGTCCGGCCAGGGCCCACCCGGCCAGCTCGTCGATCGGGATCGCCGTCGAGCCGCCCGAGGTGTCGAAGGTGCGCAGGCGCACCGCCTCGCCATCGCCCTCCAGCCACCGGATGGCGTTCTCGCCCGGCGCCCACACGGCGTTGGAGATCGGAAAGGTGTCGAGGTTCTCGGTGACCATCCATGTCCCGGCTGCGCCGGCGTCGCCGTTGGGCGGTGCCACATCGGCGGCTGTCACGAGGACCTGATACCCCAGGAACGCCACCAACGGCGAATCCGGCGCCGGCGTCGCCCACCAGAAGAACCACGGGGAGTCGCGGCCGGATTCGGCCAGGAGGGGGAGTTCGTCGTCCGTGAGTACGTGGATGAGACCGGCGGCGGGCTCGCAGCACTCGCTGATGAAGATGTGGGAGCCGTCGAAGGTCCGCCACACGGCATCGATGGCGTTCACGCAGGCGGCGCACTCGGCGGTCTCCACGTCCTCGGCGGTGGCGACCTGGCCGAGGGAGCGAATCAACTCGCCGGTGGCCGTGTCGACCTCCACCGCCTCATAGTCGGTCGTCACACCGACCCAGGTTGCCGGACGTCCGTCCGCGAGTACGGGCAGGGGTTCGCCTCCCGCCGGCAGCGCCGGCGGTGGTTCGGTCGCCGTCGTCACCGGCGTCGTGGTCGTGGACGAGGATGTCGAGGTGGTGGCAGGCTCGGTGCCGGTCGTCGTGACCGCTGCGGCGTCGGTGGGAGCTGGCTCGGTCACATCGGAGCTGCAGGCGGCGAGGAACGCCGCCATCGCCAACAGGCCGGGGACGAGGCGGCGGGTCATCGCGGCAGAACGTCGCATGCGTCGCCAGAGGTTCCCGCCATGCGTCGGGGGATTGCTTCCACGTATGCCGCCGTGGCGGCGGCGACGGGAACGGACCACCTGCCCGCCGACGCCCCCAGGTCGATGGTGTCTCCTCCCCACCTGCCCAGTCGGACGGCGGGGACGCTCGACTCTCCCGCCATCGCCACGAGTACGCCGGCGTCGTCCGGGCGGACCGCCGCCACCAGGCGGTGCGGAGCCTCCGAGAACAGCAGCCGCCAGTCATCGACGGCGATCTCCGCCCCCACCCCGGACCGGATGCAGATCTCGGCGACCGCGACGGCCAGGCCACCGTCGGAGGTGTCGTGCAGCACCGGTGCGAGACCAGCAGACGCCAGACGCGCCGTCAGACGGATGACGGCCGCGCCCATCACCGGGTCGGCTGCCGCCGGCCGTCCTCCGAGGTGTCCGTGGATGACCGACTCGAACGACGACCCGGCCAGGTCGACGCCGTCAGGTCCCAGGAGCCACAACTCCATGCCCTCGGTGGCGGCGCCGAGTCTCGGCGGCCTGGACGGAATGGGCTCGGCAATGCCGAGAAGGCCCACCACCGGCGTCGGGTGGATGTCGACGCCGTCGGTCTCGTTGTAGAAGCTCACGTTCCCGCCCACCACGGGGATGCCGAGCTGCTCGCAGGCGACCGAGATGCCCTCCACACACTCCCGGAACTGCCACATGACCTCGGGTTTCTCGGGGTTGCCGAAGTTGAGGTTGTCGACGACAGCGAGGGGAGTGGCTCCAGTCACGGCAACGTTGAGGGCTGCCTCGTAGACCAATCTCGCACTGCCACGGAACGGGTCGAGGTAGCAGAGTCGACCGTTGCCGTCGGTGGAGACGGCGAGTCCCTTGTCGGTTCCCTTGACCCGCAGGAGGGTGCCGTCCTCGCCGGGGCCGACCACCGTGTTGAGAAAGAGCATGTGGTCGTACTGCCGGTACACCCAGTCGGCCGCCGCGATCGAGGGTTCGTCGAGCAACGTCAGCAGCGCGGCGGTGAGATCGGGAGCCTCGTCATGAGGGAGCAGGTCATCCCACACCGAGGCCAGCCAGTCGGGCTCGGCGACGGGGCGGTCGTAGCGCGGCGCCGCTTCCGACAGCGATGCCGCCGGCACCTCGGCCACGACTTCGCCGCCGTGGCGGACTCGGAGAGTGTCCCCCGTCGCGACCCTTCCGATCACCCGGGCGTCGATCTCCCACTTCTCGGCCACCTCGAGGACTTCGTCGACGAGGGACGGCTCGACGAACGCCATCATCCGTTCCTGTGACTCCGACATGAGGAGTTCGGGTGCCGTCATTCCTGCCTCCCGCACGTGGACGGCGTCGAGGTCGACGTCCATCCCCATCCCCGCCCTCGCCGCCGGCTCGGAGGTGGCGCACGACAGCCCGGCCGCTCCCAGATCCTGGACTCCGACGACCAGCCCCCGGGAATACAGCTCGAGGCAGGCTTCGATGAGCTTCTTCTCCTCGAATGGGTCGCCGACCTGGACCGACGGTCGCTTGGCGCCCGACTCGTCGGCGAATGAGGCCGAGGCCAGCACGGATGCTCCTCCGATGCCGTCACGGCCGGTGGGCTTGCCCAGCAGCACGGCCACCGAACCGGCGGCACCGGCCGTGCCCAGGACGAGCTGCTCGCGCTGCATGATCCCGAGACACATCACGTTGACGAGCGGATTGCCCGAATAGCAGGGGTCGAAGGCAACCTCGCCCCCGACGGTGGGCACACCGACTGCGTTGCCGTATCCGGCGATCCCGGCGACGACTCCACCGAACAGGTATCGGTTCTTGGGGATGTCGAGCGGCCCGAACCGGATCTGGTCCCACAATGCGATGGGTCTCGCGCCCATCGTGAAGACGTCGCGCAGGATCCCACCGACTCCGGTCGCCGCTCCCTGGTACGGCTCGACGAACGACGGGTGGTTGTGACTCTCGATTCGCAGTGCCGCCAGCCACCCGTCACCGAGATCGACCACTCCGGCGTTCTCCCCCGGACCGACGACGACCCACGGTGCCTTGGTGGGGAACCGGCCGAGGTGGGACCGGGACGACTTGTACGAGCAGTGCTCGGACCACATCACCGAGTACATCGCCAGCTCCGCCGGGCGTGGATCGCGGCCGAGGATGTCGAGGACGGTGCCGTACTCTTCGTCGCTCATGCCGAGGGCGCGGTGGACGGCGGTTTGATCAGGCACGCGTCGCCTGTGGAACCGAAGCCAGGAAACCCTCGAGCAGGATGCGGCCGTCCTCGGATCCGATGATCGCCTCCACCGCCCTTTCCGGGTGGGGCATGATCCCGACGACGTTGCCGGCGGCGTTGGCCACGGCTGCGGCGCGATCCTGCGATCCGTTCGGATCGTCCGTGTAGCGCATGACGACCCGCCCACGCCTGGTTGGGTCCACCCAGTTCCCCTCGTACGAGTTGAGCGGGATGCGGAGGCGCCGGCCCTCCGACGCCCCGGCGGTGAGGATGGTGCCGGTGTCCGTCACCTCGACGTCCACCATGGCGCAGACGAACCGCAGGTCACGGTTGGCGATGAAGGCGCCAGGCAGCAGCCCCGCCTCGCACAGCACCTGGAAACCGTTGCAGATGCCGAGGACGGGAGCACCCGCCTCAGCCATCCGCCCGACCTCGGTCATGACGGGGGAGAAGCGAGCGATGGCGCCGGTGCGGAGCGCATCGCCATGGGCGAAGCCACCGGGGAGCACGACCGCATCGGCACCTGCGAGATCGTCGTCACGATGCCAGACCAGTTCGGCTTCTCCGCCGAGCAGCCGCAGGGCGTGGACGACATCGTGCTCGCAATTCGAGCCGGGAAACACGACGACGGCAACGGTCACGGCTGCACCGTGATCTCGTAGTCCTCGAGCACCGGGTTGGCGAGCAACTGCTCGCACATGGCCGCCACCTGTCCCCGCACGGTCTCCGGATCGTCCCCGTCCACGTCGAGATGGATGGTCCGGTCGATGCGAAGCGAACGCACCCCGGTGTGCCCGAGATCGGCGAGGGCACGCGCCACGGTAGCCCCGTGCGGATCGGCGATCACCGCTCGCCGGCGGATCGTCACGGTGACGTTCATGCGCCCGCCTTCTCCAGATAGTCCTCGAATCCCTGCTCGGTGATCCGCTCGAAAGCCTCCACGTACCGGGCCCGCGTACCCATGACGACGTCGTCTCCCAGTGGCGGGGCGGGTGGTGTGTGATCCCAGCCCGTGCCGTCGAGCCAGTCGCGCACGTACTGCTTGTCGTAGCTCGGGACGGTCCCGCCCGGCGCCCATCGTTCCGCCGGCCAGTAGCGGGACGAGTCCGGCGTCAATGCCTCGTCGACCAGTGTGAGCGCACCGTCGACGAGCCCGAACTCGAACTTGGTGTCGGCGAGTATCACGCCGCGGTCGGCGGCATGCGCCGCCGCCTTCCGGTAGAGATCCAGCGAGCGCTCGCGCACCAGTTCGTAGAGGTCGTCGCCGACGAGGCGCCGCGCCGCCGCCTCGTCGAGGTTCTCGTCGTGGCCGGCCACCGCCTTGGTGGCAGGTGTGAACACGGGGTTCGGTAACCGGTCCGCCTGCCGAAGTCCGGCCGGGAGATGCTCCGTGGTCGGGCCACCCCCAGAGGCGTATTCCCGCCAGGCCGACCCGTACAGGTAGCCCCGCACCACGCATTCGACGCCCAGGACCTCGGCGCGACGGACGATCATCGCCCGGCCGGCCAGATCGTGCCGGTCGCCGGCATCCAGGCCGAGTCCGGCCAGATCGGTCGTGACGAGGTGATGAGGTGTGTCCAGAAGACGGAAGAAGAACCGGGACAGACCGGTGAGGACCCGGCCCTTGTCGGGGATCGGCGTCGGCAAGATCACGTCGTATGCCGAGATTCGGTCGGTGGCCACGAACAGGAGATGATCGGCATCGACCTCGTAGATCTCCCGGACCTTGCCCGAAGCGACATGGGGAAGCGCCAACACGTGTCGGCAGGCTAGTGCCGTCCGGTCGTCCCCTCGCTCAGCGGGCCGAGAGCTCCCGGATCCAGGGAGCACCGGTGCGGGTATTGGCGGGGATCACGATGCTGAAGCACGATCCCCCGAGCAGTTCGGATCGTCGGTATGCGGCGGTGCCGCCGTGGGCGGCGGCGATGGCCCGCACGATCGCCAGGCCGATCCCCAGCCCCGGGTTCGTGGAGTCGAGACGGCGCGGTCCGCGGTCGAACTGGTTCCAGATCGAGGAGAGATAGCGGGTCGGGATGCCGGCACCTTCGTCGTGGACTTCGATGGTGAGCGTTCCGCCTTTCACGCCGGCGCGGAGATGAACCCGGCCGCCCCCGTACTTGCCGGCGTTGAGGAGCAACTGGCCGACGGCCTGCTCGAGCCGGTCGGCATCCACTCTCAGGAGGTGGTCGTCGATGTCCGTCGTGAGCGTGGCGCCGGACGTCTCGCCCGTTGCCGACCGGACGATGTCCGAGAGGGATGCCTCTGCCGAGCGGATCATCATCGTGGCTCCGCCGTCGCGAGCGAGGGTGATGAGGTCGGTGACGGTGCGCGACATCTGATTCGCCTGGATGGAGACCTCGGCCATCATCGTCTCCTGCTCATCCGGTGTGAATGCGTCGGGATCTTCCTCGAGCACCTGCAGGAAGCCGACGACGGCCGTGAGCGGAGTCCGGAGTTCATGTGAGACCGATGCGATGAGTTCGCGTCGCTGCGTCTCGACCCTGCTCCGGTTGTGGCGGATGGCGATCCATTGCCTCACAACGATGAGGACGCCGACCAGAAGAAGCGCATAGAGGATGACCCTCTCGGAGGCGGCGTCGGTCGGTTCCATCGAACCCGTGAGCAGGTCCTCCACCCGGACCACGTGCAATGGAACCAGGGTGAGCGCGAGGATGTAGGGCCAGATCAGCGCCCAGAGAGGAGCGTCCCGGTCCGGGAACTCCCGCTTCTCGGCCGGACGCCCCACGATGATGGCAGCTGCGAGGAACGTGGCGGGCGAGAGAAGGAACAGCCAATACTGAGGCTGGGCCTCCTGGAAGGTCGAGGCTTGGACGGCGGTGTTGAGGTAGACGAGATCGGCCGCGACCTGGATGGTCATGGCGGCGGCGATCAGCAGAATGCGCGAATCGAACCGGTAGGAGCTCCGTCGCACTGCAACCAGGCACAGACCCACGATGATGCCGACGTCGAGGATGGGATACAGCGACAAGCCGAGGCGCTGCAGTGGACTGGCTTCGATCTGGACGAGTCCTTCGAGGGCGACGTCCCACACGATGGCAGCGGCGGCGATGGCCGCCACGGCCATGTCGACGAGCGTCAGGCCAGGCGCCTGACCGCGGAACTCGGAGTTTGCCAGGCGGCCGAGGGAGAGGATCATCACGGCATAGCCGAAGAGAAAGAAGACGTCGCCTGGTCCGAACACGGGGCCGGCTTCGCCCAGGGCGGCGAAGACGACCAGGCCGCATGCGGCCGACACCAGCGCCAACGACACCCCCCGCCAGGCGGTTCGCTCCGAGGCAGGTAGGCCCTTGGATCGGCCGAACATGACGATACCGGCGGCTGTGAAACCGACGATGAGTCCGATCCCGCCGACCACCTCTGCCGTCGTCCGGTCGATGACCAATGTGACGACGCCGGCGGCCACGAGGAGCAGCGCCAGTGCCCCAGGGACGATGTCCCGGGCCGTGGCGAACGGGCGGGTAGCGGTCACGATCACCCCGTACCATCGGCACGTGACCGGTGGGTGTTGAGAGATCTGGGTCGAAAAGTTGTCGACTCCTCGACCGGGTCAGGGCAGATGGATCGCGGGTTCGCCTCCGCGGAGATCGATCACCGTTCGATCCAGCACTCCCGCCATCTTGAGGTGGTGATGGAGCCGTTCGAGCATCATTTCGACGACTTCGAGATCCAACGAGATCGTCACCGTGAAGCGAAGCCCCGCCTTCCTGTGCGGGACGGCGGGCCACGCGGCAGGGTTGAGATAGAAGCCATCGGCCGCCATCGCGGCTCCGATTTCGATCATCAGGTCCGTCCGGCCGACCTCGACGAAGAAAATCGGAGTGGGGTCTTCCGACACCAGTGGCAACTCGAGGCGCCTCGCCGTCGTGGTCACGGCTGTGATGCGGGCGGCGAGTAGCTGCTGGCGCTCATCGATCTCAGATGAGAGATGGATGTCCGCCGATGCGATCCCCGCTCCGAGGGCAGCGGGCGCGATGGGGCCCCCGAACGTGAGCGGGGGGCCGCACACCTCGATCAACTCGATCAGGTCGGGGTTCGGGTTGGCGACGATTCCGCCCCCGGCCGCGAAACTCTTCGAGAGGCCGGCAGCGATGACCAGCCGTTCATGCCAGCCCATCTGCGCGAGTGCGAGACCCGAACCGTGTCGTCCCTTCCACGAGAAACCGTGGGCGTCGTCGACGTACAGCCATAGGCGCTCGAACCTCTCGAGAAGGCCGGTGAGGTGACTGAACGGAGCGGGTTCACCAGACATCGAGTACACGCCGTCCGCCAGACACCACACGGCGGAGTCGCCGTTGTCGGATGCCTCCTCGATCATGCTGTCGAGCGCCATCGTGTCGCCGTGCGGCACGGTGCGGACATCGACGCCGTTCGCCCTGAGCAACTGAGTGGCCATCTGGACGGAGTTGTGGACCGCCGAGTCCATCAGCACGATGTCCGTGGGTCGGATGAGCACGGGGAGCGCGGCGGCATGTGCCAATGTCGTGGTCGGCGCCAGCGCTACCGATGCACCCATCAAACGCTCGAATCGTTCTTTGAGATCGGTGTACAACGGCACCGCGGCGTAGGCGATGGACGACGAGAACGACGTTCCGTACCGGTCGATGGCGTTCTTGGCGGCAGTCGCCAGCCGGGCATCGGTGCCCAACCCGAGATACGAGCAGTCGCCGAAGTTGTGGACCCGGTGCCCGCCGAGGGTCATCAACCCCGGCTGGACCGTGTGGTCCTCGATCTTCATGTGGGACAGGCCGCGGGCGTGTACCCGGCGGGCGTTGTCCCGGAAGAGCGCGAGCAGCCGGTCGGCACTCGTCGTGGTCCTGGCCATCGATCCCGTTCCTGTCGTCGTGGTGTCCCCCCACCACTCCGAGTGGGGAACCGTAGCGAATCCGGATCAGCATCCGAAGCCGGCCACACACCTCACGAGTCCCGGACGAATTCGGCGATGCGGCGGACGAAGTCGTCACGTTGATGGATCTCGAACTGCTCCCAGGTGGCGAGGGTGCGAGGGTCGATGCGGTCGACGATCAGGTTCCCGTCCAGATGATCGATCTCGTGCTGGAACGTACCTGCGGTCAAGCCTCGGTGAATCTCGGCGTGGGCGATCCCCTCCCTGTCCAGGAAGCTGACCTCGATCGTCACGTGACGTTGCAGGTCCCCGCGGAGGGGCACGGACAGGCACCCTTCGTTGATCGTCACCGTCTCCTCGTCCAGCGCTCGCCAAGTGGGGTTGACGATGACGGTCAGCGGGATCGGCGGTTTGTACGGGTAGCGCCGATTGTCGGCGACTTCGATGGCGGCGATGCGCAGACTCTCGAACACCTGGTTGGCTGCGATACCCGCCCCGTCGGCGTTCCGCATGGTCTCGATCATGTCGTCGATGAGGGCCTGTACCTCTTCGGACGACAGCTCGTCGACGGTGACCTCCCGGGTGGGTGTGCGCAGCACCGGGTGACCGATTTGTGCGACTGGGCGGATGGCCATGTCACGTCTCCGTCATCGGAACGCGGACCCCGCGTTCGGTGGCGACGTCCCGGGCGAGCTGATAGCCGGCGTCGACGTGGCGGATCACGCCCATCCCCGGGTCGTTGGTCAGCACCCGCTCCAGCTTCTCGGCCGCCAGCCCGGTCCCGTCGGCGACGGTCACCTGACCAGCATGGATCGATCTGCCGATGCCGACGCCGCCACCATGGTGGATGCTGACCCAGGTCGCCCCCGACGCGGTGTTGATCAGCCCGTTGAGGAGCGGCCAGTCGGCGATGGCGTCGGACCCGTCCGCCATGTCCTCGGTCTCGCGGTACGGAGACGCCACCGAGCCCGAGTCCAGATGGTCGCGTCCGATGACGATCGGCGCCGACACCTGGCGGCGACGCACCATCTCGTTGAACCGGAGCCCCAGCCGGTCCCGCTCGCCGTAGCCCAGCCAACAGATCCTGGCCGGGAGGCCCTGGAAGGCCACTCGCTCACCCGCCAATTGGATCCAGCGGTGTAGGGCCTCGTCGTCAGGAAATTCGTCGAGAACCGCCCGGTCGGTGGCGGCGATGTCCGCCGGATCGCCGGAGAGAGCCACCCACCGGAAGGGCCCTTTGCCTGCGCAGAACAGCGGCCGAATGTAGGCGGGGAGGAATCCCGGGTAGTCGAACGCCCGGTCGTACCCGCCGAGCGCCGCCTCCGCCCGGAGACTGTTGCCGTAGTCGAAGACCTCGGCGCCGGCGTCCATGAAGCCGATCATCGCCTCGACGTGGGTGACGATCGACGAGCGCGCCCTTCGCACGAACTCGGCAGGCTCCTCGGCCGCCAGGCGGGCTGCCGCCGCCGGCGACACATCGGCGGGCACGTAGCTGAGGGGGTCGTGGGCCGATGTCTGGTCTGTGACGATGTCGGCTTCGAATCCCTCCTCCAGCAGTCGGGGAAGAACCTCGGCAGCGTTGCCGACCAGACCCACCGACAGTGCTCGCCTTTCCCGCTTGGCGGCGACGCAGAGGTCGACGGCGTGGGCGTGATCGTCCGCCACGACGTCCAGGTACCGAGTCGCGACCCGACGCTGCACCCGCTGCGGGTCGACCTCGACGCACAGCGCCACCCCGTCGTTCATGGTGACCGCCAACGGCTGGGCCCCGCCCATCCCCCCGAGACCGGCGGTCAGGGTGATGGTTCCGGCCAGGCTTCCGCCGAACCGCTTGCGGGCGATGGCGGCGAAGCACTCGTAGGTGCCCTGGAGTATGCCCTGAGTACCGATGTAGATCCACGATCCGGCCGTCATCTGGCCGTACATGGTGAGGCCGAGATGCTCGAGGCGTCGGAATTCGTCCCAGTTGGCCCATTCGGGGACGAGATTCGAATTGGCGATCAGCACCCGGGGAGCCCATTCGTGGGTTCGCATGACACCGACCGGCTTGCCAGACTGGACCAGCATCGTCTCGTCGTCCGCCAGCGTCGTGAGCGTGCGCAGCATCGCGTCGAGGGCGTCCCAACTGCGGGCGGCCTTTCCGGTTCCCCCGTACACGACCAGGTCGTCGGGCCGTTCCGCCACATCGGGGTCCAGGTTGTTCTGGAGCATCCGATAGGCGGCTTCCTGCTGCCATCCGCGGCAGGTGAGGGCGGATCCGGTGGGGGCGGTGATCGTGCGTGGCGGCATTCAGGTTCCTCCGGTGTTCGGACGGCGGTGGACGATCTCGCCCCCGACGAGGGTCAGCGAGGTGAGCGCCACACCAGGTTGGTAGATGAGATGGGTGTGACTCGGCGCATCGAGCAGCTGAAGGTCGGCGCGTGCGCCGACCTCCACACGACCAACGTCGGTTCGACGAAGCGCGGCCGCCCCGCCGGCGGTGGCGGCTCGTACCGCCTCGGCCGCCGTCATCCCCATCTCCCGAACCGCCAGGGCCAGGCAGAAACCGATGGACGTCGTGTTCGACGATCCCGGATTGCAATTGGAGGCGATCGCCACCGTCACACCGGCGTCGAGCACTCTCCGGGCGTCCGGGTACGGCTGACGGGTCGAGAAGTCGGCGGCGGGAAGGAAGGTGGCGACGGTGTCGGCGGACGCCAGCAGATCCACGTCGACGTCGGTCAGATGGGTGCAGTGGTCGGCCGACGCCGCGCCGAGCTCCACGGCCACTCGGACCCCGGGTCCCGGACCGAGCTGGTTGGCGTGCACCCTGGCGCCCAGTCCGGCGGCGATGCCGGCCGTCAACACCTGCCGTGCCTGGTCCTCGTCGAACGCGCCCTCCTCACAGAAGACATCCACCCATCGGGCATGGGGCGCGCAGGCGGCCAGCATCTCACCGGTCACGAGGTCCACGTAGTCGTCGGCCCGGTCGGCGTATTCGGCCGGCACCACATGGGCGCCGAGGAAGGTGGTGTCGTCGGTGACCTCGCCGGCCAGCCGGAGCGATCGGACCTCCTCCGCCACCTCGAGTCCGTAGCCGGATTTGGCCTCGAGATGCGTGGTCCCGCCTTCGTGGGCGCGCCTGACGCGCCGTGCGACGAGGCGACGCAGGGTCTCGTCGTCGGCGGAGCGGGTGGCGTAGACGGTGGCTGCGATTCCCGCCGCCCGGTACGGCTCGCCGCCCATGCGCGCCGTGAATTCGGCCGCCCGGTCGCCGGCGAAGACCAGGTGGGTGTGGCTGTCGACGAAGCCGGGCAGCAGCGCCGCACCTGCCGCGTCGATCCGTCGATCCGCGGCGAGGGACCCTGCCGGCCCGATCGCGGCGATGCGGCCGTCCTGGACGACGACGGCGCCGGCGTGCACGATGCCGAGCGGACCGGCGCCGCTGGCCGGATCGTTGGTGACGAGTTCACCGATGTTGTCTATCACCATGCTCATGCGAACAGCCTGGGCACCAGCTCGGTGAACTCGCGCGCCACGTCACCGGCGACATACTGGCCGGCGGTGACCCGATCCACGCCGTCGACCGTGACGGTCGTCACGTCGGCGGCGCTCCCGGCGAACACCACCGCCGCGAGCATGCCCTCCGGGGACGTGCCCGCCAGCCTGACGGAGTCGAAAGCCACTGTGACCAGGTCGGCTCGCCGGCCCGGCCGGATCTCACCGGCGTCGTCCCAGCCGATGGAGGCGTGATCGGTCAGTGCCGACAACTGCTCAACCAGGGCCAGTCGCCCTCTCTCCCGGGTGGTGAGCCGAGCATGCAGTTCGAGGGCGCGGGCCTCCTCGAACGCATCGATGACGGCGTTCGAGTCGCTGCCCAAGGACAGCGACGCTCCTGCGTCGAGCAGGCGGCGGCCGTCTCCGACTCCGTCCGCGAGGTCTCGCTCGGTGGTCGGACAGACGCACACCGTGGATCCTCCCAGGAGCTCGCGGTCGGCGTGCGTCAGATGGGTGGCATGGACTGCGGTGAACCGTCGCCCCAGCGCTCCCGACCGGGCGAAGACGGCGGTGGGCGTGGCCCCGTAGCGGTCGAGGCAGTCCTCGTTCTCCTTGGGTTGTTCGGAGACGTGGGCGTGGAGGGGCATGTCGGTGGCGTACGAGGCGACCGTGGCGATCTCGTCCTCGGTGCAGGCGCGCACGGAATGCACGGCCGCACCCACCCGGGCTCCTTCGTCCGCCTCGATCCGGGACACGCGGTCGAACCATCCCGCCACCGTGCCGTCACCGAAGCGTCGCTGCACGACGTCGAGCTGTGTGTCGAAGCCCCCGTGCAGGTAACAGGTGTCGAGAAGTGTGATTCTGATCCCGGCATCGCGGGCTGCTGCGATCAGCGTGTGACCCATTTCGTTCGGGTCCGAGTACGGCTTGCCGGCGGGACCATGGTGCAGATAGTGGAACTCACCCACCGTCGTGTAGCCGGCCATCACCATCTCCGAGAACGTCGCCCGCGCCAAGCGGAAGTACGCGGTCGGATCGAGTCGGGCGGCGAGGCGGTACATCTGCTCACGCCAGGACCAGAAGTCGCCGCGCTCGGCATGGGTGCGGCCGCGCAGGGCTCGATGGAACGCGTGGGAATGGGCGTTGGCGAACCCGGGAAGGCTCAGGCCTGAACGCCGCTCCGCCCCTCCCGCGGCCACGCCGGGCGAGACCGAGGTGAAGCGACCGTCCTCGATCTGGATCATCACGGACCGCTCCGGGACAGACCCGCCCAACCAGGCGTACTCGCACCAGAGAGTCCGGCTCATCGCAGTCCGATACCCGCCTCCGCCACGGCGGCCGTCAGCCGACCCTCCCGGAGGAGGCCGGCTGCGGCCTCCAGTTCCGGTGCCAGCCACCGGTCGGGGCCGGGACCGGGAATGAGATCGCGGACGGCGTCGCGGGCGGCGGAGGTGCCCGGTCCCGGAGCGAGCGGTGCGCGGAAGTCGATGGCCCGAGCACCGCAGACGACCTCGACGGCGAGGATGGCGCGAAGATTGTCGATCGCCTTCCGAAGCTTGCGGCAGGCAGACCATCCGAGCGACACGTGATCCTCCTGGAGTGCGCTCGTCGGGATCGTGTCGACCGAGGCGGGCGTGGCCAACCGACGGTTCTCCGCCGTCATCGCCGCCTGGGTGTAATGGGCGATCATCAGCCCGGAGTTCACCCCGGCGTCTTCGGTGAGGAAGGGAGGGAGCCCGTGCGAACGGTTGCTGTCCAGCATCCTGTCGGTCCTGCGCTCGGAGAGGGCGCCGAGATCCGCCACCGCCACCGCCAGATAGTCGGCGGCATGGGCGAGCGGGGCGCCATGGAAGTTCCCGCACGACTCGACCCGACCGTCCGGCAGGATCATCGGATTGTCGATGGAGGATTCGAGCTCGATCGAGGCGACGCCGGCTGCGAACGCCATGATGTCCCGAACCGATCCGTGCACCTGCGGCGAACAACGCAGTGAATAGGCGTCCTGCACTCGGTCGTCGCCGTCCCGATGAGAGGCGACGATGGCCGAATCGGCGAGCAGCAACATCAGGTTGGCGGCGCTGACCGCCTGTCCGACCTGGGGCCGCAGGGCCTGCAGATCGGCCGCGAACGGGCGGTCGGTCCCCAACAGCGCTTCCACGCTCACAGCGGCGGCGATGTCGGCGATCTTCACCAACTCGTCGAGGTCGGCCAAGGCCAGGATCAGCATCCCCAACATTCCGTCGGTCCCGTTGATGAGCGCCAGTCCTTCCTTGGCGGTCAGCTCCAGCGGAGATCTGTCGAGCGTGCGCATGGCCTCGGCTCCGTCGATGAGTCCGCCGTCGGGGTCGATGGCGGCGCCCTCCCCGAGCATGACGAGTGCGCAGGCGGACAGCGGCGCCAGGTCCCCGGATGCACCGAGCGAGCCGAACTCGGGCACCACCGGCGTGATCCCGGCCTCGAGGAGGGCGAGCATCGTCTCGACCACCTCGGGACGGGCTCCCGAATAGCCCATCGCCAGGGTGCGGGCACGGAGGAAGATCATTGCCCGGACGACCTCGGCCTCGATGGGCGGACCCATTCCGGCCGCATGGGATCGGATGATCGCTCGTTGGAGCTCCGCCCGCCGCCCGGCGGGAATGACGGTGTTGGCTAGTGATCCGAAGCCTGTCGAGACGCCGTAGGCGGGTACGGCGCCGGCCGCCAGTCCGGCGACGATCCCGGCGGAACGGTCCATTCGCGACACGGCGGCCCGGCCGAGGCGGACCGGCCTTCCCGACCGTGCGACGGCCACGACGTCCGCCGGCGTCACGCCGAAACCGTCCAGCTCGAGGGGGGCGTCTGCCATGTCCCCCGCAAGGTAGTTCACGGCGCCCTACCGATCAGGCTCGAAGCAGGGTCGTGAGCTTGACGCCGGCGGGGGCGTGGGCGTCGCACACGACGATCAGGTCGTCGCCGTCGCGGTAGTAGGCGGTGGCAGGCAGCCCGCACGGGAGCGGATCCTCGTAGGGGGAGATGAGGGCGTCGGTGTGGCGGCAGACCTCCCTGGTCGCCGTGCGTACCGAGCGGACGACAGGAGGCGCGTTCTCGAGCATGTTGTTCGCCTCGATCGCCGACTGGCCGACCGGATCGTCGAAGTCGTAGAGGAATCGGCGGGACGACCCCGTCCAGGCCGAGGCCCACTCGGTGAGGGCGGCGGACACGCGGCCTTCACTCCACGCCGGAGCATGGATGACGACGGACTGGGTGTGCGCGGCACGGACCCGACGCAGTTCCTCCCATTGATCGGTTCCTGGCGCGACCCCCAGAGGCACGGCCACCCCTGCGGGTTCGAACCCCGTCTCCTGCACGCTCACCGCCAGAACGATCCGATCCCACTCCAGGCGGATGACGCTCGGGTCGTCGGGATCGAGAACCATCTCTGCTCCATCCTCGGCGAGTCTGTGAGATCCCGGTGTGGCGTCCAGAGGCTCGACGGAGAGGAGCCACGTGTCCGTCCCTTCCGGGTCGCGCAGCCGAACGTCGACTCGGTCCCGAAACGCTTCGTAGTCGTCGCGATCCGGCCAGGTCAGATCGGCCTGAAACCAGAAGATGTCGTCGTAGCCCTCGATGATCGACGCCACCTCCTCGTCGTGACCAAGGGGAGTGGTGTCAGGGACGACCTCGTCCACCTCTCCGGTGAGCTCGGCGATCGCCGTCCGTTCTGCCGCGGTCGGGCTGCGCTCGACGAGCGTCGTGTCCCGTTCCAGGAAGATCTGGCACCACAGCGTGAGGGCCGCCGACACCGCACTCTTGAGCCAGGCGTGATCTATCCGGTAGCGTCCGTTCTCCGCCCCCTTCTGCAGCGCGTAGGCGTCACCGCTGCTGGGCACCTCTCCCGCCTCGACGCCCAGGGCGTGGACGGTCTCGTCGTTCGAATCGGTGACCGTGTGCAATTCCACAGTCGACACGAGGAACACGGTCTCCGGGTCGTCGGCGTCGGTGAGCATCGTCCATCCGTCGGAGTGGCGGAAACGCCTGAAGTTGCGGCCGGCGGCGTCCACCGGGACCGGCTCGACGCTCCATCCCCACGTGACCGTCCCCGCCTCGGTCGTGAGGTAGACCTCGGCGGGTCCGGCGAGGAACGGGTCGTTCTGGGGGGCGGGCGAGAACCAGTCGACCTCGTGCCGGCCGCCGATGACGTCTCTCAGGTAGGTGGGGTCGAATGCGGTCATCGCTTCGAGTGTGCCATGCCGATGCCGGTCCGGCCGACCGGTCCTCAGGCGGCGGGCAACCGAAGCCGCATGACCGTTCGTCCGGCCAGCCGTTCGTAGACGAGCTCCCCGCCCATCGCCACGGCCAGCGATCGGCACACGGAGAGGCCGAGACCGACCGATTCGACGTGGTTCGTGAGCCCAAAGGCCTCGAACATCCGGGGCAGTCGGGAGTCCGGCACCCCCGGGCCGTCGTCTGACACTTCGATAATCACGTCGTCGGCGGTTCCCCTGTGCCGGATGCGGATGTCGGCTCCGCCGTGCCTGATCGCGTTCGTGACCAGATTGCGGATGATCTGGCGGAGTCGGAGCGGATCGGCCGCCACCGGCGGAGCGTCACCGCTCACGTCGGGCGGGGTCGTCCCCCGGAGAGACTCGATGGTCTCGGCGATGGCAACTGCGACATCGGTCGGCTCGATGTGCACCCGCAGGCTGCCGGCTTCGACACGAGTGGCCACCAACAGATCGTCGACCAGCGCCGTGACCTCCTGCGCCTGGCTGCTCACGACATCCGCGAACTCTCTCACCTCGGCGGGGGAGAGGCTGTCGAGTTGATCGCTCATGGTCCGTGCCAGGCCGACCACCGCCGTCAAGGGGGTGCGGAGCTCATGGCTGACCGATGCCACGAACTCCGTGCGTGCCTCCTGGGCGTGACGGAGCTCCTCGTTGGATGCACGCAGCTCTTCGGTCAGCTCCGCCCGCCCGGCTGCTATCGCCAAATGACCGGCGATCAGTTCGACCAGGGCCAGATGACGCATGTTCCACGTCTTGGGCTGCATCGTGTTGAAGAAGACGATGGCCGCCACTCGATCTCCCAACAGCAGTGGACAGGAGATGCTCGCCTGGTATCCGGCGTCCGCCAGATGCCTGGTGGAGTGATCGGCCGGCATGTCCCGTGCGTAGGTGGGGAGGTCGTGGATGAGGAACGGCTTTCGCTCGTTCGGCGGCGGCAGGGTATCCGGGAGCACACACACGGTCCCCGGTTCGAGCGCCGGCGGACCCCCGAAAGCCTGCACCCAATGGACGACGAACGTCCGATCGTCCTCGTCCACTACCGAGTACTCCATCCGATCGAACGGGAGCACCGCCCGGAAGCCCGTCGCCACCGCCTCGAGCACCGAGGAGATGCTGTCACCGGCGGCGATGTGCCTGGTGAGGTCGAGGAGCAACTCGAGCTCCCGGGGGGTCGGGTCGTTGGTGGCGCGGTGGAGAATGGCGGTCATGCAGAATCTGAATAGACATACTGGTCGCTCGGCCGCCGAGTTTCGACCCGAACTTCGGAGACGACGTCGCCGGTACCATGACCCGGCCCATGTCGGGTGACTCCACCGCTCCGTTCCGGAACGTCGCGCTCATCGCGCATGTCGATCACGGAAAGACGACGCTCGTCGATGCCATGCTGCAATCGGCGGGCGTATTCGCCGCGCACGAGACACCGGTCGACCGGGTCATGGATTCGAGCGATCAGGAGCGCGAGCGGGGCATCACGATTCTCGCCAAGGCCGCCTCCATCCAATGGAAGGGCGTGAAGATCAATCTCGTCGACACACCCGGCCACGCCGATTTCGGTGGCGAGGTCGAGCGGGCCCTGACCCTCGTCGACGGCGTCCTGCTCCTCGTCGACGCCGCCGAGGGTCCGATGCCGCAGACCCGGTACGTCCTGTCCAAGGCGATCGCCCTGGGTATCCCGGCTGTGGTCGTGGTCAACAAGGTCGACCGGCCCGATGCCCGGGCAGCGGCGGTCATCGATGAGATCTACGAGCTGTTCTTCGATCTCGACGTACCGGAGGAGCACGTCGACTTCCCCGTGT
>Ga0326597_10003186_pt1 | contig 23864 bp, 18 predicted proteins | sample RVTome_12_FD_203789 | JGI IMG/M metagenome (GOLD analysis project Ga0326597, IMG submission 203789) | Soil microbial communities from uranium-contaminated site in the Upper Colorado River Basin, Wyoming, United States - RVT100D185 | ecosystem: Environmental > Terrestrial > Soil > Contaminated >... | reverse complement strand
TAATGAATAACGTTATAATTGCCGTAACAGTTAATAAGAAAAATAAAACTGGTTTCATTTTATGCCTCCTTTGAAATTGATGGCTGTGGTTTTAAAATAATAAAAACCAAATTAAAAAACAGATTATATTATAGTCTTTCTCATAGCTAAATTCATTACCCGAATCTACACATCTGCCTGAATAATGAAAATAATTTGTCCTTTAATATGATATAAATGGTTAATAACTTTAAGCTTTTTATAAATTTAAAAATGCAAATAAAGTTCAGGCGCTTAGACCATTTCCAAATTACAATTCCGAAAGGATCTGAAGATAAGGCGCGAAATTTTTATTCAGGCATACTTGGGCTTGAGGAAATCGAAAAGCAGGATTCACTTAAGCCAAGCGGAGGGGTTTGGTTTAAAATAGCGGATGTTGAGCTGCATTTGGGGGTAGAAAGCATGTTTATTCAGGGGGATGGGAGAAGTCCTTTTTCAAAACGGCATCCTGCGTTTACAATTGAGAAAATTAGTGAAGTAAAAAAATACTTAATTGATAGAGGAGTTACTCTAAAAGACGAAATTGAAATCCCCGGGAGGAAACGCTTTTCTTTTTACGACCCTTTTGGAAACAGGATTGAATTATTAGAATATGAAAAATGACACACGCTCTTGTTATCGGCGGAACAGGCATGTTAAAAGATGTTACACTGCACCTTCTGAAAGAATTTGATAAAGTTTCAGTTATTGCAAGAAACGAGAGCGGATTCGGAAATCTTGAGAAAGAAGCACGGGAATATTCTTTGCGGTTAAAACCGCTTCAGGTTGATTATACTGATTACGAAATTTTGAAAAGTCTTTTAATTAAATCCATTAAAGAATTCGGGGAAATTTCTCTCGTTGTAAGCTGGATTCACTCAACCGCTCCGAAAGCGCTCTATATAATTGCGGATTTAATGAACCAAACTTCTTCAAAGTGTGAGCTTTACGAGGTGCTGGGAAGCGCTTATGCCAATCCACAATACCATAGTAATAATAGAAATAAAAATTTTGAAAAATTTGAGAATATTAATTATCACAGAATAATTTTAGGATTTGTTTTGGAAGACAGCAAATCAAGGTGGCTTACAAATTCCGAAATAAGCGGCGGGATTATTAAAGTCATTGAGAAAACCTCAGCATCAAGTATTATTGGAGTTGTTGAGCCGTGGTCATCAAGACCTTAAAAATTTGGATTTTATATGCTAAATTTAAGTTTTTTTAAAAAATTTGTAAAACCTTTAGCTCGTGCGGATTGTTAAATTTATAAAGTTGCATTACCATAATTAATTTACTATTTTAAGTAATTCCGCAAACATTAAAAATCGGAAAGGAGGATGTCATGAAAACACTTCGTGATATTTGCTCTGGCAAGCCGATGTACTATGCAGGCTCCGGTAGGAATATATATGATGTCGTATGTGAAATGGCAAAAAATAATGTCGGCGCAGTTCCAATTTTAGACGATACCGGTCGTTTAAGGGGGATATTTTCCGAAAGGGATTTGATGATTAGGTGCGTTTCCAAGAAAGTCGATATTGAAAAAGCCAAAATTGACGAGGTGATGACCAAAGGGGTCATTGTTATGGAAGCGCAGGATACATTTGAGGATTGCCTTAAAATTATGCGCCAGGAAGGTATAAGGCATATGCCCGTAAGAGACGGCGAGAGCTTAATAGGCGTTGTTTCAATGCGCGACCTGATGCAGGAAGAATCGGAGATGCAGAGGCAGGAAATCGAAAATCTAAATACTTTTATATACTACTATAAATAGAAGGATAATTACTTTAAATGGCGATAAATCCAGATAAGCTCCCAAAAACGCTTGGTGAGCTTAAACAAAGCGGTTACAAGTTTCTATCTGTTAAGGATGAGATTAGAAAGAATCTGGTTGAAAAACTAAAAAACAAAGAAGAAATTTTCCCGGGTATAGTTGGATATGAAAAAACGGTTGTTCCAGCAATAACAAATGCAGTCCTTGCCAAACATGATATAATTTTTCTGGGCTTAAGGGGACAGGCTAAGACTAAAATAGCAAGGATGCTCGTAAGCCTGCTGGATGAATATGTGCCGGTAATAAAGGGCTCTGAGATAAATGATAGCCCTTGCCACCCGGTTTCAAAATTTGCAGTGGATATGGTTAGGGAGCACGGTGATTATACCGAAATTGAATGGATAAACAGAGAAAGAAGATACGGTGAAAAGCTTGCAACACCCGATGTTACGATTGCGGATTTGATTGGCGATATTGACCCGATTAAAGCTGCTACTCAAAGACTCCATTATTCACACGAAGGAGCAATACACTTTGGAATAGTTCCAAGAACTAACAGGGGAATATTTGTCATTAATGAACTGCCTGATTTGCAGCCGAGAATTCAGGTTGGGCTGCTGAATATTATGCAGGAACGTGACATTCAGATACGCGGATTTAACATTCGTTTCCCCTTAGATGTATTTATAGTATTTACCGCTAATCCCGAAGATTATACAAACAGGGGCAATATCATTACCCCGCTTAAGGACAGAATCGATTCCCAGATATTGACTCATTATCCTAAGAGCATTGAGGATGGCATAAAGATAACAGAATCACAGAGCTGGATAAAGCGAAATCATGACAAGGAAGTTGTAATCCCTTACTATATGAAGGAAATCATTGAAACTGTAGCTCACGAGGCAAGGAGAAGCGAATTTGTGGAACAGAAATCCGGTGTAAGCGCAAGGATGCCTATCAGCGCTATGGAAAATCTAATCAGCAATGCGGAAAGAAGAGCCATAATTAATAATGAGCATATAATTTTTCCGAGAATAACGGATTTATACTCCGCTCTGCCGGGAATGACGGGTAAGATAGAGCTAGTATTCGAAGGTGAGCAGGAAGGCTCCGTTAAAGTCAGCAAGGCGTTAATCGGCAAGAGTATCAGAGAAGTGTTTAAAAAGTATTTTCCCAACCCGCTGTTAAAAAAAGCAAAAAGAAATGCGGAGGAGAGCTTGCAAACCAATGATACATATTCGGAAATTGTGAAATGGTTTGAGGGCGGGAATTATATCGAGCTTAATGACGATATGAGCTTCAAGGAATATTTTTCCGCTTTAAAAAGAGTAGAAGGGCTGGAAAAACTCACGAAAAAATACGTAAAATCAATTGAAAATGATTATGAGCTTGCAACTATGATGGAATTTGTACTTGACGGATTGCACAATAATTCTAAAATTGCAAAGGACGAGCTTGAGGACGGAGTTTCGTACAAGGATATGGTTGGAGCAATGCTGTATAATAAAACAACCCAAAGAGGCTCGCGCACGTCTTATGATTATGAGAGCGAAGAATGGAATTTTTAATGTCAAAATCCTGCTAATGAAGGATTAATTCATAAGCTTTTAAATTATGACTGAAGTAGAAGAACTTGTTTCACCGACGGATATTGATATAAGCACTGAGGGCTTTACATTAATTTTGTTTAATGACTCTCACCATGATTTTGATGAGGTCATTAATCAGGTTATGAAAGCAACAGGCTGCGGTTATGATAAAGCCGAGGCAATTACCTTGGAAGCCCATAACAAAGGCAAAGCATCGGTAATAACGGGTGAGCTTGCTCAATGCCTCAGTGCGCAGGCAATACTGGAAGAAATCTCTTTGAGAACAACGATAGAAGTCAACGCTTAACCCTCATTTTGAAAAATACATCGTATAAATACACAGAACTTAACTGGGAACAGGTGTTAAGCGGCTATTCAATGGGAATTTTCCCCATGGGCGAAGAAGACGGCACGATTGCCTGGTATGAAGCTTCACCGAGAGCAATAATGCCGATTGAGCTTCCTTCAAATTGGATTAACGTTCCGCGTTCTCTTAAACAGATTTTAAATAAAAGCGTTTTTGAAATTAAAGTTGATGCTGCATTTGATGAAGTCATATTAAACTGCGCAAACAGAAGAAGCACATGGATTAATGGGTTAATCATTAATGCCTATAAAGAGCTTTTTGAAAACGGATACGCGCACAGCGTTGAAGTATGGCAAAACAGCCAGCTTGCCGGTGGTTTATACGGAGTTGCTTACAAGGGAGCATTTTTCGGTGAATCGATGTTTCGCAATGTGAGCAATGCCTCAAAGGTCGCGGTAGTGAAACTTTACGATATTTTGAAAAAAAATAATTTCATTTTGCTCGATATACAAATGATGACCTCTCATTTTAAATCATTCGGGGCAATCGAAGTTTCTAAACGCGCTTACCTTGAAATACTCGACAGGGCAATGAGTGTCAGCAGGGAATTTAAGTATTAAATCCTTTTTTTTACACTTACGGTTGAATAAAAAAATCATATATAAAGCTCGTGGCAGAATCCGCAGGGTTTGTATAATATGCAGTTACTTTCCAGAAATAAGTATTATTCACAGCCAAAGTTTTGCTTACTATGGTAAAGGGTGTAAGAGTGGTATCGTTAAATGAGCTGTTGTATATAATCAGTTTATAATGTGAAGGCAGGCAGCTCGGTTCAAACCATCTGAAATCAACAGTTGCATTCGAGAGTGATGTATCGCTTGGAGGAAAAATCAAGTCTGGAATTTTACTGCATCCTTCACCGGTTGTTATAACACCGCTGTCATCACAGCTTGAATTATAAACGGCAAAAAGAATAGTAAAACACACAAAAAATTTAACTGTTACCGCCGTCTTCAATCTTCTTAATCTTTTCAAGTCTTCTGATATACCTTTGCTCATGCTTAAATTTTGCTTTTAGGAATGTCTCGATTATTTCAATTGCAAGCGATTCTCCGACTATCCCTCCCCCCAAACACAATACATTTATATCATCATCTTCAACACCCTGGTGCGCAGAGAAAACATCATGGCAGATTGCTGCCCGGATGCCTTTGAACTTGTTAGCCGCTACCGATGCGCCGACTCCGCTGCCGCAGATTATTATTCCTTTTTCCGCCTCACCTGCCTGAATTTTCTTAGAAACGCTTGCTGCAATATCGGGATAATCAACCGGCTTATCTGAATTGGTCCCAACGTCAATAATCTTATAATTGCTTGAAAGAATCTCTTTTAATTTTTCTTTTAAGCCAAATCCTCTGTGGTCTGCTCCGATTATTATATTCATTTTGCTTTCTTAGTTTATAAATGCAAAATTACCTATTAATTATCTAACTATCAATAAAATAAAGCATTTAGTTTGTAGTAGTTTTAACTATATGAAACTATAAGGAAAAAGATTATATTGAACCCCTAAATATAATAGGATTAATAAGTTATTAACATATTATAGGAGACATCCTTTATAATATAAAATCACAACATAAAATGAGGAAGGGCAGGAAAAAAACATATAATGAGCTATTATGTGAAGTAAAAAATTTAAATGAAAAACTAAAAAAGACTTCACTGGGCATAAGTTCCGACTATAAAACGCTGGTAAACAAAAACGGTAAATTAACCTGGGTTTCACCATCATTTTTAAGAAAGTTCGGATACACGCGAAAAGACGTGATAGGTAAAGCTGCAGTGGAATTTATTCACCCGGATGATTTAAAAAAGGATTCAAAATTACTTAAAAAGGTTCTAAATACTCCCGGCGCAACAGTTCATCTAACTGAAAGAATAGCCGATAAAAAAGGGAACTGGCATTGGTTTGAAGGAACATCAACGAATAATTTACATGTTCAGGGGATTAACGCCATTGTTTCAAACTTCAGGGATATCAGCGAAGAAAAGAAATCCGAAATTGCTCTGAAAGAAAGCGAGCTGAGGTTCAGAAATGTCCTTGAAAGCTCAACCGATGTAATTTACCAGCTTGATATAAAAAATAAAAAATATTTGTATGCGAGTCCCGCCTGCAAAGATGTTCTCGGAGTATCGGTGGATTATTTTTTAAATGCGGGTTTCGGGTTTATTGAAAAGAGAATCCACAGGGATGATTTGCCTGCCGTTTTAAATCATGTTAAAGAAATCTTTTCTAAAAGGGGAACGGGAAAGAAAACTTTTTATATCGAATACAGGCTTTATGACGGAGAATACAAATGGCTCGCCGATAATTATACTATTATTTATGATTCTAAAGGGAATCCCGATACTCTAATAGGGAACATTAGAGACATAACTTACAGAAAGGAAGCGCGGGAGGAGCTTCGCAAAAGCAATAAGCTTCAAAAAGGGTACTTAAAACTGCTTACTTCGATTCAAAACGTACTGCCCGGTCATATCGCAATGCTGGATAGAGAAGGGAATATTGTTTCGGTTAATGAATCATGGAAAAAATTTTCAGAAGAAGATGCACTGGTAAATGGAAGCTTTAGAGAGGGATTAAATTATATAAGAATCTGTGAGAATATAAAGGGAGATTGCGCGGGTCATGCAATAAAGCTTGCCAAAGGTATAAAAAAAATGTTAACCCAAAAGCTGAAAGAGTTTTCGATGGAATATTCCTGCAATTCATACCTTACAGAACGATGGTATAAAGTAAATATAATTCCGATTAACAAAAAAGGTAATGAAGGAGCGGTTGTGCTTCATATCAATATTACAGAGAGGAAACTCGCAGAGCTTGCCCTAAAAGAAAGCGAGGCACAGTTCAGGCAGCTTTTTGAGGAGGATTTAACAGGCAACTATGTTGCCGATATAAACGGGAAAATACATCTCTGCAACCCGGCTTTTGCAAAGATTGCCGGTTTCAAAAATGTTGATGAAGTTTTAAATTCAAAAAAGTTCAGTGTCTTTTCAAAAGATTTTAAAAACACCGATTTTATAACCTTACTTAGGCAGCACAAAAAGATTCGCGTTCACGAAAGAGAAATTATAAGGGTTGACGGTAAAATGATTGCAGTAACGGAGAATATTTTAGGGAAATATGACCGCGACGGCAAGCTAATGAGCATTCAAGGGTATTTGCAGGACGTTACTAATATAAAAGAAGCCCAGAAATCCCTGCGAATTTCTGAAGAACAATACCGGTTGTTGTTCAACGAAAATCCCCTGCCAATGTTTGTTTTCGATTTTGACACTATGAAATTTCTTGCAGTAAATGATGCAGCGCTTAAATTCTACGAATATTCTAAACAAGAATTTTTGAGCATGACAATAAAAGATATACAGCCGGAAGAAGATTTAGAGAAATATATGAGATACAGAAATTATGTCATTGAGAAAAATCTCCGCTATAGGATGAGAAATGCCGGTGTATGGAAATTGAAGAAAAAGGGCGGGCAGATAGTATATGCTGAAATTATCAGAAATGCAATTGAGTTTGAGGGTAAAGAAGCAATTCTTGCCTTAGCTAATGATGTTTCCGAAAAATATAAAGCCGAAGAGGCTCTTAAAAAAGTAAATAAGGAGCTGACCCTGCTTTATGAGGCGGAGCAGGAGCTTTCAAAGACTCTTGATTTGGAATCGGTTTACAGCAAGGCATACAGTATAGTATCCGAAATAATGCCATGCGATTCAATGATTATTTCTTCCTACAACAAAGCTGAAAAGGTGATAAGATGCCTGGCTGTATGGGCAGATAGCCATAAGCTCGATGTATCGGCATTTCCTTTATTGCCTTTGGCGCCGCGGGGATTTGGACTGCAGAGCCCGGTTATCCGTTCCGGTATATCTAAAATGGAATTGGATTACAAAAAATCATACGGGAAAAGTATTAATAAGTTTTTCTATTCCGATGGAAAAATAATTGAAGAAAACAAGAAGCTGTATTCATCGGCGCTGGTTGTGCCGATGAAAATCGAGGGTGAAGTAGTGGGAACTATTCAAGTTTTAAGTTACACGGAAAAAGCTTTTGATGCCGATGATTTAAGGATTTTAGAAGCATTATCCAGCCAAATTTCAGTTGCAACCTATAACGCTTCACTTTACCAAAGGTCCCAGAATGAAATTGAAGAAAGGCAAAAAGCAGAAGATGCTCTAATGAAAAGGACAGATGAATTAAGCGTGCTTTATGATGCTGTAACTGAGCTTACAAGTACATTGGATGTGGACGTAATATACGAGAAAATTTACCGCATAGTATCAAATAATATTGCTTGTGACGGGATGAGCATTTCTTCTTATAATGAGAATGAAAAAACTATAAAACCTATTGCAATTTGGCAGAAGGACGTTAAAGTTAATACTAAAAAAGTCCCAACAATCAAGCTTGACGCCAGAGGCAGGGGAATGCAAAGCAGGGTCATACTAAGCGGGAATTCTCTTTTATTGAATGATTATGATAAACAGCTTGAAAAAAGAAAGAACAAGCTTTTTATCAATAAAGACGGCTCGATTTCCAAGCTTCAAAAGGCGGACACTAAAATTGCCAAGTGCGCCCTTATTGTTCCAATGAAAGCCGAAAGCAGGGTAATAGGAGTGATTCAGGTGCTTAGTCTAAAAGAAAATGCTTATAATCAGGATAATTTAAGAATGCTCGAATCACTTTCTGCCCAGCTCTCTGCTGCAACAGTAAATGCAAGGCTTTACCAGCAGTCGCAAATTGAGATTCTTGAAAGAATTAAGAAAGAGAGTGAGTTAAGGGAAATCAGGAAAAATCTTGAGGAAGCCCAAAGGATTGCGCATCTCGGAAGCTGGTCGCTGGATTTAAGAACAAACAGGTTTTTTAACTCGGAAGAGGTTTACAGGATTCTTGGATTAGAACCCATTGACTATGAAATGGATTTTGATGCTGCCATGGATTTTGTTTATAAAGAGGATAAGGAAAAAACAACCAGTATAATAAAGAATGCTATTATAGAAAAGAAATCTTATGTTAATGAGGATAGAATTAAAAGACCGAACGGCGAAATTCGTTATGTAAAAGTTATGGGAGAACCGGTTTTTGATGATTCAGGCGAGCTGATAATGATGCACGGCACTATTCAGGATATAACCGATATAAAGCGAATAAATGATGAGCTGATAAGGTCGTTAAACGAGAAGGAAATAATGCTAAAGGAGATTCACCATAGGGTAAAAAATAACCTTCAGGTCGTATCAAGTCTTCTACGGCTTCAGTCGGATAAGATAAATGATAAAACAGCATCGGAGTATTTGAAAATCAGCGAGCTTAGAGTTAAGTCTATGGCATTAATTCACCAGCAGCTGTATAAGACCAGAGATTTAACAAGGATAGACTTTAAGGAATATGTAAAAGAGCTGAGTTCGTATTTGCTGTTCATAAACGGTATTAACGGAAGGATAAAAGTTAATATTGATTTTGATAACATTTATTACGGTATTGATATAGCGCTGCCCTGCGGTTTAATAGTTAACGAGCTTCTCACGAATTCGATTAAGCACGCATTTCCAAATGAAAAAAAAGGAAATATAGAAATTAAATTATTTAAGGACAGAGATTCGATAAACCACCTGATAATAAAGGACAACGGCATAGGCGCAAAAGAATTGGATTTCAATAACGCTTCGACTCTTGGAATGCAGCTAGTTGGCACATTAACAGAGCAGCTGGAAGGGAAAATAGAGGTAAATTCCAATAAGGGAACGGAAGTGAAGATTATTTTTGACGATTTATTGTATAAAAGCGGGGTCCGTAACTTAAATTAATAAAGATGAATCTGATTTTTAGAAAAATAAAAACGCTCATTGTAGAAGATGAGAAGATTATTGCAAAGGATATTGAATCCACAATCCAGCGTCTTGGGCATGACTCAGCAGGAATAGTTTCAAACGGGGAAGATTCTGTCCGGCTTTCCAGGGAACTTAAGCCTGACCTGGTGTTAATGGATATTACCTTAAGAGGCGCTATGGACGGAATCGAAGCGGCTAAAATAATTAATGATACCCTCGATATACCCGTCGTATATATTACTGCCCACCAGGATGAAGGCACTATAGAAAAAACAAAGGCAACCAATCCATACGGATATATTTCGAAACCTGTTGATGACAGGGATATTAATTCGGTAATAAATTCGGCAATATACAGGTACGACGTTGAAAAGAAACTAAAGGAGGCAGAGGAAAAATATTTTCGCCTTACGGAAAATGCAGTCGACATGATAATCAGCCAGTCGCTGAAAGACTTTTCGTACAATTATGTGAACAAAGCATCTAAAGCGATAACAGGATATGAGCCGAGAGAATTTTATTCTAATCCAGATTTAATCAGGAGCATTGTTCACCCCAATTGGAAGGAAGAATATTCAAAAAATTATGAGCTGCTTATTAAAGGTCAGAATCCTGAAAACTTTGAGTTCAAGATTGTCCGTAAGTCCGGTGAAGAAAGATGGCTGAACCAAAGGAGTGTTCTGCTTGATAACAAACCTGGTGAACCTCATGAAATGGAAGCAATTTTAACTGATGTAACAGACAGAAAAAAATATGAAACTGATATTGAAGAATCGAATCTGAAGCTCCGTGCTTTAACAGGATATTTGCAAACTGTCAGGGAGGAGGAAAGGGTTAATATTTCCAGGGAGATACACGACCAGCTTGGGCAGGATTTAACTGCTTTAAAAATGGAAATCTCTATTTTAGCTAAAAAGTTAGCAAGAAGCGGGAATGTATCTTATGTTGTCAGCAGTGTTAGTAATAGTGACCTTCAGATTGAGCTTCAAAATATGGGAATGCTGATTGATAAACTTATAAATAATATCAGAAGAATTGCAACTGAATTAAGACCCGACATTCTGGATAAGCTTGGGCTTGTCGAAGCCATTCAATGGCACTGCGAAGAATTTGAAAAGAGAACAAAAATTAAATGCTCATTTTCTATAAAAGAGGTTGATGAATTTCTTGATGCCCACCAGGCAATTTCTCTTTATAGAATTTTTCAGGAGACACTGACTAATGTTGCAAGACATTCAGGGGCTGATAAGGTAAAAATAAGCTTTTATGATGAAGGAGACTTTCTGGTGCTTATAATTCATGACAACGGGAAAGGCATTACACACGAAGTGGAGGAAAAATCAACTTCGCTTGGAATAATGGGCATGAAAGAAAGAGCCTTATTGCTCGGCGGAAAGCTGGAAATAAAGGGAGAAAGCGGTAAAGGAACCGAAGTTAAAATTACCATTCCCATTAAGAAATAACTTTATAATACTTAAATCCCCTTTCGCTTCGGAACACCCTTTTTAGTTAAATTGTTTGATATTTTGTAGAAAAAAGTGAATTTTTGACTAAATCCTATAGTAAAGTCATAGTTAACGCTTATTTCAATTATTTGAACTGAAGTTCAACAATATTTTGATTATTTTTGCATTCGCTTTAAAAAAATTAAGATGAAATTAGAAGATTTAACCCAAGAGCAGCAGGAAAAGCTTTCCGAGTTTGGTGTAAATACATGGTTTGTAATGGAGCTTTTGGAGAGCTATTTAAATAACCCTAACTCAGTCGGAGAAGACTGGCAAAAGTTATTCGAATCTTTAAATATCAACGGCACCGGAAACGGTCTCCCTGTTAAGGAACAAAAGCTGCCGCCTCTGGGAGGGACTTATATTTCCTATCCTAATCAGCCGCGTATAAATTTTCCCCAGCCCCAGCCGGGAGATGAAGTTATTGAAATTAAGGGAGCGGGTGAGCGTATTATAGAAAACATGACAGCAAGCCTTGCAATTCCAACTGCAACATCTTTCCGAACAATTCCCGTAAAAGTTCTTGAAGAAAACAGGATAATCATTAATAATTATTTAAAGAAGAAGAATTCCCGCAAGATTTCATTTACTCATATTATCGGCTGGGCAATTGTCAAAGCAATTGAAACCATACAGGCAATGAATAATGCTTTTACCTTTATGAACGGCTATCCGCATATTATTAAAAGAGCGGATGTTAATTTAGGGCTTGCGGTGGATTTGGAAAAGAAGGACGGCTCGCGCTCATTAATAGTGCCTAATATTAAAAAGGCAAACGCGATGAACTTTAAGCAATTCTTCGATTCATATAACGATATAATAAACCGCTCACGAACGAATAAAATAGATATTTCGGATTTTCAGGGAACCACAATAACTTTGACAAATCCCGGAACAATCGGCACGGTTGCATCTCAGCCACGCCTAATGACAGGTCAGGGAGCAATTATTGCAACAGGGGCGCTGGACTACCCCGCAGAATATCAAGCCGTAACAAAGGATATTATTACTTCGCTTGGAATAAGCAAGGTTATGACTCTAACAAGCACCTATGACCACAGGATAATACAGGGGGCTGAATCAGGCTTGTTCCTTCAAAAAATTCATAAGCTTTTAATCGGAGAGGACGGCTTTTACGATGATATATTCAATGACCTTGCTTTACCCCAAAAACCTGTTTTATGGAAAGTAGATTATAATCCCGAAGACTTTGGAGGAATTGATAATCTCGAAGAGATTGAAAAACAGGCAAAGGCAATCCAGTTAATCAATATGTACAGGGTAAGAGGGCACTTGCTTGCAAACTTAGACCCGTTAAAGCCGCTTGCGCGCTATCATCCTGAGCTTGATCCTTCAACTTACGGATTTACAGTTTGGGATTATGACAGGGAATTCATAACAGCAGGACTCGCCGGGTTAAGAACTGCAACACTCCGCGATATACTCGATATACTTCATAAAACCTATTGCGAAAACATAGGAGTTGAATACCGGCATATACAGGACCCGGAGGAAAAACAATGGCTTCAGGATAAAATGGAGCCCATTAAAAACCAGCCTGGTTTTACCGATGAAGAGAAAAAACACATCCTTTATAAGCTGATTCAGGCGGAAAACTTTGAAAAGTTTGTAGATAAAAAATACATTGGGCACAAGCGTTTTTCTCTTGAAGGCTCGGAAACCATAATTCCGCTTTTAGATTACCTGCTTGCACTCGCCGCTAAAGACAGTGTTGATGAAATTGTCCTTGGCATGGCTCACAGGGGAAGGCTGAATATTTTAGCGAACATTATCGGCAAAAGCATGCAGGAAATTTTCTCGGAGTTTGAAGACATAGCCGATATTGATTCCGTCGAGGGGTCCGGCGATGTTAAATATCACCTGGGTGCTTCGGGGGTCTATGAAACAATTTACGGCGACGATATTAATGTCTCGGTTGCTTCAAATCCAAGCCACCTTGAGTTTGTTAATCCCGTTGTTGAAGGCATTGTCAGGGCAAAACAAACGATGATGAGTGATACAGGACGGAATAAGTATATTCCTGCTCTTTTACACGGAGACGCCGCTGTTGCGGGAGAGGGAATTGTTGCAGAAACACTGAATCTTTCTCAGTTAAAAGGATACAGCACAGGCGGGACGGTTCATATAATTATAAATAATCAAATCGGTTTTACAACCAGTCCTGTTGATGCACGCTCGACTGTCTACGCTTCCGATGTAGCAAAGATGGTGCAGGCTCCGATTTTCCACGTAAACGGCGATGACCCCGAGGCAACCCTGCTTTGCGTTCAGCTTGCTTACGAGTACAGGATGAAGTTTCATGATGACGTTGTAATAGATGTTTACAGCTACAGAAGATTGGGGCACAATGAAGCCGATGAGCCGGCATTTACCCAGCCTGTGTTATACAAAGCCATAAGAAACCATCCTTCAGTTAAGTCAATTTATCAGGAAAAGCTTTTGCATGATAAGGTTGTAGGTCCTGAGGATATTAAAAATATGGAGGATGAAATACATGAGATTATGGATAAGGGCTATTCCAAAGCTCACGAAGGGGAAACTGTTTTTAAACCGGATATACCGATAAGGTTATCTGCCGATAGAGTAAAGGAGCTCAGGTCTCACCAGCTTCCGCGTATTACTATGGAAAATCTTGAGTATGTCGTCGATAAAATCACATCATTACCTGAGAATTTCCATTTGCATCCCAAGCTTAAGAAATTTATTGAATCCCGCAGAGATTTTTTAAGTAATGATGTACTGGTTGACTGGGCTTTTGCCGAGGCTTTAGCGTTCGGAACGCTATTGCTTGAGGGAATACCTGTTAGACTCAGCGGACAGGACAGCGCGAGAGGGACATTTTCACAGAGACATATTGTGCTCAGTGATATGGAAACCGAAGAGGAAATTATACCTCACAATAACATTGCACCAGACATTGCTAAGATTGAGCCGCTCGATAGCCTGCTTTCTGAAGCCGCAGTCCTTGGATTTGAATTTGGCTACAGCACCGCTGACCCGCTGGCGCTTGTTTTATGGGAAGCTCAGTTCGGTGACTTTGCAAACGCAGCACAGGTAATAATTGATAATTTCATTGTGGCTTCGCATGATAAATGGAAGCTGCCGAGCAATCTTGTTATGCTTCTGCCTCACGGCCAGGAAGGGCAGGGACCGGAACATTCCAGCGCAAGACTTGAGAGATTTTTAACTCTTTGCGCTGAGGATAATATAACAGTCTGTAATCCCTCTACACCAGCTCAATATTACTATTTGCTCAGAACTCAGGGTAAATACAGCAATCGCAGGCCGCTGGTAGTAATGACTCCAAAGAGTCTTCTTCGCTTACCAGAGGCGCGCTCAAGAAAAGATGAATTTGCAGGCGGAAAGTATGAGCTGGTCATAGATGATAACCAGATTGAAAATAAATCGGAAGTAAAGAGAGTTATTATTACAAGCGGAAAGTTTTATTACGATTTAGCAAAATACAGAAAAGAGCAAAATATTAATGACACTGCAATAGTTAGGATTGAAAGATACTATCCATATCCTTTAAATGAAATCAGGGATGTAATAAAGAAATATGAAAATGCAAAAGAACTTGTATGGGCGCAGGAAGAACCGACTAACATGGGGGCGCTGATTTTTATGTCTTACCGGCTGAAACGGGATTTGTGGGCAATGGATTCAAAGATAAAGCTCTACTGCGTAAGCAGGGATGAAAGCCCTGCACCAGCGCCAGGCTCCAATGCCGTTTATTCTGAAACACAAATGCGTTTGCTGAGGGAAGCTTTTGGTGAATTTTCCGAAAACCGATAAAAGTGATATGAAGACCGTAAAACACCATTTTTTTGAATATATATACGTCATAAATTTTTCTAATATGTGTCTCACCGGAATAAACAAAATTGTTAACTAAGCAATCCATCCTTTGAATTGATTATGACCCGATTCGTTATTTACAAAAAGTAATTTCTACGCTATTTTTATGTTGTTATTAATGTATTATTGTGGCACCTTTAATTTCGATGATTCAAAGTGATATTGATATATCATCCTTTAAAAAGGAAAGCAACAGCTTTCTTGCCGGAGCAATTACGATTTTTATTGCAATTATAATTATTGGCTTTTTATTCGGGTGATAATTAAATAATTACATTATTCCGGCAATGCACTGATGAATTCACCCCGGCGGGTAATGACTGCCGGCAAGGTTCATTTTATGGTGAAAGCAAACTTTTCATCTATATTATTTTTATGGGTATAAATAAAAATTGAATAAGTCAATAGTAAATATCACTATTTGCGTTATTCAATATAAATGTTATGTTAAGTAGTTTTGATTAAATCTAATAACTAAATCAAAACTAGAGGAGAAAACAAGCAATGGAGGTTAGAAAAGACTATATTGAAGATAACTCAATTGACCATAAAAAGAAAAGCAACTTCTTTATAGGTTTAACATTTGCTATAATGCTTACAATTATAGCAATTGGCTTTATTTTCGGCTAGAATTCGCGAGTTGGAATAATTATAGAGCTAACCCTTATAAAATTTAACGATATGAATATTTGGGATACCAATTTGTCCCCCTTCCTTCGGGAATAAGGTCAAATAAGCTCCATAAGGGCCAAATCATGTCAACATGTCGACCATCCTGTCCTTTTTCCACAGGCACATACAGCAGTTCCGCATTATAAAAATGGAATATACCGTTAGGAGTTTTGCGGAAAACATTTAGAGCAGGAATCTGGCTGCCTTTTTCATTTTCTGAATAATAGTCCTTATTATAAGTGTTTTTATTCGACGAAAGGATGCGCAGGTTTTTCCAGTCTCTGCTCTCAGCCCATTTTTTTATCTTTTCTATCGGAGATTTTGCCACCATAGCAAAATTCACCCTGTCCTCAGTATGAAATACCATTCCGTTAATTCCGTCCATTATAGAGTTACAGCTTGTGCACGGGGTTTCGACCTCTGTTCCGTACATAAAGCTGTAAATTATTAAGCTATTTTTCCCTTCTTTAAATAGTTCAGATAATTTTGTTTGCTTAATTTGACCATTTGAATCAATTTCATCAAATAAATAGTCTTCCTTAATTCTTCCGCCCATTGGAAGTTCTCGGCGCAGGCTCGCTGCTTCTTCGATTTTTCTTCTTAGCTCAGTTTCCGCTAACAAAAGTTTATTCCTTGCTTCACGGTATTCAAGACTTTCATTTGGAAAGCGCTTGTTGTGTAAATTTTTCATAGTTTATTTTTTTACTTTTTTAATAAAACGATTTCAGAGGGCATTTTAGGACATTTTTGGGGTGATGGCGCTTTCAGCGCCACGGCCTTTTTAATATTTTAAATTCAATATTAAATTTTTTTGTATTTTGTCGGGGTGAGAGGATTCGAACCTCCGGCCTCCTGGTCCCGAACCAGGCGCAATAGACCTGACTTTGCTACACCCCGTTAAATAAAAACAATGAGTTATATCAAGTAATTCCGAACGCCTGGTTTTGCATCAGGCGCTCAGTACAAATAATTGAATGCAAGAATAAGAAATTTTAAAGATTAATTAAATTCAGTAATCTCCCCCGGTTAAAGAACAAACAGGTGGGGAAATTAATAAAACATGAATTGTATGCCGGTAACGAATTTAAATGACTCTGCATCTTGGATACCATTAAAAGTATACAATACCGGTTCCATGAATTGCGCTTCGAGGGAAACATAAGGTGATAAGAAATAATTAAAACCTCCGGTTAAGAATAAAGTATTGCCTCCGGAATTACTAATTAATATTCCATTCTGTGATTCTTTTCCTCTTAAATCACCTTTTATACCTGTATTAATAAAGAACATATTTTTCCCGATACTGCTCTGAAATAACATGTACTTTGATGTAATATCGTAGTTAAACGTATTGCCAAACTTATATCCTGTTTTACCCCTGGTTTTAACTGAAAACAGTAAATTTGAGGAAATTGAAAAACGTTTATGCGAATATAAAAAATTTGAACCTCCAATAAAATCAGTTGATCCTGTTCCAATTTGTAAATGGGCATCTATAAGCTCATTTGCTGAATTTTTCTCATCCGGTTTTCCATTCGGCAGTTTGATACCAAGCTGGGCTGAGAGCAGAAAAATGCTATTGACATTAAGTTTTTCAAGTACCGGGTATCTACCGAAAAGTATAATATCTCCAAGACCCGAAGTATATGATGTTTTTTCCTCTGCACTTTCCCTGCCCTCTCTTACTGAATAAGGTACTATACCAATAACAGATATTTTTTTACCAACAGGATAAATCAGCGAAAGCTGCAAAGTAAAATGTTTTTCATAACTTTCTTCGGTATTATCTACAACCCTGTTATTGTTAACAAGTCTATCGAGTAATAAATATCTCGTGTCTATCCTGATTCCTTTCCCGGAAAAATCCAACGGTGATATCCCCATATAGCAAAGACAAAAATCGCAATTGCTTGTATTTATTCTGCTGAAATCTTCTTTCTTATCAAGTATCTGGCTATATGATATATTCATAGATAAAAGAGTTAAGATAAAAATTACATATTTGGAATAAATATACATTTGTTAATTCCTCAGTGCTTTTGTTCACTTAAAAGTCTTACATACTTTACAACATATTGTATATCATCATTTCTTAATGTTCCCTTCCAAGGTGGCATCAATTGAGATTTATTAACACCCCTTCCTCCCTTGCTTATCACATCAATTAGCTGGGAATCATTTATTTTGCTCATGTAGCTCGAATCAGTAAAATTCCTGGGTTTTGGATTCAAATTAAATGCATTGAATCCATTCCCTTTTCCCTGTTCACCATGACAAACAGAACAGTATTTCAAAAAAACATATTTACCCTGAATTTGTTCATAGGTAAGTTTAATAAAGGAGCTGTCAATTTGAGTGTCAGCAGGTTTTAGATTTTCCTTTTTTGTTCCGGTTGTTTTTAATGAATCCTTTTTTACATCAGAAATTTCAGTTGTATCTTTTTTCGTTTTTTGTTCACCAACCTGTTCTTTTTTTTTGGTACAGCATATAAACAAAGAACATATTAATACTATTAATAATAATTTCATCATAGCCTATTTACCAATTTATGAATTATATTCAAAGTAAAATTTTTATTTATTTTTCCTGCATAAGACTTAATAAAAATGCGGTAATCGCTTCGGCATCCTCATCGCTTAAATCATTGTTCGGTTCAATAGTTTCCGGGACAAAAGATTGAGGGTTCTTCAGCCAATAGAAAATCCAGCCCGGTTTCAATCTTGTTGAAGTTTTATCTAGCGGGGGTCCTACATAACCGCCTTTCATACCGATTTGATGACATGACTGGCAGCTGTATTTTTCAAAATATAGTCCTTTGCCTTTTTCAATCTTTGCATCATCAATTGTGATGTCACGCTCGATGCTATCGGCAATAAATACTTTTTCCATGTAATCTACAATAACCTTAATTTCTGCATCGGAAAGGAATAGGTTAGGCATTCGCTCAGTCAGAATAGGACGTAACGAGTATGGCACTTTAAAGTACCCTTCTATCCACTCTCTCCGGGTTTTGCTTGCCTCAAGACTTAAGTCGGTAGCAATCAACCTTCCCCTTCCAAACATTGTATGGCAGCCAAAACAAGCTAAATCATTCACAAGCTTGCCAAACTCACCTTGAGGTGAATAATATGATACCTGCTTTGGATATATTTTTAAATCTTCCGGAATCTTTTCGTCAGTATTCCCGAGCAATGCAACGGTAATTGCCCGGGCTTCTTCATTGCTGAACGAGAAATTTGGCATTTTCATATTTTGTAAAAAAATATGCGGGTCCTTCAACTTGCTGTAAATATAATTCGGGACTGTTTGCTCAATGTTGGATTTACCAAATTCTATCTCGTACAATCTTTTGTTTCCAATAAACGTTAGGTCGGGAGCATTTTCTTCCTGTTTTTTCAAAATGTTTAATTCATGACACCCTCCGCAATTATATTTCTCGAACAATGCCATTCCTTTTTTATAAAAATCGGGATCGTATTGAACCGACGGTATCTTTTGCATGTCATTTTCTGCAAATTCACTTTCCATGTAAGCAACAATTGCCGTAAGTGTTTCTTCATTAAGCCGGTATCTTGGCATTACAACATCCGGCTGGAATTTTTTCGGGTTCTTAATATAATTATACAGCCATTCTGCACTTATTTTGCTTGCCACTTTACCCAGATCATTTGCTGCATAACCTCCCTTCCCGTTAATTGAATGGCAGCTTATACACCTTGCTTCCCTGAACTTTGTTGAACCAAGTTCAACTATCTTCTCTTGTCCCGTTTTTGTTTCTTCTGCAAGTATTTTTGGTAAAGTTTCAAGTTCAGCATTTGAGGGAAATGTTTTGAAAGTCATCAAAAAATCTGTCAGGGTTTTTGCTTCTTCATCCGTTAGCTGGAAGTTTGGCATTTTCGTTTTAGGAAAATATTTTTGTGGATCTTTTAACCAATTATAGAGCCATGTTTTGTCAACCTTACTCCCAATCCCATCAAGTTTTGGAACCCACTGTTTTTCATACCCGGGTAATTTATGACAACCCACACAATTGGATTGCTCAATAAGTTTTCTACCTTGCGTCAAAACAGCCGCTAATGGAACCTTTTCTTCCTTGTGGCACTTTCCGCAAGATGCTTCCATATATTCCGATGGAAGCATTGGTTTATCCCAGTATTTGACTCTTCCTGTCGATTCTTCGTATGTTGTAGCCGGACCCTGTCCTTCATGACAGATTGTACACCCATATTCCTCTAAATCATGATAAATGTGAGGGTGTGTATTATATGGTTCTTTTTGATTCATCATGGCATTTTCTTTCAATCCGGAATGGCATGTTATACACCTATCCACTTTATCTAATTTTCTAACCCATATTTGTTTTATTCCAATATCAACAGTACTTATTTTTTGCGGCAGGTCTTTTCCAATCTTATTAAAATTGTGTTGATATCCTTTCCACTCACTGAAAAAATCCTTCATGGGAGAGAAAGCCAGTACAAAAAGAAAAATAACGCTTAATACTGCAAAGTATGTTCTGTTTTTACTCATAATTTTAACCTCAATAGACTCCATTCCAAGGCCATGTCCAACTCCACTCCGGACCACGGAACAAAGTCCCAATAGCAGTTAGAACAACAACAATAATGACAAACCACGTCATGATCCACCACGCAAGCGGACGAGAACCAAGCCACCTTAATATACCTGTATCTTTCTTTGAAAAGTATGGCACAATCATAAGAATTGAAACGATAAATGTAGGTATTAGCATAGCATAAACTTTGAAAATGAGTAGAATAACAGAAATGAAACTAACACATGAGACAAGCATTACGATTCTTCTATTTGGATTTTTTTCCCACATCCTTTCGTTCTTAACGTTGATTTTGAAGTACGGAATCACAATCAATGCTATTACAGCAAGTGCGGGAAGTATCACACCGGCTACTACGGGAGGAAAATAATGAAGCAATTCCTGTAACCCCAGAAAATACCATGGTGCCTTTGCGGGATTCGGTGTATGATCCGGATTTGCTATCCACTCTAGCGGTGCATTAAATAACAAAGAAATAAGGGTTAAACCGATGACTAATACTTCAAATGCTATTATTTCCTTCACTACAAGTTTCGGAAACGTCATCATCATTTCCTTTTCTTCTTTTTCTACTTTTACACTATCTCTGTTCTTAATAAAAGCTATCCGTCTTGACACCTTCACGGCATCAGTTGTTTCTTCTACTTTATAATTTTTTTTTGAACCCATATTATTTTTTGTTGATGTAATATTTTCTTACCGGTTATATTATTATCTAATTTAATGAGCAGAATATTAATTACGAATAAAAACTTCGTAAATTGTAATTATACTCCACCATCTTTCCTGACACGCCAGAAATGAATCCCCATAAGAATGACTGAAGCAACTGGAATAATGAAGCAATGCAGAACATAAAATCTTACAAGTGCATTTTCGCTAACAATATTCCCTCCGAGCAGCAGAAAAGATATCCTATCTCCAAATCCAAACGGAATAGATCTGACCATATTGGTTGCAACAGTAATTGCCCAGAACGATAATTGATCCCAAGGTAAAAGATAACCTGTAAAGCTCAGAAGGAGTGTAGCGATGAGTAGAAAAACACCAATAACCCAGTTGAATTCCTTTGGAGGTTTATATGAATTTGTATAAAATACACGAAGCATGTGAAGAAAGACAAAAGCTACCATAATATGCGCCGCCCAGCGGTGCATATTCCTCAGAAACTGTCCTGAAGAAACCACGAATTCCAAATCCTTCATATCCCAATAAGCCGCTGGTACTGAAACACGGTAATAAAGCATTAACAATGCTCCCGTAACGGTCAGCACAATGAATAATCCTAATGAAAGTCCGCCCAGACCCCACGTATACGTAAATTTTATCGAACTTTTTCGTACTTTCGTAGGATGAACGTGCAGAAAAAAGTTATAGAAGATAGTTTCAGCACGGGTGCGGTTAGATTCAGGCAGTCCATGGCGGAATATTGACTGCCATGCCTGTGATTGTACCAATTTATTAAATAGCTTTCTCATATTTTCCACAACAATTTATTTTTCATATTTTTAGAATCACGTCTGCACTCACGATTTGACTCTTATCAACTATTATTTGTCCTTGATCATCCAGTAACATTGAAAACCGGGGCAACGGGCGGGGAGCGGGACCTTCAATGACCTTCCCCTCCTTATTGAATTTGCTGCCGTGACAGGGGCATGCTATAATGCCTTGCTCGGATTTCCAGTTAGTAATGCAACCAAGATGTGTGCAAACAGCAGAAACAGAATAGAAATAACCTTCTTTTGCACGTACAATGTATACTTTTTGTTCTTTGTTGAGTGTTACTGATTCAGGAGGAAAAATTTCTACGCGACCGGCTTTAAACTTCAATGAAGGTTCTAGCAGGGTGTTTGGTGAAAGAAATTGAACTGTACGCACAGCAGCGCCCAAAGCCACTATACCGAGTGCACCGACTCCAATCATTTCCAGAAAGTAGCGCCGGGTAAAAAGTCCTTTTTGTTCATCATCTTTTTTGTTTTCTTTGTCCATTTTTAGTTTTCCTTTTTTGACTATTCTGGAAAGACTGTTTCAGAAACTAAATATTCTTCCATAGTGATGCATCCAACCGGACAACGCATTGCACATAATCCGCACCGGATACATAAGTCTTCATCTTTTATCATTACAGCCCCTATTTTTGATTCGCTTTGACCGGAAATTACGATATCATATTCGTTTCCCAGCTTTTCAGTTAGCACCTCATCTATCTCAAAGCGATTCACAGTTATGAGTTCCATACAACTTTCTGGACAGATGTCTATACAACCCCCGCATAGGATACATTCGGATCCGGTTTCTTCACCGCCGGATTCAAATATCGTGTTCACCCAGCAGTGAAGACACCTGGATGCCTCTTCACGCGCTTGTTTTTCAGTATACCCAAGTTCTACCTGTGATACACCTATTCTGCGGTCAATGGGAACAGTTGGAATAGGAACTCGCTGGGTTTTTTCATATCCCCATTGCCTTTTAGTATGCAAGGGTTCATCAACAATGATCGTAATATCTCTATCCCGAGAAGCAAGTTCATGATTTTTCTGTACACTTCTTTTTATATAGTTGTTAATAGATTGCGCCGCCCTTTGCCCATTGGCTATTGCATCAATTGCATTGCGCGGTCCAAAGGAAACATCGCCACCAGAAAAAATGCCCGGGGCTGTTGTTGAAAGAGTATTGGGGTCAACCTTGATTGTGTTGTGGGTCGTGGTCTCAATATAATCATCATCGCTTATCCATGATAAGTCAGATGACTGACCAACTGCCATTATAACCGTATCAGCTTCCATGATATGTTCAGTTCCAGTTGCGAACTTTGGGTTAAATCGTCCCTGTTCATCAAAGATAGAAACACAATCTATAGTTTCGAATCCCGTCACCATTCCCCTGTTACCTATTATTTTAGATGGACCTTTTCGCGGATGAATCTGAATTCCTTCCTGAAGTGATTCTTCAATTTCATCTTTTGTAGCAGGCATCTCATGCCAGTCTTCCAGACAAACCATGTGCACTTCTCTGGCACCAAACCGGACCGCAGATCGGGCTACGTCCATTGCTTCCGCAAATTCTGTAACTTGTCCAACTTTGATTTTCTCCTGTCTGGCAGCTGTGCGTGCAACGTCTATTGCAACATTACCTCCGCCAATTACTATAACTTTGCTTCCCACTTCCACTCTGTAGCCAAGATTTACATTAAGGAGGAAATCAACACCGTTGAAAACACCGTCTAGATCAACTCCTTCAATTTGCAGCCCGCGGCTTTTGTGCGCTCCTATAGCGATGAAGATCGCTTTAAAATCCTGTTTTTTTAGATCCGCAATAGTAAAATCTCTGCCTAATGAAGAATTGAGCTTTAGCTCTATTCCAAGGTTAAGAATTGCGTTTATCTCAAGTCTAAGCAATTCTCGGGGAAGACGATATTCTGGAACTCCAAGGCGTAACATCCCTCCTGCAACTGACTGCGATTCAAAAACAGTAACTTCATATCCCAACCCTGTAAGATAGTATGCACATGAAAGACCGGCAGGTCCGCTGCCAATTACAGCTATTTTGATACCGTTCTTCTTTTCAATTTTTCCAAAATGTCCATTGAACTTTTCCAGGTCAGTCAGGCTCTCGACACCATATCGCTCACAAACAAATCGTT